>Ga0302202_10000126_pt1 | contig 87810 bp, 79 predicted proteins | sample II_Bog_N3_3_FD_194579 | JGI IMG/M metagenome (GOLD analysis project Ga0302202, IMG submission 194579) | Peat permafrost microbial communities from Stordalen Mire near Abisko, Sweden - II_Bog_N3_3 | ecosystem: Environmental > Terrestrial > Soil > Wetlands > Peat | place: Sweden: Abisko... | reverse complement strand
CGAAAGGGTGCGTGTTGAAGCAGCCGGATTTTGCGCGGCAGATGGCAGAGAATAATGTTGTGTTCCGCATTCCGACTCCTCTGTTCGGGTTGGGGCTGGTCGAGAACACTCCGGATGCGGCGTTGCGGGCCAACTTGGACGCTACGGATGCGGCGCGGTCGAAGCTCGGCATCGGCGGCGCTTTCAATCTCAGCGGCGGCGATGGCACGATCATGCGTTTTGGCTGGAAGGCCCATAGCAAATCGCTGCTCATGTTTGCCGGCGAGGCTCTCAGCGTGGAGGAGGGCGTGTCGAACGAAGTCTTCCCCAATAAACGCGAGGCGGTGGAGGGATGCGTTTTTAATCCGTTGCCGGAAGATTCCAGCGAACTGGCGAACCCGGCATCGCAGGGAGCGAATGCCGGCGCGACCGTGGGAACTGTTTCCGAGATGTCGTCGGATGCGGTCAATTTCGCGGCGTTTGTGCGGCTGCTGGCGCCTCCGAAGCCCGCGCCGCGAACGCCTTCGGCCGAGAATGGAGCGAAGTTGTTTCATCAGGCGGGCTGCGATCTGTGCCACTCCCCGGCGTTGACCACCTCGGCTTCGACTTACGGCAGTTTGAGCGGAGTCACTTACCATCCGTATTCGGATTTCGCACTGCATCATATGGGGTCGGGTCTGGCGGATGGGATTGTGCAAGGTTCGGCGGGAGCGGATCAGTTCCGCACCGCTCCGTTGTGGGGTGTTGGGCAGCGGCTGTTTTTTCTGCATGACGGGCGGACGCCGGACTTGCTGGAAGCGATTAAGCACCACAGCTCGAGCGGTTCGGAAGCGGACGCCGTGATTCGCAACTTGAAATTGCTCAGCCCGTCGCAGATTCAGGATCTGCTGAATTTTCTGCGGTCGCTCTAGGGAAACTCTGATTCAGTGTCGGCAGAAAGCATAAGCCACAGGGGGCACGGGGGTGCACGGAGGAAGCCGGGACTTAATCGGAGTTTCCCTAGCCTTACGGCCAGGGTGCGGGTTGCGGAAAGGACGATGCCGCACTAGAATCCTTTCTCCGTCGCTAGCCGTTTTCTCTCGCTAGCTATTCGTTCGACAATTGGAGGCACTATGAAATTGAGAACAAGCGTATTGCTGCTCGTTACGCTCTTGATCGGGGCAACGATGTGCTTCGCCGCCGACCCCAACCTTGGAACCTGGAAGCTCAACGAAGGCAAGTCGAAGATCGCGGCCGGGCTCCCGAAGAACACTACCGTTACTTATGACGCCGCTGGCGATGGCATCAAAGCCACGGTGGAAGGCGTTGACGGTCAAGGAAAACCCACGCACAACGAGTGGACCGGCAAGTACGATGGCAAAGACTATCCGGTCACAGGCGACTCGAGTTCCGATACGCGGTCGCTCAAGAAGATCAACGACCGTACGCTGGAGCTGACCGCCAAGAAGGACGGCAAGGTTACGATTACCGGCCGGATCGTTGTCGCGGCCGACGGCAAGAGCCGCACGCTGACGGCGAACTGGACCGACGCGATGGGCAAGAAAGCGAAGAGCGTTGCCGTTTACGACAAGCAGTAGACGCTTCGCGCACTGTGGGCTTCGGGCTGCGAGCCAACACGGCGCTGCGTGCCGCGGCTCGCGGCTCGGAGCCAGACTTGCGGACTCTATTGTTCCGCGGCGAAGGCACCTTCCCGATTCGCTTCCTTCTTCACTTCCCCGTTCATTTGCCTCTGAAATGCTAAGATTTCCGGCATGCCACTGCGCAGCAAGACTAAGAAGGTGACGCACGCGGCGGGGAAGCCCGCAACGGGAAGAGTGCGCGGGCGCAACGGCGAACCGCGCGCTGCCACCGAACTGGTCATCATTACCGGCATGAGCGGGTCGGGGAAGGCTTCGGCGCTGAAGGCCTTCGAGGATCTTGGCTACTACTGTGTGGACAACTTGCCGGTGGAGCTGATTCCGCGGTTTGCTGAGCTGGCGCTGCAGTCGGGAGAGATTCCGCGCACGGCGCTGGTGGTGGATGTGCGCGAGGGGGCGCAACTGGAGAAGCTGCCGGCGATTTTGAAGTCGGTAAAGCGCGCAATTCCGACGCGGGTGATTTATCTGGAAGCAAGCGATGCGGCGTTGTTGCGGCGATTCAGCGAGACACGGCGACCGCATCCACTGGGGACGGGCACAACCGTGCGAGCGTCTCTGGGCGCCGAGCGCCGGCATCTGCGGGCCATTCGCAAGCTGGCCGATCTGGTGATCGACACTTCTAAATTCAACGTTCACGAGTTGCGGGCGCATTTGACCGACCGCTTCAAACAGCAGTCGGGAACGCAGCAGACGATTCTGGTTTCGTGCGTGAGTTTTGGATACAAACACGGCTTGCCGGACGACGCCGACCTGGTGTTCGATGTGCGCTTTCTGCCCAATCCGCATTTTGTGCCGGAGTTCCGAGCGCTGACGGGGCGTGATCCGCGGGTCGCGAAATACATCCGTTCGTTTCCGCAGACGCAGGAGTTCATCAACCGCATCTCCGAGCTGCTGATCTACCTGCTGCCGCACTACATTCGCGAGGGCAAAAGCTACCTGACGATCAGCTTCGGATGCACGGGCGGGCAGCACCGCTCGGTGATGATCGCCGAGGATGTGAACAAGCGACTGCGGAAAGCGGGATACAAGGTGAAGGTCGTGCATCGGGACAGCCCGAGGTAAGCCTACGGCAGAAATCGCATGTAGAATTGAGCCTTACACGCATGGCAACCTCCACCGTGGCGGACCCAAACCTCGCAGGAAATCCGGCCGGTACCTCGGCAGCAGCTTCCGCGAACCCTCGTCCGCTGATTCGCCTGCTGCGTTATGTCTTGCCTTACTGGTGGCAGTTTCTAGCGTCGGTTTTGCTGATGGCGCTGGTAGGGTTACTGGACGCCGGGCGGTTGCTGCTCATCGGGCCAATTTTCGATCGCGTGCTGAATCCCGGCTCCCAGGGAAGAACCATTCAGCTGTTCAAGCTGCCTTACACCGAGCGCTTCCTGAATCTCCAACAGTTGGTCCCGTCGCACTTCCAAAATCCGTGGACGGTGGTAGCATTCGCGCTGGTCGCGGCGACGGTGTTGAAGGGGATCTTCGACTACATCGGGACCTATCTGGTGAACTACGCGGGCTTTGGCATGATTACCGATCTGCGGGACGATTTGTATAACGCCATCCTGCGCAGTTCGTCGGCGTTTTTCGTGAAGCACACGACGGGCACTTTGCTTTCGACCATCGTCAGCGATGTCGAGAAGGTGCAATTCGCGATGTCGAGCGTGCTATCGGAATTTCTGCAACAGTTTTTTACATTCATATTTACAGCAGCGGTGGTGGTTCTGCTGGGAGGGAAGCTGGCGTGGGTGCTGCTGCTGTTTGTCCCGGTAATTTTGTATTCGTCGAGAAAGATCGGACGGCAGGTGCGGAGCACGACGCGGGGCGGGCAGGACAAGCTGGCTGAAATCCAGAACATTCTGCACGAAACGATTACGGGCAACCGCATCGTGAAGGCGTTTGGGATGGAGCGGTGGGAAATTGAGCGCTTCCGCGCGGCCGCGCGGCGGTTGTTTCGCGCCAACCTGCGGCTGGTGGCGGCATTTGCGATTAGCTCGCCGCTTATGGACATTCTCGGTTCGATTGCCATCGCACTGCTGTTGCTGATGGGCCGGGACGCGATCAATAAGCACCTATTTACGGCGGGAACGTTTCTGGCCTTCATCGTTGCGGTGTTCAAGCTCTACGACCCGGTGCGCAAGTTTGCCATGTTCAACAATAATTTTCAGCAGGCGGTCGGCGCGTCGTCGGAGATCTTCCGCTTCATGGATGTTGAAGACGAAGTGCGCGAAAAGCCGGGCGCGAAGCGCATGGGGAAATTTACGCGGGCGATCCGGTTTGCGAACGTGTCTTTCTCCTATTCCAGTGAAAACGCCGGGGAGTCGCCGCTGGTGCTGCACGACATCAATCTGAATGTAAAGGCGGGCGAGGTGCTGGCGGTGGTGGGATCGAGCGGCGCGGGCAAGAGCACGCTGGTGCATTTGATTCCGCGGTTCTTCGACGTCAGCGGCGGGCAGATTCTGATTGACGACTACGATGTCCGCGATGTGACGCTCGATTCGCTGCGCTCGCAGATCGGCATTGTCACGCAGGAGACGGTGCTGTTCAACGACACGGTGCGGAACAATATCGCCTACGGGCAGCCGCATGTTTCGCAGAACCAGGTAGAAGAAGCGGCGCGGGCGGCGCGGGCGCATGAATTCATTGGCGGACTTACGGAGGGTTATAACACGATGATCGGCGAGCGCGGCGTGCGGCTTTCGGGCGGCGAGCGGCAGCGCATCGCCATTGCGCGGGCGCTGCTGAAGAATGCTCCGATTCTGATTCTTGACGAGGCGACTTCGGCGCTGGATAGCGAATCGGAGTCGCTGGTGCAGGCGGCACTGCAAAATCTTATGAGTGGGCGTACTGTGTTTGTAATCGCGCACCGGCTCTCGACGGTGCGCCGCGCGGACCGCATCGTGGTGCTCGACAATGGCACGATCAGCGATATCGGCGCTCATGAAGAGCTGATGCAAAGAGCGGGTACGTATCGCCGGCTGTACGAATTGCAGTTTGCGGAAGCGTAAGAAAGAAGGTTTCAAAGTTTCAAGGTTGCAAGGTTTCAGCGTAGTGCAAGCTAGATTGCAGCGGCTTGGACCGAACGCCGAGTTCTTCACCTTGAAACCTTGAAACTCTGCAACCTTGAAACCTGGGATATTTATGACACTTCGCTCCATGACGGGTTTTGCGCAGGTCAAAGGGCAGGTCCATGCGCAGATGGCGTTCGCGTTGTCGTTGAAATCGGTGAATCACCGTTTTCTGGATCTTCACTTCCGGCTGCCTTCCGATACCGATTCGCTGGAGATGAAGCTGCGGCGGATTCTAAAAGAGAAACTCGCTCGCGGCCACGTGGAAGTGATCTTGAGTCTGGATCGGTCGGGCACGAACGGAGTCGCGCTCAACCGGCAACTGATTGCCGCCTACGTGCAGGCGTTCCGCGCGGCGGCCGATGAATTTGGAGTCGAAGGCGAGCCCGACCTGAACGTGGTTCTGCGGATGCCGGGCGCGATGGATGCGAGCGCGGAGAGATCGGGCGATGAATTGGAGACCGCGGTGATGGCGCGAGTGGAAGAAGCGCTCCTGCGGCTCAATGAGATGCGCGAACAAGAAGGCCGCAGCATCGACACGGAACTGCGCGCGCGCATGACGAGTCTGGAAAAGGCGGCGGCCGGAGTGGAAGTCCATCGCGGCACCATTCTGCGGAGCTATTCGGAGCGACTGCAGTCGCGCATGCAGGAATTGCTGGGCGCGCAGGTGGAGAAGGAACGAATCATGCAGGAAGTCGCCGTGCTGGTCGATCGCAGCGACATTCAGGAGGAACTGGTCCGGCTGAAAGCGCACGTGAAGCATTTCTTCGGCTTGCTCGACCAGGGCGGCGAGGTGGGCAAGAAGCTGGATTTTCTGCTGCAAGAAATGAACCGCGAAGCCAATACGCTGCTGTCAAAAACCTCGGGCCTGGCGGGCGAAGCATTGAAGATTACCGAGATGGGATTGCTGATGAAGTCGGAGATCGAAAAATCGCGCGAGCAGGTGCAGAATCTGGAATGAGCGTTTTTAGATGAGCATTGTTTACATTGTTTCCGCGCCCTCGGGTTCGGGGAAATCCACGTTGGTAAATGAACTGTTCAAGATGGTTCGCAACCTGGACTTCTCGATCTCATACACCACGCGCCCGCCGCGGGGCAGCGAGCAGAACGGCAAGGAATATTTTTTCGTCTCCCGGCCGGAATTCGAAGGCATGATCGCATCGGGCGAGTTTCTGGAGTACGCCGAAGTTTTTGGAAACTACTACGGCACGGCGCGGCGCTTTCTGCGCGAAGCGGAAAACCGAAGTAACGACCTGCTGCTGGACATCGATGTGCAGGGAGCGAGTAAGATCAAGGAGAAGATCCCGGAAGCGGTCAGCATCTTCATTCTGCCGCCTGACCGGGAAAAGCTGGAATGGCGGTTGCGGACACGGGGCCTGGATTCGGAGGACGTGATCCGGCGGCGGTTGGACACAGCGCGACGAGAGATTGAGAACTACTCAAAATACGACTATGTATTAGTCAACAACGTGCTGGAACAATCGGCCGACCAACTGCGGGACATAGTACTTGCGGTACGCTTGCAGCGCAGCGGGGCCGAGATTTCCGGCGACGACAAGCGGCGAGTGGAAGCGGCGCAAGCTTGCCGGTTGGAACAGGCGCGCGAGTGGGTGCAGCCAATCTTGGCTTCGTTTAACTTGCAGATGGTAAAGGGAACATAAAGTTCGGGGAGAAAACATGAAGCTGGTAGAGGGGTTCGACAGCAATTACCGTTACATTCTGGTGGCGGCGCGGCGGGCACGGCAACTGCAAGGCGGCGCGCCTCCGGTCATCGATACTGGATCGCGCAAGCCCTGCCGCATTGCTCAGGATGAGATCAAAGCGGGCCGGGTGAAATGGCTGATTCCGGAAATTCCGAAATTGCCGGTGGAAGCCGCGAGCGAGAGTCTGAACAAAGTGTTCGCGGAAGACGCGTAGACAGTAAGGCCTGTCCAATGAGATAGGGCCATCCTCCTCCTATGAAAATTGCACTGGGCGTGTCGGGAGGGATTGCAGCCTATAAGGCGGCGGAGATCGTGCGCCTGCTGCAAGACCGCGGCATTCGCGTGCAAGTCGTGATGACGCGCGCGGCGCAGGAGTTTGTTCGTTCTCTTACCTTCGCGGCGCTCTCCGGAGAAAAAGTCATTACCGACCTGTTCGGGTCGAGTTCCGAAGACGCGCAGGCCAACGTCGAGTCGGCGATCGAGCACATTGCGATTGCGCAGGCGATCGACGCGCTCGTGGTGGTTCCGGCAACAGCCGATGTGCTGGCCAAGTTTGCGCAGGGGATTGCCAACGACTTCCTCAGCACTCTTTATCTTGCTACGACCGCTCCGGTGGTTGTCGCTCCCGCGATGAACGTCAATATGTGGAATCACGCGGCCACCCAGTCGAATGTGGGAATCCTGCGGAAGCGCGGCGTTCGCATTGTGGAGCCCGGCAGCGGCTATCTGGCGTGCGGCATGACCGGCGCGGGGCGGCTGGCCGAAAACGAAACGATTGTCGCGGCGGTGATGGAAGCGCTCGGCGCCACGCAGGATCTGGCGGGCGAAACCGTGCTGGTGACGGCGGGGCCGACGCGGGAGAAGATCGATCCGGTGCGGTATTTGACGAACCGGTCGAGCGGGCGCATGGGCTATGCAATTGCCGAGGCGGCGCTGCGCCGCGGAGCGCGCGTGCTGCTGGTGAGCGGCCCGACGGCGATTGCCGCTCCAGATGCGGCGGAAACAACCCGCGTGGAGACGGCAGAAGAGATGCTGGCGGCGGTTTTGAAATTTTTGCCCCAGAGCACGGTGATCATCAAGACGGCGGCGGTAGCGGATTTTCGGCCGAAGGCGGCGGCGGAACAAAAGATCAAGCGCAACGGCGCGATGGCGCTGGAACTGGAACCGACCGCGGATATTCTGGCGGAAGTGGCGCGGCGGAAGACTTTCCAGGTGGTCGTGGGATTTGCCGCCGAGACCGAGAACGTGCTGGAAAACGCACGCAAGAAGCTGGCCTCGAAGTCGCTCGATGCTATCGTGGTGAACGACGTTTCGCGCGAGGGCGTTGGTTTCGACTCCGACCGCAACGCGGTCACCATCATCTCGCACAACGAAGTCGTCGAGGTTCCCGAGACTTCGAAGTGGGAAGTTGCGCACCGCGTGCTCGACCAAGTTGTAAAGCTGCGGAAACGCAGCGGCGTGCCGTCCCAGCAATAAAATCCGCCACGAGGCACGGAGACACAGAGAAGAACAAGGCCTTCTTCTTTTGATTTCCTCTGTGGCTCGGTGTCTCTGTGGTGAAAAGTTGTTATCCTTATCCGCAATGCCCCGCACCCTTGATCCTGAACTTCGCAGCGCGCTTGCGGCGCGCATCCGCTACTACAATGAGATGGGGATTTACGATTTTTACCGGCGGCCGGTGTCGGAACGCGTGGGAGAAGTCGCGTCGTCGCCGGTTGCAGTGGACGAAGCGGAAATTGCGGTTTCGACAAATCCAGAATTGGGAGAAGAGATGAGTCCACGGAAGGCCGCGGTTGCCGCGGCGCCGCGCGTTGCGGAAGACAATATTTTCGAAGTAGTCGCGCTGAAGCCGGAGCAAAGCGCGAGCGATCCGGTGAAGGCGCTGAAGATCATCCGCGAAGACCTGGGCGACTGCACGCGGTGTCCTCTTCATAAGCAGGGGCGGAAGCAGATTGTGTTTGGCGTGGGCGATCCCACTACCGACTTGATGTTTGTGGGCGAGGGGCCGGGGGCGGATGAAGATGCGAAGGGGGAGCCCTTCGTGGGACGCGCCGGGCAACTGCTCAACAATATGATCAAGGCGATGGGGATCGAGCGCGAGCAGGTCTACATCGCAAACATTGTGAAGTGCCGTCCTCCGGGCAATCGCCAGCCAGAGCGGGAGGAGTGCGAGACCTGCTCTCCGTTTCTGATGCGGCAAATCGCGGTCGTCAAACCGAAAGTGATCGTGGCCCTCGGCGCGACTGCGGCCAAGACGTTGCTGGCGATGAATTCCTCGATGATGCAACTGCGCGGGCGGTTTTACGACTTCAAACCCGCAGGCGTCCGCGGTACCGATGAATGGGATGGGTGCAAGCTGGCAGTTACCTATCACCCCGCGTTTCTGTTGCGCGATCCGCGGCAGAAGGGCGAGGCGTGGAAGGACTTGCAGATGGTGATGAAAGAATTGGGGATGAAGGGGCCGAAAGCGAACGCGTAGGGACGGACGCATTCGTCTCTACTGCGTGCTGGCAAGCTCGGCATCATAAGCCACCTTGCGGGGTCTAATGCCTTTGCCGATTCCGCTGCCTTCCGCGATTCTCAGATCGTAGTCGTTCTGAAGATTGAGCCAAAACTGCGCGGGCAGGCCGAAATACTTTCCCAGGCGAATGGCGGTATCGGCGCTGATGGCGCGGTCTCCCCGGACCACCTCGTAGATACCCGGAAAACCGAGGGCCTTCGCCAGTGCATAGGCGCTCACGCCCATGGGCTCCATGAACTCGGTCTTCAGAATGTCTCCCGGGTGAACCGCAAACACCTTTCTTGATTTGGCCATGCATAACTCCACCTCTTAGTCTACTTCGGAATACGGTAGGATTTAATCAGTTCCCAGACATGGCCCTCTTCTGCGACGTCGCGCTTGCCGTGCCGCTTGACATGACGTTTACCTATGCCATTCCTCCGGGCATGGAGCCGGTGGTCGGGGGGCGGGTGCTGGTGCCGTTCCGGCAGCAGCGGCTTTCGGGCATTGTGGTGGAGTTGCATGACCGTACGCCGCAAGTTTCTTCGCAAGGCAACGCATCGCAAATAAAGATCAAGAAGGTGATCGAGGCGCTCGACCTCGCGCCGGTGCTCGACGAACATCTGCTGAAACTCGGGAAGTGGATTGCCGACTACTATCTGGCTCCGGTGGGCGAGGTGTTTCGCACCATGCTGCCGCTCTCCGCTGAGTTTAAGCGCTCGGTCGCGTATCGCATCACTGACGCGGGACGGATGGCGCTGCATCTGGCGGGGATGTCGGGGTCTCCGGCGCGGTCGAAGCGGACGCCGGAACAGCAGTTGGTCGAGTTTCGCGTGCTCGATTTTCTGGCGGAACGGGACGACGTGCGCGAAGGGAATTTGCGCGGAGCGACGCGGGCGGGCAAGGCGCTGCTGGCGGGGATGGTGCGGAAGAAGTGGATTGGGCGCGAGGATGTGTCGGCGGCGCGGGATGCGGCGCGACTGGTGAAGGTCGCGGTGCTGCGGGGGGCAGAGGAGCGGGCGGAGGCTTCGCCTCCGCTGGACGAGCGAGTCGCTCGTCCCCACACGAAGCTCAACGAGAACCAGCGCACGTTGATTGAGACACTCGCGGCCTCCGGCGGGCGCTTGCCGGTTGAGGCTCTGCGCGGTCTGGACGTTCCGCGCACTACGCTGGGCACGCTGGTGCGGCGCGGGTTGATCGAACTCGTAGATGAGCCCGAGGACTTCACCACGTCAAAACTCAAGCCGCGCCAGTCTCCGTTTGAGTTCGAATTCAGCGCGGCGCAGAAAGCAGCGCTGGCGAAGATTGGCGATGCCGTGGCGTCGCGCAAGTTTGGCGGCCTGTTGCTCCATGGGATCACTGGCTCCGGAAAGACGGCGGTGTATCTGGCTTGTATGCGGCAAGTGCTGGACGCCGGGCGCTCCTCGATCCTGCTGGTTCCTGAGATTGGGCTGACGCCGGCGGTAGCGGCCGATTTGCATCAGGTATTCGGAGACGAGGTTGCCATTCTGCATTCGGGGTTGTCGGATGCGGAGCGGGCGGAGCAGTGGCATCGCATACGGCGCGGCGAGGCGCGGGTGGTCGCCGGGACCCGGTCGGCGGTGTTCGCTCCGGTCGGCGATCTGGCGCTCATCATCGTCGACGAGGAGCAGGATTCGTCGTACAAGCAGGAGGACACGCCGCGCTACCACGCGCGCGATGTGGCAGTGATGCGGGCAAAAATGGCGGGGGCGACTGTAGTGCTCGGCTCGGCCACGCCTTCGCTCGAATCGTATTACAACGCGAAGAAAAATAAATATGCGCTCGTCGAGTTGCCGGACCGCGTGGAGATGCGTCCGCTGCCCGAAGTCGAGATTGTCGACATGCGGCAGGAGTTTCAGGAAACCGGCCAGGAGCAGGTGATCTCGCGCAAACTGGCGGAGGAAATCCGCGAGCGGTTGGAGAAAAAAGAGCAGGTGATGGTGTTGCTCAACCGGCGCGGATATTCTCCGGTGGTGTTGTGTCGCGCTTGCGGCAAGACGTTGCAGTGCAAGAACTGCGCCGTCTCCATGACTCACCACAAGCGCGAGCGCAAGATGGAATGCCACTATTGCGGGCATGTCGAGCGCATCCCCGACAAGTGCGCGCACTGCGGCAGCGAGTATGTGTATTTCGTCGGAACAGGATCGGAAAAGCTGGAAGAGCTGCTGCACGGCATGTTTCCGCAGGCGCGGATCGGACGGCTCGATCGCGATACGGTGCGCGGGCGGGAAGTTTTCGAGCATGCGCTGAACGCGCTGAACGAAGGCGCGCTCGACATGCTGGTCGGCACGCAGATGATCGCCAAGGGCCACGACATCCATGGCGTGACGCTGGTTGGCGTGGTTGGAGCCGACATGGCGCTGGGGTTGCCCGATTTCCGCGCGGCCGAAAGAACGTTTCAACTGCTTACACAAGTGGCTGGCCGCGCCGGGCGTGGGCAGACTCCGGGCAAGGTTGTCTTGCAGACTTATTTTCAGGATCACTACGCGGTGCAGTTCGCGGCGCGGCATGACTTTGCCGGCTTTTACGATAAGGAGCTGCAATTTCGCGCCTGGATGCATTATCCGCCGTACAGCGCGATTGCGAATGTGCTGATCCGCAGCGAAAAGTTGGACGAGGCTCTGGCCTGGTCGGGCGAACTGGGGCGCTGGTTCGAGAAGACGCGGCATGAAGGCATTCGCGTGCTCGGGCCGGCGGCGGCTCCGATTACCCGGTTGAAACGCGACTACCGATACCACTTCATTCTAAAGTCGCCCAGCCGCGAGAGGATGAACGCGCTGTTGCGGGCGATGCTGGTGGAAGCGGCGGCGCGAAAGATTCCTCGCACGCAGGTGATTGTGGATGTGGATGCGGTGTGGTTGATGTGAGGCGGTCGCTGATCGCTTGTCGTTGGTCGCTCGCGGGTTGCAAGAGATGCCAACGGACTTCGCTCGGCGAACATTGGCAGGACTACTTGCGATGCAGCAGGTGACGAAACTCGCCGCGCACATACTGCGCCCCTTGCATGCCGGCTTCGCGGATGTCGGGCCATTTCTGCTTTCCGGAAGCGCCGGTGATCGGCGTTGGCGTGAAGGCCAGCCCCAGCATCAGAATTGCAAAAACCGCCAGCCATTTTCGCCCGCGGCCGATTTCACGGCGACCTGGAGTCGGCGGATGCTGGCTGGTGAGCCACAAGACCACCGCCCAAATCAGCCATCCGACCCAGCAGTATTTGGCTAACGGGATGAGCGCAATCACCACCGCCAGGGAAACCCACTTGTGTAATCTGGGGAACACGGAAAACAAAATGTGGCCGCCATCGAGTTGGCCGCCGGGCAACAGGTTCAGCGCCGTCGCGAACATCCCTACCCATCCCGCAACCGCAATCGGATGCAAGGATAACGATGTGACTGGCACGTCAAGGTGCAGCAGGCGGGCGGCAAGATAAAAGGCTCCGGGAAACCCCGGCTCGTTGTCGAGTGGACCGGCGAACATTAGCGGGCGCGACAACGAAAGCCCCACCAGCACCGCCGCGCACGATGGAATGAAGCCAGCAATCGGACCGGCGATTCCGATATCGAACAAGGCCGCGCGGGTGGGAATCGGGCTTTTGATGCGGATGAACGCTCCGAAGGTTCCGATCAAGCTGGGAAAAGGAATAAAAAATGGCAGCGTTGCGTTCACGCGATAATGCCGCGCGCACAGGTAGTGCCCCATCTCGTGCGCGAGGAGGATGAACATCAGCGCGAGGGAAAACGAAAGCCCGTGCATCAGCCTTGCCGGAGCCTGCCACATCCATTGAATTGGGAACAGAGGAATGTTTTCATCGTTGAACGAGAACGCCGGTTGATGCAGCGCGAAATTGGCGTAGATGCGCGCGCCCACCGTTAGCGTGCTCAGAAAGGTCGCGCCCAGAAGCAGCAGATACAACCCCCAGCGCTGGCGCGGCGGCGGCATGACCCAGACGGGGGGTTGGGTCCGCGAATCCCATGCAAGTGCAGGCGGTGAAGACGTGGGGTCGGACATGAGTGAGGTCAGAGGTTCGAGGTCAGATTGCAGAGGTGAAGAACCATTGCAGTAGTTACCTCTGCAATCTGACCTCTGACCTCCGCAATCCCAGCTAGTCGATCGATTGCAGTTCCTTGCCCGGCTTGAAGCGAACGGCTTTGCCCGGGGGAATGGAAACTTCGGCGCCGGTACGCGGATTGCGGCCGATGCCGGTCTTGCGCGGACGCACGTTGAACACGCCGAAGCCGCGCAGTTCGATGCGGTCGCCGTTCGTGAGCGCCTTCTTCATGCTCCCGAAGACGGTTTCGACGGCGAGCTCCGCCTTGGTCTTGGTGATCCCTGTGCGGTTGACCACTTCGTTGATGATGTCGAGCTTAATCACGGGCAGCCTCTGTATCCCGAGGATTGGTTCCTCAAGTTATTGATGCTAAGGAAGATAGGGCGGATTGTCAACCTGGCCCCTTGTCTCGTAAGATGACAGCACCAGCCGAAGCAGATTTGCCGTTGGTGAATCGTCATTTGCGATTGAAAACTCCGGCCACCGGAATTTCGATCGCAGCGAAATTACCAATTCCAACTTTTCAATCACAAATTCCAAAGAGGTTCCATGATCAAGAGCGACCGCTGGATCCGGCGCATGGCGCAGGAGCACGACATGATTAATCCGTACTCGGAGAAACAGGTGAGCACGGGAGTGATTTCCTACGGCGTATCGAGCTACGGATACGACCTACGCGTGGCCGACGAGTTCAAGATTTTTACCAACGTCAACTGCACGGTGATCGACCCGAAGCATTTCGACGAGCGCTCGTTCGTGTCGGTGAATTCCGATGTCGCGATCGTGCCGCCGAATTCGTTTGCGCTGGCGCGGTCGGTCGAGTATTTCAAGATTCCGCGCGACGTGCTGACGATTTGCGTAGGCAAATCAACCTACGCGCGCTGCGGCATCATCGTGAACGTGACGCCGTTCGAGCCGGAGTGGGAAGGCTTCGTCACGCTGGAAATCTCAAACACCACTCCGCTGCCCGCAAAGATCTACGCCAATGAAGGTCTGTGCCAGATTCTCTTCTTTCAGTCGGACGAAGTTTGCGAGACCAGCTACAAGGATCGCAAAGGGAAATACCAGGCGCAGAAGGGGATTGTGCTACCGAAGCTGTAGGGGAGCCGTCTATCGCAAAGAGGTTAAGCATGAGGCAGTTCGGATGCTGGCCGCTTCTGGCGTTTGCAGTAGGAGCGAATTTAATTGCTTCGGCACAAACGCCGCCTGCTCTATCCGCCGACCTCCCGCGCTACTACTTCAAAACTCCCGCGGATGAAGTCGCCGCCCGCGCCGATCTGAATGCCGCCGTCGCCGAGTTAGCCCGCTCTAGAGGTCAACTCAACTCGGCGCAGCAACTGTTCAGCGCCTTGCAGAAAAATGATTCCGTCCAGACTCTTTTCGCCAAGCACGAGCGCTACCTGCATCTGCGCTGCGCCCAGAATCGGAAGGACAATGCCGCCTGCGATGCCGATAAGACACTCGAATCCGACGTAGACGCCAAAACCGCCTTCCTCAATCCCGAAATTCTCGCAATTCCAGAAGACCGGCTCAGCGGGTTCTTCAACGAAAAGCCCGCGCTCGCCGCGTATCGCTTCGCGCTTGCCGAGATACGCCGCGACCGCCCGCATCTGTTGCCGGAAACCGAGCAAGCGCTCCTCGACCAATTCCAACCGCAAATCGGCGATTGGCAATACGATCTCTCCGACCAGATCGTCTCCAGCATTTCTTTCGGAAAAGTGAAAACCGCGACCGGCGAGCTCGACGTAGTCCGCCAGCGCAACCTCATCGCCACCGACCTCGACGCCCGCGTCCGCGAAGAGGGCTTCAAGCGCCGTTTTGCCGGATACGCCAGCCAACGCGACTTGCTCGCGTTCACGCTGTTGCACACCGTCCAGGCGCAAACTCTTCTCGCCAAGTCGCACTACTACGCCGACGCCCCCGCGCGCAAATACCAAAACCTCGACTTTAAGCCGGAAGAAACGCGCAGCCTGCTCGCCACTATGGCGCAGCATGGAGACGTTTCCATCCGCTACGAGAGAATTCGCGCGCACGAAATCGAGCGCAACTATCGTTTGTCGTCTGGCGGCCAACCCGCCCACGAATGGGACATGTCGGTCCCCGCCCCGGGATTCACTCCGCCCGTCACTTCGCTGTCCGACGCGCGCCACGTCTTCCACGATGTTTTCGCCGGCCTTGGCAAAGACTATCAAACCGAATTCGACGCCCTGCTCGATCCCGCCAACGGACGCGCCGACATTTTGCCCGGCGGCGCACCCAACCGTTACGGCAGCGGCTTCTCCGTTGGTTTTTCCGGCACTCCCAGCATGTTGTTCTACGGACGCTACGACGGAACTTTCAAGGATCTCTCCGTCATCGCCCACGAGGGCGGACACGCCGTCCACCGCCAGCCCATGACCGATAGCGGCGTGCCCCCGTCCTACGAGCACGGTCCGCATTTTCTCTTCGAGTCCTTCGCGCAATTCAACGAGTTGGTTCTCGCCGACTATCTTGCCGAACACGCCGCCGCTCCCGAACTGAAGCGTTACTACCTCGAGCGTTGGATGAGCATCAAAGGCCTCGACGCCTTCTACGGCGCGCAAGACGCATTGATCGAGCAGGCAATCTACGATGGCGTCGCCGCCGGCACCGTCCGCAACGCCGACGATCTCGACACCCTCACATTAAAAATCGACAGCCAGTTTTCGCAATTTCCTGCCTCGACTCCCGAGTTGCGCACTCGCTGGGCCATGGTCTCTCTCATGTATGAGGACCCGCTCTACGATGTGAACTACGTCTACGGGGGCCTGCTCGCGCTGAAATACTACGAGCTCTACACCACCCGCCACGACTGGTTCGTGCCCCGCTACATGGCCCTGCTCAAGAACGGCTTCAACCAATCGCCCGCGGAATTGCTCCATCAGTTCCTAGACATCGATCTTTCCGGCCCATCGCTCTTGAACGACGACTTGGCGCTTTTAAATCGCCGCCTGACTCAACTGGAAATCGATCAACCCAACCCAAGTCCCGCGGTAAAATAGCCGCTCGCCGCGCTCGCCAAAAGCAAGACCCCAACTGAGGACTATCCTCGCTCCCGCCCCACCTGCTAGAAAATAGTCGTGCCGCAGCGGCGAACAACCATACCTCTCATCGGGCTGTTGCTTTTCCTCGGCACCCTCGCGCTCTACTACCCCGCGCTGCAAAATGGATTCGTCAACTACGACGATCCCAACTACGTCACCTCGAATTGGCACGTTCAACAAGGGCTGACCTCGCGTGGCGTGGCGTGGGCTTTCACTGCAACTGCGGAAGCCAATTGGCATCCGCTGACGTGGCTGTCGCACATGCTGGATGTGCAGTCGTTCGGGCTGGGCGCGGCGGGACATCACGCTCAGAGCATCCTCTGGCATGCCCTCAATGTGGTGCTGCTGTTTCTGCTGCTGGCGAAGGCTACTGGATTCGTCGGGCGCAGCGCGCTCGTTGCGGGGTTGTTTGCCGTCCACCCGCTCAACGTGGAGTCGGTGGCGTGGGTGGCGGAGCGCAAGACCGTGCTCTGCACGTTCTTTCTGCTTCTGGCGCTTGCCGCTTATGGGTGGTACGCGAAGAAGCCGCGGGTCGGTCGTTATCTGCTGGTTGCGCTGTTTTTCGCGCTTGCGCTGATGGCGAAGCCCATGGCGATCACGTTGCCGTTTATGCTGCTGCTCGTCGACTTCTGGCCGCTACGGCGGTTTCCGCGGACGTCACTTTCCAAACTCGTGCTCGAAAAGATTCCGTTGCTGGCGCTTTCGGCGGCCAGCGCGGCAATCACGCTCTACGCGCAGCGCGCGGGAGGCGCTGTCGGCTTGATCGAGGCTTTGCCGCTGGCGATGCGGGTGAAGAATGCCATTTACTCTTATCTTATTTATGTCGAGAAAACGGTATGGCCGTCGCGGCTGGCTGTGTTTTATCCGCATCCCGAGGGCTCGCTCGCGCTTTGGAGAGTGATCGTCGCGGCGGCGGTGCTCGCGGCAATCACGGCATTGTTCTGGCACTTCCGAGAACGCCGCTATCTGCTGGCCGGGTGGCTATGGTTCCTGGGAACGTTGATACCCGTAATCGGCATCGTTCAGGTCGGCCGCCAGGCATGGGCGGACCGGTACGCGTACTTCCCTGTTTGGGGATTGCTCGTGATTGCCGTCTGGCTGCTTGCTGAAGCGGCCGCGCGAATTAAGCTGAGCCTTGCGGCGCAGGTTGCTATCGCGTCGGCCGTGCTGCTGGGGTATTCGGTGGCGGCGCACATCCAGATGGGATACTGGCGCGACAGTTACTCGCTGTTTACGCATGCCATCCAAGCGCCGGACGCGAATCCCGTCGCCGAGGGCAACCTGGGTTCGGCATTGATCGACATGCAACGCCCCGAGTTGGCCGTGCCGCATCTTGAGCGCGCCATCCAATTGATGCCCACACTCGCCGCCGCGCACTACAACCTCGGCATCTTGCTGCAGCGGCAGAATGAGCTGGATCGCGCGCTACAGGAATATCAACTCGCGCTGAAGTATGCGTCGGACGAGCGCGAAGCGGCGCAGACGCACAACAACCTGGGCGTGCTTTTCAAGCAACTCGGACGGCGGGATGAGGCAATTACAGAGTTTACGTACGCCATTGCGCTGAACCCGCATGAGCAGAATAGTTTGCTCGGCCGCGGCCTGATCGAGCGCGACGAAGGCAAACTCGACGCCGCGTTACACGATTTTTCCCAGGCCGCGCGGACTGCGCCCTCGCCATCGGCTCTCTACTGGAAAGGCCGTGTTCTGGAAGACAAAGGACAACTCGCAGCCTCAGCCGAAGCCTATCGTGGAGCGCTCAAGCTGTCGCCCGGATTTGGCGACACGCAGGCGCGATTGGAACGTATCGCAAACGCTTTGAGATGACCTAGGAAACTCTGACTAAGTGTCGGCAGGAAGCATAAACCACAGGGTACACAGCGGTGCACGGGGGAAACCGGGACTTAATCAGAATTTCCCTAGCTTGGAGTCGCGTCTACATAAATAGATTCAGGTCGCCGGGACGCTGGCTGACGAAGAGGGCCGAACCGGCGATGGGTGCGACGCAAACCATTCCAGCACTCTTTGTTCGAATTCTTGGGGCGCTGCTTTATACGCTCCAGTGTGAATCGCTCCCGGCACTTTCCACACCGTGATCGCCGTCGGGTTCTTCGCCTGGATCCAATCCGAGTGATAGGGCAGAACGACACGATCATTCAGTCCATGAATCAGCAAAATAGGGACCTTCGTTCCCACGACCGCCTGCTCCGGCGTAACGGTTCCGAGATCGACTCCATACCAAAGCCGCACAAAGAGAATTCCCGCTTCCAGCGGCGGGCGAAAAAAGGTGCGGCCCAGCCACGGACCCGTGTGAAACGGGCGTCCAAAGCGGTAATAGGCCTCCTCACGAAAACTTGCCGACGCCGACTCGGCCACAATCGCGCAAAAACGCGGCTCGCGCGGCAGCGACTCCAGCAATTCCATCCCTCCCATGGATTCGCCCAGCCCATACACGCATCGCGCCGGTTCTTGATTCTCCAACCAATTCAGCCAGCGGCGAATGTCGTCTACTTCGCGGACTCCATAGGTCGTCAATCCCCCGCTCGCGCCGTGGTGCCGCGCATCGGGCATCAACACCGTGTAGTGATGGTCGGCTAGAAATTTCCCGATCGGATAAACGCCCATTCGATTGTCGGTGACGCCGTGAAGAAGAATGACCGCGTCGCCGTTGGCTTCTTGCGGCCGCATATACCACGCGCGAAGCACCACTCCGTCGGGCGAGGTGAGTTCCACGTCGCGAAATTCCACCGATTGTTCGCGCGCGGCAGCCTGCACATTGCGTTCTTCATAAGCGCGAATGGGAGGGCTCTTGGGATGCAGGGAATACCACCCAAGGCCGATGCCGCCGACAACGGTAGCTGCGACGTAAAAAGATGCCAGTAAATATAGGAGGCGCCAAACAACGGGAAATCCGCGACGAAGGGGTTGTTCCACGAAAATAGCCTGCGGATCAATGGAGACGTGATAGAGCAGTCTCCGCGATTTCAGTTCCAAAAACTGAGAGCTGATAACTGACAGCTGAGAGCTGCCTTTCTACTTCCGCCCGTTCTCGCCTTCCTTGAACATGTACTTGATGGCGGGTTTGTAGATCATGAGGTTAGCGGCGCCGCTGCGGTTCAGCTTGATGCAGTGCTTGTCGTACCACTCGATATAGCCGTGGACTTCTTCGCCATCGCGCAGCACGATGACCATGGGGGTCTTCGACTGCATCTGCTTCTGGTAATAAAAATTCTCGGCGTTGGTCTGCTCGGTGGGCACGATTTTCTTGGCCCCGGCGCCAGCGGAACGGTCGCGATCTCTATCGCGATCCCGGTCCCGGCGTTCGGCGGGTGAGTGGTTGTGACCGTGATTGTGGCCGTGGTCGCTGTGCGCGCCCTCGGCGCGAGTGAGGGTCGGGCGAATCAGCTTGCGATTCGCGAAGCTATCTTGATCCGTGGATGATTCAACTGGCATGGAGTCGAGCGTATCTTTCAAAACGCACCACCTGCGCGCAGGGCGGGCAAAGTATGCCACAACTCGAGCCTGAGATTGTGGGTCCAGAGGTGTGAACTGAGGGTACGGTATCACAGCGGGCGTAGGATGACAATATATTGTGCAGCGTCTTGGGCGCGCATTGCCGAACCATGTTCCATCGCCACAGCCGGCCAGGTTCTGGCTACGAAACGCGCTCCAGCGCGGTGGCGAAGGCATCGAGTGAGAGCGACCGCAGCAGATTGCGACGCAGTCCGCGCTCGACTTCGCTGAGACCCTCCGCGGCGCGCTGCACCCAGGCAAAGTCGGCGGATTCGGCCATTTTCTTCAGTTCGCCCAGAATGTCCGTATTGCGCACCAGTTGCGCCGCGCCGGATTGCAGAAACATCACGTCTTCGAGCAGCGAGTAGAGGGTGCGAAAAAGGTTTTCGATCTTCGCGCGCCCCTCGGCGCCCGACCGATAGCTCTCGGTCGTCTTGAACAACTCAGTGTGGTCGCTGCCGCCCCCGAGCGCCGATTTCAGCAGGATCAGCGCGTGGCTGCGAGCCGCGATATAGCTTTCAATATCGAAGGATAAAGCCCGCCCGATCGCGCCTTCGCTCAGACGGGCGACCAGCGCGCGTTGCCGGGCATTCCAATCGGGACGAAGCTGGGCGAGCCGGCTTTCGATCTCCGTGAGAGGAAGCGCGCCCAGACTAAACGTCATGGAGCGCGACCGGATCGTGGGCAGCAATTCTCCCGCGTTTTCGGTCAGCAGAAAAATGGTGGCAAACTCGGGCGGTTCTTCCAGCACCTTGAGCAGCGAGTTGGCGGCCTCTTTCATGAACGCCGAACTAGTGAAGATGTAAACGCGCTCGCGAGCCTCGCCAGGGCGATAGTAGATGGTCTCAATCACATGCCGAACCTGGTCGACCTTGATCATCATCTGCGGCGGATCGGGCGGGATGATCAGCACGTCAGGATGAGTCTGGACGAAGAGTCGCGTTTCTTTCTTATCCGTGTCGCGGAGATTTTCGCGTGCCTCGACGGCTTCGGCAAAGCGGGCGTCGAGGTCCGCGGATTGCGCGATGCGCGTGCAGTTCGAGCAGTGTCCGCAAAAGTCGGGCAAGGCGTCGCCGCCTGCTATCGGCCGGTCCAGGCAATTCATCGCACGGGCCAGCATCAGAGCCAGCGTGTATTTGCCCGATCCGTGCGCTCCGGCAAGAATGACCGCGTGCGGAAAGCGCTCGCGCGCCAGCATCTCGCGCAGGCGATGGATGGTTTCCGGGTTGCCCGCGAAATCGGAAAAGGGCATAAAGAACGCTGTTGGCTATTCGCTATTGGCTCTTAGCTAAAAGCCACAAGCTAAGAGCCGTCTCTCAGACTTTCAATTTCTTCCGCACCAGTTCCATGATAACCGCGTGCGTCTCGCCGGGCGTGCCTCGGGCATTGATCACGTGCACGCGCAGCGGATCGCGGGCCGCGATGGCCAGGTAGGCGTGGCGGACGCGTCCAAAAAATGCCCCGCTTTCCTGCTCGAAGCGGTTTTCGTCTTTTTCGGGACTCTTTTCCGACCGTCCAGCTTCCGACCTTCCCGCTTTGTGCCTTCGATTGCGACGCCGCGCGCGCTCGATGCTGAACGACACTTCATTATCGAGCAGAATCGTCAGGTCTGGTTGCAGGTTGGCGCAGAGGATCTCGTGCAAACGCAGCACCGCCTTCGATCCCAGCTTGCGGCCTCCGCCCTGATAAGCTTCGGTCGAATCAGTGAAGCGGTCGCAGAGCACGATGCGGCCCTCGGCGAGCGCGGGCAGAATCACTTCGTGAATATGCTGGGCACGCGACGCAAACATGAGCGCCATTTCCGTGAACGGAGAAAGCCCCGCCGTGGCCGAGTGCAGCAGCACCTCGCGAATCTTTTCGCCCGTACCCGTCCCGCCCGGCTCGCGGGTGACGGTGACGGACAAGCCGTGCGCGCGCAGGGAACGCGCCAGCTTCTCAAGCTGCGTGCTCTTGCCGCTGCCGTCGAGACCTTCGAAGGTGATAAATTTCCCGCGCGCCGCCACGTCAGAAATGATAGCAGGCGTGCCGCCTCGGAATACCGGTGGATGGCCGCTGCAACGGGGAGCCGATTCGGCAAACTGATATATTTACCTACGGTTCAATCGGCATCGCGGTCGGGGCAACTCACAATCTGGAGGGTTCATGGGAGCACGTTCCATAGGCAGGGATTTCTTGTGTCTCGCAATCGTATTGCTGACATCGATGTCGGTTTTCGGAGCCGATGCTCCAACCGTCACGCTCTCGGTGGACGCGTCGGACGCTCCCCGCAAGATTTTCCATGCGCAATTGCACATTCCTGCCAAGCCCGGAACGCTCACCCTCTACTATCCGAAATGGCTTCCCGGCGAGCACGGCCCGACCGGCCCGATCACCGATTTGACCGGCCTGAAATTCACCGCAAACGGAAAGACCCTGAAATGGCGGCGCGATTTGCTCGACGGGTACACGTTTCATGTTGAGGTTCCCGAGGGCGAGAACGAAGTCACCGCCGATCTCGACTATGCTTCCGCTGTGTCGCCAGAACCTGGATACAGTTCCAGCATGTCGGCGACGGAAAAATTGTACGTCGTCAGCTGGAACACGCTGCTGCTCTATCCCACCGGATACGGCTCCGACCAGCTGACCTACACCGCGAGCCTGCGCCTGCCCGCGGGATGGAAGTTCGGCACGTCGTTGCATGTTGCCAGCCAGGCGGGCAACGACATTCACTTCGAACCCGTTTCGCTGACCATGCTCGTGGATGGTCCGGTCATCGCGAGCGAATACTTGAAAGTCGTGGCACTGACGGCGAGCAGCGAAGGTCCACCAACGGAAATCGACGTCGCCGCCGACAGTGCCGCCGCCCTAGACGCTCCGCCCGAAGTCTGGGAACACTACCGCAATCTGGTGAAGCAAGCCGGCATTCTTTTTGGCGCGCAGCACTACACCAACTACCATTTTCTGCTGACTCTGAGCGATCACGTCGCGCATTTCGGCCTGGAGCATCACGAGTCGAACGATAGCCGGATCGACGAGCGGGCGCTGATCGAAGAAGACGGCCGGAAACTGAGCGCTGGTCTTCTGCCCCATGAGTACGTGCATTCATGGAATGGAAAGTATCGTCGTCCGGCCGATCTGGCCACGCCTGATTACGAGCAGCCGATGCAGACCGATTTGCTGTGGGTGTATGAGGGTCTAACTTCATACCTGGGAGACATGCTCACGGCGCGCAGCGGCGAGCGCACGCCCGAGTTGGCGCGCGAGGCGCTGGCGGAGATCGCCGCCGATCTGGATCATCGCTCGGGCCGCGTCTGGCGCAATTTGCAGGATACTGCCGACGGCGTCCCCACCATGCAGACCGCTCCCAAGGGCTGGGAGGATTACCGCCGCCCGGTCGATTATTACGACGAAGACGTGCTCAACTGGCTGGCGGCGGATGTGATCATCCGACAGCAAACCAAAACTAAAAATGCGAAATCTGGTACGAAGTCGCTCGACGATTTCTGCAAACTGTTTCATGGCGCGCCCAGCGGCCCGCCAATGGTCAAGACCTACACTTTCGACGATGTCGTGAACACGCTGAACCAGGTCGTTCCCTACGATTGGCGCGGGTTCTGGACGGAGCGGCTCACCAACCACGGTCCCGGCGCTCCGCTTGGCGGAATCGAAGGCAGCGGATGGAAGCTGGTCTATGACGAGACCCCTTCTGAACTGGATCACGCCGGAGACAAGGACGAAAAGGCGGTCGACGCGCATTATTCCGTGGGGCTGTTGCTCGGAGGTGATGGCGTGGTTCACGATACGGTCGAGGGCATGATCGCCGCCAAGGCTGGCATTGGCCCCGGAATGAAAATTGTCGCCGTGAACGGCCGCAGATTTTCGGCGGACGTATGGCACGACGCCATTCGAGCCGCGAAGACCAACTCGTCGCCGATTGAGCTCATCGTCGAAAACACGGACTACTTCCGCGTGGTCAAACTCGATTACCACGCTGGCGAGAAGCATCCGCACCTGGTGCGGGATGAATCGAAGCCGGATTTGCTGACGGAGATTTACCGGGCAAAATAAAAAGCCAATCAGTTTCTTGGATTTGCCATCCCATTTCTTGGATTTGTCATCCCGAGCGAAGCGAGGGATCTGCATCTTGCGGCGAACTGCAGATCCCTCGCTTCGCTCGGGATGACAACTTGCAGATGGGATGACAAATTATAGATGGGATGGTTCACGCATCCGCGCGCTCCGCGATGATCTCTTCGTCCTCCGCAACATCTTCCGATTCCTCCCGCATAAATCCCAAAACTTCCTGCGGAATCGGCGCGCTCCACACCGGCGCAAACGACTGCCGATGCAGCGGCGAGGGCCCGTGCTCGCGCAGCGCGGCGAGGTGAGGAGGAGTGCCGTAGCCCTTGTTCGACGCAAGGTGGTACATGGGAAAGACCGGGTCCCACGCGGAAATCATGCGGTCCCGTTCCACCTTTGCCAGGATCGACGCAGCGGCAATCGAGGCGGAGAGCGCATCGCCATGAATGATGATCTGTTGCGGCAGCGCGGAATCGAGCCGCACGGCGTCGATCAAAAGATAGTCCGCCGCCGGCTCCAATTGCCGCACCGCATGGAGCATCGCCAGGCGCGAAGCCTGATAGATGTTGATTTGATCGATGCGCGCGGAATCCACCGCGGCGATGGCCCAGGCAATCGCACGCTTGCGAATCTGTACCGCCAGCTCCTCGCGGCGCTCGGCGGGGAGCAGTTTGGAATCGCGCAAGCCGCAAATGCGGTAGCTTGGATCGAGGATCACAGCGGCGGCCACGACCGGGCCGAAGAGCGATCCGCGACCAACCTCATCGACTCCGGCCACGAGTTCGGCGCCCACGGCCCAAGCCCGCCTTTCAAACTTGAGCGTGCAGCGCAGTTTTTTCAGGAGCCGCAACTTGGCCGCGGAGGCAGAGACCTGATCGGCGCAGGAAGGCTTCGAGGAGAGCTTGGACTTGTGCACGGAGGCTGCTCAATCAGCATCTTCGCCGAAGAGGAGTTGCAAATCAAGCGAAAGCGCTAACGTCGTGTCGCGCAAAGTTGCGGCTTAAACAGTAATTGTCATCCTGAGCGAAGCGAAGGACCTGCTTTCCCGTGCGCTGGCAAGAAAAACAGATCCTTCGCTTCGCTCAGGATGACAACCAAACGAAGATGACAACCCAAACGAACGCCGCTTACTGCTGTTCGACTTCCTTCAATCGCGCCGCCTTGCCCTTGAGTCCGCGCAGATAATAGAGCTTGGCGCGGCGGACTTTGGCCGAACGCACGACGTCGATTTTGTCGATGACTTTCGAGTCGAGCGGGAAAATACGCTCCACGCCCTGGCCGAAGCTGATTTTGCGCACCGTAAAGCTCGGCTGCGCGCCGCGCTTCTGCGCAATGACGACGCCTTCGAACGCCTGCAGACGCTCTTTCTCGCCTTCTCGGATCTTGACTTGCACCTTGATCGTATCGCCAGGACCAAACTTCGGGAGATCGGTACGGCGGGATTTCGCCAACAATTTTTCAATAATCGGATTGCGCATAATGCTTCCTTCCTGAATTTCTCGGTTAATCTCTTGCCGTGCTCTGGTCCCGCTTGATCTGGGCCAGCAATTCCCTGTCTTCCTCGCTCAGCGCGAACCGCTCCAGCAAATCCGGACGGTTGCGCAGCGTTTTTGCCAAAGCCGTTTTGCGGCGCCAGCTGCGAATCTGGTCGTGGTTCCCGTTCACCAGCACTTCCGGCACCGCCATGCCGCGATACTCCGCCGGCCGCGTGTAATGCGGATAATCGAGCAATCCGCCGGAAACGCACGTCGAACTCGGCCCGTCGCCAGCCAACTTCGCCTGTCCCGCAACCGGCTCTGTGAACGACTCCTGCCGCGTCGAATTCTGGTTGCCCACCGCGCCCGGAATCAGCCGCGTAATCGTATCCACAATCACCGCTGCGCCCAGTTCGCCGCCGCTCAACACATAGTCGCCGATCGAAACTTCGCGATCCGCCAGGTGCTCGCTGATGCGTTCGTCGACGCCTTCGTAGCGTCCGCAAATCAACGCCACACGGTCCAGCGCCGAGAGTTCCGCCGCTAGAGTCTGATCGAGCCTGCGGCCCTGCGCCGAAAGCAGAATCACCGACTGCTTTGCCCCGGGGCTTAAGCGCGCTTCACGCGACGCCACGGTGCCGAACGACTCCAAACATTCAAAGATCGGTTCCGGCTTCAGGACCATGCCCTCGCCGCCGCCAAACGGGCGGTCATCCACTGTACGGTGCTTGTCTTTCGTAAACGCCCGCAGATCGTGAATGCCAATTTCCACCAGGCCGGTTTCCCGCGCCCGGCGCACAATCCCATAATCCAGTGGTCCGCGAAAGAAGTCGGGAAAGATCGTGAGAATGTCGATCTTCATTTGCGGAAACCAGTCGCTGGTCGCTTGTCGTTAGTCGTTAGTCGCTAGGCCAAACTCAGGTTGCGAACGACTAGCGACCATCGACTAACGACTTCCTTCTTCTTTCGCCAGCGGCGCATTCACTTCCAGCAAGCCTTCCGGCAACTTCATCCGGACCTGGCGCCGCTCCAAATCTAGCTTCTCCAAGAACGCCTCGGCGAAAGGGATCTCGTACGGCAACTTCTTCCCGCTCTTAACCACCAGCAACGGCGCTTCTCCCGCCCCAAACTGCACGTCTTCGATCTGGCCGATCTCGCGCTGGCCGTCAAACACTGTGCAACCGATCAGGTCGCTCAAGTACGTCCAGCCCGGCTCCAGCACAGCGCGTTCCTTGCGCGGAAGCTGAAGTTCGGCTCCGATCAGCGGCTCGGCATCGTTAATCGTCTCGACGCCCTGAAACTTCAGCACCAGAAAATTCTTATGCGGCCACAAATCCTCGACCGTCACTTCGCGGCGCTGCCGATCTTTCGTCAGCGCCCACAGCCGCATGTCCTGCTGAAAGCGTCCCGGAACGTCGGTGTGCAATTCCGTCGCGACTTCCCCATGGCGTCCCTGCGTCTTGATCACGACCGCCAGGGTAATCCACTCGCCGCTAGCGTCCGCTGCCGCCATTTGCTGATCTTCGATTGCCGACCTACGATTGCCGATCTTCAGATTGCCGTCTAGATTGCTGGTCTTCGATTCGACGCTTTGCGATTCGACGCTTTGCCTACTCGATAATCTCCAGCGCATAGCGCTTATCCAGCTTCGATCCCGCCGCGCTCAAAATATTGCGCAACGCGCGAGCCACGCGGCCGGAGCGCCCAATCACCTTGCCCAAATCGGACTCCGCCACCTCGAGTTCGATGACGGTTTCGTCGCCGTCTTCGTACTCGTCGACAATCACCTCGGCCTTGGCCTCGACGATCTCCTTGGCGATGTACTCAATCATGGCGCGCGGATTGACGGCAGGCTCGATCATTATTGACGACTGCTCCTGATGGCTGGCGATGGTTAAGGACGGCTAGGCGACCGAAGCGGCTGCCGCCGGTGCGGGCTGTGCAAGCAGTTTCTTGACGCGGTCCGAACATTGGGCGCCTTTCGAAACCCAGTGCTCAATGCGCTCCCGTTTCAGGTCGCAAGTGGCCGGATTGGTGCGTGGATTGTACGTTCCCACCACTTCCACCGGGCGTCCATTGCGAGCGTGTTCCTTCTCAATCACCACCACTCGATAATACGGTTGTTTGCGCGCACCAAAGCGCGCCAATCGGATCATTAACACAGACTTCAGTATCCTTTGCCCGGAAGAGTCCGGCGGGTTCAAAGCAACGATGGAAAGACAAACCATTATTATGCCGGAGCTTAGCGGTTTTCGCAATGGGCGGGCAGCTTATAGAAACTCCACGAACGAGTCGGCCACCTCAGCCCCGGCATTATTGGCGATGCGAGTCGCGGAGCGTTCCACATTCTTCATCAGCCCGTCCAGGTAGTCGCGCGAGTGCGAGACGCCGACGACCCCAATCGTCGCCTGATTCCACAGCGGGCCAGGGTCGAGTTCCGCAACCCCCACATTGAAGGAAGCCCGGAGCCGGTCTTTCAGGCTGCGCGTCACCTGCCGCTTGTCTTTCAGCGACTGCGCGCCCTCGATGCGGAGTTCGAGCGTAAGAAAGGCGATCATCAGCCATTTATAACAGCCATTTACGGCCTAAATTCGGGTGAAAACGGGATTTTGCCATATTTTGGGTGCATTCAGCCCCCTTTTTGCCGCAAAAACAGCCCCAACAGCCCCCGGAACCAGGCCCGCCAAATATCTCGTACTTTTCCCTTGCGTTGTGCTACACTGAGCTTGCTAAGTTTGACTCACAGTTAGTTGCAGGTCGGTACCGCCAACCAGCGTCACCCCCTCTACAAGCAGCGAATCACCTCTAGCATATTTCAAGAAACAAGAATAGGAACACCAATGGCAGAGCAAGGAACAGTGAAGTGGTTTAACGACGCCAAGGGCTACGGCTTCATCAGCCGTCAAAATGGCGAAGACGTTTTCGTGCATTTCTCCGCGATTCAAGCTGGCGGCTTCAAGAGCCTGCAAGAAGGCCAAACCGTGCAGTTCGACGTGACCAAAGGCCCCAAAGGCTGGCAAGCGGAGAACGTTACCGCAGTCTAGGTAACGCCACCGGATCGTCTCACAGAATTCTAGGAAACGATCTCTAAGCAATCACAAGTGCCCGGGATTCGTAAGAATTCCGGGCATTTTTGCGTCTGGAATTCAATGGCGAAGGCTGGGTGGCCCAAGCCCATTGCGCTACTGCGATAAACCCACCCGCCGCAGAAGATCCTGAAACCGGGGGTCGCCGCGCAACGGATCGAAGGCGGGATCCACCTTAAGCGCGGTCAGACCGTTGGAATGCTGCGCGTATGCCTTTTCCAGCCAGGCGATGGCCTGATCATTGTTCCCCATCCCGATGTAGGGTGGAACAATCACCATCGGATCCATCGGTTGTCGCTGGTTCAAGTCCAGCAATTTCTTCAGTTCCTGTTCTGCTTTTGCCTGTTGTCCGGTGCGGCCACTGATGTAGGCTAAGTTTGACACCTGCCAGGGACTGCCGGCCGTGAATGTTTCGACCACGGCCTGCGCTTCCGTAAACATTCCCTTTTGCACATAGGCTGCAAAAATCATTCCCGCGCGCGGGAAGCTGGGATCCATATCACGAACGGCGGTAAACTGAGCGATGGCCCGGTCATATTGCCGGGAGTACAGCAGAATGGCTCCATTGTCCGCTGCGATAATCAGCGAAAGTGGATCGAGCTGGCGTGCGCGTTCACTTTCGCGGAGGGCCTCATCGAAACGCCCTCGCCACATCAGGTGCTCGGCATACCATTGATGGCCGGTGGCGTAGTTGGGGTTCAACTCAATCGCCCTTTTGAATTCCTTTTCGGCCGTCTGCCAGTCATAATCATAGTTTTGGACGATCAGAGCCAGCGCGGCGTGGGCTTCCGGCAGTCTGTCATCCAGTTGCAGAGCACGCAGCGCGGCGGTGCGCGCCTGGGGCGCAAATTCGGCGGCCGGAGCCCCGGTGTAAGCGCCGATCAGAGCGTAGCAATCGGCCAAACCGGCATAGGCGCGCGCAAAATTAGGATCTTTGGCGGTGGCCTGCTCAAAGTAACTGGTCGCTTCGAGGAGCGATCTCTTGTTCCAGAAGTACTGGCCCTTCAGATATAGGTTGTATGCCTCGAAAGCCTGAGGCGAGAGGGTCGGTTCAAGAATGGGAGAGACCGGTTTGTGTTCTCCGAGAGCGGCCTGGATCTCCGCAGCAATTTCCCCAGCAATCTCGCTCTGGAGGACCAATAGATCCTTGGTTTCTCGGTCATACTCCCGAGCCCAAAGGTGAGTCTGGTCCTTCATTTGAATGAGCTGGGCGGTGATTCGTACTTTGTCGGCATCGCGCCTTACGCTTCCCTCCAACACGTACTGCACTCCGAGTTCATGGGCGATCTGCTGTAGTTGCTCCTGGCTATGCTTGTAGTGCATCACGGAAGTGCGGGCGATGACGCCCATCTGATCGGGATCGAGGCTTCCCAGTTGCGTGATCATCTCCTCCGTCATGCCGTCACTGAAATATTCCTGGCCAGCATCTCCCGTCAGGTTTTCGAAGGGCAGAACCGCCAGCATCACTCGTCCGCCAGAATGTACGGGCCGGGCCGGAAACCCACTGCGTCCGAGATACAAACCGACGCCAGCGATCAGGGCGATCGCCATTCCGAGAATCGATGCCCAGAGCACCCGCCCCCGTGGTCGCAGCAACCGGCTGGCAGTATCCTCACCGGCTGAAGAAAGCGGCGCCGCGATCACGGGCTCCGATTCCGCGTCGGCATCGGCCACCGGTGTTTCAACAACGGGAGCAATGAAACGATACCCCCTTCCCGTAATCGTTTGAATATAACGTGGCTGCTCGGGGTCGTCCTTCAAAACCTGCCGGATCTTCCGGATCGCGCCGTTGACGGCGTTGTCCGTGTCGAGGTAGACGTCCTTACCCCAAATCTTTTCCACGATTTGTTCACGACTCACCAACTCTCCCCGCTGCTGCACCAGGGAGAGAAGAATTTCCATGGGTATCCGCTCCAACTTGAGCATCCGGCCGGAGCGGTACAGTTGTCCGGCAGCGAAATCGAGTTCGAAATCGTCGCCGAATCTGAGTGAATCCTGGACTTTGGATGGCTCCGGTGGCAAGAAGGGTCCCCTTACATCAAGCAAGTATTCTACCCCGGTTCGCAAGTTTCGCGGCATCTCCATTGTTATGAGCTAGTTACGGGGACATAAAAAGCAAGATGTTCAACAGGCCTCCGCTATTGTGGCGAAACGACGAATTGGGCATGATGCGCGGCATGGGGGAGAGGCGTTCCCTGCTCTCGCTGTTGGGAAAACGGCGGAAGGTGTGGGCACGTCCTTCGTCTAAAAGAAATCGTTCGAGATGGGAGTCGACAATGAAGAAGCAGACAATCGCACTTGCCGCGATCACCGTCATGGCGTTGACCAGCGGCTTTACAACCTTGGCGGTGGCGCAGAGCGACGCGGCGCGCATGATCTATCAGTCGGCCGCCACGGTGGAGACAAATGTAGCCGGGATCCGCACGTATCCGCAGCCGGAGGAATCCTTCAAGCCGGCGATGGCGTCGGACGAGGATTTGGCCAGGTATGGGTTTCCTCCGCGGCCCAATAAGAACACCAACCCACAGGGTTACGCGATGTGGGAAAGGGCGATGCAGGCGGCGAAGCACCGGTGGACGGGGCCATTGACTCCGCACCCGGAGGCCATGAGCACGCCGATGATGCCGGCCAAGCGGCCGGCGAAGGATGTGGTCCACAGCGACACGGTGACAACGGAATATACAACCAACTGGAGCGGAGTCGGAAACAGCAACACTCTGACGAAGTGGAATCCGAAGACGTCGTTTGACAGCGTCTACTCGCAGTTCAATGTCCCGGTGGTGCAGCAGGCGTTCGACGTTTGCGACGGCGGCTACGACTGGGAAGTGACGTGGAATGGCATTGACGGTTTCAAGAACGGAACCGTGCTGCAAGGGGGAAGTTCGTCGCAGGCGTATTGCAAGAGCAACAGCACCAAGCAGATCTATTACGCCTGGATCGAGTGGTACCCGAGCTATCCCATCGTCGAGGCTTTTAGCGTAAATCCTGGCGACGACATGTACGTGAATAGCTATTCGCCTAACGGCGGATGCAATCCGGGCCAGGTGTTCGTGGAAGACGAGACAACGCTCGCATACGGGACTTACCAGCTCACATGGGAAAATGGCCCGTGCCTGGTGGGAAACGGAGCGGAGATCGTGGTGGAACGTCCCTACGGAGACAACGGAAAGAACTATCCGCTGGCGAACTACATTTGGGACTTTGCGCTGTCGTGGGATTGGGAGATCAAGGGCACGGAGTTTTACCCCGGAATGACGACTCCGGCGACATATGTCTTCCAGATGGTGGATGACAACGATACGCAGGTCATTTCAGTGCCTACAGTAGAAGGAAAGTTCTCCGTTTATTTCTACGACACCAACTGCGCTTACACGGGCGGGTGCGTGTTCTAAAGGCAGCGGTCCGCAATCGGCGGGGATCGCGATGCGATCTCCGCCTTTTTTCGGTCGATGCCGTTCGTGGTTGCAATTGAATTCGCATCTCGGACTGGTCCCAACGCTCAAAAAATCTGCGGGAAGAAAACTTAGACGGAGACGGTTCATGAAAAACTCGAAACTGCACCATTTGCCAACCCTGGTTCTGTTGCTGTGCTTGCTTTCCTGGGTGGGGGCCTATGGCCAGATCACACCCAGCAGCGACGTCTTCACCAACCCTGCAGCGACCCTGCCCGCACGGGAGTGCTAGGGCGATCTCTGAGTTGGCCGAATTCGCGTTCAGCCCAACTCCGAGGGGTGCCCTGCCCAAGCTAGGATTGGGCGGTCCTTTTGACTTTCTCCGGCACATCCCCAGCCGGTGAGCACCATCCTCCAACTGACTATGCGCGAGGACGCCAAACCGTTTGGGACGTTCCCGCGCGTGCCGTCAACAACGGGGATCAAGGAGACCGGAGACCAGACGAAGAGCTACCTGGAGATTTTGCTGCGACCTGACACCTGGCACCTGCCCCTAGATCGGAGTCGATCCCTTGAACAGCCAGATCAAATCGATGATCAGAATGATCACCACCATCAGCTCCAGCACAAACGCTCGGTTCTGGTGGAATTGATCGATCATGAAGCGATAAAGCTCCTCGGCGGTGTGGACTTTCTGGTTGACCAGATCTTTGTAATCGGTGACTCCGATCTTGGACGCGGCAACTTTGTAGAGACGTGCGGAAAACATGTCGCTCAGGAATTTGATGGCATTGTCGGCGCGCTCGGTCAGTTCGTCCACGTCGAGCAACACAGTATGCAAACGGCTGGCGCGCTTCGCGGTCCGCCAGCGGGCCCAGATTCCGGTCGAACCGTGGTCCATGAAGTCGTAGACGCTCTGCAGTTCGCGAGTCAGCAACTCGTCGTAGTGGCGGAATTCCAGCAGCTGCGAGTTGGCGTATTCGAGCAGTTGGATGACGGTCTCCGCGCCTGCCGTTGAGTCGTACAGAAACGCGCCGTTCCAGCTGATCACGGCCAGGTCGTTCGGATAGTACGAGATCTTCGACTGCATGATCTCCTGTTGCTCGCCGTCGGAAAGCGGCATGTTTTCGCCGCGCACAATCTGGGCAATGCGTCCTCCCTCGGCCGCGAGCAGTTCCGCCGCCGAAGGATTGCCTGCGATATCGCGCACATGAAAGACGAAGTAGTCTTCATCCAGCCAGCTCTCGTAAAGCTTCACCAGCGCCGGACGTGCCCGCTCGATCTTCTGCTTGACGATCTTCTGCGCAAAGCTGGTGAAGTCGGTATCCCAAACCCAGCGGCCAGCGAGCCGGACAAGCGTGTCCCAGTCGCCAGAAAACGGCAGCTCAAAGACGACGCTGAGAACGCCGTAATCGTAGTATTTGATCTGCACGTCGAGACGTTCCCCGCTCTCCAACACCAGCGGCTCGACCTGCTCGACCACCGGAGGTCGCTGGAATCGCACGTATCCAGGAGCAGGATGCTTGAAGCTAGCTTCTTGCCGCCGCGCTCCAAAGATGTCGCGCAGGGAGTCAAGCTTGATCTCCTCGCAAACGTCGAACTGGATCAGCACCAGCACCGACCCTTGCAGCGCCTTGCTCTGAGAGATGGCTGCGGAATGGGCGGGAACCGGAACGGTGGGATTTGCGGTTTCCATAGAAAGGCCTGCTGGCTTTGTCTATGGCTATTGTTACAGAAAGCGGACTGGATGGGGAGTGGGCGAATAAACCTATGTAGTGCAACTACTTGCCAGCACCCTCCTCCTTGTAAAACAGTTTGGCGGCCCCTCGGAAACAGTGTAATATGTGTACAGCGAGTACACAATATGGATACAATCAAAATTGCCGTTCGTGAATTCCGTGAGAACCTCGCCGGCTATCTCGAATCCGATCAGCCCTTGGCGATCACGCGGCACGGTGAGACGCTCGGCTTCTACATTCCCGCACAAAAGCGCAGCCGGACGGCAGAATTGGAAGCGATGCGCGCCGCCGCGAAGGATCTGGACAAGATGATCGCGTCTTGGGGCTCGACGGAAGGCGAGCTCATGGACGAGTATAAGCAGATTCAACGCTCTGCCCGCGAGAAGAAGCGAAGTGCCAAGTAAAGCGCTGGTGGTTGACGCCATGTATCCGGCCGCCGGCCAGGACGAACGTCTTCGGCTTGGAATAGGATAGAAGCCGGATGGACCTCTACGTCATTGCTGGGCCGAACGGCGTGGGCAAAACCACGTTCGCCCGGGAGTTTCTTCCCAACTATGCGGACTGCAAGAATTTCGTCAATGCTGACTTAATCGCGCAAGCGATGGCACCTTTTTCTCCCGAGACTGCCGCGGTACGAGCGGGGAGAATGATGCTCAGCGAAATTCGGTCGTTTGCCAAGAAGCGGGTGTCATTTGCTTTCGAGACAACGCTGTCTGGCCGGGGCTATATGGCCTTGCTGCGACAGTTGAAGGCCCAAGGGTACGAGATCCACGTTTTCTTCTTGTGGGTCACATCGGTGGACCTTGCGTTATCGCGAGTGCAGGAGCGAGTTTCGAGAGGCGGGCACGATGTGCCAGAAGCAGTGGTTCGGCGCCGATTTGACCGCTCGATAGGAAATTTCCTGTCTGATTATCAGCGATTGGCGGATCGGTGGATGCTGTTTGACAACTCGGGCGATAGCCCAATATTGGTCGCGTCTGAGCAGGATAGAAAGACTCGTATAATAGAAGCGAGCCTTTATAAGGCGCTGGTTGACCGTTACCAATGAGTAAGCCTTCAAAAGCCGTATTGCGGTTGCCTCTGGAGAAGCGCGCGGAAATTGCTTTCAAGGTAGCCGTGGCGAAAGCGATCGACGAACACGCTCGTCTGGGATTGCCCGTCTACATTTGGCGCGATGGTAGCGTAGTTGAGTTATCGCCGGATGAGGTGCGCGGGAGTTCGAGGAACTCGCAGGGAAAGTAGCTTAATATCCCTTGCAAAGGACGAGGTCGACGGCCTTGCCTTTGTCGAGAATCACCATCCATGGTCCGTTCCTCAAGAATGCCGCCTCCGTTCCATCGCCCCACCTCCCGAGCCCGCCAGTCGCTGGGTAGCAGCCCGAGAGGTTCGGTGTCTCTTCAAGGGTGTGGATGTAACCAAAGCGCTTCTTGAGCTGTTCCTTCGACATACCTGTAACGAGCCTCACGGGCCGTCTGTCATGCGTCATACCAGCGATCGCATGGTCGAGGTTCATGTTCTGATTTAGTCCGTGCGTCCACAAGACGTAGTCAATATTCTTGGGATCCTGGTCTTCGGGATAGAGTTCGACCCAAGCCGCGAATATGCCAAACGAGAGCAACATCCCAAGTGCCACGAGCGACAGCGCTGATGCCGTTTTCCAAAGCCAGTGCTTCATTTGGCCCTATCGTCTCTTTTATTCGCGTAGCTACTGTTTTCGAGCCAGCGCCAATAGCAGCGCCGCTCCTGCTGCGATCCCAGCAACAGCCAATCCTGTCCGATTCATGGATGTTCGAATGGCAGCTTCATGCGGCCTTACCCAAGCGTCTTCCGGAAAGTGTTGTGGCGCGGGATCGAAGAGCGGAAAGCCTTCGGGAGTTTCGGTGGCTTCCCGCAGCGCCATCTGCAATACCTCCGCAAGGTGCAACGTATGACGGTCGGTTTCTTGCGCAATTTGCTCGCGGCAGCTGAAACCGTCGGCGACGATGAGCCAGTCGGTGGGAGCCTGGCGAACCGCGGGCAGAAGTTCAAGTTCGCCGATCGCCTTCGAGACGTCGTACTTCTCTTTTTCGAAGCCGAAGGCTCCCGCCATACCGCAGCATCCAGGAGCGGGAGCGGTGAAGTCGACTCCCATACGTTGCAGCACGGCTTCCTCCGCGGTCATCTTCATGATGGCCTTGTGATGGCAATGGCCGTGGATTAGCGCTTTGCGCGACAGTTTGGGAAGCGGGAAATCCTTGGCGCGCTGTTCAAGAAACTCGCTGAGCAGGAAGACTTGTTTTGACAGGGCTTGCGCGCGTTCGTCTTTGGGGAAAAGGTTCGTCAGTTCGTCGCGGAAGACAGAAGCACAGCTTGGTTCGAGGACAACGATGGGCGTTCCGGCTTCGATTTCGGGGAGGAGCTCGTCCATGATCTGGAGGAGCAGGGATTTGGCGCGGTCGAGCGCGCCGACGTCGTAGAGCGGGCGTCCACAGCAGAGATGCGCCCGCGGAACGGTGACGTCAAAACCGGCCGCTTCAAGGACTTCGACGGCGGCCTTGGCCGTGGAAGGAAGGAAGTGGTTGTTGAAGGTGTCGGCCCAAAGCAGGACGGCGTTATCTTTTCGGGGCTGCGCTCCTGGGGACGGACGAATGCGTCCGTGCCTACGTGGTTCCTGTCGCTCCCACCAATCCTTGAACGTCTCTGGAGCGAACGCCGGAATGCGGCGCTGGGCAGGGACTCCGCCCGCCAGCTTGGCCAGTTCGCGCAGACCGGGGAGTTGCGTTGCGAGATTCACCAGGCCCGGCGCGCGCGAAGCGGCGCTCATCCACAGGTCGATATTCGCGAGAGCCATTGCCTTCAGCGGACGGCGATTCGTTTCGTAGTAGTGCGAAAGAAATTCCGCCTTGTAGGTCGCGACATCGACGCCGACCGGGCAATCGCTCTTGCATCCCTTGCAGGCGAGGCAGAGGTCGAGCGATTCTTTCACGGCGTCGCTCTTCCAGCCGTCTTTGATGACATCTCTTTTCGTCATCTCCCAGAGCAGGTGGGCACGGCCGCGAGTGGAATGCTCTTCCTCACGCGTGACACGGTAGCTCGGACACATGACTCCGCCGGAATCGTGGCGGCACTTGCCGACCCCAACGCAGCGCATGGTGGCGGCGGCCAGGCTGCCGTGGTCGTCGGGAAACTTGAAATGCGTCTCCGGCTGCCAGGGATCATAGCCAGCGCCGAGGCGGAGATTCTCGTCGAGCCGATAGGGATCGATCAACTTGCCCGGATTCATCTTCCAATCGGGATCCCAAAGCGACTTGAACTCGCGGAAGGCCTGCATCAGTTCGGGGCCAAACATTTTGGGAAGCAGTTCGCCGCGGGACTGGCCATCTCCATGTTCGCCGGAAATCGAGCCGCCATAGCTCACGACGAGGTCGGCGGCTTCTTCCATAAATTTGCGGAACTTCCGAATGCCTTCGGTCGATTCGAGATCGTAGTCCATGCGGGTGTGGACGCAGGCATGGCCAAAGTGCCCGTAAAAAGAGCCGTCGTAGTGATGAGCTTGCATCAGCTTGCGCAGGTCGCGGAGATAGGCACCAAGCTTGTCGGGACCGACGGCGGAGTCTTCGAAGCCTTCCCAGCGCAACGGCTCGCCAGGAACGTGCGCGGTGACTCCCAGGCTCGACTCGCGGACATCCCAGATACGCTTGGCCTGGCGCGGGTCGGTGAACAGGCGCATATTCGGCGGGGCCGCGGAACGGTCAAGCGTCTGCATCAGATTGCCCGCCTGCGATTCGGCTTCGGCTACGGTGTCAGCTCCGAACTCAACCATCAGCCAGCCGCTGCCATCGGGCAGCAGGGCAAGGGCATCGAGATTCACGCCCTTGCGGCGGCTTGCTCCGACCATGATGTCGTCAAAACCTTCGAGGCCGATGGGGCGATGCTCCATGATCTGCGGGATGTGGTCGGCGCAGATATAAATGTCAGGCCATGCGATGACGAGCAGCACACGCGCTGGCGGACTTTCGACCAGCCGGCACGTGGCTTCGAGAATGGTGACGCAGGTGCCTTCGGAACCGACCAGCGACCGCGCCACGTGAAAGCCGCTCTCGGGAAGCAGGTGGTTGAGGTTGTATCCGGAGACGCGGCGCGGAATATTCGGGAATTGGCGTTGGACCTGCTCGCCGTAGCGGTCGGCGAGAGACTTGAGGCCGGTGTAGATTTCGGCGCGGCGGCCACCTTCGCGGATGAAGCGATCGAAATCGTCGGCGCTCGTCGCACCAACGTGCAGGCGCTGTCCGTCGTAGGTGAGGATTTCGAGCGCGTCGATATTGTCGTCGGTCTTGCCGGCCATGATCGAGTGCACGCCACAGGAGTTGTTGCCGATCATGCCTCCGAGGGTGCAGCGGTCATGGGTGGCGGGATCGGGCGCGAAAGTGAGGTGGTGCTTCTCGGCTGCGGCACGTAGGGTATCGAGGACGACGCCGGGCTCGACGCGCGCGATGCGGCGCGCGGCGTCTATTTCAAGGATGGTCGCCATGTACTTCGAGAAGTCGAGGACGACGGCGGCGTTACAGCATTGCCCGGCTAGCGACGTGCCTCCGCCGCGCGCAAGCAGCGGAGCGTGATGGTCGCGGCAGAGGGCGACGGTGGCGAGAACGTCTTCTTTGTCACGGGGAATTACGACGCCGATCGGGACTTGGCGGTAGTTCGAGCCGTCGGTCGCGTAGAGGGCGCGGCTGCCCGAGTCGAAACGGACTTCTCCGCGAAGATGGCGGCGAAGCGCAGCTTCAAGCGCGGAAGGGTCGAGGTGCGCGGCGTGAGATGAGGGTGGGGCAACGGTCTGCGACATAAGGCACAGAACATCTTCGACGATGCGGGCGCTGGGCGCAAGGGGATTGAGAAGGGCAGAGGTTAGAGGTCAGATTGCAGAAGTGAAGGCGCTGGGCTCTAGCCGAAATCGCCACATTACACGCGACAGGCTTATCTCCAGGATCGGGTCATGTAATCCGCCAGCGACAGTGCGATCAGAATCGCGAGAAAGAAGAAGCCGGAGACAACGATGGCGCCGGTCAGCTTTTCGCTTGCGCCTTTGACGTGCATGAAGAAAATGATGACCAGCGTCGCTTTGATGGTGGCGATGAGCAGCGCGATGACGGGGTTGAAAGGACCGAGGTTCACGAACGCCGCCGCTACTGTTGTCGCCGTCAGGACGAGCAGCGCGGCACCGATCGCCAGGTAGAATCCCTGCGAGTGAGTTGTGTGTTCGTGCTCGACGGTAAGATCGCCTTCGACCTCGTGTTGCTGTTCCACCATAGCCATCCTCAGAATCAGTTCTAAGTTCTCGTTTTCAGAGCTTCCACGGTTACGAATGCCTGCTAATCAGATACAACAGCGGGAAAAGATAAATCCAGATGATATCGACCAAGTGCCAGTACAGGCCGGCATTCTCGATGGGCGTGAAATATCCCGGCGTGTAATGTCCTTTCCACGAGAGAATTGCCAGCACGCTAAAAAGGCCGCAGCCGATGATCATGTGCAGGGCATGCATGCCGGTCATGACAAAATAAATCGAGAAGAAGAGTTCGGCTTCCTTCGGGTTGACCGGGATTTGCTTGCCGTTGTCGTCGAAGGTGTCGGTGAACTTGAACGTTGCGCCGGGTACGTGATGGCGTTCGAATTTTTCGTTGTACTCGAAACCCTTGACCACGAGAAAGGTCAGGCCCAGCAGGACGGTGACAACGAGGTAGCCGACCAGCAGTTTGCGCTTGCCCACCTCCGCCGCTTTCACGGCCAAAACAACCGTGACCGAACTTACGATCAGGACGGCGGTGTTGAAGGCTCCCATCTTGATGCTGAGCTGCTGGCTGGCGGCCGCAAAAGCGTTGAAGTGCGCAAGGCGGTACACAAGATAAGCGCAGAACATGCCGCCGAAAAACATGATTTCGGTCACCAGGAACAGCCACATGCCAAGCGAGGCGGCGTTCTTCTGTTGCTGCGCATCCGAGAAGTGGTGGAGCAGCGCCGGATTATGAGCTTCGTGTTCCATGGTCGTCACTGACCCGGTGGTCGCCTGGCTCGTCGTCATTTGGCTATCTGGCAACGGGAGCCTCCAGTGGCACGTCTGGGATCTCGTCGTAGTTATAGGCCTCCCAGGTTACGACGGGAGTCTCGTCAAAATTAAAGGTGGGCGGCGGAGACGTAGTCTTCCACTCCAGGCCGGCGGCGTTCCACGGATTGTCGCTGGCGATGGGTCCGTATTTCAGCGACCACAGGAAATAAATCATGGGCAACAGGTAGCCCACGGCCAGCACGCTGGCGCCCGCCGTCGAGAGCACATTCAGCACCTGGAACTCCGGTGGATACTGCCAGTAGCGGCGCGGCATGCCAACGTAGCCAAGAATGAATTGCGGGAAGAACGTCAGGTTGAAACCGACGAACACGAGCAGCGCCGAAAGTCTGGCCCAGCCTTCCGGATACATGCGGCCGCTGATTTTCGGCCACCAGAAATGCATGCCACCGAGAAATCCCATGAGCACGCCGCCCACCATGACGTAATGGAAGTGGGCGACTACAAAGTAAGTGTCGGTGACGTGCACATCGATGCCGAGCGTTGCCAGAAAAAGCCCAGTCAAGCCGCCGATGGTGAAAAGCCCGATGAAACCGAAGGCGTAGAGCATGGGCGTGGCGTAGGTGATTGAACTCTTGTAGAGAGTTGCGGTCCAGTTGAACACTTTGACGGCCGAGGGCACGCCGACGAAGAAGGTCAGGAACGAAAAGATCATGGCCGCATAGAGCGAGATTCCGGCCACGAACATGTGGTGCGCCCAGACCAGGAACCCGATGACGGCGATCGCGATACTCGAGAGCGCAATGAACTTATAACCAAAGATGCGTTTGCGTGAAAAACAAGTAATGAGTTCGCTGACGACTCCCATCGATGGCAGGATCATGATGTAGACCGCCGGATGCGAGTAGAACCAGAACAAATGCTGGAACAGGAGCGGGTCTCCGCCCAGCGCGGGATCGAAGATACCAAGATGGAAGAGGCGCTCGACCGCCACCAGCACGATGGTGATGGCGACGACCGGCGTACCCAGAATCATAATCAGGCTGGTGGCGTAATTGGCCCAGATGAAGAGCGGCAGGCGGTCCCAGGTAAGGCCGGGCGCGCGCATGCGATGAATGGTGACGATGAAATTGAGTCCGGTAAAAATGGACGAGAAGCCCGCGATGAATACCGCGAGTCCAGCTTCGATGACGTTCGTATTGCTGCCGACTGTGCTGTAGGGCGTATAGAACGTCCATCCGGTATCGACGCCGCCGATCAACATGCAGTGCAGGAAGAGCGTTCCGGCGATGATGTAGAGATACCAGCTCAGCAGGTTGATGCGCGGAAACGCAAGGTCTTTGGCGCCGATCATCAGCGGCACGAGAAAGTTCCCGAGCACAGCGGGCACAACTGGAATTAGAAAGAAAAACACCATGGTCATGCCGTGCATGGTGAACACCTTGTTATAGGTGTCGGCCTGCATGAGGTCGCCCTGCGGGGTCAACAGTTCCAACCGGATGAGCATGGCGAAAAAGCCGCCGATAAAGAAAAAGGTCGTCACCGAAATCAGGTAAAGCATCGCGATGCGCTTGTGGTCGGTCGTCAGCAGCCAGGACTTGAGACTGTGCCCATTGTTGAGATAGTTCAATTTCGGAGCCTGATTCGCCGACATCGCCGTATTCTCTGTACTCGCCGCTTTACTCGCCATGACTATTGCACCTGCACATTCTGGGTTTGCCCTGGGGAAACGGCAGGCTGATTCTGCAGTCCGGCGGTTCCCGTGGGTGGCTGGCTTAATGATTTTACGTAGGCGACCAGCGCGTTCAACTGTTCGTCACTGACAATGCCTTGAAAGGTGGGCATGATCGGCTTGAAACCATTCACAATCTTTGCGGTTGGATTGAGGATGGACTCCCGCACATAGTTTTCGTCGGCCGTCACCGTGCGTCCATCTTCGAGAAGCACCGGCTTGTTGTAAATCCCGGCCAGGTTGGGGCCGCGTCCCTGCACGTCAAAACGATGGCAGGTTGCGCATCCGAGCGACGCAAATAGTTCCTTGCCGGTATCTTGCAATGGCGCGGTCGCCCCAACCGCCATCCATTGTGCGTATTCCTGCGGCTCCATGACGACGATATCGCCGCCCATGCCGGAGTGCATCGTTCCGCAGTATTCGGCGCAGAACAGATGATAGCGCCCGGGCACCGTGGCCTTGAACCATAGCGTGGTATAGCGGCCGGGAAGCACGTCTTGCTTGATACGAAAGGCGGGGACGAAGAAGCTGTGAATCACGTCCTGCGAGGTCATGATCAGCTTGACGTTCTGCCCCACGGGGACGTGCAACTCATTGATCTCGCGCTGCCCTTCCATGTGCTCGATCTTCCACATCCATTGTTTGGCAACTACGTAGACTTCAGTCGCATTGGCGGGCGGAGTGCGCTCCTGGAAATAGAGAACGGCTCCCCAAATGAAGAAAGTGAGCATCACAAAGAAGGGGATGATCGACCAGGTGATTTCAAGGATGGTCGAGCCTTCGATCTGGGTGGCTTCGCGGCCGGGAACACGACGATACTTAATCGCGAGCACCGTGACCGCGACAAAGATGAGCGCGGTCATGACGCCGGCAACCAGCAGCAGATAGATGTACAGCGCATCAACCTGGCCTGACATGGTCGAGGCGGAATCGGGCCACAATGGTAGAAATTTCGACATAATTACGTGACTCGCCTCAATTCGCCATGGGCCGTCTTGCGATCGAAACGAAACATGACGAACATAAATGTTCCCAGGATGAGCATTGTCGCCAGACCGGCCAACTTCAGAATATTGGCGATGACGGCCCCATATTTCCCTGTCCTGGGATCGTAGTGATAGCAGTATAAAAGCACCTGGTCGCCGATGTTGCCCACCTTGCCTTGCGACGCCTGCACCAGTCCTAACCGCAGATCCTTGGGAGAAAACTCGACACCGTAAAAATATCCAGAAATGTGGTGGTCCGGCGAGAGCATCACAATCGCGGCAGCGTGTGCGTATTGCTGCGTTTTTGGATCGTACTGATACTCAAAACCGACCGCCTTTGTCAGCGCATTGATCTGATCGGCCTTGCCGGTAAGGAAGTGCCAGCCCTGATCGGAATTCGGACGACCATAGCGCTTCATGATGTCCCGCTTTTTCGCGGCGGCCATTTCCGTGGTTTCGCTGGGGTCGAAGCTGACGGTGATTACATCGAAATCCTTGCCGAGATTGAAGGTCAGCGCCTTCATCGAGCCCACCAACCCTTGTAGGAGCTCGCTACAGAGCATGGGACACTGGTAATAACCGAGGTTCAGAATGACCGGACGTCCGTGGCCAAAATAGTCGGCGAGTTTCACGGGGTTGCCCAATTCGTCGCGGAATTCGAGATCGACCGGAACCTCGGCGTTGAGATGCTGGTCAATGCCGACGAATTGCAGTCCTGGCGGCCGCTGATTCACAGGCGGAGTCATGATCCCCCCGCCCATGATGGGACCGCGCGGGACCTGAGCAAACAGATGGGCGGCCGCGAGCATCACAAGCAAAGCTGCGGCGATCCAGTTCGCGAAACCACTTTTACTGCACACTGCTTTTTCCTTTTCCGGCTGATGGCGCCGGTGCCTTGCTGGCCATCGCTGTCTTCGTCTTTGCGTCCGCACTGCCTTGCGGATACACGGGCAATCCGCGCTGGACGATCAACTCCATGGCGCGCTCGATCGGAATCCGCGCGACCCCGTCTTTTTCGTCGACCCAGCCATAGCTGCGGAGCTGCTTCTCCTGATTCATCAGGAAGTCGCGAAACTGTCCGCGCTCGTTGGTTTCGAGCATGGGAGCGCCGTTGTCCTTGAACGCTTTATCCATATCCGCCTGCGTGACCACACGCGACATCGCTCCCTTCGAAGTGACCAGCGGGCTGGCGGTGGCCATGCGCGAACGCTCGTAATGATCGAGAAACGAGTACATGGCAACGACGATGAAATAAGTGACTACGCCAAAAATCGCGAGGCCGATCATAAACACGAAGACGGCCCGCGTGCCCAGGTCTTCGCGTTCGAACTCGACTTCGTGGCCAGAGTGGCCGTGCTTCATCGACTCGTCACTCATATTTCGCTACTCGTTTCTTTGCTCATGCACCGGTCTTTACTCATGCGTCTTTACTCATGCGCCGGCTCCAGAAGCCTCAAGGTCTGCGGCGCGTTCACCGCCAGCAGCGGACGCGACTTCAGATTGTGGAAGAAATACGCCATCCAGAGACCGCCCATGCCAGCGATGATCGCAAAAAAGACCCAGCTCAGGTGAAACGTCGGATGCGACGCAGGCTCAATATGCCAATAAATATCGACGATGCGCATGAACAAGAGCCAGGTAGCGAGCCAAACCAGAGTCCGCGCCTTGCGCTTCAACTGCCGCGAGAGCAACAGCGCGAACGGCACCGCGAAGTGGAACACCACCAGAAACAGGCCCACCGTTTCCCATCCGCCATTCATGCGGCGCATATACCACGGAATCTCTTCCGGCAAGTTGCCGGCCCAGATAATCAGCCACTGCGAGAAATTGAAGTAAGCCCAGACCATGACGAAGGCGAGCATGAACTTGCCATGGTCGTGGACTTCCGTATCGTTCAGGTAGCCGGACATCGGCCGGCGCTTGCCAAGAATGTCCTCGATGACCACGCAGAAGCAGAACGCAGCGAGCGCCTGTCCTGCAATGAAGAGCAGTCCATAGATGGTCGAGATCCAGCGCGCTTGCAGCGACATCACCCAGTCGATCACAGCGAACGAAATCGTAAGCGAGTAAATGACGAGTCCAATGGAACTCAAAGCGCGGAAGCGCAGCGTGCTCTGGCCCGTGATCGTGTCCTGCTCGGTCGACCAGCGATTCAGGAAGTATGCCATCCCGATCCACACGGCGAAGTAAAAAATGTAGCGCACCAGGATGCCGTTGAAGTTGAGATAGGTGTGCGTAATCTCAACCATTTTCGGATCGGTCAGCCCCGGCCGAGCCCAGAAATACAGTTTGGGCAGATTCAGCAGTATGGGGATGAATAGCACAAACATCAGCGGCAGCGTCATCATGCCCGATTCCAGAATGCGGCGAATAACCGTACCCCACGCGCCGCCGACCAGGTGATACATCATAAGAATGGCCATGCATCCGAGCGAGAGGCCCAGCCAGAACATGAAACCGGTCAGGTACGCGGAATAAAAGCTGTCGGGAGCGAGAAAAGCGCCGGCGACCGACGCAATGGCGCCGATTGCTCCAATGACAAGCGACCTCTGCTGAATGGTCTGCGCGACGAGCGGAGCCATCAGGTCCGACTTCGTCATCTTGCCTGTGGCCGTGGTCATTTAGGCTCCCCTTCTGCGGCTGCGGCGGTCGGAAGCGCAATCTGCGGAAGCGTGGCTCCGTTGCCGATATCGCGGAACTGCGGTGGAGCTGACGGAACTTTTTGTCCGGTGGGAACATCGGCCGAAGTCGCATTCTGACTGAGTTGCAGCGCGCGAATGTAGGCGGCGATGCACCAGCGGTCGCGCGGCGCAACCTGCGTGCCATATTCGGGCATCACTCCGTATCCGTTGGTCATCACATCAAAAAAGTAGCCGATCGGAGCCTTGCGCAGGCGCTCGATGTGGTACGAGGGCGGACGCTTGAATCCACGCGTTGGAATAAATCCTCCACCATCGCCGACGCGTCCGTGACAGGGCGTGCAATTGATATTGAAGCGCTCGCGTCCGCGGTCAAGAACTTCAGCGGTCACCGGAAACGGCATGAACCCTCCCGGGTTGCTGCCGATTTTTCCGGTGTAGAAATAAGCGTCTTCGTGAAGGTCGCCGCGGGCGACCGTGCCCTCGACCGGCAAGCGGGCGGAGCGCTCGTCACCGAAAAAATCGCTCTTCGCCATCGTCCGGTAATAGGGTTGTATGTGCATGTCGATACGGCATCCGGCGGTGATGGCGACCAGCGCCAGCAGGGCGGGCAAAGCTCTTTTCGGGATCAGGAAGGCTCGGACAGTCATGGCTAGCTCGGCACCTCCGCAATCATGCGTGGCCCAAGTCCCGATAAAAACGAATGCGTACGAGCGGCATCGAAATTCGGGTCGCTCGATTCCACCACCAGGAAAAATTTGTTGTCCGACGCCTTGGCAAATTCGGCTACGTTGAACACAGGGTGATACGGCATCGGCAGGCCATTGAGCGCGATCATGCCAATCGCCGACGCAAGTCCGCCGAAGAGAATTGTCAGCTCAAAGGTCACGATGATGAACGACGGCCAGGAGTGAAACGGCCTTCCCCCGACGTTGACGGGATAGGTGATGACCGCCACCCAATACTGCATCGCGTAGGCCGAGATGCCGCCGATCAGTCCGCCAATCAGTACAACCAGCGGCACGCGGTTCTTGTGAAAGCCAATCGCTTCGGCAAGCCCCTCGACCGGGAACGGACTGTAAGCCTCGACTTTCTGGTATCCCGCTTCGTGCGCCTTATGCGCGGCATCGAGCAGTTCTTGCGCCGAATCGAACTCGGCCATCAATCCATGGATGGCAGCATCGTTCGTCGAAATTGAAGTGCTCACTGCTTCACCTCCGCCGGCTCGTGCGCATGCGATTCCGGCAGCAGCGTGCGCATTTCGAAGATGGAAATCATGGGCAAGATACGCACGAACAGCCACATGGCTGTCAGGAACAAGCCAATGGTGCCGGCAAAAGTCATCCAATCCCACTTCGTCGGGTAGTACTGGCCCCACGAAGAAGTCAGGAAGTCGCGGCTCAGGCTGACGACGACAATAATGAAGCGCTCAAGCCACATGCCGACCAGCACAACAAAAGAAATGATCCAGAGCCAGAAAGTCGAGACACGGAACTTCTTCAGCCAGAAGACCTGCGGGATGCCAATATTGCAAAGCAGCAGCGCGAGGTACACATACCGATATGGCCCGTGCAGACGGTTCCAGAGCAGGAAGGAATCAAACTGGCTGCCGCTGTACCAGCCCATGAACGCTTCCATGAAATAGCCATAGGCGACGATCAGGCCGGTCGCGAGCATGACCTTGGCGGCGTTCTCCAAATGCCGCTCGGTGATGAAGTCTTTCAGCCCATAGATGGCACGGATCGGAATGGCCAGGCAAACGACCATGGCGAATCCGGAATAAATGGCGCCCGCAACGAAGTACGGCGGAAAGATCGTCGTGTGCCAGCCCGGAACGATGCCGACGGCGAAATCGAAGCTGACGACGGTGTGCACGGAAAGAACCAGCGGCGTCGCGAGACCCGCAAGCAGCAAGTAAGCCGTCTCATAGCGGTGCCAGTGCCGGGCCGAACCGCGCCATCCCATGGCGAGCAATCCGTAAATGCGCTGCACCCACACGCTTTCCGATTTGTCGCGCAAGGTCGCAAAATCGGGAATCAGTCCGACGAACCAAAACACGAGCGAAATCGTGCCGTAAGTCGAAACCGCAACCACGTCCCAAACCAGCGGACTGCGGAAGTTCGGCCAGTAACGCATGGTGTTGGGATACGGAAAGAGCCAGTACGCAAGCCAAGGACGCCCGGTGTGCGCGAGCGGAAAGATGCCGGCGCAGGCAACCGCGAACAGCGTCATGGCTTCGGCGAAACGGTTGATCGAGTTACGCCAGGCTTGGCGGAGCAGACAGAGAATCGCAGAGATCAGCGTGCCCGCGTGGCCAATGCCGATCCACCACACGAAGTTGACGATGGCGAATCCCCAACCGATAGGAATATTGATGCCCCAGATCCCCGTACCTTTGATGAACAGGTATCCCAGGCACATCATCAGCATGTTCATCATCCCGAACACGATCAGGAAGCCGACGATCCATCCGAGCGATACGGGACGGCTCAGCACGATGTTGCTGATCTTCTCGCCGATGGTGGAGAAGGTGTACCCCGGCGCGATTACCGGCACTCGCCTGTCTGCCGCGGGTATTTGCGTGTTCGTTGCCATGCCTTAAATGCGCTCCACTTATGCTCTCGACTTATCCAACTTTGTTTCTAACTCCGGGTTTCTAACTCCGGGTTGGGATTGCGGACTTCCGCCAGATACGTTGTGCGCGGCCGCGTATTCAATTCCCCCAGCAGGGAGTAATTTCTCGCCTGCGCCTTCCACTGATTCACCTGGCTCTTCGGATCGTTCAGATTACCGAATATAATCGCGTTCGCCGGACACGACTGCTGGCAGGCGGTCTGCAACTCCTCGCCGATGAGGATCTCCTTGCCTTCGCGCACCGAAGCCGTTTCCGTGTCGATGCGGCGCTCGCTGATGCGCTGCACGCAGTAAGTGCATTTCTCCATCACGCCGCGGCTGCGCACAGTAACGTCGGGATTGCGCATGAGCTTGAACTGCGGCGTCTCCCAGTCTTGAAATAGCAAGAAGTTAAACCGTCGCACTTTGTAAGGACAGTTATTCGAGCAGTACCGCGTTCCGACGCAGCGGTTATAGACCATGTCGTTCAGGCCTTCGCTGCTGTGAATGGTCGCCTGCACCGGGCAAACCAATTCGCACGGTGCATTCTCGCACTGCATACAGGGTACGGGCTGGAAGAAACCTTTCGGATTTTCACGCGGGCCATTGTAGTAAGCGTCCACACGCAGCCAGTGCATGTGGCGGCCTTTGAGCGTCTGCTCTTTGCCGACTACGGCAATGTTGTTTTCCGATTGGCAGGCGACGATGCAGTTGTTGCACCCGACACAGGCGTTCAAGTCGATCGCCATGCCCCAGGAGTAAACCTCCTTGGAATAGTCAACCGGAGGCTTATAGAGCGTCAGCTCCGCAGGCGGCTCGCCTTCTTTCGCGAAGTTCGGCTCTTTCTTGTATTCCTCAAGACTGCGCGTTTGCACCAGCGGACGCTCGCTGCCGTCGGGAGTCTCCATCGACTGATAGCCCTGGGTGCTGGCCAGGTCGTAGGTTTCGCCGGTGGGAGTTAGTTTCGCACCGTCGCCAAACGATGACGCCTGACTTGTGCGCAGCGGATAGACGTCGAAGCCGGTGCCCGTACCGATACGGCCGGCGCGCGTGCGGCCGTAACCGAGGAAGACGGTGATGGAGTTGTCGGGATGCCCCGCCTGAATCCAGACTGGGCCTTTGACTTTCTTTCCGTTGAATTCGAGTTCGGCGACGTCTTTGAAATTCAGCTTCAGCCGCTCGGCCATCGCCGGGCCGATCATGATGGGATTGTCCCAAGTCAGCTTGGTAAGCGGCTTCGGAAGTTCCTGCAGCCAGCCGTTATTCGAGAAACGCCCGTCATAGATGGAGGGATCGCGGCGGAAGTTGATTTCGTAGCCAGTGCCCGTCGCGGATTGCGACACGGGAAAGCTGGCGGTCTTGAGCGCGACAGGTTTCGGCGCGTAAGTTGTGCCCGCGACCCAACCATCGTGCAGAGACTTGCGCCAAGATGCTTCGAAGTCACAAATGCCAGCACAGATTTGCTGTTTCTGCCAGTGCTGCTGCACCAGATCGTGGCCTGTCAGGCCCGACTGTCCGGCAAGAATCGTGACGATTTCGTGCGCCGTCTTGCCGCCATAAAGTGGTTCGATCAGCGGCTGCACGACGCTGACCGTCCCGTCGTAAGCGCGGGCATCGCTCCACGATTCTAAGTAGTGCGCTTCGGGAACGTGCCACTGGCACAGCTCAGCGGTCTCGTTGCGATGCGAGGCGAGACACACTTTCAGACTTACCGCGTCTGATTTAAGCGCGGAAGCGAATTCGAGTTCGGCGGGCGCATCGTAGGCAGGATTGCCGCCGAGAATCAGGAGCAGGTCGACTTTTCCCGCGCGTATGTCTTCGACGAGCGCGTGCAGCGACTCGTTACGGGGTACCGGGTTGGCGTCGACTGGCTCGGTGTAGAAAACCGTCTTGCCGATGTTGCCCAACGCCTGATTGATAGCGTGCGCGAGCGCATGCACTACTGGCGGCTGATGATCGCCAGCGATTACAACACTCGACCCGCGGTGCGCAGTCAGATCATCCGCAACCGCCTTGTCAAACCCAGATGCTCCCTCGGACCCAGTTACCGTAAGCCCAACAGCAGCCGCCAGAGTCTTCGCAAAATCCTCGACGTAACTCGCCTTTACCGGCAGCCGATGGTCCGCCTTCATCCCTGTTGACGACGGCGTGCTCTCGATCACATACAGCCGGTTCATGTTTCCATCAGGATTGCGCCGCGCCGCGAAATCGCGAGTATAGCGTGCCGAGCCGGGGAATCCAGCGTAGAGGAAATCTGCATCCAGCGAAACGATGACGTCGGCCTTCGACAAGTCGTAGCGCGTCTCAACTACCTCGCCGAACGCAAGCTTCGCTCCTTCGTAGACATTGTCGCGGTTGATCGGTTCGTAGACGTGCCATTTCGCCTGCGGGTTCGCTCCCAGGTATTCGCGAATCTGCGCCGCCAACGTGGGCGACGTAACCGTCTGCGTCAGGATGCGGACGCCTCCGCCCGCCATGCTCTTTTCCGCATTCATCGGCCCATGGATAGCATCCATAAATGCATTCCACGACCGCACATCGCCCATGTAGGTGATGTTCTGCGCGCGATCGGGATCGTAGAGATCGAGCAGCGAGGCCTGCGCGTAAATATCAGTGCCGCCAAGACTCGCCGGATGCTGCGGATTGCCTTCGATTTTCGTAGGACGGAATAAATGGCTCTCGACCAGAATCGGCGAGGCGTATCCGCCGAGCGTAAACGCGGTCGCGTAGTACTTGGGACGGCCGGGAACGACATTTTCCGGCTGCCGCACATAAGGCACGATCTCGGTGATCGGCATGCGCGTGCATCCGGTCAAACCGGCGAGCGCCAGCGATGCGCCCATGGTCTTGAGGAATCCGCGGCGCGAGAAGTCGTCGAGCCACTCCGAAGCCCCCTTGGGGAACTCGCGGTGCAGCATTTCCTGAAATTCTTCGCTGCCCGCCAGCTCTTCGAGGCTGCGCCAGTACTCGGGGCCGGTCGTCTCCTCGAGCTGATCCTTCACCGTCGCCAGATCAAGCTGCTTGCGCTTGCTGGGGCAGACGTCGCCCATAGCAGCGGTGGCTCCGACAGCCGTTCCGGCGGGTTTCGTGTTGTGCTCGTCGATGCTCATTTCAAAATCAGTTCTCAGCTGTCAGCTGTCAGTTCTCAGTAAAACCTGACCCCTACCGGTGGCAGGTGTTGCAACTGGTGATGTCCATCACCGAACGCACTTTGTATTGCTCCTTCAACGCGTTCCCCAACTTTTCCTGATCGGAATAGGCCGTCCCATTCACAATAACGGGCTCTCCCGCGGAAGGCTGCTCATAGCGCATGTTGAAGACCTGCTCGCGCGGCCGCAGATATTTTTCAGGCTCGCGGTGACACTCGAGGCAGAATTCCATCTGCAGCGACGCGTACTGGTACATCAGCGGCATCTGGTCCACGGGACCGTGGCAGGTATTGCAGCCCACTCCCTTATTCACGTGGATGCTGTGGTTGAAATACACGAAGTTGGGCAACTGGTTGACGCGCGTCCATTCGAGCGAACGCCCGGTGCGAAAACTTTCGCGGACCGGCTCGAGGTACGCTGCGTTGGTCCAGATCTGGGCATGGCAGTTGATACAGGTCTTGGTCGGCGGAATTCCAGCAAAACTCGATTGCTCGACCGAAGTGTGGCAATAGCGGCAGTCGATGCCCAGCCCGGTTACGTGATGCTGATGGCTAAATGGCACAGGCTGCGACTTGCGCACTCCCGCGTACGTAATGTACGGAGAGCGCTCGATCTGCACCATGGCCCAAAATACGCCAGCCACGGCGACGACCGTCAGCACCATTGAGGCCCGGGCGATTGCATTGCTGCTGCGCGGAAAGATCTGCATTGAATATGAATTCTTTATCTACTGCGGAATTGGCTCAGGCCGCTCCCGGTGGACACATTCCTATGATTTACGTCACGTATTGCTGTGACGAAGGTTACTGAAACATGTGAGTATAAACAGTTGCTGGGAGAAATGGAATAGGTTCCGTAGTTTTTCTTGTGTTCCGAAATGGGATTGAGTGTTGAGAAAATCAACAGGCAATCTACGCCCCAAAATGAATGCCCGATAAATCCACTTCTTTTAAGGTTGATCGAAAATTGATCGGCCAAGGCCCCGATCTTCAGCGCAGATTCATGACCAGCAGCTTTGGCTCGGTCATCTCCTGAATCGCGTCGCGCAGGCCTTCGCGTCCCAAGCCGGAATCTTTGATGCCACCATAGGGCATGTGGTCGATGCGAAATGTGGGAACATCGCCGGCGATCAAGCCGCCGACTTCAAGTTCGTCGTAGGCCTGAAAAATGAGTTTGGCGTCGCGCGTGAAAAGGCCCGCCTGCAACCCGAAAGCAGAACTGTTGACCTGCTTCAGCGCCGACGCGAAATCGTTGTATGGCTCAACCGTCACCACCGGAGCAAAAATTTCCTGGCAATTGACCTTCATATTGGGCTTGGTTCCGGTAAGCACGGTGGGATCGAAGAGAGAACCTTTACGGTGGCCGCCGCAGAGCAGGCGCGCGCCTCCGCGCACCGCTTCTTGCACCCATTCGGCGGCGCGGATCGCGTCGCTTTCGCGAATCAGCGGGCCCAGATCGCTCGACTCGTCCAACGGGTCGCCGACCTTCAGTTTGCCGACTCCGGCCAGCAGCAATTCCGTGAATTTTCCGTACACCGAATGCTCCACCAAAATGCGCTGCACCGAAATGCAGGACTGTCCAGCGTAAGCAAAACTGCCGGTGATGCAGCGGTCGGCAGCGTACGCAAGATCGGTGTCGCTGTGAACGATGACCCCGGAGTTGCCTCCCAACTCGAGAACGACTTTCTTTTTGCCAGCATCGTTCTTGATCGCCCAGCCGACCGAGGCGCTGCCCGTGAAGCTGATGAGCTTGATGCGCTCATCGGTGACCAACAGACTCGAATCTTCATTCGAAAGCAGAAGGGCGTTGAAACCCCCATCCGGCCATCCCGCCTGCTGGATCACTTCCGCCAGAAGCATCGCGGTGATCGGCGTCTGCGGAGCCGGCTTGAGCACCATCGAACAGCCGGCCGCAATGGCTGGTGCAACTTTGTGCGCAACCAAATTCAGCGGGAAATTAAATGGAGTGATTCCGGCGATCGGGCCCAGCGGAAAGCGCTTGACGATGCCCCAACGACCGGCGGTCGATTGCTGCCAATCCAATGGCAGATATTCGCCGTAACCGCGCACCGTCTCTTCGGCGGCGATGTTGAAGGTGAAGACGGCGCGGTCCACTTCCATGCGAGCGCTTTTGATCGGCTTGCCCGCTTCAAGTGCAATCGTGCGCGCGAATTCTTCTTTTCGATCATGGATACCCGTCGAAATCCGGCGCAGAACTCGTTGGCGTTCGAACGCAGGCAAGCGCCGGGTAGTTCCAAAGGCCTTAACCGCGGCGGCAATCGCGGCATCCGCATGTTCGCGACGCCCCTGGTAGACATGTCCGATCAACGTCCCGTCGTATGGCGCGTGGACATCGACGATGTCACCCTCTTCCAGCCACTTCCCGTCCAGAAAAAAACCATGGGTTGCAACTGGAGTCACCGTCATCTCGGCCATGTTTTCCCTCTTTCGACGCGCTGTGCTCGCTTCAGCGGAAGCGGAAACCGTAGACGATTATAGATCTTCGCGGTGAACGCGTTGGCAACCTGCGCCACCGTTCGTACGTCATTTCCCGCTCTGCGGTTTAAAACGCTCGTCAACTTCCACTTGATATCCCGCGACCAGACGGTTGGTTTCGTTGGCCATCCCGACCACGGACATCAATTCTTTGAACTGGGCATCCGTCATGCCCTTATTCCTGGCCGAGGCGGTGTGCGAGGCAATGCAGTATTCGCATTGGTTCGAGACCGAAACGGCGACGTAGATCATTTCCTTGGTCAGCGGATCAAGCGCTCCGGGCGCCATGACCTGCTTAATATCTTCCCACGTCCGCTTGAGCATCACCGGATCGTGCGCAATCGACTTCCAGAAATTGTTGATCCACTCGGTCTTGCGCGTAGCCATGATGTCGTCATAGATCGCGCGGACCTCCGCGGAAGCGTCGGCGTATTCGATTAAGCCAAAGATGGACATGCGATTCTCCAAATTAGGTGTTAGGTATCAGGTCTCAGGAGAGCCCAGAAATCTTAGGTTTTTTCCTGAGACCTGACACCTGCGACCTGAGACCTGCTTCTCTCACGACACCCAGTCTAGAACTTTGTAGTACGCCCCTGCGAACGGCAAAAACCAGGGATTGCCGTTGTACAGCCCAAACGGCGCGCCGGGGAAGGAGATCTCCGCGAACGGGTTGTCGGTCTTTCCCCCGGCGCCTTCCGCAATCCACTCCGCCATTTTCAGCCCTTGATACGTGGCCATGGCGACGCCGTGTCCCGCGTATCCGACGGCGAAATAAATGCCATCCATTTGTCCCGCGTGCGGCATGATGTCGAAGCAGAAATCGAGCGTACCGCCCCAGACGTATTCCACTTTCGCGTCGCACAATTGCGGATATACGTCAATCATGCCAAGACGCAGAATTTCCGCACTTTTGCGAATCGTCTGATCGGTCTCCGGAAAAAACGCCGCGCGGCCTCCGAACAACATGCGGTTGTCAGGAGTGAGCCGGTAGTAATACAGATAGTTCTTGGAATCGTAGATCTGGCGGTTGCGCGGGCTCAATTCGCGAGCCAACGCTTCGGGAAGAACCTCGGTCGTGATGATAAACGACCCGATAGGGATGATTTTCTTGCGCAGCGCAGGAGTCGCCGCGCCGGTGTAGCCACTGGTTCCGACCAGCACGTTGCGCGCCCAAACCGCGCCCCGAGAGCTGTTCAGCCGGAAACCAGGCGCGCCATTCCGCGATTCGCGTTGGATGCTCTGCAGCCGCGCACCCTCACAGATCTGAGCACCGGCCCGCATCGCAGATGTGGCGATTCCGGCCACGTAGCGCGCGGGGTTGAGTCCGGCCGAGATCTCATCGACCATGCCCCCGTAATAAATGCTGGAGCCGATCTCGCTGTGCAGTTGCTCGCGCGGCACAACGCGCAACTGGTGGTTGAATTCACGGGCGATTACTTCGACCTGGCGGGCATAGTCGTCAAAATGCGTCTGTTTGCAGGCGACTTCGAGGTGTCCGGTACGGGCGAAATCGCAACCAATGTTTTCGTCCTTCACGATGCGCTCGACCGCATCGATCGTCTCTAGCGACGCGGCGTACATGCGCCGCGTAAGTTCGCGCCCGTACATTGAAATGAGTTTATTGACGCCGAGCTTTAGTCCGGTGAGCACCATGCCACCATTGCGCGAACTCGCGCCCCAGCCGATGGTTTCCGATTCGAGCACGACGACTTTCGCCCCGCGTTTGGCTAGAGCAAGCGCCGCCGAGAGTCCCGTGAATCCCGCGCCGATGATGGCCACGTCGGCGCTCTCCGGCAATGGCAGCGCCGGAGATGTGGGCATCTCGACGGTCGTGAGCCAGTAGTTGAGTTCTTGAGGCATGAGGGTTTATAGCACCGCGGTCTCGTGAATCATCCGCCCCTCGGCGAACCGCGAGAAGTTCAACAGGGTCGCATCAATCAACTCCGTCTTCCCACTCAAGATCAAGTCACTGAGAATTTTGCCGGTCGCTGGCGAGTGCATCACGCCATGCCCGCTGAATCCGTTGGCGAAAAAGAAGCCTGGGACCTCGGGTGACTCGCCAAGAATCGGATGATGATCAGGCGTCATTTCATAAAGGCCGGCCCAGGCTCGCTTCGGATTGACCTCGACATTTTCAAACACGGGCACGCGATCCGCGGCACGCGTAAGAATTTTTTCGATGAAGCCCGCATCGAAATCGGTCTTATAGCCCGGCGTTTCTTTCGGGTCGTTCCACGCCAGCAGAAACCCGCGGCTCTCCGGGCGGAAGTGAAAGCCAGTGGACATATCGATGATCATAGGCGCGGTGTGCGGAAACTGGTCAAACGGCTCAGTGGGGACCAGCATGCGACGCAACGGTTCGACCGGCAGATCGATGCCCACCATCCTCGCAATCTGCGCAGCCCACGGTCCCGCGCAGTCGACCACCGTGCGAGTCGAAACCGTGTCGCGTGTCGTCGCTACTTCGAAGCTTCCGCCTTCGACGTTGCGCTTGATTCCAGTGACGCCGGCGTTTTTCCAAAGTGTGGCCCCGTGATCGCCAGCCCATGTCATGAATCCGATCATGGCGCTGTAAGGATCGACAAATCCGTCCGTCGAGCAGAAACTGCCGCCAACAATATCGTCGCCCCGCAGCAGCGGAAACATGCCGCGAATCTCATCGCCGGTGACGAGCCGCACGTGCTTCAACCCCATGGCAACCTGCTTCTCGTAGTTGGCGCGCAGATAGGCCAGATGCTTTTCGCTGGTCGCGCAAAAAAGATATCCCTGCGCACGGTAGTCGCACGGATATCCGAGCCACTCTTCGAAGCTGGCATAGAACGGGATCGAGTAGAGCGACATCTGGATGTTAACCGGCGTGGAGAATTGCGCCCGCACGCCGCCCATGCTCTTGCCCGTGGATCCCTTGCCCTGCGATGTCTCGCGTTCAATCACGAGAACGTTCTTGCAGCCCGCCGCGACCAGGTGGTAGGCGATGCTGGAGCCGACAATCCCTCCGCCAATGAGGACGATGTCCGCGGTGTGCATGGTAGCGGAGCCATTGTAAATGCTCTGGCACACACGCGTTGTGCGGTGGCGGGGCGCTGCCCCGCGCTCCGCAAGATTATTGTTGTCCCACCTTAGGAGGTCGCCGCAGCGAGCGCAACTCTGACCAGCAGCACAAGAACATACCAGCCGAACACGACGGCGAACGCGGTGCCCCGCTTGGTTTTACTGATGCACGTAATGCCGATGGCGGTCAGAACCAACGTCCAGAGGGTGATGACATCCAACGGTGTCAGCAGGGCGCGAAGTACCGCGGAGCCGTCTGGGCCGATGAAGTACCCGGGATTCGTAGCCACTGGATTCTCGATATTGAAACCGTCGCCACTGACTCCCGCAAGAAGCGACAGAGTCGCCAGTAGCGCCCTCAGCAACTCCGGCAACCGGGTGTACACAATCAGCGCAAACAGATGCTTGTATTTGATATCGGCGCTGGTACCAAACTTGAGGGTCAGAAACAAAATCCCAGCGAAGAGCGCGTACAAAATGAGCGCAATCGCCGGAACAAAGTAAGAAATTATCTTGGTGATAGTGACCTGCAGCGCCATGTTTTTTTCGCGCTGATCAGCCGGCAGGCTCTCCAGTTGCGCCGCCCGCTTGGGTTGCAACTGGATCTGATTCTCCACCACCTTGCGAAAGCCGACTTTCTGATCGACGACATAAATAAACGACAATGAAACGACCGCGATGATCAGAAATGGCGCCCACCAACTGGCGTTTCTGCGGAAATCGGTAAACGTTTTGCTGGGCGCGATGAACGTGTCGACCAGGCGCTGCGCTTCCGACAGCGGGGCTGGTTCCTGCGGGGGCACAACTGCGCTTGCGGCCATATCAGCTCCTTAGACATAGAAGACACGCGAATTGTAGTCGGCTCCCGCCGCCAGGACAACCTGCAAAACTGTCGCTTGTACCAGATTTCACGACGCTGCCATCTCCGGCGTTGCCGCCAAAAGTTTGCGGGTGTATTCATGTTGCGGATGCGCGGTAATCTGCTCGGTGGTTCCGATCTCGACGATCTTGCCGCGATACATCACCGCAATGCGGGTTGAAAGGTAGCGAACCACGGGCATGGAGTGCGAAATGAACAAATAAGTGAGGCCGAAATCGCGCTGAAGTTGCTGCAAGAGATTCACAATCTGGGCCCCCACGCTAACGTCGAGCGCGGAAACCGGCTCATCGGCCACGATAAATTTCGGCCGCAGGGCCAGTGCACGGGCGATGCCGATGCGCTGTCGCTGTCCACCGGAAAATTCGTGCGGATACCGTGACATGGCCGATTCATCCATTCCTACGGCACGCAGTAGATCCCGCACGCACTGGCGGCGCGCATCGCGGTCCACCACCTCGCGATGAAGAATCAGCGGCTCGGCGATCACGTCCTCGACCCGGTAGCGGGGATCGAGCGAGCCGAACGGATCCTGAAAAATGATCTGCATGTTGCGGCGAAGGCGGCGCAACTCCGAACCTTTCGCCGTTCGCAGATCGACGCCATTGAAAACGATGGATCCTGAAGTCGGCTTGATGAGGCGGAGAATCAGCCGTCCCAGCGTGCTTTTGCCCGAGCCCGATTCGCCCACTAAGCCAAGCGTCTCGCCCTCGCGGACATCGAGCGACACATCATCCACAGCGCGGACCGCGCCGGAGCGAGCGCCGCCGAAGGGAGATTCGGCAAGAGCGAAAACTTTCGTGAGATTACGAACTTCGACAAAAGGCAAAGGTCACCTTCTCCATACAATCCGCTACAGACGGTCCATCATTCCACATTCCAGAATGTGGAATGCAACTCGCTTTCCTCATCCCGCAATCATCGGCACGGCCGCCAGCGCCGCCACCATGCCGAGGGTGCGGGTGCGGCTAAAGTGTTCATGCAGAAAGATGCGAGCGAGCACAACGGTCACGGCGGGATAGAGCGAACTGAGTACAACCGCCGCGTCGAGTCGTCCGGTTTGAGCCGCGCGGATGAACGCAATGCTGCCGCCGATGTCGAGAAGTCCGGCAACCACGGCAATTGCCAACACCGGCGCTGCCACCGCGCGCAGATGTCTCCCGAAAAGGACGATGGCTGCCGTAACCAGAAAAGCAGCGGCCCTCGAACAAGTGGCCACCCACAATGCTGAAGCATTGCCCGCTTTATGGGCGCAGATGAAAAAACCAGCGAAACCGATTCCGGCCAGCACTGCCACGCCCAGTCCCTCGGGACGTCCCGCATTGCCTTCGGTCCGGGAGATGAGCCAGACGCCGATTCCAGCCAGGATAAAGCCGAATACCTTCCAGACACCCGGAAATCCGTCGGCAAAGGCGCTCACAAACGTCGGAATCGCCGCACTCAGAACCGCCGCCACCGGCGCGACCAATCCCATGTTGCCGCGCGACAATGCCCGATAGAAGAAGACCAGCGCAAGGCCGCCAAGCGCCCCTGCGAGTAGCGACCAAACTACGCTGGCAATTCCCGGGAAAGGCGCGTGGGTCAGCAGAGCGATCGCGCCTACCACAACCAAACCGCTGACATGGACGATGGCCGTGAACAGAAATGTATTCGTCCGACGGGTGCCCACTCCGCCGAGAAAATCGCTGGTGCCCCAAACACCGACTGCGGTTAGGGCATAAGCAGCAGGAATATATTGGGCCGCATCGGACATCGGAATCTGAGATTAGCACGCGGAAAGCACGCGCGAGGTGTGCAGCGTGGGGAGCAGGTTCAACGAATCGAGAAGGGGGGCCTGAGACTGTGGAGACGCGGCGCGCCGCGTCTCCACCAGAAATTGTTATGCGGTTACCGCCTCCGGCTGTGTTTTCCCAGCCAGCAACTGCCGCAGCACGAACTGCAATATGCCGCCATTCGAGTAGTAGAGCGCTTCCTGCGGAGTGTCGATGCGCACCACTGCCTGAAATTCCCTTCCGCCCTTCACGCGCACCGTGATCTTGCGGCCGGAAGAAACTTTCTCGGCCACCTCGCGAATGCCAGCGATCTCAACCACTTCTTCGCCGGTCAACTTCAGCGTCTCGACATTTTCTCCCGGCAAGAACTGGAGCGGAAGAATGCCCATGCCAACCAGGTTTGAGCGATGAATACGTTCGTAGCTTTCCGCAATCACGGCACGAACGCCCAGCAGCCGCGGTCCCTTCGCCGCCCAGTCGCGCGACGACCCCGAGCCGTATTCCTTGCCCGCGAGAATCACGAGGGGCACTTTCTCGGCATGGTACTTTTCGGACGCGTCGAAGATCGACATCTCCGAGCCATCGGGCAGGTGGCGGGTGAATCCGCCCTCGGTCGCGACCATTTTGTTGCGCAGGCGAACATTGGCAAAGGTGCCGCGCACCATGACTTCGTGATTGCCGCGACGCGACCCAAAAGAGTTGAAATCCGCCGGTTGCACGCCATGCGCAATCAAATACTTTCCGGCCGGGCCATCCTTCTTGATTGAACCGGCGGGCGAAATGTGATCGGTCGTGACACTGTCGCCAAGCACGGCCAGCACCCGCGCTCCGTGGATGTCCTCGACGGCGCCGGGCTTGAGCGTCATGCCGTCGAAGTAAGGCGCCTGGCGAATGTAGGTGGAATCCTTTTCCCAGGCATAAGTTTCGCCCTTCGGAACCGGCAGACCGCGCCAGCGCTCGTCGCCCGAGTAGACCTCGGCATAGCTCTTGCGAAACATCTCGGACGTAATCGCGCTCGCCATCGATTGCTCGACTTCCGACTGAGAAGGCCAGATGTCGGCCAGATACACCGGCTTGCCGTCCTTGCCCTTGCCGATGGGATCTTTGCGCAGGTCGACGTCAATGCGTCCGGCGAGAGCGAACGCCACGACCAGCGGCGGCGACATCAGGTAGTTGGCGCGGACTTCGGAGTTGATTCTTCCCTCAAAGTTGCGATTGCCCGAAAGCACCGAAGCCACGACCAGATTCTTCTCTTCGATTTCTTTCGAAACTTCGACCGGCAGCGGGCCTGAGTTTCCGATGCAAGTCGTGCAGCCGTACCCGACAATGTGAAACTTCAGCTTCTCGAGATACGGCATCAGCCCGGCTTGTTGCAGATAATCGAGCACAACCTTCGACCCGGGAGCCAGCGACGTTTTCACCCATCCGGGTACTTCGAGTCCGTGCTCAACCGCTTTCTTCGCCAGCAGCCCCGCCGCGATCAGCACCGACGGATTCGACGTGTTCGTGCAACTGGTAATCGCCGCGATCACCACGCTGCCATGCCGTAGCGCCTTCCCATTCGTCGAAACGTGCTCGTGGACGTTTGCATCTTCGACACCGACGCCGGTCGGACTCCCGCCCTCCTGCTCCCAATTGTTAACCTGCTTGCGGGCGACGTCGGCGGGAGCCGCCGCGGCGGCTTTTGCCTTCGGTTTGATCAGCGACGGCAGCGCCTGCGCGAACGACTCTCCTGCCTTCGACAGCACCACGCGATCCTGCGGACGTTTCGGTCCCGCGAGACTCGGCTCGACGGTGGCAAGATCAAAGCTCAGCAACTCGGAGTATTCGGCTTCCGGCGTCTTGGCATCGTGAAAAAGTCCCTGCTCGCGCGCGTAAGCCTCGACCAAAGCAATCTGCTCGTCACTGCGGCCGGTGAGTTTCAGGTAGCGCAAGCTTTCTTTATCGATCGGGAAAATGCCGCAGGTCGCCCCATACTCAGGGGCCATGTTGGCGATGGTCGCGCGATCGGCCAGCGGCAGATCTTGCAGGCCGGGGCCGAAATACTCGACAAACTTGCCGACGACACCATGCTTGCGCAGCATCTCTGTGATGGTCAGCACCAGATCGGTCGCCGTAGCGCCTTCACGCAGGCGTCCGGTAAGCTTCACGCCCACGACCAGCGGGATCAGCATGGAAACAGGCTGTCCGAGCATGGCGGCCTCGGCCTCAATGCCGCCGACGCCCCAACCCAGCACGCCCAGTCCGTTAATCATGGTAGTGTGCGAATCGGTGCCGACGAGCGTGTCGGGATAGGCAGTGCGCTTCCCGCCCTCTTCGTGGACAAAGACAACGCGCGCCAGATATTCGAGATTCACCTGATGGACGATGCCGGTGTCCGGCGGCACGATGGCGAGATTGCGAAAGCCAGTCTGTCCCCAGCGCAGAAACGCGTAGCGCTCTTTGTTGCGCTGAAATTCCAGCAGGGCGTTCACTTCAATCGCCTTAGGTGTCCCAAACTCATCGACCTGCACCGAATGGTCGATCACCAGTTCCGCGGGCTGCAGCGGATTAATCAGCTTCGGGTCGCCACCCAGCCGCTTCATCGCGTCGCGCATCGCCGCCAAATCAACCACCGCTGGAACACCCGTGAAATCCTGCAGCAACACGCGGCTGGGCGTAAAAGCGATTTCCTTTTCCGGTTTCGAATTCTTGTTCCATGCCGCAAGCGCGCGGATTTCGTCCTTGGTCACGTTGCGTCCATCTTCGGTGCGCAGCAGGTTCTCGAGCAAAATGCGCAGCGAAAACGGCAGGTGCTTCGTCGAGATACCTTGCTTGTCGAGGGCGTCGATCCGGTAAAGTTCGTACTCTTTATTGCCGACTTTGAGACTGGCGCGAGCGCCAAAACTATTCGATGACATGATGGCCTTCCTTCTGTAAAAAGCCCTGGGCGTACAGCCGGAGCGCAATCGGATTAGGAACCTAATAGTGTAATTGTTTCGGGTGCTCCTGTGGAAACAGCCTGCGTGGGACCGACTAGCGTCGAACCCACTAGAAGTGTGGGGACAAACGCTATCGAACAGTCGTCCAAATCTGGTAGACCACGACGCCGACCATAAATACCAGATAAATCCTGAGTCCCCAGAACACAATCATCTCGGTCCGCGTAAGCTGCCGCCGCGGGCAATGATGATGCTCCTTGGTGGAAATAATCTGGTCGGGCTCCAGCGCGGTCATCACCGCAGTGAGTTCTTCGCGAGTCACTTCAGAAGCGGGCGCGGAATCAAATTCCTTTTCCATCTATCTGCCTCCCACCAGCGCCAGCGCATTGGGAGCAATCACGCTGACTCCAAACAACAGACCCGCTCCGATCAGTACGGTCACGACTCCCAGGGCCAGCACATTCGCCCACAGCGGACTGACTAGTTCGCCCATGATTTCCCGATCATTCACCAGCATGTACAGGAAGAGCAGCGCCGGAGGCATGGCGAGCACGGCGATCACGTTTACCAGCAGCACGATGTAAACCAATGGAATTCCCGGGATCAAGACCAGCGCCCCTGCGGCCGCCGCTTCGAGCAGGAGGACGAGATAGAACGATCGTCCCTGTTTGAACGGGAGATTCAAACTATGCGGGCGCCGCGCCACTTCTCCGAAGGCGTACGCCGATGAGGTCGAGATTGTAATGGCTGCGACCATCCCCGCCTCAAACATGCCCAGGGCAAAGAGCGCCGCACCCCAATGTCCGACAAACGGCTGCAGAGCCTGGGCGAATTCGCCGGCTTCGAAGTTCGCCGCCGACATGTGGTGCGTGAACAGCGGAGCCGTCGCCAGCAGCGTCGCCACCGCGGCGACGGTCGCAAACGCCGCTCCCAGCAGCGTGTCGACGCGACCCATGCGGATGTCGCGGGTAGTGAGACCCTTATCGGTAATCGCGCTTTGTTGAAAAAACAGCATCCACGGGGTGACCGTTGCCCCAATGTTCGCCAGGAGAAGCAGAACGGTCTCCTGCGTGAGACCGCCGGGCAGCGGTCTCCAGGTGGCCATGGCGCGGCCCACAGCGCCCCAGTCCGGATGCGTCATCAGCGCCACCGGCACAAACACAAGATTGAACATGGCAGCGCCCAGAATGGTCCGCTCCCAAGTCCAGTACCGGTGCGTCATAAGCGCAACCGACAGAACCAGCAGCGCGCCCAAGACAGCGACTGATGGTGGCACTCCAAAAAATCCCAGCCCAGCGCGGATGGCAATAAACTCGGCCACCAGCGTCAGAAAATTGCCCACCATCAGATCGACCATCGAGAACCAGCCCCAGAACGGGCCGAAGCGATCGAAGATCAACTCCGCGTGGCCGCGATGGGTGGCCGCGCCCAAACGGACGGTCATTTCCTGCACCACACAAGCCATCAGGAAGGTGAGCACAAAGAACGGCACGAAGAAACCAATGCCAAAGCGAGCCCCGGTCGCCGCATAGGACAGCATGCTGGGCCCGTCGTTCTCACCGAGCATCACCAGAATGCCCGGACCAATCAGCAGCCAGAACAACCGCAACCGTGGCCGGAATCCTCGCCGCGCCCGCACCGCCGAGACCTGTTCACGGTCGTGCGCCCGGTCGATGTCTTCATGCGTGATAACGACGTCATTGCCAGGCGTTTCGGAGCCGTTCAGTACGGTGGTTCGGGGTACGGCTACCCCTCGCGGCTCCGATGCTGTCTTTGGCTCTTTCATTCAATCGACGCAGGCGCAAAAGGAACAGTAGACGACACCACCCACTGACAAATTAGCGTAAGTATACATTAGGACATAAACTATGGTTAATTACTTTGTGAATCGCGCTTTGCGGGGAGTGTGGCAGACCTATCGGCCTTCGGGTTTATGAGATGATTTCCCGTTTGCCGTTTTGACCCAAACTCTCTCCGCGGCGGATACCCCCAGGGAGACCTTCCCCGACCCGGTAGTCAAGGTCAGCGTGTTGTCATAATTACGACCAACAACATGCACTTTGGCTCCAGGCCGTATGCCCCGCTGTTCCAGAAACTCAAGCAGCCGGCGATCGCGTTCATAGATACCGCTCACGTGAAAGTCCTCCCCGGGCGAAGCCTGCGAAAGCAGCAGCAACCCGCGACGCCGGCGGCTCGCGGGACTCTCCAGTTCGGTCAGATTGCCATGCGGACAGGCGATCCCTCGTCCAAGCTTCGCCAGCAGCCGAGCCTCAAAGTCCGGCGAAACCGCGTGTTCCAACCGTTCGGCCTCATCGTGCACCTTATACCACTCCATACCAAAAATCTCGGCAAGCATGCGCTCGATCAGATGGTGGCGAACCGTCAGTTTGCGGGCAATCTTTCGTCCGACAGCGGTTAGGCGAACACGCCCGTCGGCATGCACCCGCACCAATCCATCTTTCTTCAGCCGGCGCACCGCCATCGTTACCGCCGGAGGCGAGACTTTCAGCCAGTGCGCGAGCGTGGCCGAAATCACGGCTTCACCCTCGCTCTCCGCCTCGAGAATCGCCTTAAGGTAGTCTTCCTTGGAAACTGTGATCATGTGAAGCGCATTATACGGCGAACCCTTAAGCATGGTTAAGCAAGATTGCGGAGGTCAGATGTCAGATTGCAGATGTGAGAGCCCTTGGGCCTAACGGTGCCGCGTGCGTTCGAAGGTCTTTAACCTCTGCAATCTGACCTCTCACCTCTGACCTTACTTCACCTCTGCCTTCCCCCGTTTGACATCACCTTCCTCCGCCCCTACCCTTGGATGTTCGAATATGAAGATCCTCGTCATGGGCAGTGGCGGACGCGAGCACGCTCTGGTCTGGAAACTCCGGCAATCACCGCGGGTGACGAAAATCTACTGCGCGCCCGGCAATGGCGGAATCGCAGACGAAGCGGAATGCGTCCCGGTCGATGTGAAGAGCCTCGACTCGATGGTCGAACTCGCCAATCACATCCAGCCCGATCTCACCGTGGTCGGCCCGGAGTTGCCGCTGATGCTCGGCGTGGTGGACGAATTCACCCGACGAGGCTGGCGCACATTTGGCCCCACTCGGGCCGCCGCGCAACTGGAAACGAGCAAGAGCTTTGCCAAGGAATTCCTGCAGCGCCACCGCATTCCAACGGCTCATTATGCGATCTGCGATTCTGCTGAACAGGTGCGCGACGCCTTGCCGCACTTCCACACTCCGATCGTCGTGAAAGCCGACGGACTTGCTGCCGGCAAAGGCGTGGTCATCGCCAAGAACAAGGACGAAGCTTCCACCGCAGCCAACGAAATGCTAAGCGGCCGGATGCTGGGCGAAGCCGGATCGCGCGTAGTGCTGGAAGAATTTCTCGAAGGCGACGAACTCTCGTTTCTGGTGGTCAGCGACGGCGAGCGTGTCGCCCCGCTGGTCGCCGCGCAGGATCATAAGCGAGTTGGCGACGGCGACACTGGCCCGAACACCGGCGGCATGGGCGCCTACACCACGCGCGACATCGTTGATGACCAGATGCGCGAATGGCTCCTCGCCCACATCGCTCGCCCCGTGGTGGCCGGCATGAAGGCCGAAGGCGCCGAGTACAAAGGCGTCCTCTATTGCGGGCTGATGATGACCGCGCGCGGACCCATGGTGCTCGAATTCAACTGCCGTTTCGGAGATCCCGAGACGCAGCCCATTCTGATGCGCCTCGAAAGCGACCTGGTGGAAGCGATGGAGGCGTCCATCGACGGCCGCACCAGCGACGGGGATTTCAAGTGGTCAAACGATGCCGCGGTGTGTGTGGTGATGGCTTCGGGCGGTTATCCGGGAAGTTACGAGGTGGGCAAGAAAATCACCGGCCTTGGCGATGCCGGGAAACTGGAAGGCGTAAAAGTCTTCCACTCCGGCACCTCGAAGTGTGAAGGTGCTTTCTACACTTCCGGCGGCCGCGTACTCGGGGTCACAACCCGAGCTGCGGAACTGCAAACCGCGTTGCAGCGCGCCTACGAGGCCTGCGCAAAAATTAGCTTTGATGGCGCGCACTACCGCAAAGACATTGCGGCACGGGCGCTGCGGAAGAAATAGCGTCCCGTCGATTCGCCATCCCGTGCGATGCCCTGCGTTTGCAGAATGGGTTATCCCGGCGGCCATTGCAGCGAGCGTCCGCCGATCAGGTGGACATGCAAATGGAAAACCGATTGCCCGGCGCGAGGACCGACGTTCAATACCGTGCGGTAGCCATCTTCAATCGAACGTTGCCGCGCGATGTGTGCAGCCACCAGGTGACAGCGTCCCACTAATTCCGCATCTTCCGCCGCGGCTTCTTTCAAGCCAGTGATATGTTTTTTCGGAATGATCAGAACGTGGGTCGGGCCTTGCGGGTTCAGGTCTTCAAAGGCAAATGTGTGTTCATCTTCATGAACCTTCTTGGATGGTACTTCGCCTCGAATAATGCGGCAGAATAAACAGTCCGCCATCGGTGAGTCTCCTCTTGCCTGGGATTACGATCTCCCGGCAAATCAATATGGAGATAGGACTTTATATCTCTGCCGGTAACCATACCACTCCCGCGAACTAAGGTCTCGCACAACCTCTCAGTCGAGCCGCACCATGAATACCGCTCCCTCCGCGGTCGCCGTCTCGCGGGCGAGAGTTGAAGCCCGCTGGCGGTCGTCACCCAGCACGCGCGCGCGAACCCACCAGCCTCCGGCGGGACTCTCGAACTTCAGGACTTGCGCCGTCTGATACCGCTTTTGCAGGTGTTCCGCGAATTCCGCAGCTACTTTCTTCTCGGCAAAGGAACCGATTTGCACCGCCCAGCGGCCACCCGTATCGAGAGGCGCGGGCGACTGCAGCACTTCCAGGCGAACCTTGGCCGTGCCCGGCAGGTACACATCCAGAGCCTTGGCTGCGGCCAGCGAAAGGTCGACGATGCGCCCGGGAACGAACGGCCCGCGATCGGTGATACGCACCACAGCCGAGTGCTCGGTCTTCAGATTCGTGATGCGCACGACGGAGCCCAGCGGCAAGGTAAGATGCGCCGCCGTCATCGCGTTCATGTCGTAGACCTCGCCGTTCGATCCGCGCCGGTTGTGATAGGGAGCGCCGTACCAGCTCGCCATCCCGGTTTCTTCAAAAATCGGCCTTGCGTTTGTGGGAACGCCGGCCTTCTGTTTGTTTGTCTCCGCAGACGGCGGAGTCTCGGCCGGATTTTCCTGCTGTAGTGACGGTGCTGGTGGAACCGGTACCGGTGTAGCTTTATGCCCGCAACCGCCGAGCAGCGCGACACCCATCAGCACAAGGATCAGGAGACACAGATCGAGGCATCGCGACAATCGCGCGTTTCTGCGCGGACCGTTGGAAGGGAGGCAATTCAAGAATTCTTGCGCTGCGTTTCCAGGAAATCTGCGAATTTGGCGAGTTTGCCAGCCGCCGTCCGCAGCGCCTTCGACGAATGGGTTCTCACCGCTGGCACAACTTCGTCGTTGAGATACGTAACCAGTTCCGCCGTCTCTTTTTCCAGAGTGCCGGCGATATTCGCCACCGAGCGATTGATGCGCGCGGAAGCCTCTTCCACCTTGCGGTCGAATTCGGTCATACCCATCCTGCCGGTTCGGGTTGATGTTCACGCGTTGTCGCGGTTACCAGGCTTCATCATTATGGGTGTGAGCACTTGCAGCGGTCAATGGGCTTTGTGAGGGAGTGGGGCGAAGTTCCGTCGCCACACGCCCCAGGCACGGTACAATCTCGCCATGCGTCCGAGGATTACCGTCGAACCCCGCCCGCTTTCTCCGATTGTGATGCTGACTGTCGCGCGGATGTTCGCGTTAGTGTTCGCGTTAATGTTCACTTCGGCCTGTACCTTTTATGGCGAGCATCCAGCCCGCGTTTTATCCGATGCCACCGGCGGCGAGGGTCTGGAGCGCGTCTTCTGGAAGGATGTGCAAGCAGGAAACTGGGCCGAAGTGGAGCGCGCTCTGGCTTCGAACTATGTGGGCGTAACGCCCAGCGGAGCGCTCGACCGCGCTGCAACCATCGAGCAGTACCGCACTTGGCAGTTGAAAGATTGTGTCATCGGAGATTTGAAGACCGAGTTGAACGGAACCACCATCGTGGTGACCTATTCGATTACTCTGAATGGCGCCTCCAATGGAACCGGCGGCTCGCAACCGCTCCCGTCTGCGCCGCAGCATATGATGACCGTCTGGCAACAGCAGAAATCGGGATGGGTCGTGATTGCGCACAGCGTCAGCCAACAATAGATGCGCATTCGATCCGCCATCCCCGCGGAGACGTTGCTTGCTGCATCTCCAATGCCACTGACCGGCAAAAACCTGCCGGCCTTCCGCCGCAGTCTCCTCCATTGGTATGACCAGAATCGCCGCGATCTTCCATGGCGTAGAAGCCGCGACCCTTACCGCATCTGGCTCAGCGAAATCATGCTGCAGCAAACGCGTGTCGCTGCCGTTCTGGACCACTACCGGATCTTCCTCGAACGTTTCCCGAATGTGCAGTCGCTGGCCGCGGCTTCTGAAGATGCTGTGCTCGCGGCGTGGAGCGGCCTGGGCTACTATCGACGCGCCCGCATGCTGCATCAGTGCGCGAGAGAGTTGGCGCAAAAGCACGCAGGGCGGTTTCCGCAACGTGCCGAAGACCTCCAGAATCTGCCCGGCATCGGACGCTACACGGCTGCCGCCGTCGCCAGCATCGCGTTTGCCGAGCCAATCGCGGTGGTCGATGGGAATGTTGAGCGCGTTGTGCAGCGATTCCTCGGTGGCCATCGAACGACGCCGCAAATCTGGCAACACGCGCAGGCGCTGCTTGCCCGCTCGCGGCCCGGCGACTTCAATCAGGCGATGATGGAGCTCGGCGCAACCGTGTGCGTGCCGGGAGAACCCCGATGCCTGGTCTGCCCTATCCGGAGATGGTGCGTCACGCAGCCGTCTCGCCAAGCGGGAAGCCGCCCAATCACAAGAGGACGCCGCTCGTCCCCGTCCGGCAAAACGCCACCCTCGATTCGTCCGGCGAAGAAGAACATCTGGTGTCTGCTCAACCAGCGCAATGGCAGAATCCGCCTCGTGCAACGGCGAAAGAAGGCCTCACTCATGCCCGGCATGTGGGAATTGCCGCAATCATCCGAGCCTCCACGTCGGTTGCCCCCGGCCGCGCAGTGGCGCACGTTTCGCCATTCCATCACCGTTACCGACTACACAGTGCACGTGCTTCGGAATGCGGCGTTAATCAATGCCGCTCTTGCCGCCAGAAGTAAGTGGATCGCAATCGATCGCATCGCGCAGATTCCGATCACTGGCCTGACTCGGAAAATCCTCAAAGCCAGCGGCATCATCTAGAATTATGGAGGTAGCACTTCCATGAAGTGGCTCAATCGTTTGTTCGGAGGTCCGAAAGATATGGCTGCCCTGCCGGCCGGAACCAAAGCACCCGACTTCACTCTGCCTGACGTCTCCAGCGGCAAAGACGGCGGCAGTTTTTCATTGCAGGCCGCTCTCCAAAACGGACCCGTCCTTGCCGCGTTCTTCAAGGTTTCCTGTCCTACCTGCCAGTACACGTTCCCGTTTCTGGAACGCATCCACCAAGCGCACGGGGACACGAGAATCACGATCGTCGGCATCTCGCAGGACAACCAGCGCGACACTGCCGCTTTCCTCAAGGAGTACGGAGTTACTTTTCGCACGCAGCTCGACGATCCGAATGGCTACGCGGTCTCAAACGCTTACGGGCTGACCAATGTCCCGAGTTTGTTCCTGATCGGGCAGGATGGCCGAATCGAAGTCAGCAGCGTGGGATGGGTAAAGCAGGAGGTCGAGGACATCCACCGCAAGCTCGCTTCCTGGCAGCAAACTCCGCTTCTTCCACTTTTTAATCCTGGGGAGGAAGTTCGCGACTTCCGCGCCGGTTGAGGATCGAAAAACTAATCCCGCGGTCGCGGGAAAACGCGCCAGGGCGCAACTCTCGGCAAACGACAGGCCACCTCGCGCAGAAACTTGGGTAACTTTGGCCCCCTCCGCCAACATGCTAGCCTCCTTAGTATCGCGGTTTCAGTCATTTCCCAGTAGTTCGCGAGACTAGAGGCGATGCCTAAGCTCCCGATTTTTCGGTTGCGCAATACCGAACCGTCCAGTCTGCCCGAACTGCGGTACTACGGGATCACACTCTCGTTCACCGATTTGCAACTGGGCGTCGACAATCTTCGCTACGACGTCTTTCTCAGCCCTCGTATCACCACCGATTTAAAGTTTCATTTGGCGCGATACATCTGCCGCTTCGGCGAGGTGGAATCGCTGTTCGAGAGGGAAGTGGCACCCTCCGCGACTCAAAGCAAGTTCATTCGCGCCGCCGAGGGCGTCGCTAAGCCAAACAAATCCGCCCCAGTGGACCTCAAAGCGCTGCTGGTCTCGATTCATCTCGCCATCCTGAACCGGGCCAAGACGGCGGGAAATCCTTCGATCGATGTACTCGGGCGCCTGGCCGTGCTGAAGTTCATCCGCACCGAACTGCATGCGCAGTTTGCCAGGATTCTGGAACAGTGCCGCATGAAGGCGAGATCGCTCGAAGGTGTGCGGCAAGAAAAGTTGATGCGGACGCAAGAACTCGTTTCTTCGTTTCAGGTGCGCAAGAAGATCATCCTTCGCCGCGCCGGACAAGAGATGTTCCGATTGCTGCGCGAGATCGAAAAAGAAACGCTGTCCCGGACTCGCCGCTCGCTGCTCGGCGAGTTACCGTCCGACATCTATCGGCTTTTTCTGAACCCGCTGATCTTCAGCGAAGATGGAAGCGACGATTATCTCTGCGCCGAGCACTATTACATGTTTGGCAACTTCGAAAAAGATCCCGACCGTTTCCCGATTTTCCGCCGGTTGGCACTGAGTTTTCTGCGGGAATTGGGATACGGGAAAGCGGTGGACGATGAGCATTTGGAACAGGCGCTGAATGCTCCCGCGAATGCCGCCGCACTGGTGGGCACGGGCAACGGCGAAGACTCGACGCCGGAGGATCGCTATCGGGAGGATCGTCTCGATATCTGGACTCGCATTTTGCAGCGGGAAGGCGTGATTTCGCACGTCGTTGCTTCCTATGAAGCAGTTCCTCTGCTCGCCGATTATGCGCCACGGGTAAACCCGCAGCAGATCAAGAATGCGCTGATATTCCGCGAAGAAGCGGCGCGCGTTGAAAAAATCATCGCCGAAAGCCGGCTGAATTCCGACCGGCTGTTTGCCGCCATCGGACGGGTGGCTTCGTGCCGCGGCTCGGAGCGTGGCCGCTTTGCCGCGCGTCTTCTCCACGACCTTATCTGCTATCACCGCGACCTGCGCGGACTGGAAGCCCTCGGCGCCGGTTTCGACAGCATCAACCTGGTGAGCGACGATAAAATTCGCGAACTTTCCGCGCTCAACGGAATGCTCTACGAGTTCCTGCCGCCGGAAGACCAGAAACCGACCGAAGATCGGGTTGTTCACCATGTGATCCTGAAGGCGGACGTGCGAGACTCCTCGCGGCTCACGCGCTCGCTGATGGAAAAAGGCATGAACGCCGCCTCGTACTTCAGCCTTAACTTTTATGACCCGGTCAACAAGCTGCTGGCGAAATATGGAGCCACGAAGGTTTTCCTCGAAGGCGACGCCATCATCGTGGCACTGCTCGAGCACGAGGGCGCAAACAATCTTAGCGTCGGCCGCACCTGCGTCCTGGCGTGGGAGATTGTGAGCCTGCTGCGCGAGTATAACGAACTGCTGGAACGCTCGGGCCTGCCGCCAATAGAAGTCGGCCTGGGCATCGCCTACCAGGGTTCAGCACCGCTCTACCTGATGGATGGCGAGCACCGCATCATGATTTCCGACGCCATCAATGAAAGCGACCGGCTTTCTTCCTGCAATAAGCGTGTCCGCAAGCGCCTGGCGCCCGATGCCGGAGTCTTCCAGGTGTATTCGGTCTTGATTGGAAGCGGAGGCAACGGCGATGACCGCGCGGGCGTCGACGCCGGAACCGAAGAAATGCGCCTCAACTACAACGTGGGCGGAATCTGCCTGAGTGAACCTGCCTTCCGCAAACTGCAGCAGGAAATCGCTCTCTCCCCCCGCGGTGGGAACCTCATCGAGCCCGGCTTTAACGGACCCTGGGTCGACGAGCAGTGCGAGCTTTTTGTCGGCACCGTTCCCGTCTCCACTGGAGTGTTTCGTAAAATTGCCATTCGCCAGAACCGGATCGCTCAAGTCGACATCCGCGATCTCTCGATATTGCGCTGGACCGATCAGTGCTACTACGAAGTCTGTGCCAACCCCGCCGTGTACGCCGCCCTGGCAGAAGGGCAATCTACAACCGCCCACTAGCCGCCCGACGCCAAGCCCTCCCACAGCGGTTCAGAAACTTTGCCGAACCCGAAATGGAATCATTACCACCGCTTCGAGCGCGACTGGTTTCCCCGCTCGTTCCGCGGGCACAAACTTCCATCTGGCCAGGGCTTTCGACGCGAAAGAATCCAAACGTTCGTCCTCGCTGTTGAGGACTCGAATATCGCCCACCTTGCCATCCGAGCGAATGACGGCATACAGCGTGACCATGCCGTGGACGTTGGCACGAATCAATTCCAGCGGATAGCCGGGGTCTGATTTCTCCGTGGCCACCGGCTCCAGCAGTTCGCCCTCTTTCTCTTTGCGATCGCCGCCAAGTTCCGCAAACTTGATCACCCAGCTGCCGGTCGTGGAATTCAGATTCGGCATGTTCAAGGTTCGCCCATAGACGCGCTTGCCGCCAAAAACCTTGCGGTCCAGGTCGGTGATTTTGTCGTCGGAAATCGGGGACGCAACGCGCGGGTTCGAACCTACACCCGATGGGGGCCGGGATGACGCCATCTCGCCTGCGTCATCCGCGGCGCCAACGTGCAGGCCGGCGGGAAAAGAACCATGATTGCGCTCGTTGAAACCTGCATCCGCTTTCGATCCCGTAAAATCCGGCGTTCCCGAAGCGCCGGGTTTTCCCTTGGGGGTCGCGGCGAATGTTCCCCGGCGATTGCCTCCAGGAACTGCCACCGGTCCGGTGGGAGTGACGGGATGAATGCCCAACGCAATCAGCCGTCCTCCACTGGCGTTGCCCGCCATCAAACTCGGTGGAGGAGCCACCGGCTGCACGCCACCGCTCGGCAGACGTCCGCCGCCACGCGCCGCCTGCGAATGTTGTTCCGCCAGCGTAAGCTGCGGAGCCGGCGCCACCACATCTCCCGGTCCAAGATTCATCGGCCCGACGATTCCCTTCGTTGATCGCGTTGCTTCCGCCTGCGCGACTTCCGGCGGCGGGGCAATCACCTCCGATGCCATCGCTGCCTGCACCACACGGTTGGGCGCAACCGCCACGTCCGGCGCGGGCGCGACGACCTGCAAATCCGAAACTTCGGGTACGATTTGGCGGCTCAACCGAGCTGGCGCCGCATCCAGCGGAACGGCTGGAACGATCGTTCCAGTGGCAATGATGTTCGGCATGGCAACATCGCGGTCAAGTTTGAGATCGGGCGGCACGACGATGGTTTGGGAACGATTGTCCGCTTCGGGCGGCACCGAAAGGATCGGCTGCCGGGCGTAAGCGGGATCACCCTTTTGCGTCTTCGGCGCGGCGTTCCCGCCCGTATCGAGCGGAGGCAGGTATTCTTGCGGCGTGTAAGTCACAAGCGACGCCGGATCAAAGGCCGCGCGCGCCAGAACTTGTTGTTCTTGAACCCATGAAAGCGAAACCGCCCAGATGAGCCCGCCTGCCGCCAGGTGCAGAAACGCAGATTGCAGAAAGCGTCTCCAGGGCAGTTTCTGCTGGACGAAAACATCCCGCCACAGATCGAATTCGCCGACGGGCAAAGGTGGCTGCGGAAGTGCTGGCTGAAGTCCTGGGCGCAATGCGGGCTTCGATATCCGGTAAGGTGCGGCGGCCGCTCTGCGTCGAATTTCCTGGCGTTCGGGAACGCGCACTGCGGAAGGCTTCCACAAAGGCTTCCACAAGAATTCCCACAGTCTTTCCCCAAGGGATTCCATGGCGCTCGACACACTCCTTAGCCAACTCCCACGATAGTGGGCCCGGAAGGCGGGATCCGAGGCGTTTAGTGGCTCGCCAAGGACGGCTGATATGAACCAGATTATAGCCGACTCAACAGGTGCCGAGGTTAATCGAATCTCACGACGTGGCGTTTTGCCTACTCTTGATCGCCGCCGCTATACTGGCTCTTCCGAGGTGAATATGCCAATCCGTTCTTCCGCGTTTCCGCTTGCGTGTTTCGTTCTCTTTGCTTGGATGCTGGCGGGCGCGCAAGCGAAACCGGAAACGCGAAATTCGGATGCGCAAAATTCAACCACCGGCGCGGAATATTCCGGCATGTATGGTTTCTTGAACGACGGTGAGTTCGTGCAGCTTACCGTTGAAGACCAGGGACATGTCATCGGCTTTATTTCGCGCTATGCCGACTCGTCGCACGAAGGCGGTTTTCTCGAACATTTTCTTGAGTCGGGACAACTCGAGGGCAATCGCCTCGTGTTTACCAGCAAGATCGTGAAGGGTAAATCGTTCCAGTTTCAGGGAACGGTCGAACGGGGCGAGGGCAAGAGCCGGGCCGACGAAGCCTATTACGTGCTGCAGGGAACTCTGGTCGAGAACACGACCGATGCAGCGAAGAAAATTTCTTCTCGCTCAGTCGATGTTTTGCTGCGAAGCTTTCCACAGGATTTGGCCCCGCCACCACCAACGGAAAGGAAATAGGCCTCCGTGTTCGATCCGCCTTCTGTGAAGGCGCGCTCAGGAGTTCCATTGACCTGCACCGTTTGCAAGTGTCGCAGATGGCATGGTAGTGTCGATTTCTCAACCCAACCGTCCAACTCATGAAAGGAGTTTCTTATGAAGAACAGGATATTGCTTGTAGCCATTCTGCTGGCCAGCGTGGTGCCAGCCTTGGCCGCAGACAAGGAAGAGAAAGTAGAGGACCGCATCAACCAATCTGCGACCGTGTTCAAGGAAATCCTCGGCATGCCGGATGGGATTCCGAAGGATCTGCTCAACAAATCGTATTGCGTCGCGATTTTTCCATCGGTAAAGAAAGCGGCGTTCATTGTGGGCGGCAGCTATGGGCGAGGACTGATCACGTGCCGCAAGGGACACAATTTCAGGGGCTCATGGAGCGCACCCTCAATGTTTGCGCTGGAAGCTGGGAGTGTCGGCTTTCAGATCGGCGGCCAGGAAACCGACTTCGTGCTGTTGATCATGAATGACGCGGGCGCAAACTCGGTGATGTCAAGCAAGGTGAAGTTGGGAGGGGACGCATCGGTTGCGGCCGGCCCAGTCGGGCGCGATGCCGCTGCGGCAACCGATATCGTGATGAAGGCTGAAATTCTGTCGTATTCCCGGGCCCAGGGACTGTTTGCGGGCGTGTCATTGGAGGGTTCGACGCTGCGCTCCGATGACGGCGCGAACAAGACCCTGTACGGCAAGGAACTGAGCGCGAAGGAAATCGTGCGCGAAGGGAAAGTACCACCGCCGGCAGACGCACAAAAGCTGCTGGCGCTCCTGCGCAAGGCATCTCCGGTACACGTAGGCAAGTAGCACAAACGGAAGTGAGTCGAAAACAACCCCCCGACTTGGGCTTAGGCTCTGCGGGGGTTTTTCTTGCGCCGCCCAGTTTGAAAGTAGCCTCGGTTCTGCTGTAGCTTGGAGCTTGTGATCCTCGACGTTCTCCATCGCATCGCGAACCACCGTCAATCGCTGTCACGCGCAGAAGCGCGCGCGGTCATGAGCGAGGTCCTCACCGGCCAATGCACGGACGCGCAGATCGCGGCGCTGTTGGTGGCGTTGCACATGAAAGGCGAGACCGTCGAGGAAATCGTGGGATTCGCCGAGGCCATCCGCGCCGCCGCTATTCCGCTCGACCTTCATGCCGATTCCGTTCTCGACGCGAGCGGCACTGGGCGCGACGCGCTGGTCGATACCTGCGGCACTGGCGGCGACACCAGCGGCACCTTCAACATTTCGACGGCCACGGCCTTCGTGGCTGCCGGAGCCGGCGTGCGCGTCGCCAAACACGGCAATCGCAGTGTGACCTCAAAGTGCGGCTCGGCCGATGTGATGGAAGCGTTGGGCGTGAATATCAATCTGCCGCCGGCGCAGATCGCAGCCTGCCTCGAGCAAGTGGGGATTGCGTTTCTTTTTGCTCCCGCCATGCACTCAGCGATGAAGCATGTGCAGGCCGCGCGGCGTGAACTGCGTCTGCGGACGGTTTTCAATCTTCTCGGGCCGCTGACGAATCCAGCGCGCGCCACCTGCCAAGTAGTGGGCGTCTATTCCGCGGATCTGGTCGAAAAACTCGCGGAAGCGCTCAGCATGTTAGGGTTGCGCCGCGCGCTGGTCGTCCGCGGAAACGACGGACTGGACGAAATCACGATCACGGGTTCCACCCGTATCGCCGAAGTGCGCGAAGGACAGGTTCGGAGCTACGAAGTGACGCCCGAGGAATTCGGCTTGAAGCGCGCCGCGATTGACGAAGTCTCCGGCGGAGACGCCGCTTGCAATGCTGGACTGATCCGCGAAGTTCTATCTGGCAAGAAATCTGCCCGCCGCGACGTGGTGCTGCTCAACGCCGCCGCCGCGCTCGTTGCGGCTGGGCGGGCCGATCATCTGCGCGATGCTGTGCCGTCAGCGGTGAAGTCCATAGATTCCGGCGCGGCACTCGCAAAACTGCAAGCGCTTGTTGCTTTCACCGTTGCCCACGCGACGCGCCCAGATTAGCACTATCGGTCGAGCTAGTTGACACTCGCCGCTGCTTTCAACTTCTCAATTTGTTTCAGGTGTCCGGCCCCGTGCCCACCCATTCTCTCGATCAGGTCGGCGACGGTCATCTCGCGCTGCATCTCCGGGTGAAAAGCCGACTTCGCAAAGTCGGGAGCTTTCAGACTTCGCAGCAGACGCAAGTTATGATGCCGCCCCAACCCGTAGAATGCGACCAACTCCGAGGCAGGCGAATCGAGGTAGTTCAGATTGCGGGCCCAAGCATCCTGATTAATCGGAGCGATGACGGGCTTGGTATCCGCCAGCATCTGTCGCAACCGGTATCCGTAAACGATCTCCACATCCGCCAGGTGGCCGAGGATCTCGAGCACGCACCATTTCTCAGGAGAAGGCTTGTAGCGCAGAACTCCTTCCGGCAGACCGGAAACAGCGGCCGCAATTTCCTTCGGACTCTTCTCCGCTGCATCGAGGTGTTTCTTAAACTCTGCTTCTGTCATGGGCATCGCCCCCTACGGCGTGGAAATCTCAAACGAATCGTTCGTCAGATCGCTTTCCGGAACGCTGCCATCGTTGACTACGATCTCGCTGGCCGCGCCCTTCAATTCAACTCGCGTCGTGGCTGTGCTTTTGGCACGCACTTCAATTCGATTGGTGACCTCGCCGTCTTCCGACATAATGGTGAATGGAACCTCCGCGCCCGCATTGCCGAGGTTTTCCAGAGTTACGGTGACGAACTGTACATCCTTATCCGACTTCCATGGATGCGCCGACTGCACGCGGAAATCCGGCAGGCCGCGATCCTGATACACCCAATCGTCGAAGAACCATCCTAGGTCGCGCTTGGCGTTGGCTTCGATCAATCGTTCCACATATTTAGGGTCTTTGTCGTCCTCGGCGCGATACCTGGCAAGGGCCTGCTTCAGCGCATCGTCGCCGACCATGTCGCGCAACATCCACCAAACATATGCGGCTTTGCTGCGATAGTAACTTTCATCGAAAGTGGTGGCCAGCGGCTGGCCAACATTTTTCTGCGGGCCGTTCTTCGCCAGAGCGGCCGCCACTTCTTTTTCCGAATCGAGAAATGTCTCCCGGTGCAGTCCAAGAAAATCGAGAGCTGCCTGGCGTCCGCCTTGCTGCTGGCGATACATGGCTTCGGCGAAGTGCGCCAGTCCCTCGTAAACCCATGGCCTCGGCGACGGCAACGCGGAATGAACCAATTCGTGAACCAGGTTGATGCCCGCGAGCTTCGAATCTTCCGCGGCCATCGATGCCATCAACAACGTGCCGCTTTCAAATGGAGCGGAATTCGGATCGGCAAAATCGGCGATGGCAATCGGCGCGCTTGGCTGACCGAACCAGCTACTTACAAATTTCATGGCAGGATCGAGCGCATTGAAATAAGTCGCGGCCCCGACCTCGTGGCCCGGCAGGCTGAACAGGTTCAAGGGAGACTTAGATTGCTTTACGTAACTTGCCGTCACAAATGTCGGTGCGATCGTGCCGAGTACTCTCCAATGGCAAGTTGTCAGCAGCGTCCAATTCTTCGCAAAATCAGCATCCGCTCCTCCATTGGCGCCGCACAGCAACGTCTCAGCTTCCTCGCCGCCGGCACCGGACAGGCTGAGGCTAGCTTGGAATTCGCTCCCCGATTCCCGCGCCTTCCATCGATTCACGACCTCAAACAAACTGTTCCCCTCCGAGAAATCCGCCGACTCAGTTGTAATCGGATACCACGCCACATATCCCGCGCCGCGCACCGCTGTAAACGATGAACCGATCTGGTCCCAGCTCGAATGTCTGGCGATCTCCTCCGGCACTCCGACCCGCGTCAGCCGCGTCGTATCCCGCGGGATGACCCCCTCATAGCCGATCTCAAGTTCCACGGAGCCCTTTGGCTTGATCTCGGCGGGCAGAGTCACGATTGCTTCAGCGAGCGCGCCCGTGTGGTCGATATCCGACTGGTAAGGTTGCGAGACATATTGCACCGCCTTGCCGTCGACGCGGATCGAACGCCAATTGAGGGACGCGGAAATTTGCAGCACGACGATCTTCTGCGGATGAGTAGAGTCGTTGCGCAATGTGACCTTGCCGCGCGCGCCGAGCCTCTGCTGCTGGGGCTCCAACTGAATCTCCAGATCGTATTTTGTGATCGTGAACGCCTCCCGGTCGAGAGCGGCCGCGGAAAGGCTTGCGCCAAGTAAGACGCACAAAACACAGAGAAGTCTCATGATTCCTTGGATGCGGCGAGCCGCCTTTGCCGCACCACTTCATACAGCACCACGCCCGCCGCCACCGACACATTCAGCGATGGCACGTTTCCCAGCATCGGAATCGACACCAGGAAATCGCAGTGACGGCGCACCAGATCGTGCAGTCCCTTGCCTTCGGCGCCGAGCACAATGGCGCAATGCATCTTGTAATCGACGGCATCGTAAGTTTGCTCGCCGCGCTCGTCTAATCCAACCACCCACAGATCCTTCTCCTTCAATTCCTCAAGCGCTCGCGAGATGTTGGTGACTTTCGCAATCGGAAGGTGTTCGCTGGCTCCGGCCGAAACCTTCGCCACCGCCGCTGTAACCGCCGCCGAACGGCGCTCGGGAATCACCACGCCGTCGGCTCCCGCAGCGTCGGCGGTGCGCAGGATCGCTCCCAGATTGTGCGGGTCTTCGACGCCATCAAGCACAACAATCAGCGACTGCTTGCCGCGGCGCGACGCGACAATATCGTCGAGGTCGCTATATTGCTTTGCCGAGGTCGCGGCCACCAGACCCTGATGCGCGGCGTTGCCGGCGATTTCGTCGAGTTCCACGCGCGACAAAACGCGCACCGGGACGCCAATTTTGCGGCACTCTTCAATGGCGCGCTTCAAGCGAATATCGTTCCGTTCCTTGGCGACCGCAACCCACTCGAAGTTTCGCCCACGCGCCTTGAGCGCCTCGGTGACTGTGTTGATTCCGTAGAGAATGTTCACGTTGAGTAGTTTACCGCGTGCGGTCTCTGTTGCTCGCATGGGAACGGAGTCTAGCCCCGCCTCCACACCGACAGCTGAGCTAAGTTTGGTCTAGACTGAAACGTCCGGGAGGCTCCCCTTGAACAACGTCTACATCCTCTCCGCCGTGCGCACGCCCATCGGCAAGTTTGGGGGCTCGCTCGCCTCGCTCTCCGCCGCCGACATGGGCGTGGTCGCCGCGAAGGCTGCGCTCGAACGCGCCGGCGTCGAGCCGCAGCAGGTCGAAGAAACGATCTTCGGCAATGCCCGGCAGGCTGGAGGCGGACCCAATCCCGCGCGCCAAATTTCGATCCGAAGCGGCGTTCCTCAGGAAGTTCCCGCCTACACGGTAAACAAGGCGTGCGCGTCGGGCATCAAATCCATCGCGCTCGGCTTCCAGGAGATTGCCACCGGCAATCTGGATTGCGTGCTGGCGGGCGGCACCGAATCGATGTCGCGGCTCCCTTATTATCTCGAGGGTGCGCGCTGGGGATATCGTCTCGGCAACCAGGAGCTCGTCGACGGCATGTACCGCGACGGATTTTTCTGTCCTTTGGCCAAGATGCTGATGGGCGAGACCGCCGAGACTCTCGCCGTGCAGTACAAGATCACGCGGGAAGAGCAAGATCGGTTTGCGCTCGTGTCGCAGCAACACGCAGCGACGGCGCAATCCAGCGGTCGCTTCGATGCGGAAATCGCTCCCGTCAAGATCGAAGGCAAGAAGGGAACAACCGTTTTCTCTCGTGACGAACACCTGTTTCTCGACGCAACGCCGGAGAAGATGGCGAAGTTATCGCCGGTGTTTTCCAAAACCGGCACGATTACTGCCGGGAACTCCTCCGGCATCACCGATGGCGCGGCGGCGGTAGTGCTGGCGAGCGAGAAATTCCTCCAGCGAAACAATCTGAAGCCGCTGGCGCGAATTCTGGCCGCGAATTCCGCGGGCGTGGACCCGCGCCTCATGGGCCTCGGGCCCGTTCCAGCCATTCGCAAGCTGGAACAGAAACACGGGCTCAAGCTCAACGATTTCGATTTGGTTGAGCTCAATGAAGCCTTCGCCGCCCAGGTGCTGGCCTGCGATCGAGAACTGCATTTCGATCGGGAGAAACTCAACGTAAACGGCGGTGCCATTGCACTCGGCCATCCCATCGGCTGCACCGGAACGCGCATCACCGTGACGCTGCTTCACGAAATGCTCAAACGCAAGGCGCGGCGCGGCCTCGCCACCCTCTGCGTCAGCGGCGGCATGGGCATGGCGCTGGCCATCGAGAGTGTTTCGTAAAGGAGTTGCGACTGGCGGGCCGGTCGTTGCGGTAGCTATACTTGCTAAAGATATGGCGATCGCCGCCGCAAATACCGGTTTCGCCAGCTCGGCTCGAAACCCTATGCCCCTCTCCGCCATCATCGTCGACGACGAACAACTGGCGCGCGACGAACTTGCCTACCTGCTCAAGAACGCCGGCGACATCAACATCGTCGCGCAGGGCAAGAACGGACTCGAAGCCGTCAACCTAATCAAAGAACACAATCCCGACCTGGTGTTTCTCGACGTGCAGATGCCGGGCCTCGACGGTTTCGGCGTCATCAAAAAACTGCTCGACCGCAAGGTTCCACTGCCCAAGATTGTCTTCGCTACTGCCTTCGATCAATACGCAGTGAAAGCGTTCGAAGTGAATGCGGTGGACTACATCCTCAAGCCCTTCGATAAGAGGCGCGTGGCCCAGTCCATCGAAAAGGCGCGGGCAAAGATTGAGGCGGGCGCCGGACCGGAAGAGAAATTCGAAGCGCTGGTGCGGATGCTGGAGTCGCAAAAGCCGCAAACGGCGAAGATCTTGATCAAGGTGGCAGGAAGGCTGTTCCTGGCCGATCCGAAAGATGTTTGCTACGCGACCATCGACGATGGCGTAATCACGGTGACCACCAGCGGCCACCTCGGCATGGAAGGGCAGTCGAACTGCCGGACGCTGGAAGAGCTTTTTGAGAACCTCGATCCCAACCTGTTCTGGCGGGCGCACCGGTCGTTTCTGGTCAACAAGAATCACATCCGCGAGGTTGTGCCCTGGTTCAAAAGCTCCTATCAGTTGCGCATGGACGATAAGAAACAAACGGAGATTCCGGTAAGCCGCGCGCAAACCCGCCGCCTGCGCGAACTCTTCAACCTCTAGCGGGGAAAAAAGGGGCGGACAGAGACCGCTTCGTCCGCCCGGGGGAGGGATCTCAGGACATAATTGCTTGCAACGCGATCCGGTTGGGAATTACCAGCGTCGCGCCCTCAAGGCGAATCAAATCTTTCCGCTTCATGTCGCTCAGTAGGCGGGTGACTGTTTCTCGCGACGATCCAATCATTTGCGCCATTTCTTCATGCGTGAATTCCGTGGGAACACAGAGATCCCGGTTGCGGGGCTCGTTCGCGACCCAGGAAAGCAGCAGCCGGGCGAGTTTCTCCGTCGAACTTCGCGCCAGCAGCAGATCGTAGGCATCGTCGAACGAAGTTGCGATCTCGCGCGCAATCATGGTGGCGCAGGCGAGCGCGGCATGACTGCTGCGCTCGATCAGACGCAGGAAGCTGTCGCGTTCGATGAACTTGATCTGGCACAGCTCGATCGTGGTGACCGTAATCAACGACGGCCCGCCGGTAACTACTGCACTCAGTCCCAATACCTGATGGTCGCCAGCAATTTTCAAAATGATTGTCTTGCCATCGCGAGCGCGAATCGAAAGCTTGGCCCGCCCGCCGCAGGCGATATAGACGCCGCGCGGAATTTCACCTTCGGTCATCAAGGTGGCGTTGGCGGGATACAAGGTGGGGTGCCCCAGCGCGTTGAATTCGGCCATCACGGGCGGAGGCAAACCGCAGAAGTCGCCGGGCCGCTTCAAATGGCAGCTTTGACAGTCCATCGAAATCGCCAAACGTCGGGACACACCCATCGCACAACTCCTCCCGGACGACAAGACGTATCTGGTGGAATCCTCCGCCGAGATGCGGGAATGCACCACCGGAAGGCATTGCACACCAAGGACCACTCCCTTGCAGGGCAGTTAAGTGGCTCTACCTTCACTTCTTGGCGTGATTTGAACCAGCGCAACGCCAAACAATATTGCCGGAGCACTGACCGGCTGCCGACAGTTGGGCAATGCATTCGCGGAGACTAGTGGAGAATGGCTAAATGACGGGAGAATCCGACACAGACTGGCTTCTAGGGTAGAAAATCTGCGCGTGAGATTCCCAGCCGCTGCATTTTATATTGCAGGGTGGTGCGCTTGAGGCCAAGCCGGATCGCTGCACCGGCCGGACCCGACAATGCGCCTCGGGTCTGGCGCAGGATTTCGACGATGTGATCCCGTTCCCGGTCGTGCAGCGTACCTTCGAAACTGGAGATCGGCCTCGCGCTTTCCTTCAGCAACTCGCCGAGAGGCGGACTCAACCGGGTGCTTTTGGACAGGATCACCGAACGCTCGATAAAATTCTCCAACTCGCGGATGTTTCCCGGCCAACTCCAGCGCATCATGGCTTGGATGGCATCGTCCGGAATGATGTCGATCCGCTTGTTCAGTCGCGCTGCGCATTTCTCGATGAAGTGCAAAATCAGCTTTGGGATGTCGTCGCGCCGCTCGCGCAACGGCGGCAAATGCAACGGAAACACGTGCAAGCGATAGAACAGATCGCTGCGGAATTCCTTCTCTTCCACCGCCCGCGAAAGATCGATGTTGGTGGCCGCAATCAACCGTACGTCCACTCGGATCGTTTTCGTCCCTCCCAGGCGCTCGAACTCCTGGTCCTGCAGCACGCGCAGCAGCTTGGGCTGCAACTCCAGCGGAATGTCTCCCACCTCGTCGAGCAGCAGAGTGCCCTCGTCCGCCAATTCCAACCGGCCGATCTTCTGGCTGATGGCGCCGGTGAACGCTCCTTTTTCGTGGCCGAACAATTCGCTCTCCAGCAATCCGGTGGGAATCGCGGCGCAGTTCACCTTGATGAAGTTGCGATCTTTGCGCCGGCTCATGTTGTGAATCATCCGCGCGATGCGTTCTTTGCCGGTTCCGGTTTCCCCGGTAATGAGAACGGTCGAATCGGTGTCGGCGACGATGGCAGCGTGTTCCAGTACACGCTTTAACACCGGACTGTTGCCGACAATCTCGTCGGTGCGGTTTGCGCTCTGGATTTCATTCTCCAGATATCGCTTCTCGTGGGTGAGGCGGTCCGTGAGCTTTTCGATCTCACGATAAGCGTGCGCATTGTTGAGCGCAGCCGCGATCACACTGGCCACTTGCTGCAGATATTCCGCCTCGGGTGGGCCAAAAGCGTCCTCCACCGTGCTGGTTGCATTCAGGGCTCCCCATACCCGATCGCCGGCAATTAGCGGAACACTGCACACGGCCCGAATTCCAGCCGCGTACAAGGCGTTCGCCGTTGGAGCCTTCATATCGCGCAATTCGTCCGCGGCAAGAAATGCCACGCGGCGCGTCCGGATCGCCTGGCCGGAAAGCGCTTGATCGACCGGAGCCACGGTTTCATGATTGGGGTGAGGCTCCCATTCGAGAGCGTCGCCAAACACGCGCAGATCCTTTCCGTCCTCGTCCAACAAGGCGAGGATGGTGCCTTCGTAACGCGCAATACTCCGCAGGCTGGAAAGAATCGCCGGCAACAGTTTTTCCAACTCCAGGCTCGCACTCAATTGGCGGCTGATGGCGGCCAGGCTCTGCTGTTCCTCCAAGGCGCGGCCGCCTCTCTGTTTCTCCAGCGTCACCGCTCCCAGCAGCGCAATGCGTGAAAGGACTTCGACATCGTCGGCATGGAGCGCCTCGGCAACCTTCTTGCCCAAGCCGACCGTCCCAAAATGAACCAAAGGTGTGCTCATGGGGAGGACCGTGTACGATCGAACGCCATGATCGCGCAACACCGGCACACAGCCGTGAAAGCGCTGTTCGCACTCCGTGTCCGGAATGGTGATCGTCTCCTGATGTTCCCATGCCCACCCGCTCGCCGCTTCGTCGACCGGGAAAGCGTTGAACTTTCCACTTTCCCGGTTCTTTTTCCAATACTGCGTGAGCATGCAGTTCCGGCGCGGGTCGTGGTGGGAGAAAGTCAACAACTCGCATCCCGTGAGAGCCAGCACCCGGGGGGCCAGTTCCTTGAAGGCTTCGGGTAGGCTCTTGGCATGGGCGATTAGGTCGGTGATTTCGAGTAACACCCGATAGCGGGTACGTTCCGGCGAGGCATCTTGATCGAGTGCGACACTCTCTTCTGACACGCAGTACACCTCCTGCATCCGCCAAGTGCAATACTTAAGAGCACCTTGTATTGAGCAGGAACTGGGTCGTCGCAGCTTGCCAAGCTAGCAGACTTACAGTTCATCATCGCGCCGCAGGCGTCGGTTCCTTACGTGGGAACCAATCTTCTTTTTCCCCAGCCGGGGAATTTCCTCAGGTGCTGCGACGCGCTTTCCTGGATATAAGTTCTTCCAGAAGGACTTTTTTTACTCCATCCACGGTCCCAGTCAAGACAGAACATTATTTCTGTTACGAAAACCGGACAGACGCCTCCGGGAACCTGGCCGCCAGACACGGCCGGCGGTTTTGCCCAAAGTCCGTTTTGAAGAAACACGCTGTAACCACGCGCGTTTTTCTGTTCCAAAATCCGAACATCGGGTGAAAGATCCGGTCATTCCACGTTCGGAACCGATGGTAGAATGTCCCCAAGGGGGGCGTGTTTGTGCAACTCAACGGCGGACAGAGACTGCGGGCGCTACGTGAGACCCTCGGATATCGCATGCGGGACGTCGAGCTCGCCAGCAATCAGATTGCGCAAAGATTTGCGAATGAGGAATACTCGATTCCGCCCAGCCGCTTGTCCGACATCGAAACCAAGGGCATTATCCCCAATATTTTCCGGCTCTATTCGTTTGCCGCCATTTATCGGCGGGAGTATCGGGAGTTACTGTCCTTTTACGGCCTGGAACTGGACGGCATCTCGACCGACGTTGGCTTTGCGCAACCGCAGAAGTCTCACCTCTCGGAGGCTTCGAGCAACATTACGCAAGTGCGCATCCCCACCAAGCTCGATCCGGGATTCTCGCTCCAGAAAACAACGGACATGAAACGGGCCATCCAGCAATGGGGTACGGTGCCCATGGCTTACCTGGAACTGTTTGCCGACGACCGGTACTCCTATGGATATATTGGATCGGAAGACTTCACCATGCATCCCATTCTTCCGCCCGGCAGCTTCGTTCAAGTGGACCAGGCAAGAAACAAAGTAGAGGAAGGCACATGGCGTTCGGAATTTGAGCGGCCGATTTATTTTGTGGAACTGCGCGACGGATTTGCCTGTTGCTGGTGTTCGAAAAAAGGCGAATCCATTGTCCTGCAACCTCACCCTTTGTCGCCCGCCGCCGTGCGAGTGCTTAAATACCCGCAGGAGGCCGAGATCCTTGGGCAGGTGGTGGGGGTGGCGATGCGCCTCGGAGGTTGGCAATACTTGGACTCTCAAGCAACGCCGACAGTGCGCTCAACACTGACTTCAGATGCGCCTGAGCAGCTAAAGAAAGGGGCTTAGGCAGCAGGTGCGCCAGCGAGGCCAGGAACTCCCTTTCGGTCGGATACTCGCTTGAACAGGTCTCTAGCTCATTGAGTAATGCCGCCAGAGGCTTCTTCAAAACCGCGGACAAAACTGCCCGGTGGGAAGAGCCGATGGCGCACACCGCGGCTTCGGCGCCATGCACCTTCGCTAAACCCCAGTGCTCATACCCACCTTCGCCATCCTGCAGCCTTCCCACGTAGGAAAGTCTGCCCAACGCCCCGGCAACCGCCTTTAGCGTGTTTCCTTCAAAATCTTCGAAAGCGGATTTCAATCTCATCGAATTTACAATTTACAGAAAAACATCGGCGCTGAACTAAGCGGGTGAGAAACCGACACCTCAGGCAAGGTATCACGGTGCGAACACTTTTCGCCCAGGAGACTACCGTGATACAACTGATTTCGATCGCCGTACTATTGGCTCAACTCCTTGCACCTGTAGCGCGCCCAAAACCGGCCGACGGCAACCCCTCGGATCCCCCCCATACCCTTTCACTTGGAAAGTAGCGGTGCCAAGGTCATAGTGTCCGTAAGAACTTTCGAAACCAAGAAAACTGCGGCGGGTTTCTCTTCCCGAGGGATCCCGCCGCACGCTTTTTCTGCGCGATGCAACCCACTCGCCGAAAGTTACCAACGAGCAAGACATCACGGTGTGCATGTTACCTCCAAAACCCGCGAAAGCGGTTTCCTGTCTCACAAAATTTACGATTTCCGAACGGATGCCAGAGTTCAAGCCAAGCGCGGGCAAGGCCTCTGCCATATTTAAATGAGTTGCTGCAGGTCTGACTGGTTTCTTCGTTGAAAGAGGAACGCTGTCGGGGTATAGTGCTCTGAAATGCTTCGCCTCGATTGGTACAGGCCGGTGTTGCTTTTCCTGTGGATCTCGCCGCATGCGCTTCTCGGCGTGCTCGCGGTCGTTCTTTGCAAACGCCGATTGTACCGGGAATTTCCGGTCTTTTTTGCCTATGTGTTTTACGAGATTGCCGAGTTCATTCTGCTGTTCACTTTGCACACCCTCGCCATCGTGACTCGGGAACAGTATAAGTATGCATATTGCGCCACGCTGTTGTTCAGCATCGTTCTGCGTTTCGGGGTGATCGACGAGATTTCCAAGAATTTGTTTCGCGAATCCCATTTTCTGAAGATGGCAGCGAGGCGAGCGCTGCAATGCGTGACGGTTTCCCTTTTGGTGGTGGGTGCCCTGCTCGTTGTCTATGCACCCGGAAGTAATAACGGCAGGTGGTATGAAGGTGTATTCGTCGTCAACCGTGGAGCGGCTATGGTTCAATGTGGCTTGCTCCTTGCCTTGCTGCTCTCTTCCTGCTTTTTGGGTCTGTCCTGGCGGCGCCCCGCGTTCGGAATCGCGCTGGGTCTTGCGGCACTGACAAGCGCCGATCTGGCTACGTTTGCTCTCCGCGCGGCATTCACCAGTGAGGCGGCCAAGGAGATTTTGAATCTGCTGATGACCGGCCCTTACCTGGTTTGTGTTTCGATCTGGATCGGGTATTTGCTGGCCCGCGAACCTAAACCTGCGTCCGTCGCAGTTCTTCCCCATGATGAGGTGGAAACATGGAACACGGAATTTCAACGCTTGCTCCGGCATTAATCGCCACTTGGTCTCTCGTCGCGGTTGCGTTTCTCGCGCTGGGGATCGTTGTGTATGTGGCCATCCGCAGTCGCACGCGCCGGATTGATTTAGAAACAGCGGTTCAGGCCTTCCGCTCCCTCGACATTGAGGCCTTCCGAAACCTGATCGACTCCGCCGAGGAAGCGTTTCTGCGCAATAATTTGCCGCCGAAGAAGTTTCGCGAGATTAAGCGGCAGCGCGCATGGGCGGCGCTGATCTACACCCGTGAAACGGGCAAGGCCGCGGCGGCGCTGGCCGTGGTTGCTCAAACTGCGCAACGGAGTTCCGATCCAAT
>Ga0302202_10000123_pt1 | contig 88156 bp, 75 predicted proteins | sample II_Bog_N3_3_FD_194579 | JGI IMG/M metagenome (GOLD analysis project Ga0302202, IMG submission 194579) | Peat permafrost microbial communities from Stordalen Mire near Abisko, Sweden - II_Bog_N3_3 | ecosystem: Environmental > Terrestrial > Soil > Wetlands > Peat | place: Sweden: Abisko... | reverse complement strand
CACCGCCCCAGTTTTTCGCGGCTGGCCGTCAGGCGCGCGGGTGCGCCTTGCGCCACACCTCCATCAGCCGCGTCGTGTCCACGTCCGTGTAGCGCTGCGTGGTGGACAGGCTGGCATGGCCCAGCAGATCCTGGATCGCGCGCAGATCCGCTCCGCCCGCCAGCAGGTGGGTCGCAAAGGAATGCCGCAGCGAATGAGGAGTCGCGTGCTCCGGAAACCCGTGCAGGCGGCGAAACTGCCGCATCGTCCGTTGCGCCACCGCCGGATCAAGCCGCTTGCCGCGCGCGCCCAGGAACAACGGGCTGTCCGGCTGCCGGTCCGGATGAAGCCGCAGCCAGGCGGCGATCGCCTCGCGCACGGCCGGGAGAACCGGCACCACCCGCTCCTTGGAGCCCTTGCCGACCACCCGCAGCACGGCATCCCCGCCAAGCGGCGCGTCGCGAACGTCCAGCGCCAGTGCCTCGGCGATGCGCAGGCCGCAGCCGTACAGCAAGGTGAACAGCGCCGCGTCGCGCGCCTGCATGGCGGGGGTGTCGGACATCTCGCCAATATCCTCGGCCACCGCGCAGGCCTGGACGGGTGCGAGTGCCTTTGGCACCGGCCGCTTGCTGCGTGGCGTGGCGATCAGGCGAAGCGACGGATTGTCGATACCATGGCGCCGCAATAGGTAGCGGAAGAAAGTGCGCACAGCCGAGAGGTGCCGCGCCCTGGCCGCATTGCCCTGGCCCTCGGCTGCCTGGGCGGCCAGCCAGGCGCGGATATCGGCCGGGCGCAATCCGGCGAGCGCCGCCGTGTCTGGCTCACCACCCAAATGCTGCGTCAGAAAGCCGAGGAACGCGGCGATGTCGGCCGCATAGGCTTCGACGGTCAGCGGCGAAGCGCGACGCTCCCCGGCCAACCAGTCAAGGAAGGCCGCGCGCGCTTGCTCGCCGGTCACTCCGGGTTAGCGTCCGAGCGCCGCAGCCACGGCGCGGCCAAGAAAAGCCAGCGCCCCCGCCCCCTGTGCCGGATCAAGCCCGCTCTCGTTTCGTGCGCACAATGCGACCAGCGCCGGCGGCCCCTCGCCCGGCACCTGAACCAGCGCGTCGCGGCGGGCGAGTCCGGCCGCTTCGCCATGCAGCAGCCGGGCATCGTCGTCGGCCGGCGCATCCCGGAACAGCACCGCCCGGCCGTCCAGAAGCCGCGCCACCGTGCCGTCCGGCAACAGCCGCGTGCCGGGCCGCTCCGCCTCCACGCAGAGTTGCGCGCCGTCCACCGCCAGAATGCCGGGCAGCTCGCCGGTCACGCAGTCAGCCGGATCGGCCGACCGCAGCAGCGCGAGCACCGCATCCTGCACGCGAAACGCGATCCCCGCCGCCGCGCGCCCGGCAGCCAGCAGGAGGTGGGTCCTGGCACGCTCGACCCGCAGCATTGCGGCCATATGATCGGTCAGGCGATCACCATAGACCCGCACGGGCGGCGCCAGCACCGCATACAGATCAGGGTGCTCCGCCAGCCAACTCGGATTGGCCCGCAGAAAGGCCTCGACGCGGCCGGCGTCGGCTGCCGCGCTTTTGCGATCCGGGAGGGCCATGAATCCGCCGGTCAGGCGATCTGCTGTCCGGTCTTGGCCCAGTCGGCAAGGAAGGTTGCCAGGCCCTTCTCGGTCAGCGGGTGATTGAACAGCGAGCGGAGCACCGCCGGCGGCAAGGTAACAACGTGGGCACCCAGCTTGCCGGCATCCACAACGTGAGTCGGGTTGCGCACGCTGGCCACCAGTACCTCGGTCTTGAACGCCGGGTAGTTCCGGTAGATCGCCATGATATCGGCGATCAGCCCCATGCCATGCTCGCCCACATCGTCCAGCCGCCCAACGAAGGGGCTGACGAAGGTGGCGCCCGCCTTGGCAGCCAGGATCGCCTGGGCGGCCGAGAAGCACAGCGTCACGTTGACCATGGCGCCGTCATCCGTCAGGTGGCGACAGGCACGCAACCCGTCCGGCGTCAGCGGCACCTTGATTGTCACGTTCCTGGCTATGGCGCGCAGCACCTTCGCCTCGGCCAGCATGCCTTCGTACTCTGTCGCTGCGACCTCGGCGCTGACCGGGCCGGGCACGGTCGCGCAGATTTCGGCGATTACCTCGGTCATCTTGCGGCCCGACTTCGCGACCAGCGTGGGGTTCGTGGTCACCCCGTCCAGCAGCCCGCTGGCGGCGAGCGACTTGATCTCGGCGGTGTCCGCGGTATCCACGAAGAACTTCATGGCAAAGGCTCCGATATCCGGCTGAGCCGAACATATAGGACATGATGGCGGGGGACCACAGCCAGCCGGCGTCGAGTTTGTTGCGGCGCGTTTCCGTGCTGCTACCGTACCCGTTCGCCGGGCCGTTCGACTATCGGGTGCCTTCGGAGCTCGATCCGCAGCCCGGCGACGTGGTGCTGGTGCCGCTGAACCGGCGGCAGGAACTGGGCGTGGTGTGGGACGGGCCGTCCGACGCCAGCGTGCCGGAGCACCGGCTGAAGCCGGTCATCGGCGTGGTCGATACTCCGCCGATGCGGCCGGCGCTGCGCCGCTTCGTCGATTGGATGGCGGCCTACACGCTGTCGCCGCCCGGCGAGGTCATGGCGATGGCGCTACGCGTGGTGCGGCCCGCGACCGGTCCGGCGCCGGTGGGCTGGCAGCGGACGCAGCCCTTGCCAGAGCTGCGGCTGACCGACGCGAGACGCCGGGTGCTGGACGCGCTGACCGCCGCCGAGCCGCGCGGCACGGCGGAGCTGGCCCGGGTGGCGGGGGTCGGAGCCGGCGTCGTGCGCGCCATGGCTGATGCCGGGCTGCTGATCGCGGTCCCGCTGCCGGCCGAGCGGCCCTTCGATCCGCCGGACGCGGACCATGCCGGCCCACATTTTTCGCCGGAACAGGCAGCGGCGTCTTCGGTGCTGCGGCAGGCGGCGGCGGCACGGGCGTTCTCGGTCACGCTGCTTGATGGCGTAACCGGCTCCGGCAAGACCGAGGTGTATTTCGAGGCGGTGGCCGAGTGCCTGCGGCAGCACCGCCAGGCGCTGGTCCTCCTGCCGGAGATCGCGCTGTCGTCACAATGGCTGGAACGGTTCCAGCGCCGGTTCGGGGTGGCGCCGGCGGTCTGGCACTCCGACCTGTCCTCGCGCATCCGCCGGATCACCTGGCGGGCGGTCGCCGAAGGGGCCGCGCCGGTGGTGGTGGGCGCGCGCTCGGCGCTGTTCCTGCCGTTCCCCGACCTCGGCCTGATCGTCGTGGACGAGGAGCACGAGACCGCGTTCAAGCAGGAGGACGGGGTGATCTACCACGCCCGCGACATGGCGGTGGTGCGCGCCCGGCTGTGCGAGGCGGCGGCGGTGCTGGTCTCGGCGACACCCAGCCTGGAAACGGTGGCGAATGTGGAGGCCGGCCGCTACCGACGCCTGCACCTGCCCGTGCGTCACGGCGGGGCCGTGCTGCCGCTGGTGGCGGCGATTGATCTGCGGGCGACGCCGCCGGAACGCGGCCACTTTATCGCGCCGCCCCTGATCGCGGCGGTCCGCGAGACGTTGGCGCGCGGCGAGCAGGCGATGCTGTTCCTCAACCGGCGCGGCTACGCACCTCTGACGCTATGCCGGCACTGCGGCCACCGTATGCAGTGCCCGAACTGCACCGCCTGGCTGGTGGAGCACCGCGCCCGAAAGGTCCTGCAATGCCATCATTGCGGGCACTCGGTGCCGATCCCCGAGGAATGCCCCGCCTGCCAGGCGCAGCGCAGCCTGACCCCGGTCGGGCCGGGCGTGGAGCGCATCACCGAAGAAGCGGCCGCTCTGTTTCCGGATGCGCGCCGGCTGGTGATGGCGAGCGACACCATGCCGGGACCGGACGCCGCGGCGGCGGCGGCACGGGCGATCGCGGCGCGGGGGGTCGATCTGATCATCGGCACCCAGATCGTCGCCAAGGGGTGGCATTTTCCGCACCTGACGCTGGTCGGCGTGGTGGATGCCGATCTGGGGCTGGCCGGCGGCGACCTGCGCGCGGCAGAGCGCACCGTCCAGTTGCTGCACCAGGTCGGTGGGCGGGCTGGACGGGCGGAGGCGCCGGGGAAGGTGCTGCTGCAGACGTTCTCGCCCGAACATCCGGTGATGCAGGCGCTGGTCGCGGGCGATCTCGACACATTCATGGCGCAGGAAGCCGCCCAGCGGCGTCCCGGTCACTGGCCGCCGTATGGGCGGCTCGCGGCGCTGATCGTCAGCGCGGAGACGGCGCTGGATGCGGACCTGCTGGCCCGCGACCTGGGCCGTGCCGCGCCGAGCGGTCCGGGTGTGACGGTGCTCGGCCCGGCGCCCGCGCCGCTGTCGATCCTGCGCGGGCGGCACCGGCGCCGGCTGCTGCTGAAGACGCGCCGCGATATGGCGGTGCAGCCCATCTTGCGGGCTTGGCTGGCGAAGGTGCCGGTGCCGCGCGGGGCGCGGGTGGATGTGGACGTGGACCCGGTGTCGTTTCTTTGAGCGATTCGGCAGTCGATCGGGTCGTCTGGAGGGGCTACGTTACGGCTTTGTTGCACGAAACGGCCGGCAGATCCGGGCGCCAGCTTAGTTAGCCGGCGTTCTCACCGAACGATTCTCGACTCAAAATTTTGACAGACTCACTTGACCGACTCTGAGCCGATAGTATCGGATGCAATCGGTGCCGTCATCGCACCAACTCCTCCGAGTTGCCCTGAGCCTTAGCGCGGGGCGCAAAGGGCGCTTCGGACCGATGGGCTGTTTCCATCTTGGAGAAGGCACGATGACAGAGCGAAAGAAGACTGTGCACGTAAGAAATTACGTGCGCTTTCGGTTTGGCCGCCAGGAGTTCGTTTGCGAACATTGGCGGAGATGGCCACGGCAGTTCGAGCTGCCGCTTTGACTCTGAGTGATTCGGCGGTGACGGCACCACCTTTCGAACGCATCTGAATCGTCCCGACTTTGGTTGTCAATTGAAATATTCTGTCTTTCGTCACGCATAGGCCTACAATTTTGGGAATCTGCTAGGCCGCCGCGGCCGGCTGCACGCGGGTCGGAGCTTCGCGATTTACCGTCGGGTAAGCAGCATCAGGGTAATGTGCCCGGCGTGGGACGCCCGTCCCGGCTGACGCGGGAAAACCTCGCTCCAACCAGGAAAGCACCAGCTCATGTCCTCGATCAGCTCGCTCGCAGGCGCCCATGCTTCCGCCGTGCAAAGCTTTGCCCCGCCAGCCGCGCCGAAGCCGGCTGCCCGCGATGGGGACGGCGACAACGACGCAAGCGGGTCCGCCACGTCCAAGACGGCCCAGACCGCGTCCACGCGAAAACTCGACGTGACCGCCTGACCACGTGACGGCCGCCGCCGCTGCCCCAGGGTTGCCCGCCCAGCGTCGCCAGCGTTAGCGTGCTTGCCGGCGGAAGCGGGGAGAGGCGCGGTGCTGACACTCGGCTACAAGGCGTCGGCGGAACAATTCGATCCCACGCGGCTGCTCGGCTTCGCGGTCCTTGCCGAGCAGGTAGGGTTCGAGTCCGTGTTCGTCAGCGATCACTTCCAGCCCTGGAAGCACACCGACGGACACGCGCCCTCGGCTCTGGTCTGGCTCGGCGCGCTGGGGGCCAGCACGACGCGGGTGGTCATGGGCACCAGCGTCCTGACCCCGACCTTCCGCTATCACCCGTCCATGATCGCGCAGATGTTCGGCACGCTCGGCGCGATGTTCCCCGGTCGGGTGCTGCTGGGCGTCGGCACCGGCGAGTCGCTGAACGAGGTACCCGCGACCGGCGTGGCCTGGCCCGAGTTCAAGGAACGCTTCGCCCGGCTGCGCGAGGCCGTCGCGTTGATCCGCCGGCTTTGGACCGAGCAGCACGTGACGTTCGAGGGCACCTACTACCGCACGCAGGACGCGACGATCTACGACCGGCCGGCGACGCCGGTGCCGATCTATGTCGCTGCGGCCGGCGCCGTGGTGGCGAAATACGCCGGCCGCAGCGGTGACGGGTTCATTTGCACCAGCGGCAAGCCGTGGGGCCTTTACACCGACACATTGCTGCCGGCCGTCGCCGAGGGACTGGCGGCGTCGGGCAAGCCGGATCGCCCCTTCGACCGCATGATCGAGTTGAAGGTCTCATTCGACACCGACCCCGAGCGCGCCCTGCAAGACACACGGCAGTGGGCGGCCCTGGCGCTGACGCCGGAGGAAAAGGTCTCGGTCCAGGACCCGCGCGAGATGGAGCGGTTGGCCGAGGCGCTGCCGATCGAGCGCGTTGCCAGCCGCTGGATCGTCTCGACAGACCCGGACGAGCATGTGGAGAAGATCAAGCCATACGTCGATCTTGGCTTCCGCCATCTGGTGTTCCACGCGCCCGGCCCGGACCAGGAACGCTTTCTGCGCCTGTATGGCGACCAGGTGTTGCCGCGACTGCGCCAGCGGTTCGGCTGATCGTAGGATGATGGTCCGGATTCGTAACGATTCGGCCGATGACGGCCTGGATGCGTGGGTGGATAAGCGTAGCGCCATCCACCGCTGCGGTGCGGCGGGCGGCAATGGTGGATGGCGCTACGCTTATCCACCCTACGCCCACACCGACGCGGTCGTCGGAAGGGGCCGCTGGTCTACTTGGCGCCCGCTTTGTGACCGGTCGCACGGCGCTGGCACGAACCGATGACGGCGCGGCTCGAACTGTTCGCCGTTCCAGGTCTCCCGATGATCGCGTCCGGAGCCCCCCTGGCCACGCTGATCGGCAACGCGCTCGCTCGTGCTGGGGACACGCTGCGCGACCGCGACGTGGTGGTGGTGGCGCAGAAGATCGTCTCCAAGGCCGAAGGACGCTCGGTCGATCTGTCAGCGATCAGTCCCTCCCCCGAGGCTATCCGGCTGGCCGCCGAGATTGGCAAGGACCCGCGGCACGTCGAGGTCATCCTGTCGGAGTCGCGGCGCATCGTGCGCAGCCGGCCGCATCTGATGATCATGCAGCACCGGCTGGGCTTCGTGATGGCCAATGCCGGCGTGGATCGGTCGAACGTTGCCCCCCTTGATGGCGCGCCGCGCGTGCTGCTGCTACCGGAAGACCCGGACGGCTCGGCCGAGGCGATCCGGGCCGCGCTTGCCGCTCGGTTCGGTGCCCGGATCGGCGTGGTGATCAGCGACAGTTTCGGCCGGCCGTGGCGGCGCGGGACCACGGGGGTTGCGATCGGTGCCGCCGGGCTGCCGTCGCTGATTGACCTGCGCGGCGCGCCCGACCTGTTCGGGCGAACGCTCGAAGTCAGCGTGATCGGTTTGGCCGACGAGATCGCCGCGGCAGCATCGCTGCTGCAAGGACAGGCGGCGGAGGCACAGCCGGTGGTGGTGGTGCGCGGATTGAATTGGTCGGCGCCGGACCTCCCCGCAAGCGCGTTGGTGCGACCTCCCGAGGAGGATTTGTTCCCATGACGGTGGTCGCGCTCTCGGGCGGCATCGGTGGCGCCAAGCTCGCGCTCGGCCTGTCGCGTGTGCTGCCTCCCGACGATTTGCTGATCGTCTGCAACACCGGGGACGACTTCGAGCATCTCGGCCTTGCCATTTCTCCCGATCTCGACACGGTCATGTACACGCTGGCCGGCCTCGCCAACCGCGAGCTGGGCTGGGGGCGGCACGACGAGACCTGGTCGTTCATGGCGACGCTGGAAGCACTGGGCGGCGAGGGCTGGTTCCGGCTCGGTGACCGCGACCTCGCGGTTCACGTCGAGCGCACGCGACGCCTGCACGCGGGCGACACGCTGTCGGCGATCACCACGGATTTCTGCGCGCGCCTGGGCGTCGCACCGCGCGTGCTGCCGATGAGCGACGATCCGGTGCGCACACGGGTCCATACCGACGAGGGATGGCTGGATTTCCAGGACTACTTCGTGCGCCGCCGCTGTGCTCCTGTGGTGCGCCGTCTCGCCTTCGCCGGCGCGGACACGGCCCGGCCGCAAAGCCAGGTGATTGAGGCACTCGGCGATCCGCGACTGGAGGCGATCGTGATCTGCCCATCCAACCCGTTCATCAGCATTGATCCGATCCTGGCGGTGCCGGGCATGCGCGCGGCGTTGGCCGCACGGCGGGCGCCGCTGGTCGCGGTCTCGCCGATCATCGGCGGCCGTGCGGTCAAGGGACCAACGGCAAAGATGATGACGGAGCTTGGACTGTCGCCAAGCCCGCGCACCGTGGCGTCGCTGTACGACGACCTGCTGGATGGCTACGTGGTGGACCATGCCGATGCGGACGCGGTGACCGGCATCGGGCCGCCGGTAACGTTGGCGCAAACCCTGATGACCACGCTCGCCGATCGCGAGACGCTGGCGCGCACCGTCCTGGAGGCCGCGTCGGTGTTGCGGGAGAGATGACCGAGGTCTGGGCGGCGGTGCCAGTGAAGGAATTCATTGGAGCCAAACAACGGCTGTCGTCGCTGCTCGATCCGGAACAGCGCCGGGTTCTGGCTGAAACAATGCTGGAGGATGTGCTGGCGGCGCTGGCTGGCGCGCAGCTCGCGGGGATCATGGTCAACACGCTCGACCCGGCGGCGAGCGCGCTGGCGCGGCGTTACGGTGCCCGCATCGTCACCGAGGGTGCGCGCGACGGCCACACCGGCGCGGTAGTGGCAATGGGGCGTATCCTTTCGTCTGAAGGCCGCGCCCTGCTGACGATGCCCGGCGACATTCCTCGCGTGACGACGGCGGAGGTCGATGCCGTGCTGGCGGTAATGCCGTTCCCGCCCTCCTTCACCATCGTTCCGGCGCATGACGAGCTGGGATCGAACGCTGTGCTGTGCGCGCCGCCTGGTGTTGTGCCGCTGCGGTTCGGCGACAACAGCTACTTCCCGCATTTGGCGGCTGCCCGGCACTGCGGGATTGAACCGACGATTGTCCGGTCACCGGGTATAGCGCTCGACATCGACAATCCGCAGGACTTGCTTGCCTTCGTTCGTGCGGAGCCGCCGATGGAGACACGCACGCGAAGGCTTGTCGAGAGCTGGGGCGAGTGCGGAGCTGACCAATTGGTTCGTTCGGGGCCATCTCAGCAAGCGTAGGGTGGACAAGCTCTTGCGCCGTCCACCGCTTACGGTGCGGCGAGCGGCAATGGTGGATGGCGCTACGCTTATCCACCCTACGTCCACCCCAACCGCATTCGCCGCTATTCCGCCGCCAACACTTTGTGCGGCTTGGTTTGCAAAACCGGCGCCAGCGGGGCCGTGCTGAACGACGCCGCACGACGGGAAGCAGGCACCGGCCGGTACAGCGTATCGCGTTGCTGCGGCGTGCGTCCGATGGAGCGGATCAGCGCCTCCATCGCCTCGGGCGGCAACTCCTGCCCGTGCTGTGTGCCGGCAGCGCGGGAGATGCTTTCGTTCATCAGCGTACCACCAAGGTCATTGGCGCCCGCATTCAGGCACAGTGCGGCGCCTTCGGGTCCCATCTTCACCCAGCTCGTCTGGATGTTCGTGATCAACGGATGCAGCGCGAGCCGCGCGACAGCGTGCATCAGAATGGCTTCGCGCAAGCTGGGGCCCTTGCGAGCCTGGCCACGCAGATACATCGGCGCTTCCATGTGCACGAACGGCAGCGGCACGAACTCGGTGAACCCGCCTGTCTCCGCCTGCAGGGCACGCAACGCAAGCAGGTGACGCGCCCAGGACCGTGGCCGCTCGACATGGCCGTACATGATCGTGGCCGTCGTCCGCAGGCCCAGCGTGTGCGCGGTGCGAATCACATCCAGCCACTGTGCCGTGTTGATCTTGTCCGGCGCAATCACGGCACGAACGTCATCATCGAGAATCTCCGCCGCGGTCCCCGGCAGCGTGCCGAGCCCGGCATCCTTCAGCGCCGCCAGAAACGCCGCGACCGGCACGCCGATCGTCGCCGCACCCTGCGTCACCTCCAACGCGGAGAACGCGTGCACATGCAGCGATGGCAGCGCATCCTTGATCGCGCGGCAGATCGCCAGGTAGGTCTGACCGGTGTAATCCGGATGAATGCCGCCTTGCAGGCAGACTTCCGTCGCGCCGCGGTCCCAGGCTTCGCGCGCGCGCCGAACGACCTCCTCCAGCGCCAGATCGTACGGCTCTCCGCGCAACGCCTCATGCGTCTTGCCCTTGGAAAAGGCGCAGAAACGGCAATGGAAATAGCAGATGTTGGTATAGTTGATGTTGCGCGTCACCACGTAACGCACGACGTCGCCACTGGCTTGTCTGCGCAGTTCGTCGGCGACCTGGATGACGCGCTGGTAGTCCGCATCGCGAGCCGCGAACAAGCGCACGATGTCAGCCTCGTCCAGACCCGCACCTGCGCGTGCTGTCTCGATCGCGGACTCCACGCCGGGATCGACCGCGTTCAGCAACGCGGGCGCCGCCCTGGGCCGCAGCGTCAGGCCGGGTGCCCAATCGTCGTCTCGTGCCCATCCCTCCGAGTCCGCGGCGCGGCGCACGCGCGCGGCAAGGTCCGGAGCCAGCCAGCGATCCGGCTCCTGCGCACAGGACGGGTACACCGGCAACCGTGCCACCAGAACCTTGCCCGCAGCCGCGGTGCGGCGGGCAAGTGCGTCGATCTCCGGCCATGGCGCCTCCGGATTGACGTGGTCCGGCGTCACCGGCGACACGCCGCCCCAGTCGTCGATACCGGCCTCGACCAACCGCTGGTAAACGCCGGGAGAGAGGTTCGGGGGCGCCTGCACATGCACATCGGACGGCAGAATCAGTCTTGCCGCGGCAATGCTCCACAGCAGGTCATCGAGATCCGGCTCCGCCGCGTCCGCCCGCTTCGTCCCGGGCTTGGCGCGGAAGTTCTGCACGATCACTTCCTGGATATGACCATAGCGCGCGTGCAGCTCGCGGATGGCGACCAGCGAGTCGAGCCGTTCTTCGCGGGTCTCGCCGATCCCGATCAGAATGCCGGTGGTGAACGGCACCTGCAGCTCCCCGGCCAGCCTGATCGTCTCCAGACGCACCGCCGGAAGCTTGTCCGGTGAACCGTAATGCACGCCTCCCGGCTCACACAGTCGCGCGCTGCCCGATTCCAGCATGATGCCCTGGCTGGCGGAGACCTCGCGCAAGCTGGCAATCTCGTCCCTGGTCATCACGCCCGGGTTGACGTGCGGCAGCAGGCCGGTCTCGCGCAGCACCAGGGCGCACATCTCTCGCAGATACGCGATCGTGGTCGCATGGCCGCGCACCTCCAACGCCTCACGCGCGGCCCGGTAGCGGAGTTCCGGTTTGTCGCCGAGGGTGAACAGCGCCTCGGTGCAGCCGGCCGCCTCACCCGCCCGGGCAATCGCCATCACCTCGTCAGGCGAGAGATATGCCGCACGCCCGGCCCGCGGCCGCTGCGCGAACGTGCAGTAGTGGCACACGTCGCGGCATAGGCGGGTCAGCGGGATGAACACCTTGCGCGAATACGACACCAGCCGGCCGTGGGCCGCGTCACGCTTTCCGGCCGCCGCCTGCATCAGGTCGCCAAGCGGTGCGGCCAGCATCCAATCGGTCGCTGCATCCATTCGTCAGTTGCCCTTGCACAGCCTTATGGATGGTGTGCTATCGGCCCAAAGCGCGCAATCCGGTTGGAAGACCCCCGTGCAAATCCGCTGCAGAGTACCGACCAGTGCGCCGTTGCCCCCGCGAGCGAGGCGCTGACCCGCATCGCCACCAAGGCCGAGGCGCTCGGCTACGATTACGCGAGGTCAGCGGCTCACGTGGTGCGCCCAGCGATATTCGCCTTGATCTATCGGTGCTTGGCGAGGGCCATCGCCTGACAGCGCCCTCGTCTCCGAGCGTCGATTTCGCGACGAGGTCGCCGCCAAGCGGGAAGGCGACGAGGCTGGCTCCCGGCTACGAACGTCGCCCAGAAGCCCGTCGCTGCAATCTGACCGGCCGCCTTGTCCGATGGACCGCCTGGGAGTGGGTTGCGGTGGACGGCGCCTAGCTTGTCCACCCTACCCTGGTTTCGGCCGGCCAGCGGGATGGGCCGCTGGTCTTAGTTGTCGATCGTCGTAAGTGGGACGTTCCAGATTTCTTCGGCGTATTCACGGATCGCGCGATCCGAGGAAAACCAGCCCATATTCGCGATGTTCATCGCGGCCGACCGCCACCAGGCGCGCCTGTCTTGCCAGCGCGCGGAGACCCGGCGTTGCTCCTCGGCGTAAGCCTCGAAGTCCGCTGTCACGAGAAAGTAGTCGTGATGCGTCAGTTCCTCGATCAAGGGCCGGAAGCGGCTTTTGTCGTCCGGTGAGAATACGCCGGTGCCGACCGCATCCAGCACTTCTCGCAGCATGGGCGTGACGGCCAGGGTTTCCTGCGGTCCCGGGCCATGCCGCCGACGGTCTGCCACCTGTTCCGCGGTCAGCCCAAAAATGAAGATATTTTCGGCGCCAACACGCTCCAGGATCTCGACATTGGCGCCATCCAGCGTGCCGATGGTCAATGCGCCGTTCAGTGCCAGCTTCATGTTGCCGGTGCCGGACGCCTCCATGCCGGCGGTGGAGATCTGCTCCGACAAGTCCGCCGCCGGAATGATCGCTTCGGCCAGGCTCGCATTATAGTCCGGCAGGAACACGACCTTCAGCAGGCCGTGCAGCGCCGGGTCGTCGTTCACGACGCGGGCGACATCGTTGATCAACTTGATGATCAGCTTGGCGCGATGGTAGCTCGCCGCCGCCTTGCCTGCGAAGATCTTCACCCGCGGCACCCAGTCCCGGGTCGGATTGGCGCGCATGGCGTTCGCCAGCGCGATGGTTTCCAGAATGTTGAGAAGCTGCCGCTTGTATTCGTGGATGCGCTTGATGTGGATGTCGAACATCGCGGCCGGATCGACCTTGATGTCCAACCGGTCGGCGATCAGCGCGGCCAGATCGCCCTTGTTGGCAAGCCGCAGCTCCGCCAGCCGGTCGTGCAGCGAGGAGTCGTCCGCCTCGGCAGCCAGATTCTTCAAGGCGGAGGGATCGTCGAGAACGCGTCGGCCGACCACTTCGGTCAGCAGCCTGGTCAGGCGCGGATTTGCCTCGAACAGCCAGCGCCGGAACGTGATCCCGTTGGTCTTGTTGGTGATCCGGTCCGGGTGCAAGCGGTGCAGATCGTGGAACACGGTCTCGCGCATCAGGTTAGTGTGCAGCGCCGATACGCCATTGACCTTGTGCGAGCCGAGGAAGGCCAGGTTGCCCATGCGCACACGCCGGCCGGCGTGCTCATCGATCAGTGACACGGAGGAGAGGGAGGGCGCATCGGCACGGCCTCTCAGCCCGTCCAGCAGCATAGCATTGATGTGGTAGATGATCTGCATGTGCCGCGGCAGCAGGCGCTCCATCAGCGGCACGGGCCAGCTTTCCAATGCCTCGGGCAGCAGGGTGTGGTTGGTGTAGGAGACGGTGCGGGTCGTGATATCCCACGCCTCTGTCCAGGGTATGCCGTGGTCGTCGGTCAGCATTCGCATCAGTTCTGGCACGACGATCGCCGGGTGGGTATCGTTGAGCTGGATCGCGACCTTATCCGGCAGCAGCCGCACATCGTGGTGCTGATGCAGATGCCGGCGCATCAAATCCTGCAGCGATGCCGAGGAGAAAAAGAACTCCTGCCGCAACCTGAGTTCCTGTCCGGCAGGCGTTTCGTCGCTGGGATAGAGAATTTGCGAGATCGCGTTGGCCTGGGCGCGCGCCGCCAGGGCGCCGACATAGTCGCCGGCGTTGAAGACATCCAGGCTCAGCGGGTCCACCGCGCGAGCCGACCACAGCCGCAATGTATTCACGTGCCGGCCACGCCAGCCGACCACGGGCGTGTCGTAGGCAACCGCGGTGACCGTCTCGCCCGGGTGCCAGACTTGCCGTCCGGTTCCGTCGGCCGAAGCCACCGTCTCGACGGTGCCCCCGAAGCCGATTTCATAGCTCGCGTCCGGACGTTCGAACTCCCACGGATTGCCGAAGGACAGCCAGTCTTCGGGGTATTCGAACTGGTTGCCGTCGCGGATCACCTGGCGGAACAGGCCATGAGCGTAGCGGATGCCATAGCCGTAAGCGGCAATGCCGAGCGTTGCCATGCTCTCCATAAAGCAGGCCGCGAGCCTGCCCAACCCACCATTCCCCAGAGCAGCATCCGGTTCGACCGCGCGCAGCCGGTCGAAATCGACGCCCAGTTCGGCGAGCGCGATACGCACCTGCTCGACCATGCCGAGATTGGTGAGTGAATCGTACAACAGACGCCCGATCAGGAATTCGAGCGACAGGTAATAAACGCGCTTGCGATTATTCGCATAGTTCGCGCGCGTTGAAGGCATCCAACGCTCGACGATTCGGTCGCGCGTTGCCAGGGCGGTGGCGACAAACCAGTCGCGCTCTGTCGCGACGATCGGGTCCTTGCCGACCGAGTAGGTAAGCTTTGCAACAATGCTGCGGCGAAGCGTCGCAACGTCTTCGTCCTGCGCCGGCAGGGCGATACGTTGGGCCACACTGCTGGAGATGATCGCCGAGCTCATTCTGTCAAGACTTCCTTTTCAAACTCTGCAGGTCCGTCGAAACGGGTCGTCTCACCATTCGGTCGGCAAGTGTCAGGATGGTGACGCGTTCCAGGTCTGCCACGAGCCTGCCAAGCCTCTATCGCAGGAATCGACGCAATCCTGCAAGGAAAAGCTCCAGCAGGGCAAGTGCCGGTCGATGATCTAAGGCTTGATGAAGAGACGGGCAAGCTCTGCAAGGGCCATACGGCAGCATCCACATGACAGCAGGCGGCAGTCAAGCGAAAGCCTCATTTCTGCCGCGTCGCAGCATATTCCTTGCCGGATGGGTCCGGCGCCATGACGATCATGTGCATACTGGACACCAGCGGCCGGCCTGGCCGCCGGGCGGCGATGCTTTGAGAAGGCTGGCTGAAAGACGTCGGATTGACTTTGCACGAAAGTACAGATCCAAGCGCCGTCTCCGGCACTTACCTCGTTTTCGATCGCGAGATCCAGCCCAGGCCCGCCGGATCCAGCTTCGGATGTTCGAGAAGCCATAGGCGACCGTGATGTTTGCGGCGGCGCGGCAGCGCGCTGCTCGAGATCCGGACGCTGATGGATTAGCCGCGCGGCGAGCCGCTTATGCATATCGCTCATGCATAATTCGTGATCGACGCCGGGGGCTCCGACGGTGTCGGCCCACCAGACGGACGCAGGGGCGACGGACGCAATCGCGCCTCAATGCCTGCCTGTGGGGTTTCCGTTCCATGGGCTTCCCTTCCGCCCCCGACAACGCCACATTGTCGGCTTATGCAGATCCATGGGAGCTGCGTGTCCAAAGCTGGCCAGGGTGTCCTGCTGCTTGGACCGCCCGGCTCAGGAAAGTCTGATCTGGTCCTGCGCCTGCTGGCGCGGGGCTTTGATCTGGTGGCCGACGATCAGGTGCAGATCGCGGACGGCTTTGCGCGCGCGCCGGCGCCGCTGGCGGGCTTGCTGGAGGTGCGGGGGCTCGGCATCGTCCAGCTTCCGCGCGTGACGGAGGCCAGGCTTGCTCTCGTCGTGGAGCTCGGGGCCGGGCACCGGCTGCCGGAGCCTGATTTGTTCGGGGAATTGGTGTTGCCGCGGGTTTGGATCGACCCCGTTGCCGCCTCGGCACCGGAGCGGGTCGCGCTGGCTCTGGACTGCGCCCTTGGCCAGGTAACCCAGGTCGCCGGAGCCTTCGCCGCATGAGCGCCGAACCGCCGAAAGCCGCCGAGCGGGTTCGCATCGTCCTCGTCAGCGGCCTGTCGGGCGCCGGCAAGGCGTCGGTGCTGAGGGCTCTTGAGGATCTCGGCTACGAGGCTGTGGACAACCCGCCGCTGCAGATGCTGGAGGAGATGGTGGCCCGGAGCGACCGCCGGCTGGCCATCGGTGTCGATTGCCGCACCCGCGGTTTTGACGCCGGTCTTGTCCTGCAGGCACTGAGCCGTCTGCGCGGCACCCCGTCGCTGCGGACCGAGCTTGTCTACGCCTGGGCGGACGAGGGAGCGTTGCTGCGACGCTACACGGAATCGCGCCGCCGCCATCCGCTCGCACCGCAAGGCCGGGTCACCGATGGCATCGCAGAGGAGCAGACGCTGACCGCGCCCCTGCGAGAGGCGGCAGACCTGGTGATCGATACCTCCGACCTACCGATCGCTGCCCTCCGGCGGCTGGTCGAGCGGGAGTTCGGGAGCGCAAGCGACGCCGATGCGAGCCGCCTTGTGGTATCGCTGGTCTCTTTTTCCTACGCCAGGGGACTTCCGCGGGAAGCGGATCTGGTATTCGACTCGCGCTTTTTGCGTAACCCTCACTATGCCCCTACATTGCAGCCTCGGACCGGGCTGGACGCTGAAGTGGGTGCCTATATCGAGGCCGACGCTGACTTCGCTGCCTTCTTCGACAAGATTCTGGGCCTGCTTGCTCTCCTCTTGCCGAGATTCGTGCAAGAGGGCAAAAAATATGCGACAATCACGGTTGGGTGTACGGGCGGGCGTCACCGCTCGGTCTACCTGGTCGAGAAGTTGGCGGCCCGACTGGCCGAGCGGATCGCGGCTGACAAGCTTTCCGGCGTTGCAGGCCAAGGTTGGCGGCTGAACGTGACCCATCGTGAGTTGGCCCGGGAGGGCTATACGGAAGCCTATCTGGCTGACCGCCCCGTGCCTGGGGCCGGCCAACCAGGCGACAACAACGGCGAGGGCGTGCGGCTCCCGCCGGTGCAGGCACAGGAGGCCTGAACCGAGATGTGCGACCCCACCGATTTTCGTCGCAGGGAAGCCCTTCAGCCAACATGATTGGTATGGTCCTGGTCACCCACGGCCGATTGGCCGAGGAACTGCGCTCGGCCATGGAGCATGTGGTCGGCACGCAACGAAATGTGGATACGGTCTGTATTGGCCCGGACGACGATGTGGATGATCGGCGTGCCGAAATCGAGGCGTGCATCGACCGCTGCGACACCGGCGATGGGGTCGTGCTGCTGACCGACATGTTCGGCGGCACGCCGTCCAACCTCGCAATCTCGATGATGGAGCGCAAGGGCATCGAGGTGATTGCGGGGGTGAACCTGCCGATGCTGGTGAAACTCGCCAAGGTCCGCTCCAATCAGCCTCTCGCGGCGGCGGTGGATTGCGCGGAGCAGGCCGGGCGAAAATACATCGCGGCCGCCTCCCACGTGTTGCATGGCTGCAACGGCAGCGGCAAACTGACCGGGACCTGCGGGTGAGCCCAGCGGCTCGGACCCCAAGGGATCGGACCCCAAGGGATCGGACCCCAAGGGCTCGGACCCCAAGGGCTCGGACCCCAAGGGCTCGGACCCCAAGGGATCGGACCCCAAGGGATCGGACCCCAAGGGATCGGGACCCGGCGGATCGGGACCCGGCGGATCGTCCAAAGCGAGCAGCCACCTGAAAGGACCGCAGGCATGACGCCGTCCGACGGCGAGGAAGCCCAACCGCCGGATTCCTCGTCCGCTGCGCCGGTTCTCAGCCGCACGGTCGTCATAACCAACAAACGCGGCCTCCATGCGCGGGCCGCCGCCAAGTTCGTCATGCTGGCGGAGCGCTTCGGCGCGTCGGTCGATGTGATCCGCGACGGGCAGTCTGTGCCCGCCCGGTCCATCATGGGACTGATGATGCTGGGGGCCGGAAAAGGGGCCGAAATCGAGCTGCGCGCGGAGGGCTGGGACGCCAAGGAGGCGATCGAAGCGCTTGCGGCGCTGGTCGAGGCCGGCTTCGATGAATCCGGCTGACCGGCCGCCGCGTCCCCAGCCCAAGCGCCTTGTGCCGGCGATCGCACAGGAAGGGGTCGCACAGGAAGGGGCTCCGGCGGAATCTCGGCTGGGCGGACGGCTCGAAACAGGCTTCGCCGGTATCTCGGTGGCGCCTGGCGTCGCCATTGGGCCAGCCTTCGGTGCAGCCGAACCGGAGCCGAAGATCAGCCGCCACACGATCCAGGTTGCCGACATCGCCGCCGAGGGCGCCCGGCTCGATGCCGCGATCGCCTTGTCGCGCAAGCAGCTCGGCAAGCTGCGGAGCCGGCTGGCAGTCCTGCCGGAGCACAGCCAAACGGAGATCGCGCCGCTCATCGATGCCTATCTACGCATGCTCGGGCCGTCGCGCCTGATCCGCGGCGTTCGTGAGCGCATCGAGAAATCGCTGCTTTCCGCCGAAGCGGCGGTCCTCGCCGAGGCGGAGGCCATCGCCAGGGCCATACTGGCGCAGGCCGTGCCAAACATGCCGGCCGACGACCGCGCCAGCCTGCAACGCCGCGGCGACGAGGTGCGCGAGATCGCCCGCAGGCTCGTGCGCAACCTGACACGGGCGCCGTTCCGCAGCTTCACCGGGCTGCCGGATGGTGCGGTGCTGATATGTGAATCCCTGCGTCCGGCCGATGCCGCGCTGCTCGACCCATCCCGGCTGGCTGGCGTGGCCACCGACGAGGGCGGCGCCGAGGGCCACACCGCCGTGATGCTGCGCGCCCTGGGGGTGCCCGCGGTGCTCGGGGCCACCGGGCTCGCGCATGCGATCCGTCCTGGCGACATTGCGGTCGTGGATGGCTCGGCGGGCAGGGTGGTGCTGAACCCCACCGCGGCCACGCTGGCAACCGCAAAACGCTCCATCACCGCCTTCTCGCGCGAGCGCCAGCGTTTTGCACGAATGCGGCGCCTGCCGGCGGAGACACGGGACGGCGCGGCGGTAGAGTTGCAGGCCAACCTGGAACTACCGATCGAGCTGTCGCGGGTCGCCCAGTCGGGCGCCCACGGGATCGGGCTGCTGCGCACCGAGTTTCTGTTCATGAACCGTGAGACAGTGCCGGACGAAGACACCCAGACCGAAAGCTACCGTGCCATCGTCGAGGCCATGGGTGGCGACCCGGTCAGCATCCGGGTGCTGGACTGGGGCGGCGAGAAGGATATCGAGGCGCTTACCAACGCCGGGATCGTGCCCGAAGGGGCCGGTGCCAACCCCGCGCTTGGCCAACGGGGTATTAGAATGCTGCTGCGCCGTGGGCTGGAGCTGTTCGAGACCCAACTCGCGGCGATCCTGCGGGCCGCCTCGGCGGGGCCGGTCCGGGTGATACTGCCGATGGTCACCACAGTCGCCGAGGTGCGCGCGGCACGCGAGGTCTACGAGCGCGTGGCCCGGCGGTTGCGGCGGCGCGGCGAGCGCGTGCCGGACAAGCTGCCGCCGCTTGGGATCATGATCGAGACGCCAGGGGCTGCGCTGTCGGCCGACCTGCTGTCGCTGGAATCCGATTTCTTTGCCATCGGCACCAACGACCTGACCGCCTACACGCTGGCCGTGGACCGGTCGGAGGCTGATCTGGCGTCCCTGTATGACCCGCTGCATCCAGCGGTGCTGCGCCTGGTGCAGTTCGCGACCGAGGCGGCCTTGCGCCTGCGCATGCCAGTCTCGGTCTGTGGCGAGGTCGCCGCCAATCCGCGGCTGACGCCGCTGCTGCTTGGGCTCGGGCTGCGTTCGTTCAGCATGAATGCCTCGGCCGTGCCGCGGGTCAAGCAGGCGGTCAGAGCGCTGGAGATCGACGCCTGCGCCCGCTTTGCCCGGCGGGTGATGGAACAGTCGGACACCGACCGGATCGCCGACCTTATCGCCGGCTTCGGCCGCCCGCCTGGTGGACAACCGGCAGGCGGCTAACCCCGCTGCAGACTCAGCCAGCCAGCACGGCGTATTGGCGCAAAAAGCCAAGCAGCGGGAGCAGCGGGAGGCCAAGGATTGCGGCGTGCTCTCCGTCCACATGCTCGAACAGGTGGGCGCCCAGCCCTTCCAGCCGGTAACAGCCGACACTGCCGAGAACGCCGTCGCCCTCCGCGTCGAGATACGCTGCCAGAAACGTATCGGTGAAGGCTCGCATCGTCAGGTGCGGGGTCGCCACGTAGTGCCACACCCGCCGGCCGTCCAGCATGCATACGGCGGCTGTGGCCAGCCTGTGCGTTTCGCCGCGCAAGGCCTCAAGCTGCGCGCGCGCATCCTGGATGTCGGCCGGCTTGTCGAACCAGATCCCGCGGCAGACCAGAATCTGGTCGGCGCCGATCACCAACGCTCCGGGCTCGTTGCGGGCGACCTGGGCGGCTTTCAGCTCCGCCAGCAGCAGGGCGGCTTGTTCGGCGCCGGTCCCTTCAATACGCGCGGCCGTCTTGACCGCTGCCTCGTCCACACCGGGCGCACGCGTCTCGAATCGCAGTCCGGCTGCCTGCAACAAGGCGCGGCGCGACGCCGATCCGCTGGCCAGGACCAGGCGCGGCGCATCCCGCTGCAGCATCAGGCCGACTGCGCCGTGACCGCCCGGCGCCGGCGCTCGTGCCAGGATTCCATAAGCTGCAGGATGGTTGCCGCTGTCTCCTCGATCGAGCGGCGCGTGACGTCGATCACCGGCCAGTTCCGGGCGGTGCAAAGCCGGCGGGCCCAGAGCAGTTCCGCCTTCACCGCTTCCTCGTCGACGTACTCGGTCCCGGTTTGCTGAACGATCCCGGCGCCCCGTGCCGTACTGATCAGCCGCAAGCGGTGCCGGCGGATCTCGATCAGTGCCTCGGGATCGAGCGTGAGGCCGATCACCGGGCAGGGCGGGTTTTCCAGTCCGGGGGGATCGGGCAGAGCCGGTACCAGAGGCACGTTGGCCGCCTTGATGCCGCGGTTCGCCAGATAGAAGCAGGTCGGCGTCTTGGAGCTGCGGGAGACCCCGACCAGCACGACATCGGCCTCCGGGATGCCGGGCGGCGCTTGGCCATCGTCGTGGGCCAGCACGTAGTGCATGGCATCGATGCGGCGGAAGTAGTCGGCGTTCAGGGCGTACTGCCGCCCCGGCCGCGCCGTGGCCTGCTCCCCGATATACTCCTGCAGCAGGTTCATCACCGGGTCGAGCACGTTGACCACAGGCAGGTTCAGCCGGCGGCACGTGGTCTCGAGATCGGCCCGCAACGCGCGGTCCACCAGCGTGGACAGCACCGGCCCGGGTTCGTGCTCGATGCCTTCCAGCACCCTGTGGAGCTGGAAGCGGGTCCGGATCAGGCTCCACCGATGATAGATGATGTCCGCATGCTCGAACTGCACCGTGGTGGCGCGGGCTATGGCATTCAGCGTCTCGCCGGTTGCGTCCGAGACGAGATGCAGGTTCATTCTCTGGCTGGTCATAAGTCCGAGGATAACGGGGATTGGCGGGACAGGCACGCGGCTCCGTGACGCGATTTTGGAACAGTGGGGATGAATGGCGCCCCGGCAAGGACATGGGATGATTCGACAGGGGTCTGCTCAGCGAATGGTAACAACCCGAAGGAAGTGAGCGGAATCAGCCGCTTCCCGAACAAAACGGCTGTGGACAACCAGCGCCCGGCCGACGGCCGGCCCGGGTACCCTGTTATCCACAGGCCCCACATGCACTGCATCCATCTTTCCTTCTTTCTCTTTCCTGTTTAAGCGGAGCGCCATGGGAACCGAGAACAAGCGTCTGCTGCGTGCACTGAGCGGAGAGGCGGTATGGCCGCCGCCGGTGTGGTTGATGAGACAGGCTGGCCGCTACCTGCCGGAGTACCGGAAGGTTCGGGCGCAGGCGGGCGACTTCGTTGCCCTCTGCACCAATCCGGCGCTGGCGACCGAGGTGACGCTGCAGCCGATCCGTCGCTACGGTTTCGACGCGGCGATCCTGTTCAGTGACATTTTGATGCTGCCCTGGGCACTCGGGCACGGGCTTGAGTTCAAGGAGGGCGAGGGTCCCGTCCTGCCGCAGTTGCGCGATGCGGCAGGTGTGGCGGCACTCGACCCGGGCCGCCTGCCCGCGGCAATCGAACCGATCCTGGACACGGTGCGGGGGATTCGCGCGGGTCTTGAGGCCGAAGGGTTTGGCGACCGGACGCTCATCGGGTTCGCCGGTTCGCCGTTTACAGTAGCCTGCTACATGATCGAGGGCGGTGGTTCGCGTGAGTTCGCGGCCACCCGAGGAATGGCCTATTCCCAGCCCGAGCTGCTGAATTCGCTGATTGCCGTCTTGACGGACGCGACCGTGACCTATCTGGCAGCTCAGATCGAGGCGGGCGCCGAGGCGGTCATGCTGTTCGACAGTTGGGCCGGCGTGTTGTCCCCCTCGCTGTTCCGGGACCTGGTAATCGCACCGACCACGGCGATCGTGACCGCTTTGCGGAAGCGGTATCCCAACGTGCCGGTAATCGGCTTCCCCCGGCTGGCTGGCGTGATGATCGGATCATACGCGTCGGAGACCGGGGTGCAGGGGGTCGCGATGGACACCGCCGCTGATCCCACGATTGCGGCGTCGCTGGTGCCGCAAGGCGTCGCCATCCAGGGCAATCTTGATCCGCTCGCGGTGGTTGCCGGCGGTGAGGTGATGGCGTCGGAGGCGCGGTCGATCCTCGAGGCAATGCGGGGCCGGCCGTTCATCTTCAACCTCGGCCACGGGATCGTGCCGCCAACGCCGCCGGAGCACGTGGCGGCACTGATGGAGATCGTGCGTGCCGCCTAGGGTTGCGGTTGTCCTGTTCAACCTAGGCGGCCCAGACAGTCCGGAGGCCATCAAACCGTTCCTGCTGAACCTGTTCAAGGACCCGGCGATCCTGCGCGTACCCGCGCTGATCCGCCCGTTTCTGGCAAGGATCGTCGCCAAAGCACGCCTGAAGCCGGCAAGCGAGAACTACGCCCTGCTGGGCGGCAGGTCGCCTCTGTTGGGCCTGACGCGGGAACAGGCCCGTGCGTTGGAAGGGGCTCTGCCGGAGCTGGACGCGCGTTGCTTCATCGCCATGCGCTACTGGCATCCGTTCATCGAGGAGACGGCTCGGGAGGTGCGGGAGTGGCAGCCGGACGAGGTGGTGCTGCTGCCGCTGTATCCGCAGTTCTCGACCACCACGACCGGCAGCTCACTGAGCGCATGGCGGAAGGAAGCGGCGCGGATCGGTCTGGCCGCGCAAACGACCACGGTCTGCTGCTATCCGACCGAGGCCGCCTTCGTCGCGTCCACCGTGGCGCTGATTGCGGCGGCATGGGAGCAGGCGAGAGCCGCACTCGCGCCGGAGATCAGGCTGCGCCTGCTGTTCTCGGCGCACGGCCTGCCCGAGGTGATCGTGCGGCAAGGCGATCCGTACAAGTGGCAGGTTGAACAGACCGTCGCGGCCGTCCTGGCGCAGTTCCACCGGCCCGATTTGGAATGGGCCGTCTGCTACCAGTCGCGCGCCACGCCCCAGAGCTGGATCGGGCCGAGCACGGAGCAGGAGGTCGAGCGCGCAGCCAGGGACAAGACGGCGGTGCTGGTGGTGCCGATCGCGTTCGTCTCGGACCATTCGGAGACGCTGGTCGAGTTGGATGTCGAATACCGCGAACTGGCCGACAGCCTGGGCGTCCCGGGGTATTTCCGGGTCCCGGCGCAGAACGCCAATGCGCTGTTTATCGGCGCGCTTGCCGGGATCGTTCGAACGGCGCGATCGGTCGGCCCTGGGCTGGTTACCTTGACTGGCCCGGGCAATTGCCCGCCGGACCGGCGCGACTGTCCGCAGTGCTGCCCGCGGATGGCCGCTTGAGCGAGGTTGCGCTTGATGCCATGCGGGCTCGTCGCCAGCCGCTCCGGCTGGTGATCTTTGACTGCGATGGTGTGCTGATCGACAGCGAGCCACTGACCGATCGGGTGGTTTCAGCGGTCCTGGGCGAATTGGGCTGGCAGATCAGCCCTGCCGAGTGCCATAGCCGGTTCCTTGGGTCGTCGTTCTACGACATGGTCCCGTTGTTGGAGGCCAGGCTTGGTCGCCGGATGCCGGCTGACTGGGTCGATACCATGGTTGCCCGGCTGGTTACGGTGCTGGCCGCCGAGGTCGAAATGATCGACGGTGCCGGCGAGGCGCTGGCGGCCACCGCGGCGCTCGGCCTGCCCTGGCGTGTGGCGTCCAACTCGTCCCGCGCAGAGATGGCGGCCAAGTTTGGCAGGGTGGGCCTTGCCGGCGTGGTCGATGGGCGGCTGCATAGCCTGGTGGATCTCCTGCCCAACGGTGGCCGCGGAAAACCGGCTCCCGACCTGTTCCTGGCCGCAGCCGCGGCGGAGGGCGTGCCGCCCGATGTCTGCGTCGTCGTGGAAGATTCGGTGCCGGGCGCGCGTGCCGCGAAGGCGGCAGGCATGCAGTGTCTGGGGTTCAGTCCGTCGGGCGACGGCGCGAAGCTGGCGGCGGAGGGAGCGGCGCCGTTCCACGCCATGCGCGACCTGCCCGTTCTGTTTCGCGCCGCGGTCAAGAGGATGCCATGACGATCGACTTTCTGGCCGGGTTCTACCTGTGGACCAAATCGCTGCACGTGATCTCGATGGTCGCATGGATGGCAGGGCTGTTCTACCTGCCCCGGCTGTTCGTGTATCATGCCCAGATGCGGGTAGGCACCGCGGAAAGCGAGCGCTTCAAGGTGATGGAGCGCCGCCTGCTCAAGCAGATCATGAACCCGGCCCTGGTCGCGACCTGGCTGTTCGGCGCGCTGCTAGTGCTGACTCCCGGGGTCATCGACTGGTCCTGGGGTTGGTGGCACGTCAAGTTCGCCTGCGTGTTGCTGATGTCGGGGTTCCACGCCATGCTGGCCCGCTGGCGTCGCGACTTCCTTGAGGACCGCAACGTGCGGCCGCAGCGCTTCTATCGAATCGCCAACGAGCTGCCGACATTGTTGCTGATCATTATCGTGGTGATGGTGATCGTTAGGCCTTTCTGACTTGTAACCAATTGTAAACGGCTGGGTGGGAGAGTCCGGCATCGTCCAGCGGAGATGTGCGGCGCCCGGGCGTGGGGGTCCGATAGCGATGATCCATTTGCGAGCCTCTTGACTTTCGGTTCATATCGGACCACCTGCCGGATTGTCGGGGGCAGATTGGCGGTCTTAGCCTCCGGATTCCCCCGAAGGGCGACGTTATAGCGGCCGCCCCGCTTCATCCATTCACGGGACAGCTTCCGGCAATCGGTTTTTCCGACGGCTGGGACAAGTGCCAAAGTTGGCTGTCCCCATCCCCAACTGTCTGACCACGCCCGAGGCGTCAACGATGCATCTCGCCGAACTCAAGGCAAAAACCCCAGCAGATCTGCTCAGCTTTGCTGAGTCGCTGCAGATCGAGAACGCGTCTTCTCTGCGCAAGCAGGACATGATGTTCGCGATCCTGAAAAACCTGGCGGAAAACGACCAGGCGATCCACGGCGAGGGGACATTGGAGATCCTGCCCGACGGGTTCGGCTTTCTGCGCAGCCCGCAGGCCAATTATCTGCCAGGTCCGGATGATATCTATGTGAGTCCAAGCCAGGTTCGCCGCTTCGCGCTGCGTACCGGTGACTCAGTCGAAGGCCAGATCCGCGCGCCGAAAGACGGCGAGCGTTACTTTGCCCTGCTGAAGGTCAATAACATCAACTTCGAGCCGCCGGAATCAGTGCGGCACAGGATCAATTTCGACAACTTGACGCCGCTTTATCCCGATGAGCGACTCAAGATGGAGGTCGAGAACTTCCAGTCGGTCGCCAAGGGGCCGTCGAAGGACAATACGCCGCGGGTGATCGACCTGATCTCGCCGATCGGCAAGGGACAGCGCGCGCTGATCGTGGCGCCGCCACGCACCGGCAAGACGGTGATGTTGCAGAACATCGCCGCCGCGATCGCCGGCAACCACCCGGAAGTGTTCCTGATCGTGCTGCTTATCGATGAGCGGCCCGAGGAAGTCACCGACATGGCCCGCAGCGTGAAGGGCGAGGTGATCAGTTCCACCTTCGACGAGCCGGCTACCCGCCACGTGCAGGTTACCGAGATGGTTCTTGAGAAGGCGAAGCGGCTGGTCGAGCACAAGCGGGACGTGGTGATCCTGCTCGACTCCATCACCCGCCTGGCGCGCGCCTACAACACCGTTGTGCCATCCTCCGGCAAGGTGCTTACGGGCGGCGTGGACGCGAACGCGCTGCAGAAGCCGAAGCGCTTCTTCGGTGCCGCACGCAACATCGAGGAAGGCGGCAGCCTGACCATCATCGCCACCGCGCTGATTGACACCGGCAGCCGCATGGACGAGGTGATCTTCGAAGAGTTCAAAGGCACCGGCAATTCGGAAATCATCCTGGACCGCAAGCTGTCCGACAAGCGCACGTTCCCGGCGATCGATATCACCAAGTCGGGCACCCGCAAGGAAGAACTGCTGGTCGATAAGGGTCAGTTGTCTAAGATGTGGGTTCTTCGTCGCATCCTGAATCCTATGGGGACGGTGGACGCCATGGAGTTTCTGCTGGACAAGTTGAAGTATAGTAAGACCAACCAGGACTTTTTCGACGCTATGAACACTTAGCAAGGCCAGGGGCTCTGCCCCTGGACCCCGCTGGGGCCTGAGGCCCCAGACCCCCATCACTTAAAGTAGTGGGTTCTAAGGGGCGTCGCCCCTTAGCGGGGTTTGGGCAGAGCCCCAACCTTAAACCTGCTGCCCGCCGTCGATATGGATCTCGGCCCCAGTGATGTAGCTGGCCTGCTCCGAGCACAGGAAATAGAGCAGCTCGGCGACCTCCTTGGGCTGACCCAGGCGCGCCATGGGAATCTCCCGTTGCACGATGTCCTCGGTTCCCGGCGATAGAATCCCGGTTTCGATCTCACCGGGGGAGACTGCGTTTACCCGCACGCCGGAGCGTCCGAACTCCGCGGCCAGCTCGCGGGTCAGCGTGGCGAGCGACGCCTTGGTACAGGCATAGGCGGCCGAGGCGAACGGATGCACGCGGAAGCCGACGATCGAGGTGATGTTCACCACCGCGCCGCGGGATGCAACCAGCTTGTCCCGCAATCCCTGTATCAGCCCGATCGCGGAAAAGAAGTTTACGTTGAACACCTGGACCCAATCGGCATAGCCCATCTCGAGCGCCGAGATCTTGCTGCCATCGGGCCATTTTGGCGAGATCGCGGCGTTGTTGATCAGCGCGTCCAGATTGTCGCCGATGGCGTCCCGCAGCCGGGGCAGTTCGTCCTGAAGCGCCCCGACATCCGACAGATCGAGTTGGATGTGGTTGCGCTCCCCGCCCTTCCACGGACAGCGGGGATCGAACGGCTGGCGTGAGATCGTCAGCACGCGCCAGCCGCCATCGCTGAACCGCTTGACGGCCGCATGGCCGATGCCACGGCTGGCTCCTGTCAGAAGCAGAACTCGTTCTCTCTCCGCCATGCATATCCCCTTGCGGCTGCGTGGTTCAGGCGATTCAATGAGCATCGTCGTGCCGGTCGCCCGGAACACAAGCAGGTTGTCTTATCGCACGATAACTTAATGGTTCATCAGGCTGAATGCGATTCCTTTCGGGAGCGCGCTGACCCTCCAGCTCGCCCGGTCGGGCAACGGGGGGCGATATCTATTGCAAACATGCAGATATCTTTATATAGCCGCGCCACCAAAGCAGGAGAGCGACTCATGGCTGCGCCCCAGGATTTCAAGGTGAAGGACATCTCGCTCGCCGAGTGGGGCCGCAAGGAGATTTCTCTCGCCGAGGATGAAATGCCCGGCCTGATGGCAACCCGCCGGGAGTATGGCGACTCCAAGCCGCTCAAGGGCGCGCGAATTGCCGGTTGCCTGCATATGACGGTCCAGACCGCCGTGCTGATCGAGACGCTTCAGGCGCTCGGCGCGACGGTCCGCTGGTCGTCCTGCAACATCTTCTCAACCCAGGACCATGCCGCCGCCGGTGTCGCGGCCGCCGGTACGCCGGTGTTCGCCTGGAAGGGCCTGACCGAGGACGAGTTCTGGTGGTGCATCGAGCAGACCGTCCGGGGTCCGGATGGGTGGACGCCCAACATGATCCTGGATGACGGCGGCGACCTGACGCTTTTGATGCACCAGAAGTATCCGGAGATGCTGAAGGACGTTCTTGGCATCTCGGAAGAGACCACCACCGGCGTGCACCGGCTGCGCGAGATGGCCCGCGACGGCAAGCTGCTGACTCCCGCGATCAACGTGAACGACAGCGTGACGAAGTCGAAGTTCGACAACCTGTACGGCTGCCGCGAGAGCCTGGTGGATGGCATCCGCCGCGGCACCGATGTGATGATGGCCGGCAAGGTCGCCGTGGTCGCCGGGTTCGGCGATGTCGGCAAGGGGTCTGCCGCCTCCCTGCGCAACGCCGGCTGCCGGGTCATGGTGACCGAAATCGACCCGATCTGCGCCCTGCAGGCGGCGATGGAAGGCTATCAGGTCGTCACCATGGACGACGCGGCGCCGCTTGGTGACATCTTCGTGACCTGCACTGGCAATATTGACATCATCACGCTCGATCACATGCGGGCGATGAAGCATCGGGCTATCGTCTGCAACATCGGGCACTTCGATTCCGAGATCCAGATCGGCGCGCTGAGGAACTTCAAGTGGGAGAACGTCAAGCCACAGGTTGACGAGGTTGTGTTCCCTGACGGCAAGCGGTTGATTGTGCTCTCCGAGGGACGTCTGGTGAACCTGGGCAATGCCACCGGGCATCCAAGCTTCGTGATGAGCGCCTCGTTCACGAACCAAGTCCTGGCCCAGATCGAGCTTTTTACCGCCAAGCCAGGGCAGTATGGGCTTGACGTCTATACGCTGCCGAAGCATCTGGACGAGAGAGTCGCCGCGCTTCACCTGGCCAAAGTGGGTGCCAAGCTGACGCAGCTTACGCCCGCTCAGGCCGAGTACATCGGTGTCGATCGCACCGGTCCTTACAAGCATGACTCCTACCGCTACTAATCTGTCAAGACACAACCATTTAACTACGTGTTCATAGGAGTCAGGCTGGCGCGTCGGACGGGAACGAGCTAGTGGAAGACGCTGTTGCGGGCCAAGAAACCGCGACAGCGTTTTTCTTAGGGAAGGATCGCCTAATGACGACGATCGACTCTCTAGCCGTGACTCCGCAGACGAGGGCCGTACGACGGGCTCTGCAGAGCGTCAGGGATGAGAGCGCGGCCGCGGACCTTTTGTTCCTGGAAGTCTGGGAGAGGGAGCGGCCACACGACTTGGCTGCCACGCTACGTTTCAGCCAAATCCGCCGTGCAAATCCCACTCTGGCAGCGGAAGTTCACGCCGAGTTGGCCGGGGCTTCGGCACGGTAAAATTCAAGCGGGGGCTGTTTGCCCCCGCCTTTGCCCGGTCCAGCCGCGCCAGCGGCCATTCGCTCATCAGGAACGGCGAGTCAGGGCTGAAATAGAGTTCGACGGCTCGCGGCTCAGATACCTGTATTTGTTGGGGCTTGGGCGGCAAGCAGAGCAGGGCCGCTACGCAAAGGGGCGAAGACAGGGTCCAATGGCGTGCCCCAAAGCGTGTCATCGCTGCGGGCGAGCACCATCGTATCGTGCAGGATGACAGCGATACGCTTCTGCGTATCCGGCGGCGGGGGTCCGCCCGTGGCGATGATCGTCCGCAGCCGGCTGAGCGGCTGGTGACGTTCAGCACAAAAACAAGCTGCCTCGGCGAGCACAGCGCTGGGTGTGACAAGTACGCTGGCTTGTTCTCTCGCCATGGTGGCGAGCAGCCTGCCTGGAGACGGATCGGCAAGAATCAAGGTCGTCCCGGCCAGCAGTGCGGCGAGCCAGGGCCAGGCGGGGCTGCCGGCGATCAGCAGCCGGTCGTTCGGTCGCAGATCTGCGTGAAGCAGCAGCTCGGCGAGCGGGCCAACAATCAGCGATGGGGGCCAGTTGCGGGCGAGCAGCCTCGAAATCTCCGGCGGCAGTTCGGGGTCGGCGCGAAGCTGGTTGCGGGTAAGGGAATAACGCGTGCCGTCCTTGTCGTAACGGACCAGCGCCTCTTGCGTCCCTCGGTGGCGGGCGAGCCTGGTGTAACCGTTAGGCAACTGGGCGAATTCGGCCACTATTGCGGCAAACTGCGCCGGCCTCAAGGCGGAGTACCGCTGCAGCGCGTTCCAGTCGGCCAGGTTCACGCCTTTCGTCAGCCGCAGCCAGTGCAGGAAGGCCCAGGCGTTGGAGGTCACCACACGCTCAGGGCGGGGAGTGTACAGGGGGGCGCTTTCACGATGCTCGTCCTCATCGGGGTGGACCATGTTGCTCCGGGTCGAATTCATACCTGACACGCTCTTGATCGCCTGACCGAGCCGGGGCTATATGCGCGCTCCCAAACGGCGGGGGCCATAGCTCAGTTGGGAGAGCGCCTGAATGGCATTCAGGAGGTCAGGGGTTCGATTCCCCTTGGCTCCACCATCCGTCTAGGGCCTGATGAGGCTCTGGGATGCCGAGATGCCGGTGTGGGTGGCATCCAGGATGAGACCGGGTCCGGTGCTGTGCCCGCGCCTGTCACAAGGTCATGTTCCCGAGGCAAGGAAACGAACGCCGTCGGTAAGACATCGACGGTTAAGCCCGCAGACCGGACGGCACGGTCAGATCGCCCCGACATAAAGACTCAAACGTCAGAGATGCCCGCACCCACCCATCCGCGAGGGTTCGAGGATGGCCCTTGCCCGGACGTCGGGCGCCGCGTTCAATGCCAGGGGTCAAGGGAGGCGCGCGGATGCCGCAACTCGCGGGGAGGATTGCGTGGGTCACCGGCGCAGGTAGCGGCATCGGCGAGGCATCGGCGGTCGCCCTGGCGGAGGAAGGCGCGGTGGTTGTACTGACCGGCCGACGTGCCAAAATGTTGGAAGGCGTCGCCGACCGCATCCGAGATCAGGGTGGCAGCGCTTTCGTGCAGCCTGCCGATTTGACCGATGCGTCGCAGGTGCACGCAGTCGGAACCTTCATCCAGGCGCAGCTCGGCCGGCTCGACATCCTGGTGAACAACGCGGGCGTCAACATCCGGGACCGGCGATGGGATATGCTGACGCCCGCAGGCATTGATGATGTGGTCCAGGGTAACCTGACCAGCGCGCTGTATTGCGCGGCCGTCGCCCTGCCGATCATGCGCGCGCAGCAAGACGGGCTGCTGATCCACACCGCCTCTGTGGCCGGCCGGTGCATCAGCCCGCTGAACGGTCCAATCTACACCGCGACGAAGCACGGGATCGTAGCGATGAGCCACAGCATCAACATGGAGGAGTGCGTCAATGGCATCCGTTCCTCCGTTTTGCTGCCCGGCGAGGTCGCAACGCCCCTTCTGGACAAGCGCCCGACACCGGTCAGCCCGGAGCAGCGGGCGCGGATGCTGCAGCCGCAGGATTGCGCCGACCTTGTCCGCTTCATCGCCTGTCTGCCGCGCCATGTCTGCCTCAATGAAGCGATGATCACGCCGACCTGGAACCAGGCCTACGTTGCCACAGCGACAGCGCAGGCCGCGCAAACCCGATGAAGGCCGCGAGACGCAAGAAAGTGCTACCACCCGATGTCATGGGCGCTTCGATGGCCGCCAGGCAAGAGTAGCGTCATCAATACAGCCTTAGGGGCAGATTTCAGGGATTCGCCAATGCCGCAGCCCGAGCACATCTCGAAGCTTGGCGTCCCCGATCCCGCGGGGCTGGACGACGACCTCCGGACGATCTGGCGCAAGTGCGTGGACAAGCTGGGCTTTGTGCCCAACGTTTATAGCGCCTATAGCCTGAAGCCGCAGCGCCTTCGTCATTTCATGGTAATGTACAACGAAATCATGCTCGCCGAGTCCGGTTTGTCGAAGCTGGAGCGGGAGATGGTTGCCGTTGTCGTCTCCTCGGCCAACCGCTGCTATTACTGCCTCGTGGCGCACGGCGCGGCGGTTCGCATGCTGTCGGGCGATCCGGAACTCGGCGAGATGATGGCGCTGAACTATCGCGTCGCGCCACTCGATCGGCGGCAGCGGGCCATGCTCGACTTCGCCTGGAAACTGACGACCACCCCCTGGCTGGTGGAGGACGCTGACCGCGCCGCGCTGCGCGAGGCAGGGTTCAGCAGCGAGGACGTTTTCGACCTTGCCGAGATCGTCGCCTTCTTCAACCTGTCGAACCGGATGGCTTCGGCCACGGACATGATGCCGAACCGCGAATACCATCGAGCGGTGCGCGAAACTCCTTTGGAGCCCGCAAAAAGATAGCGCTGACCGGAAATGCTCATGGAAGGACGAACCTGCGCCGCATCTCGCTCCGTCGCGTCTTTCGCTGTTTGCGAGAACGCCACAACCTTTCTTGGTCAGTGTCTATAAGCTAGGACTCAACCCGCAAGCGGCACATCGAATCTCGAGTATAATACTTAAGTAACCCCTTGCGACGAAACGAAAAACGGCATATCGAACCACTGCATCACAGTTGCGTGTATGGCGGCCAAAAAGGACAGAGCGCGTGCCAGGAAAGCTTCTCATCGTGGACGATCAGGCTGGCATCACAAAAGTGGTCAGCCTCATCGCAAGCCAAGCCGGATTCGAGACCCGGGCTGTCACCAGTTCGGCCGACGCTACGGAGACGTTCATCGATTTCAGGCCGGATGTGGTCATCCTCGACATGATCATGCCGGAAAAAGACGGGATCGACGTCCTGAACGAGATCCTGCTTACGGGAATCCCCGCTCGCTTCATCCTCACCTCCGGGTTCGGTGATGGCTACCTGCGCCTCGCCGAAGGCGTGGCCAAGTTCCATGACGCAAACCGGGTCAGCATCCTGCGAAAGCCATTCCGGCGTGAGGAACTGACCGAGCTGTTGCAAAGCTTCGCCGCCGACGTTTAGACGAACCGGATCGTCCGTGATTGCCCCCGCATACCTTGATGCCCAAGGTCCTGGCGTCGGCTTGCTTTCCAATCATATCAGACGTGATCCAGTAGCATCCCCCGGTTCGTCAGCAGGGATGCACCGCTCGCCAGCGGGTCTGGCGGCGTCGCCTGTGATGCAAATCATGGGTAGCGCGTGCTGCGGGCTTCTTGAAAGCCTGACCAGTTCGGCTGCCGATCGGCATGGCGGTGTCGATCAAGGCAAACGCGACGGAGCGGCCGCGCTCCAGTTCGGCGAGCGCCCGGCACCGCTTCCTGCTTCCACCACCGTATAGCTGGCCTCCGCCAGGATGCTGGCGGCGAGCGCCCGGACAGCCGGATCGTGGTCTCGGCCACCGAAAGCGATGATAGCGCAACCACGCAAGCGTGACAGCGTCGGATTCGGGCGGGTGTATTGTCCGACGATTGCTGATGCGAGACCTCTCCAGCCATGACGCTCGACCCCGTGCTGCTGTCTCGGCTCCAATTCGTCTGGGTCGTGGCCTGGCATATTCTGTTGCCGGCGTTCACTGTGGGACTTGCCTCCTATATCGCGGTGATGGAGGGGCTCCACTTCGCCACCGGGCAGAAGATTTACCTCCGGATATCGACATTCTGGATCAGGGTCTTCTCGGTTTCTTTCGGCATGGGCGTCGTATCGGGCATCGTCATGCCGTTCCAGTTTGGTACGAACTGGAGCCGCTGGTCGTTTGCCACCGCCAACGTCCTGTCGCCGATGCTCGCTTACGAGGGGCTAACTGCTTTCTTTCTGGAGGCGGCATTCCTTGGCGTGCTGCTGTTCGGGCGCAAGCTGGTGCCGCCCTGGGCGCATTTTTTTGCCGCCCTGATGGTCGCCGCCGGGACGCTGCTCTCCACCTTCTGGATTCTCAGCGTTAATTCCTGGATGCAGACGCCGGCGGGTGCCGAATTCGTGGACGGGCGGTTCATGCCGACGGACTGGACGGCGATCGTGTTCAATCCGTCGTTCCCGACGCGGTTCGGCCACACAGTCTGCGGCTTCTATGTCACGACGGGCTTCGTCGTGCTGGGCGTGGCCGCGTGGTACCTGCGCCACCAGCGCGCGGTGGCAGAGGCGAGGCTGATGCTGTCCGCCACGCTGTGGCTGCTGCTGGCGCTGGTGCCGTTGCAGCTCTTGCTTGGCGACGCATCCGGCCTGGTGACTCGGACCTATCAGCCGGCCAAGCTTGCCGCGATCGAGGCGCGTTGGGAGACGGCTTCGCGCGTGCCGCTGACCCTGTTCGCCATCCCGGATGAGGCGCAGGCGACCAATCACGCCGCGATCGACATCCCAGATCTCGGCAGCTTGATCCTCACCCATGATCCGAACGGCACTGTGCAGGGGCTCAAGGATTTCCCCCGCGAGGACTGGCCGCCGGTGGCGATCCCGTTCTTTGCCTTTCGTCTGATGGTTGGCATCGGCACCGTGATGCTGCTGACCGTGATCGGCGCCAACCTGATGCGATTGGGCGCGGGACTCTACACGCGGCACTGGCTGTTGCGCACCCTGGAACTGACCGCGCCGCTCGGTTTCATTGCCGTGCTTGCCGGCTGGGTCACCACCGAGGTCGGGCGCCAGCCCTGGACGGTGTACGGTCTGATGCGAACCGCGGACTCCGTCTCGCCGTCGCTGACCGGCTGGAACGTGCTGCTGTCGCTGGCCGGCTATGTTCTCGCCTACGCGGTCATCTACCCCGGCGGCCTGTTGGTGATGGCGCGCATCATCAGCCGCGGACCCGGCGCGCCCGAAGTCGAGGAGCCGGTGGAGAGCGGGCGCCCCAAGGGGCCGGTGCGCGGCGTCCCGGACGCGCGTCCCGACGCACTTCCCGGGGGTGGCACAGCATGACCGCCAACCTGATGATCGATTTCGTGCCGGTCTGGACGATCATCCTGGGGCTGGGCGTGTTCTTTTATGTCCTGCTCGATGGGTTCGATCTTGGCGTCGGCATCCTGTACGGCTTCGCGCGCGACACGAACGAGCGAAACCTGATGATGAACTCCGTGGCGCCGGTGTGGGACGGCAACGAGACCTGGCTGATTCTTGGCGGCGTCGGGCTGCTGGCCGCCTTCCCGCTTGCCTTCGCCATCATTATTCCGGCGGTGTACTTCCCCATCGCGCTGATGCTGTTGGCGTTGATCTTCCGCGGCGTCGCGTTCGAGTTCCGCTTCCGGGATGCGCCGCATCGCGGGTTCTGGGATCATGGGTTCTGCTACGGCTCGGCGATCGCAACGTTCTCCCAGGGCATCGTGCTGGGCGCGTTCATCCAGGGGTTCCAGACCGACGGCCGGGTGTTCAGCGGCACCAGCCTGGATTGCTTTACGCCGTTCTCGCTAACGGTCGGCGTCAGCCTGTTATTCGGCTACGCGCTGCTGGGCGCGGGGTGGCTGGTGCTGAAGACCGAGGGCGAGCTGCAGGCATGGGCGCGACGGTCCGGCCGGATCGCATTCGCCGGGGTTGGCTTGGCCGTGCTAGCGGTCAGCGCCTGGACGCCGCTGGCGAGCCCGGACATCCAGGCGCGGTGGTTCTCCTGGCCGAACATCGTCTATCTCGCGCCGGTGCCGATCGTCACCGCGCTGATTGCCTGGGGGACCTACCGGGCGCTGTCCGACCCGCAATCGGAATGGGGGCCGTTCGTTGGTGCGGTGGGGCTGTTCGTCATGTCCTATTTCGGGATCGGAATCAGCCTGTTCCCGATGATCGTGCCGCACCGGTTTACGTTGTGGGAAGCGGCGTCGGCGCCGAGCACGCAAGCATTTCTGTTGGTGGGAACACTGTTCCTGCTGCCGGTGATCCTGGTTTACACCGGCTGGTCGTATTACGTGTTCCGCGGCAAGGTGCGAGCCGATGTTGGCTACCATTGAGCCGATCGGATATCCGCCGGGGCGGGTAGTGTGGAAAAGCGAAGCGCCGTCCACCACTGCGGTGCGGCAAGCTGCGAAGGCGGATGGCGCAAGCGCTTATCCGCCCTACCCCACCTCGGCATGAGCACGTTGCGGCGGCGCCCCGGCGCCGAGCCATCGGACACTTTAGCGCTAGACCCGCATCGGCATGAGGACGTACAGGGCGCTCGTGTCCCCCGCATCGCGCACCACCGTCGGGGCAGAGCCGTCGGAGAACAGGAACTCGACATCGCCGGCAATCTGGTCGGTGATGTCATTCAAATAGCGCGCCTGAAACCCGATCTCGAGCGGACCCGCGTCGTATTTCACCCGGTCGGCGTCCAGCTCCTCCGTGGCCGTGCCCTGCTCGGGACTGGCCGCCGACAGCACGAGCAAGTCGCGCGCGAGCGACAGCTTCACCGGCCGCGACCGCTCGGACGAGATGGCCGCGACCCGGGCCACCGCATCGGCGAAGTCTTTCTTGCCGACGCGCAGCACCTTGTCGTTGCCGCGCGGGATCACCCTCTCGTATTCCGGGAAGGTGCCGTCGATCAGCTTGCTCGTCAGCAGCACGGTATCGACGTGGAACTGGATGCGGGTGTCCGACAGCGCGACCTCGACATTGCCCGTGACCTCGTCGAGCAGCTTGCGCAGCTCGTTCACCGTCTTGCGCGGGACGATCACGCCCGGCATGGACCCCGCGCCCTCGGGCAGCGGCTCCTCCACCCTCGCCAGCCTGTGCCCGTCCGTCGCCACCGCGCGCAGCACGCGCGTGCCATCGCTCTCCGCGGCATGGATATAGATGCCATTGAGATAGTAGCGGGTTTCCTCGGTGCTGATGGCGAAGCGCGTCCGGTCGATCAGCCCCCGCAACTGCTGCGCCGACAGGCCGAACCGGTGGGGTAGCGACCCCGCGGTCATCGACGGGAAATCCTCCGTCGCCAGGACCACAAGGCTGGTCGAGTATTTTCCGGAACGCAGGGCGAGTTGCGCATCGCCGCCCGGATGGTCGAGCTCGACCTCGGCACCTTCGGGCAGCTTGCGGACGATCTCATATAGGGTGGCGGCCGGAGCGGTGCAGGCGCCGTTGCGGCTGGCGCTTGCCGGGACGTCCTCCACCACCGCGATCTCCATGTCGGTCGCGGTCAGCGAGAGCTTGCCGTCGCGAACGGCGATCATCACGTTGGCGAGGATGGGGATGGTGTTGCGCTTTTCCACCACGCTCTGGACATGCGCCAGCGCCTTCAGCAGCGTGGCGCGGTCCGCCTTCAGCTTCATCGGTGTCATCCTCAAGGGCGCCAGGCGCTAGTTCGGGGTTTACTTTAGCAACGGCTGTCGGGCGCCGCCAAGGTAGTCCTCCCAGGGGGCGCTTCCCCCTGGGCCCCCGCCAAGAGCCAACGGCCCCTGGACCCGCATCAGTTTAGCTTTCGAGCATTCGGCGGAGGAGTTCAACATCCTCGGCGAAGCCGGCATCGCGTTCCATCAACTCCCCGATGCGGGATACCGCATGCATCACCGTGGTGTGGTCGCGGTTGCCGAACTTGCGCCCTATCTCCGGCAGGCTGCGGCTGGTTAGCTGCTTGGCCAAGTACATCGCCACCTGGCGCGGCCGCGCGACCGCGCGGGCGCGGCGCGGCGACGACATGTCGGTCAGCCGGATATTGTAGTGCTCGGCGACTTTGCGCTGAATCTCCTCGATGGTGACCCGCCGGTCATGCGCCTTCAGGATGTCGTGCAGAACCTCCTGCGTGGCCTCCAGCGTGACCGGCCGGCCGAACAGGTTGGCGTGCGCGATCAGACGGTTCAGCGCGCCTTCCAGCTCGCGAACGTTGCTGGTGATCTTGTGCGCCAGGAATTCCATCACCTTGGCGGGCACCGGCACGCCGCTCCGCTGCGCCTTTGCTTCCAGGATCGAGATCCGCAGCTCGAACGTGGTCGCGTGCAGGTCGGCCACCATGCCACAGCCGAGGCGCGTCCGCAGGCGGTCCTCAAGTCCCGACAGATCGGACGGTGATTTGTCGGCGGAAACCACGATCTGTTTGCCGGCGTCCACCAGCGCGTTGAACGTGTGAAAGAATTCTTCCTGAGTGTTGTCTTTGCCGATGAGGAACTGCAGGTCGTCGACCATCAAGACATCGACACTGCGCAGTTGTTCCTTGAATTCCATTGTTGATTGGCTGCGGATCGCCGCGATGAAGCGATACATGAACTTTTCGGCCGACATATAGGCGACCGTTACGGGGTGGGCGCGCGCGGCGCTGCGGGTGACGAGATCCCAGGCGATCCCGTGCATCAGGTGGGTTTTGCCGAGGCCGACGCCACCATAGAGGAATAGCGGATTAAATCCCTGGCTCGCCGGTTGCTCGGCGACGCGGCGGGCGCAGGCATAGGCGAACTCGTTCGGCTTGCCGACGACAAAGGCATCGAATGTGAAGCGCGAGTCGAGTGCTGCCGTGAGTTCGGGGCGCGGCTCGGCTCGATCCTCGGCGCGAGGAGGGGGAAAAGCTCCAATTGGGTCGTCGGAACTAGGAACCAGGCTCTCGGCGAGGGCAGATCCTGCCCCGGTGCGGTCACCGACCCGGATGTCCACGCGCCGTACGGCCGGGTTCTCCGCGTGCCATAGCGCGCTGAGGCGGTCGCCGTAGCGGCCACGCACCCAATCGCGCAGGAAACGCGTCGGCAGTTGAACCGTGACTTCATCGCCGTCGAGGCCGCCGAGCTGCATTTGCCGGAGCCATGTTCGATATTCGACCTCGCCGACTTCATTCTGCAAACGCCCGCGAATCCGGGTCCACTGCGCCGTGAGCTGCGGCGTCGGGGTGCTATCTTCCTCCGCGGTCAAGGTGTCTTCACTGAGTTCTTGTCCTGAGGACATCGCGCCCGACCCCGCCGCAACTCGTTATATAGCCACAATATTCTGGCCAGCGTGCAGCGCCCGGCCGATACCATGCAAGGTCCTGGCCACCGGGAGCCGGTACAGTAATAAGTATGTCAGAATTGTCACGAAAGGCAATTAGAAATCAGCAGGAGAGGAGCAATATCAAATTGAGGGCAGGACAGTATCGCCCGACAAGCACAAGCGCAGCGCCTTTATCGGGCGCTGCGATATACGAGGTGTTAGGGACGATAATTCCGCAAAGCGCTTATCGATTCTTGGTCTTGTCGCACGCCCAGGCAAGCCGGGTGGGCGATCAGGGCTTCAGGTCGTGGCGAGGGACTTGATGCGGGCCGAAAACCGGGACAGCTTTCGCGCAATCGTGTTCGGATGGATAACGCCTTTTCCGGCGGCCCGCTGCAATTCTGGCTGCGCCAAACGGAATGCGACAAGGGCTACATCCTTGTCGCCGCCGGCGATTGCAGCTTCGACCTTCTTGACAAAGGTGCGCATGCGCGATTTGCGCGCCTGGTTGCGCTCAGTGCGGCGCAGCGTTTGACGGATGCGCTTTCGCGCCGAAGCGGTGTTGGCCATCTATCCTACATCGTTGTCTGCAAAAGGGATAATGCGATCGCCGTGGTGTGGCGAAGAAGATGGGTTGTAACTGAGCCGTCCGGCGGGAGTCAAGGAACGCCCATGTCAGCTCAGCCCCGAGCATGACGGCCGAGCGGCATCTCTCGTCACGCAGCAGATGCCGGGTCGAGGACACGTGATCTCAGCGGTGCTTAGAGCGGGAGGTGCCCTGCCATGAGAGCAGGTGCCGTTTACGGCAACAGCACGGTGCTGCCGGTGGTGGTTCGGGCCTCCAGCGCGGCGTGCGCGGCGGCGGCCTCCGACAGGGGGAAGGTCTGGTGCACCTGGATTGTAACGCCGCCTGTTTGCACCACATCGAACAGATCGTTGGCTGTGGCCTCCAGATCGGAACGCTTTGCCGTGTAGGTGGCAAGCGTAGGGCGGGTGAGGAACAAGCTGCCCTTCGCCGCGAGCAGGCTGATATCCAGCGGGGCCACCGGACCCGACGCGTTGCCATAGCTGACCATCAGGCCGAGCGGCGCCAGGCAGTCCAGACTGGTCGTGAACGTGTCCTTGCCGATGCTGTCGTACACAGCGGCAACCATGGCTCCGCCGGTCACGCGTTTGACCTCGGCCGGGATGTTGGCGTTGCCGACGATGGTATGCGCGGCGCCGTTGGCGTGTGCGAGTTCCGCCTTGCGCTCGGTGGACACGACCCCGATCACGGTGGCACCGAGATGCTTGGCCCACTGACAGAGAATCAGTCCGACCCCGCCCGCCGCCGCATAGACCAGAATCGTGTCACCCGCCTTTACCCGGTAGGTGCGCCGCAGCAGGTATTGCGCGGTCATGCCCTGCAGCATCATCGCGGCGCCAGTCTTGAAGTCGATCGAATCGGGCAGCCTGACAAGGCGGTCGGCAGCAATCACGCGTGCCGCCGTATAGCCGCCAATCACGCCGGCATAGGCCACCCGGTCGCCGGGCGCGACGGATGCAACGCCGGGACCGACTGCGACGACGGTCCCGGCGCCCTCCATGCCGATCGTCAGTGGCATGCTCGGCGCCTTGTAGAGCCCGGTTCGGAAGTAAACGTCGATGTAGTTCAGGCCGATGGCCTCGTGGCGTATCAGCGCCTCGCCTGGTCCCGGCTCCGGCGTGGGCACGTCCTCCCACCTCAGCACGTCCGGGCCGCCATAAGCGTGGATGCGGATGGCCTTTGTCATGCTTGCTGTTCTCCGTGGTGGGCCGGATCAGGCCGCCGGAACAACCCCGGCCGCGGGCAGGGCGCGTGCCCAGGATTCGAGTGCGATCAAAGCCCGCTTTGTTTCCAACCCGCCGCCTCCTGAGTAGCCGCCGAGATTGGTGGCGGCAACGACCCGGTGACAGGGAATGATGATTGGAATCGGGTTGTCGGCGCTGGCTTGGCCAACAGACCGGGCGCTGCCGCCGGCCGCGGCGGCAATGTCGGCATAGGAGCGTGTTTCGCCGAACGGGATCGCGCACAAGGCTTGCCAGACGCGCCTTCGGTACGGCGTGCCGGCCGGCGTGAGCGGCAGATCGAATCGGTGCAACCCCCCATCGAAATAGGCGTGGAGTTGGTCGCGGGCACGGCACAGCAGGGGGGTCGCCGTTTGGTCGCGGCCCCAGCCCCAATCAAGGGCGACAATGGCACCGTCCGCTTCCGAGACGGTGATGTCGCCGATCGGCGCATGAAGGGAAAGTTGGGACAAGGCAGCGGCTCCTCAGGGCAGGGATGGCAGACCCGGCCGGGGGCGGCTGTCAAGGGAGTTGACCAAGCGATGGTGCGGTGCATCACCCCCTTGATTGAAGGGCGGCCCGCAGGGCGGCCACGTCGTCCAGCGGCAGGCCGCAGGCCGAACCGCGGCATACATAGGCGGTAGCGCCGTGATTGTCGGTCGCTTTGCCATAGGCGGGATGCGTCGGTGGCAGTTCGTCCGACGCGGTTGCGCGCAGCACGACCACAGCGGGGTCTGGTGCGGCGAGCGCGGTCGACTCCAGGTCGCGCGCCAGTGCGCTCGAAGGCTCGCCGGCGACGACGACGGCCGCGGCTTCGTTAAGCAGATCTGCAGATGCCAACAGTGTCGGCATCGCGGCCAGCCGCTCGGGCGTGCCGGTGAAGGCCCTCAGCACATCCTCAGCGCGAGTTCGCCACCCTGACCTTGCGGTAAGGTAGTAGAGGCGAGCATAGACTTCTACCATAAGCCCATTCCCGGCCGGGTAGGCATTGTCGGCGGCGGTACGCGGGCGGGCGAGCGGCACGTCGGACGCGTCGTCGGCCGTCGTGAAAAACCCACCGTTGCCGTCGGAGAACCTCCGTTCTGCCGCGTCGACGATGCGGATCGACTGAGCAAGCCGATCCGGGTTGCCGGTGGCTTCGAATAGAGCGAGGGCGGCACGGGCCATTGCCGCCTGATCGTCGATGAGACCCGCGGCGGTGGTTCGGCCCAGGCGCCATGCGTGCTGCACGCGTCCGTCTACCGCACCCATCTGCGCCAGTACGAAATCACAGGCCTCCCCGGCGCGTGCAAGCCAGTCCGGCTGACGGAAAACAGCGGCGGCGCGGGCCAAAGCCGCGATCGCAAGCCCATTCCAGTCGGCAAGCACCTTGTCGTCGCGGCCCGGGCGCACGCGCCTGGAGCGCGCCTTCAGCAGGACGTCGCGGGCACGCGCGAGGTCCGCCTCTGCGGCCGGCGTCCCCGCTTGCGTTACTCGCCGCAGGATGGTGTGGCCTTCCCAGTTGCCTCCATGCGTGACGTCGTAGGCGCGCTTAAACGCTGGTGCGGTGCCGCCGAGCAGCGAGTCGATCTCGGGTTCGGACCAGACATAGAATCGGCCCTCCTGGCCCTCGCTGTCTGCGTCCTCGGACGCAGCGAACGCCGCTTGGCCGTTTACGCGCTCGGCGGTCATGTCGCGAACCATCCAGCCGACGGTCTCGGTCGCGCGCTGGGCATAAAGCGGATCGGGCCGGTCCGCGAAGGCGAGGGCGAGCAGCTCCAGGAGTTGGGCGTTGTCGTACAGCATCTTCTCGAAGTGTGGCACCAGCCAGATCGTATCGGTCGCGTATCTAGAATACCCGCCGCCGAGATGATCGTAGATCCCGCCTTGCGACATCCGTTGCAGCATCAGGTGAAGTGCGTCTTTTCCCTCCGGACGGCTGGTGCGGAACGCGTTCTGCCAAAGAAAACGGAAGATCGGTGCATTGGGAAATTTCGGCGCGCCACGGATGCCGCCCTGGTCCGGATCGGTCAGGAGCAACAGCGACGACCCGACCGCATCGAGGCGCTCGGGGGACGGCAGTTCGCCGGCATCGACGCTGGATAACTCGGCGAGGGCACGCCGTAATGCGCTGGTGTTGCTCCCGACCATCGCATGACCGGTGCGCCAGGCCTCGGAGACCCCTTGAAGAATCTGGCTGAAGGATGGACGGCCCCAACGTGGCTCGGGTGGGAAGTAGGTGCCACCCCAGAACGGCGCCCCGTCGGGTGCCAGGAACATGGTGAGCGGCCAGCCACCCTGTTCACCCATGGCGTGGAGAGCCGCCATATAGATCTGGTCGATGTCGGGGCGCTCCTCGCGGTCAACCTTGATGTTGACGAACAGCGCGTTCATCAGCGCCGCTGTTAGCGGATTCTCGAAGGATTCGTGCGCCATGACGTGGCACCAGTGGCAGGCGGCATAGCCGACAGAGAGCAGGATTGGCTTGCCTGTCGCTTCCGCTTCGGCAAGTGCCACAGCACCCCACGGGCGCCAATGCACCGGATTCTCGGCATGTTGGAGCAAATAGGGTGACGTTTCCTGCCGTAGCAGGTTGATGGGCTCGGCCATGGCGTGGGTCCCTTGCGCTGCGGCGGTCGCACGATGAGATAGGGGTCGCTGGGCGGGCTGACAGGGGCAAGGCGGGATGGTCGAGCGAAGGGCTGGCGATGGGTGCCCGAACTGATTTAATCCTCGGAGGCGCGGGTACGGAGCAGGACACGATCTTCGCCGTTGCCTCCGGGGCCGGGCGGGCTGCGGTCGCCGTCATGCGGATCAGCGGTCCGCGGAGCCAGGCGTCCTTGGCGGCTCTCTGTGGCCGCGTGCCCGCGCCGCGGCAGGTCAGGCTCCGGCGCTTGCGCGACAGCGACGGTGCAACGCTGGACCGCGGCATGGTGCTATGGATGCCGGGCCCCAATAGCTACACCGGAGAAGATTCCGCCGAGCTTTACCTTCACGGGGGCCGCGCCGTACTCGACGGGGTGGCGGATTCCCTCGTCGGCTTGGGGTTGCGCCCGGCCGACCCCGGAGAGTTCACCCGTCGCGCGTTTCTGAACGGACGGATGGATCTGATCGAGGCGGAAGCTGTCCACGACCTGGTTGAGTCGGAGACAGCCGAGCAACGGCGTCAGGCGCTCCGCCAGCTCGATGGCGCGTTGGGCGCATTGTATCGCGGTTGGGCGGATCGGCTGCAGGTGTTGCTCGCGCATCAGGAGGCTCTGATCGACTTTCCGGAGGAAGACCTGCCGGCGGATGTCGAGGCGGCGATTATTGCCGAGCTGGATGCACTGGCTGGCGAGGTCGCGGTCCACCTGGCCGACGATCGGCGTGGGGAGCGGTTGCGGGAGGGATTGACCTTCGCCGTAGTGGGGGCCCCCAACGTCGGAAAGTCGTCACTGGTGAACGCCTTGGCCGAGCGGGATGTGGCGATCGTTTCGCCATTACCAGGCACAACGCGCGATACTCTGGAGACCCGGCTTGTCCTCGGCGGCGTGCCGGTAACACTGGTGGACACGGCAGGTTTACGGGAGGCGGCCGGCGCTATCGAGGCAGAAGGTGTCCGTCGGGCGCGTGCACGAGCAGCCGAAGCGGACCTGATTGTCGCCGTGATCGAGGCCGGAAGCATTGGCCAGGTCGAGGCCGACCCGGACAGACGAATGCTACAGGTTGCGAACAAGATCGATCTGTGCGGCTTGGTGCCTCGCGGTGCGATTGGGCTCAGCGCATTGACCGGGGAAGGGCTTGGCGCGCTCCGCCGCCGTCTGGCCGAGGAGGCTCGGGCACTGATTGAGAGCAGCGGATCCCCGCCCCTGACCCGCGCGCGACACCGGGCAGCTTTGGAAGAGGCGGGCTCGATCCTTGTCGAGGCGCGGGAGGCAGATTGGCCGGAGTTGCGCGCCGAGAGTCTCCGGCTTGCGCTGCGGGCTCTGGGGCGGGTGACGGGAGAAGTTGCGACCGAAGAGATATTGGATCTTATCTTTGGACAATTCTGTATAGGAAAATAGCGCGGCTGACCTGGTTTCGGGAGGCGGACTTCGTCGCTGGTGTCGCACAGTGCGCTGTGTATATACCCTCCCGCACGGGGTAACGGATCGCAAATGGGCGAGGTTTTTGACGTTGTTGTCGTAGGAGGCGGTCATGCAGGATGCGAGGCGGCCGCGGCCGCGGCGCGCGTCGGTGCTCGCACGCTGCTTATCACTCATCGCGTAGAGACGCTTGGCGAAATGTCGTGCAATCCGTCGATCGGTGGGATCGGCAAAGGTCATCTGGTTCGGGAGATCGACGCCCTGGACGGCTTGATGGGACGTGCTGCCGACCTGGCAGGGATCCATTTCAAGCTGCTCAATCGGAGCAAAGGACCTGCCGTCCGGGGACCCCGGGCGCAGGCAGATCGTTCGCTATACCGCCGGGCGATTCAGAACCTGCTAGCCGAAACGCCGGGGCTGGTGGTTCGGGCGGGCTCCATCGATGACATCGAAGTTGCGGCGGATGCTCGTCTGGCGGCTGTTTTGTGTGAGGGCGGCGAACGGATCGCTTGCGGTGCGGCGGTGCTGACCGCCGGCACCTTCTTGCGCGGGGTCATTCACATCGGCGATCGATGCGAGCCAGCGGGGCGGTTTGGCGATAAGCCATCGGTAGGGCTGGCCTTAAGCCTGGAGCGGCTGGGCCTTCCGATTGGTCGCCTTAAGACGGGGACGCCACCCCGGCTCGATCGGAGGAGTATCGATTGGGAGGGGCTCGTTGTCGATCCGGGAGACGAACAGCCGGAGCCATTCAGCACGTTGACTGAGCGCCTCATCAACCCGCAGGTCGCGTGTCGGCTGACGCACACCACGCCACAGACGCACGCGATCATTCGTGCGAACCTTCATCGCTCAGCGGTCTACGGCGGACATATCGTCGGCCCTGGTCCGCGATACTGTCCGTCGATTGAAGACAAAGTGGTCCGCTTCGCAAATCGGGGCAGCCATACGATATTCCTTGAGCCTGAGGGATTGGACGACGACACCGTTTATCCGAACGGAATCTCGACCAGCCTACCGGATGATGTGCAGCGGGCGTTCTTGGCAACGATCCCGGGATTGGAGCGCGTGAGCATCCAGCGTGCAGGGTACGCCGTCGAATACGACTATATCGATCCGCGTGCGTTGACGCCGGGCCTTGAGTTGAAGGCACTGCAGGGCCTGTTCCTGGCCGGCCAGATCAACGGGACAACCGGTTATGAAGAGGCGGCGGCCCAAGGCTTGCTGGCTGGCTTAAATGCCGCGCGCCGAGCTGGCGGGGCGGCCTCGGTGTGTCCTGACCGATCGGAAGCCTATATCGGCGTGCTCGTTGATGACTTGACCACGCGTGGTGTGAGCGAGCCGTATAGGATGTTCACCTCACGAGCCGAATTCCGCTTGAGCCTCCGTGCCGACAATGCCGATATGCGCCTGACCGACAAAGGGATCGCGTGGGGCTGCGTCGGACCGGCGCGCGCGCGCGCCTTTACGACCTATCGCGCCGCGCTCGGCGCCGCCAGGGAGCGCGCGCACGCGGACGGGGGAACCCCGTCGGAGCTTGCTCGGAAAGGGTTAGAGGTCCGTGCAGACGGTCGACGGAGGTCTGTGTTTGACCTGCTTGGGCAGGAATCCCTTGTTTTGGACCGTTTAGCCGAAGCTTTTCCGTGGCTGCATGATGTACCGTCGCGCATGCTGGGCGAGCTTCGGGCGCAATCGTGCTACAGTGGCTACATGAGCCGCCAAGCAGCAGAGATTCGCCGGTTTCAGCGTGAAGAGTCGATCTCGTTGGAGGGACTGGCCTATCACCAAATTGGCGGGCTTTCGGCTGAGATCCGGGACCGGCTTTCGCGTCTTCAACCCCGATCGGTTGGTGCCGCTTCGCGGGTGGAGGGGGTGACGTCGGCCGCGATCGCCGCGATTCTGGCGTACATCCATAAGGGGCAACCTGCCAGCCGGCGTTTCACGTGAAACAAGCCTCCGTCATTGTTCCACGTGAAGCGCAGGAGCGTCTGGAGCGATTTGCAGCGTTGCTCTTCGACTGGGCCAGCACGCTCAATCTGATCAGCAAGAACGATCGGGGTGCGATCTGGGACCGGCATATCGCCGACTGCCTGCAACTGGTGCCGCTGATCAAACCGGGCATTGATAGGGGAATTGACATGGGCTCCGGGGGCGGCTTCCCGGGTCTGGTGCTGGCTCTGGCCACCGGGATCAGCTTCGATCTGATCGAATCCGATCGGCGCAAAGCCGCATTTTTGCGAGAGGCTGTTCGCGCGACCGGTGCCCGTGCGCGGGTCCACGCGGCGCGGGTCGAGTCCGTGGGACTGCCGCCGGCCAAACTGGTCACCGCACGCGCACTGGCTCATTTGCCGAAGCTGCTGTGCCTCTCGGCACCCCACCTTGCTCCAGATGGTCACTGTCTCTTCATGAAGGGGACAAGCGTCGATGCCGAATTGACCGACGCGGCAAAGCAGTGGCACATGAGGGCCGAACGCTTCCCGAGCCAGACCGCACAAGGCTCAGTCATCCTTCGCATCAGCGAGCTGTCCCGTGCCGCATCCGCCGCCTGACGGCGCCGCGCCTCCGTATATCCCCCGTGTGATAGCCATCGCGAACCAAAAAGGCGGGGTCGGAAAGACCACGACGGCGGTGAATCTCGGCGCCGCCCTTGCGTCGAAAAAGCAGAACGTGCTGCTTATCGACTTGGACCCGCAAGGTAACGCGTCGACCGGTCTTGGCCTGTCCCGAGCCGAAAGGAACAACGGCAGCTACCGCCTGCTAATGGGAAATGCTTCGCTCGACTCTGTCATGCGCCCCACGCTGGTGCCTAATCTTGATGTGATTCCAGCGGACGCCGATCTGACCGGGGCCGAGATCGAACTCGTCAATGAGACTCGACGGGAGTACCAACTTAAAGATGCAATTGCGCCCCTGCGCGGGGCTGGTGGCCGCTACAGCTTCATCCTGATTGATTGTCCGCCCAGCCTTGGATTGCTAACCCTCAACGCCTTGGTGGCCGCCGATGCTGTTCTCGTGCCGCTGCAGTGCGAGTTCTACGCCTTGGAAGGACTTACCGGCCTTGCCAACACGATAGGCACGGTGCGTCGCGCCTTGAATCCAAGCCTTCATATCCACGGTATTTTGCTCACCATGTATGACCGCAGGAATAACCTGTCCGAGGATGTCGCGGCCGATGCCCGTGCCTATTTCAGGAGAGAAGTGTACGACACGGTCATACCGCGTAACATTCGCATTTCGGAGGCGCCGAGCTACGGAAAGCCCGTCTTGCTGTACGATCCACGGTCGCCCGGCGCCCAGGCTTATAACCGGTTGGCGACTGAAGTGCTTACCCGCGAAAAAGCGGCCGTCACAGCATCCGGAGCCGCGTGATGGCAGCGAAGGACGCCAGCCCCCGACTTGGGCGCGGGCTAGCTGCGCTGCTCGGCGACCGGACGGAGTCGTCCAGGGCATCTATCTTGCAGCTCCCCGTTGACGTGCTTGAATCCAACCCCTTCCAACCGCGCTCTGGCATGGACCAGACTGCGCTCGATGAGTTGACCGAATCGATCCGCGTCCGTGGCATCCTTCAGCCCCTGCTTGCGCGTCCGCATCCCGGCACCAGCGGCCGCTACCAGATCATCGCCGGCGAGCGCCGGTGGCGGGCCGCGGCTGCAGCCGGCCTGCACGAAGTCCCGGTGCTGGTCCGCGACATGCCGGACAGCGAAGCCGCTTCTGCCGCCTTGGTCGAAAACCTTCAGCGCCAGGACCTGAATGCTATCGAGGAGGCGGAGGGGTTCCATCGACTGCTCACCGAATTTGGCCTGACCCAGGAAACGCTCGCTCAGGCTGTGGGTAAATCCCGTAGCCATGTTGCCAACACCCTGAGGCTTCTCAACCTTCCGCTCCTTGTCCAGACGGAACTGCGCAGCGGAACGATCACCGCCGGACACGCTCGGGCCTTGCTGGCGTTGTCAGATCCCGAAGCGGGCATGAGAGCGGTGATCGCCCGGGGGCTTTCCGTGCGCCAGACGGAAGCTCTGGCAACCCAACAACCCGCGGCACGCGAGGTCAACAATACGCAACCCAGGGACCCCGACCTGGTTGCTGTCGAACGCGAATTGACATCGCATTTGGGCCTGAAGGTTCAGTTGTCCCAACGAGGCCGCGGCGGAAGCATCCGTATCGAATATGCTGATCTGGATCAGCTAGAGGCTTTGCTGGCTGTATTGCGTCGGTAATCTAATGCGCTGCTGCATGGCGGGCACCGACACGCAAGGCCCGGAACCACGCGGCTCCGGGCCTTGCGTAATCAGCCCGCTGACTTCACCTCGATCTTTTTCTGGTGCTCCACGGCCTTTGCGGTCTTAGGCAGGGTCACGGTCAACACCCCCTTTGCGAATGCCGCGCCAATTCCGTCCACGTCAATCCCCGACGGAAGGGAGAAGCTGCGCTGGAATAAGCCGTAGGACCGCTCCGAAACATGCACGTTCTTATTGGTCTCCTCCGTCTCTTGCTGCTTCTCGCCCTTGATGGTGAGCCTATCTCCTGAGACTGCGACCTCGATGTCCTTTTCGTTCGTCCCAGGCAACTCGGCGGTCAGCGTGTAGGCCGCGTCGTCCTCAGTGATGTCCACCGCGGGTGCCGGCAGGGTAAAGGCCGTCGGGCGGCCGGGCGGCTCGACACCGAACACGTGCGACAATGATGGCACACCCGTGAAGCGCTCGAAAACTCGATCCATTTCGCCGCGCAGAGAACTCCACACGTCGGTCGGATTCGCGGGCACCGGCGCGGGTCGTTTCACGTCCACCTGTTTCGTGGCCATGGTCAACTCCTGGGTTCGATGGCCTGATGCACTGGCCCTCCTATCCTCACGAGCCATGCGTCGAGCATTTTAGCCTGTGGGAGCTTGGCAGTCGGGCCAATGCAGGCAGCAACACCCGAACGTGATGGCGACTTCCCCTAGAACAGCGACATCTGCCTGTCTGCCGTGGCGCGCCCTGGTACGTCCGGGACAGCGAAGCTGCCGCAGTCGAGACCTTCGCGCGCCTCATCGAGGCCCCATTGCCTACAGGCGCGAGCGAAGCGGCGCAACAGCAGCTCCGCATACACGCCCTGGCCTGCCATTCGGTGGTGGAACCGCGCGTCGCTCAGCGCGCCGGAGCGTGTCTGCCGGATCAGGCTGAGCACGTGCCTGGCCCGCTCCGGGAAGTGCGTGTTGAGCCAATCCTCGAACATCTGCTTTAGCTCATGCGGCAGGCGCAGCAATACGTAGCCGGCATGGCGCGCGCCGGCTCGGGATGCGGCCTCCAAGATCTTCTCCAGTTCGGCATCGTTGAGTCCTGGGACGATCGGCGCGGTCATCACGCCGCAGGGCACTCCGGCACGCGTCAGCTCGGCGATGGCATGCAGTCGGCGGGCTGGGGTCGCGGCCCGCGGCTCCATGACGCGCGCCAATGCCGGGTCCAGCGTGGTTATCGAGACGTAGACGCGCGCCAGGCGGCGCACCGCCATGCTTGCCAGGATGTCGAGATCTCGCAACACCCCTGCCGACTTGGTCACGATGCTGACGGGGTGACTAAAGCGATCCAGAACTTCCAACACGGAGCGCGTCAGTTTCAACGTGCGCTCCACCGGCTGGTACGGATCGGTGTTGGAGCCGAGCGCCAACGTGCGCGGGACATAGCCCGCCTTGCAGAGTTCTTTCTCAAGCAACGCGGCGACATCGGGCTTGAAGACGATCTTGGTCTCGAAGTCGAGCCCCGGCGAGAATCCGAGATACGCATGCGTCGGCCGAGCATAGCAATAGATGCAGCCGTGCTCGCAGCCGCGATATGGGTTGATGGCACGGTCGAAGCCGATATCCGGTGAGCTGTTCCGCGCAATCACTGACTTGGTCCCGTCGCGGGTGAGCGTGGTGGCAATCTGCGGAAGCGTCCCGAATTCCGACGTCAGCGTTTCCCAGCCATCGTCGAACGGGCCAGCAACCTGCAGGTCATAGCGAGCGGGTGGATTCAGCGTCGCGCCGCGCCCGGAGCGGGTGAGTACGGGCATCCGCGCCTCATCAGGCTCTGGGTCAGGCGCGCCAGCCGCGTCGAGCGCAGAGCTATCCAGAGCGTCTTGCTTGCAAGCATAGGCATGATCGCGCATGGTTGTGTTCGCCGTTCGTTCCTAGAACGAGGCTTTCACACCCAGCCCGGCTGGTCAAGAACAAAAAGAGCACAGACGACTTCTCCGCCGAGGAATTTCCACTCTCAACGCCGTGCTTTAAGACGGGAAACCGCTGCCGAGCTTGCTGCTGCCCACCGACTTCGCGCGAAGGGTCTAACTGATTCGCTGAACGTTCGAAGCGCGCCTTATCCAGCTTCCGTCCGCACTGCAGATATCAGATCAGCGTCGAGAAACTCACGAAGCTACCGTCGGTCATTGCGATCGCCACCTACGTGTTCCTGACGTGCTCCTGCAACCGGGGCATCAGCTCAACCAGGTTGCATGGCCGATGGCGACTGTCGAGCTGGAGGACGAGAATACCGTCCCAGGCCTCCTTCACCGCCCCGGTGCTGCCCGGCAACGCGAACAGGTAAGTACCGCGCGCAACACCACCAACCGCGCGTGATTGCATGGTCGATGTGCCGATGGTCTGATAGCTCAGCATGCGGAACAATTCGCCGAAGCCTTCGATGCGCTTCTCCAGCACGCGGTCGAACGCTTCCGGCGTGACGTCACGACCGGTCACGCCCGTGCCGCCGCTCGTGATCACCACATCGACACCCGGATCGGCGATCCATGCGCGCAGTTGCCGCTCGATCGCGTCGGCATCGTCCATTTCGATTGCGCGTGCAACGAGACGATGGCCCGCACTGTTTATACGTTCGGCGAGCGCATCGCCGGAACTATCATTCGCTGCGGTCCGCGTGTCCGACACAGTCAGAACCGCAATGTTAACCGCGATGAACGGACGGCTTTCGTCGATCCCTGCCATGCGCTGCGTCCCCTCGCGCGCCGGTCAGTGGAGCAGCGGCGCGGCCGCCACGATTGTGCCCTCTGGCGTGGGCGCCGTGAAGCTCGGGAACTTGCCTTCGACAAGCTCGTCCAGGCTCAGCGCGGGAAGAGCAAACAACGCGGCATAACGCCACGCGTAGGCCAGCACATGCTTCACGAAGTTGCGAGTCTCCTCGAACGGAATCGATTCGATGTATAACAGCGGATCATCCTGAGTGTTCATCTGCGCATCCCAGCGCGCGACATTGCCGGGTCCCGCGTTGTAGCTTGCCAGCACGCGAATCAAGTTGTTGCCTGCCACATCGTCGCGCGCGAGGTGGGCCACGTAACGCTGTCCGAGATCGAGATTGACCGCAGGATCTTTCAGCCGCCGCTCGCCCAGCAAAGGGTTGCCGGCGATGTACTGAGCGGTCACCGGCATGATCTGCATCAGTCCGCGGGCGCCCACCGGCGAAACGGCCTCGGGATCGAAATTCGATTCCAGCCGCGTCAGCGCATAGACGAGCGCCGGATCGAGACGAAACCCTCGCGCCAGCCGCGTACGGGGGAGCCTGACGCGCGGCACATCGCCAGCCAGCACGCCAAGTTGCGCGGCAAGATCAGTGAACCCAAGGGCGCCCGCGACAAGCCGAAGTGAATGGCTTAGCGCCGCATCGTCCTTCACCCGCGCCGCAAGGCATCGCAGCTCCGCCTCGGCCCGTAAGGATTGTCCCGTCTGCAACAGCGCGAATGCTCGTCGCCCCTCCGCGGTAGCGGCAACGCTGTCCATATCGACCGGGGACAGTACATCCGCCCGTTCGTCCAGGTTAAGCGCGCGCGCCGCCAGACGTCCGTAAAAGCTGCTCGGTGCCTGGGACGCGGTTTGCAGCCAAACCTCGTACTGATCGGCATCGCCGATGGCCTGCGATGCCCGGGCGGCCCACCACGCGGCCGCGGCCCGGTCCTCCGACGCTGCGAACGGCGCACGCGCGGCCGCCGCAAAGAACGCGGCGGCCTGTTCAGCATCACCCAGCCGCCAGGCGGCCAGACCGGCGACGTAGGCGGGCAGCGCCGGGCGTGTATCCGGTGGGGCGCGCAAGAAAGCGTCGCCCGCGAGGCTCAATGCCTCGGTATCGCGGTTGCGGGTGAACAAAACCTGCGCGACCTTGCCCCGAAGCAGCGCCGTTTCGACGGCAGCCAACCCGCGCGTTCCGTTGATCAGCCGAAGCGCGGACTGCTCTTCCCCGGCCTGTGCCCTGAGCACGACGGTTCGCTCCAACGCCGTATTGCGCGCGAGGGCGGGGACTTCGGACGCGGATGCATCCTCCTCCGATCCGATTGCGCCGAGGCTGGGCAACGTCGCGAAAGCGGCGGCGGCTGGCCGGGGCGCGCCTTTTCGCAAGTGCTTGATCAACAGCGAATGGATCGCCGGGGCGTCCGGCTGGCTGCCATACCGATCGAGCCAGGCGCTCAGCTCCGGAACGGTCGCTCGATGGAACCGGCCCAGATAGCGGTCGGCGAGGATCGGTCCGAGCAGCAGTTTGTCGTCCAATTCGGATGTTGCGCGCCGCGCCGACGGTATGTCGCCCCGGGCCTGAAGTGCGAAGATACGGCGGACGCGCGCCGCATCGCTGGGCAATAGCGGCTCCGGCAGCGCCACACCCCAGTTGCCGCCGTGCATCGCCACCCGCGGCATCGCCATGGCGGACTGCTCGCTGCCATTGCCCGATCCATCGGTCCTCGCCGATGCCGAGGCGGTCGCCCCGGCGAGGATTGCTGCCCCGGCAACAAGCGCCCGGGTGGCGGGATGGCGGGAAAACGCTCGACCGATCGCTCGCATGGGGCAGGCGCTACACAGCTATTCCATGGAGCGCAACCCATCCCACTGAGATTGGTCTTATAATACGAGACGCCGTTATCAAGAATCAGCAGCTTAAGACCGCAAATTAAGACGGTTTCTTGGCCGCTTTCCTTCAAGTCTGGGCGAGGTCAGCCTCCAACGCCCGCCGAAGGAGCCGCAACGCCACCCAGGCGGTCCGCCGCTCAGCCGGTCCCTTGGCAACGGCGGCGGGTGAGGGCATGGCCAGCGCAGGGAACCGACGCGCTGTTCCTGGAAGGAGCAGCTCGGTCCACGCTGGGGCTCGCCGGCGGGCACCGAGCAGCGTCCGCGCCGCGAGCGTTCCCAGCACGACAACCCGTCGCGGGGTCGCCAGGTCGATCAGCCGGTACAGAAAGGGCAGGCAGATGGCCAGCTCCGCCGGCGTCGGCGGCCGGTTTCCCGGCGGACGCCAGGGGATCAGGGGTGCCAGCAACAGCCGCGCGCGGTCCAGGGCGATGCTGGCCAGCATGCGGTCCAGCGTGCTCCCGTCTGCGCCGGCGAATGGGCGCCCGGCGCGATCGTCTTCCGCGGCCGGAGGCTCGCCAATCAGCAGCAGCCCGGCTGCCGGGTCTCCGGTCGGGAGCACTGCCTGGGTCGCGGTGTCGCGCAGGGCACAGCCGTCGAAGTCCGCCATCGCGGCATACAGCGCGTCGAGCGTCGCGGCCGCTGTGGCCGCCGCCGCAGCGCGCTCCGCCGCCGAGCCGCGAGATGCGAACGGTGTCGGGGCGGCCGGCGCCGCCAGCTTACCGGCTGCAACGGGCGTAGCGGGCAGGCCAGCGGGCACGCTGCCGCGCGTCGGCCGGAGCCGATCGACCGGCGTGTCTTCCAGCGCCTCGTCGGCGCCGAACTCGATCTGAAGCTTCAATGCGGCGAGCGCGTCCATCGCGTCCACTCCCGCACGCCCGCCCGTTTTGCGCAACGACCAATCTCCGCCTACGCTGCGGCCAACAGCATGGTGGAGCGACCGATGGCGGATGAACTGCCCCCGCGTGAGACCATGGCGTTCGACGTTGTGGTGGTAGGCGCCGGCCCCGCGGGTCTGTCCGCGGCGATCCGCCTGAAGCAGGTCGCGCCCGATGCCATGGTGTGCCTGGTGGAGAAGGGCGGCGAGGTGGGCGCGCACATCCTGTCCGGTGCCGTCCTGGAGCCGCGCGCCCTGAACGAGCTGATCCCCGACTGGCAGGCGAAAGCTGCGCCACTCGATACGCCGGCGCGTGAGGACCGATTCCTGTTCACGACCGCGACCCGTGCCATCCGCCTGCCCACCCCGCCCCAGATGCACAACCATGGCAACTTTATCGTCTCGCTCGGCGATGTCTGCCGCTGGCTGGCGCAGCAGGCGGAGGCGCTCGGCGTCGAAATCTACCCGGGCTTTGCTGCGGCCGAGCTGTTGGAGGAGGACGGGCGGATCGTTGGGATCGCCACCGGGGATATGGGCATTGGCAAGGACGGCAAGCCTACCGCCAACTTCCAGCGCGGCATGGAATTGCGCGCCACTTATACTCTGTTCGCCGAAGGCTGCCGGGGTTCGCTGACCAAGCGGCTGATCGAGCGCTTCGCCCTGGCCAACGGGCGCGCGCCCCAAACCTATGGCATCGGCATAAAGGAGCTGTGGGAGGTTCCGCCCGAGCACCACAAGCCGGGTCTGGTGGAGCATACGATCGGCTGGCCACTCGACCGCCATACCTACGGCGGCTCCTTCCTGTACCATTTCGGGACCAACCTGGTCTCCTACGGCTTCGTCGTCGGGCTCGACTACGCCAACCCCTGGCTCTCGCCATTCGACGAGATGCAGCGGTTCAAGACTCATCCGAAGATGCGTTGGCACTTCGAGGGCGGCCGGCGGATCAGCTACGGCGCGCGGGCACTGAACGAGGGCAGCATCCAATCGCTCCCCCGCCTGACATTCCCCGGCGGCGCGCTGATCGGCGATTCGGGCGGCTTCCTGAACGTGGCGAAGATCAAGGGAACGCACACCGCCATGAAGTCCGGCATGCTGGCCGCGGAAGCTGTGGCCGAGGCGTTGGCGAACGGCCGTCCGGCCGAGCCCGCCGCATACGCCGATAAGCTGCGTGCGAGCTGGATTTGGCCGGAGCTGTCCGCAGTCCGCAATATTCGGCCAGCGTTTGCCAAGTATGGACTGTATGGCGGGCTGCTGTATTCCGCAGTCGATACCTATCTGTTCCGGGGCAAGGCGCCCTGGACCCTGCACGAGGCGAAACCCGATAACGAGACCTTGTTGCCGGCCAGTCAGGCACCGCACATCGCCTATCCGAAGCCGGACGGCGTGCTGACGTTCGATCGGCTGTCCTCCGTGTTCATCAGCAACACGAATCACGAGGAAAACCAGCCGCCGCATCTGAAGCTGCGTGATCCCGCCAAGGCGATTGCGGTGAATTGGGAACAGTACCGCAGCCCGGAGACCCGGTATTGCCCCGCGTCCGTCTACGAGATTGTGAACGCGGAACAGGGCGAGCCGCGATTGCAAATCAACGCACAAAACTGCGTTCATTGTAAAACGTGTGACATCAAGGACCCGTTGCAGAATATCGACTGGGTCACGCCGGAGGGCGGCGGCGGACCGAATTATCCGGGCGGCATGTGACGCGCCGCTGGCCGTTCAAGTAAAAAAACCGCGCGCCCACTTCAAATCTGCATGACATCGCCTTCGTGTCTGATCTAGATTGTTGCCATGCAGTCCGCCCGACGTTTCCGACGCGCCGCCGTCCTCGGTTTTTCGCTGTTCACGGCTTCCATCGCTGCCGGCCCGCTATCCGCCCGGGCGGAGACGCGCTACGGCCCCTACACCCAGGCCGGCGCATACGGCGCGTATCTGGCCGGGCGCTTCGCGACGGCGCAGTCCGATCCCGCCAGAGCGGCCGACGAATTCCTGCGCGCGTTGGCCATCCGGCCCGGCGACGAAGATGTGCGGCAGGAGGCGTTCCTCGCCGGCCTGATGGCCGGCCGGCCCGAAGCCGCGGCGCTGGCCCGGCAGATGCCGGAAAGCCAGGCGGCACAGCTCCTGCTTGCCAACCAGGACATTCTCGCTGGACGCTGGAGCGCCGCCGAGCAGCGCTTCGCCGGCATGTCGCGGGACGATGGTCTGACCCAGCTCCTGCAGCCGATTCTGGTTGCCTGGACGCAGCAGGGTGCCGGCCATACCGACCAGGCGCTGGCCACGCTGCGGCCGTTTCTCGAAGCCCAGCGCCTGCACGCGGTGTATGCACTGAACGCCGCGCTGATTGCCGATCTCGGCAATCGCACGGCGGAGGCGACGCGCCTGTATCGCGCCGCTCAGTCCGAATTTCCTGGTCCCACGCTCCGACTCGCGCAGATCCTGGCAAGCTGGCACGCGCGACAGGGCCATCTGGCCGAGGCCGAGCGCACCATCGCCAGCCTGGCGGACACTTCGCCGGAAACGGCGATCGCGTTGCCGGGGCTTGCGGCCGTGCTGCGCACCCGCCCGGTCACCCGTGCCAGCGAAGGCATCGCCGAGTCCTATCTCGCGCTCGCCGCGGCATTGCGGGATCAGGATGCTGGCGACTACGCCATGGTGCTGTTGCGGCTGTCGCTGACGCTGCGGCCCGACTTTACCGCAGCGCGGCTTCTGGCGGCCGAAATTCTGGAGAACCAGCGGCACCTGCAGGCGGCTCAGAGCATGCTGGCGGCGATTCCGGCGTCTGATCCGCTGGCGCCGGTGGTGGCCGTCCGGCAGGCGTTTCTGATCGACCAGTTGGGCCGCACCAACGATGCCCTGCGTGACTTCCAGGCCCTGGCCCGCGCCTATCCGAACAGCCCGCTGCCCGACCTGCATGCCGGCGACATCCTGCGCGTGAAGCAGCACTACCCCGAAGCGATCGCCGCCTACGACCGGGCGATCGCCCGCATTCCGGCGCCGGGACCGAACGACTGGCCGGTGTTCTATGAACGCGGCATCGCCTATGAGCGGTCCCACCAATGGCAACTGGCGGAGGCCGATTTCCGCCACGCGCTCGCGCTGTCGCCGGACCAGCCGCTGATCCTCAATTACCTGGGCTATTCCTGGGCGGACATGGGCCAGCATCTGGCCCAGGCGAAACAGATGATCCAGAAGGCAGCGGAGCGCCGGCCGAACGACGGGGCGATCGCCGATAGCCTGGGCTGGGTGCTCCTGCGTCAGGGCGATCCGGTTCAGGCGGTGAAAGCGCTGGAACGGGCGGTGGAGTTGGAGCCGGAAGATTCGACGATCAACGGCCATCTCGGCGACGCTTACTGGGCGTCCGGCCGCAAGCTGGAGGCCACGTTCCAATGGCGCCGCGCGCTGACCCTGAACCCTGGGCCGGATGACGCCGCCAAGCTGGAGGCAAGGCTGCAGGCCGGCCATCCCACCGCCGTCGTCGCCGGCCCGTCTTCTCCATCCACTCTGGGCGAGTGAGCCTCCCGCGTTGAGCGCGCCTGTGGGCGTTAAGACGGGCGTTAAGACGGGCGTCGAGACGGCGCCGGCCAAGATCAACCTGTTCCTGCACGTGGTTGGCCGGCGCGAGGACGGCTATCACAGGCTCGATAGCCTGGCGGTGTTCGCCGGGGTTGGCGACCGGCTGTGGGCGGAGCACGCGGACGATTTGTCCCTGACCATTGATGGGCCGTTCGGGGCGTCGCTGAGCGCAGAGCCCGATAACCTGGTGTTGCGCGCGGCCCGGGCGCTTGCCGCCGAGGCCGGGGTGCCCCCGCGGGCGCATCTGCGCCTGGAAAAAAACCTGCCGGTTGCTTCAGGCATTGGCGGCGGGTCGGCGGACGCCGCCGCGGCGTTGCGGCTGCTCTGCCGGCTGTGGGGCATCACGCTTGCTCCGGCGGTGCTGGCGGGCCTGGCGGCGGGGCTGGGGGCGGACGTGCCGGTTTGCCTGAAAGGGCGGCCAACGCGCATGGGCGGCGTCGGCGAGGTGCTGGAACCGGTCGCGGCCTTGCCGGAATGCGGGCTGGTGCTGGTCAATCCGGGCGTCGGGCTTTCTACCGCCGAGGTGTTTCGTGTCCGGGCTGGCGGCTTTTCCGCGGTCGCCGTGTTGCCGCCGGAATGGGTGGACGCCCCGGCTATGGCGGCTGACCTCGCGGCGTTGCGCAACGACCTGGAGCCCCCGGCGGTGACGTTGCGGCCGGAGATCGCCGCGGTGCTGGCTGCGCTTGCCGGGACACCCGGCTGCCTGCTGGCGCGCATGAGTGGGTCGGGCGCAACGTGCTTCGGCCTCTTCCCTGGTGCCGCGATGGCGTCGCTGGCGGCGAGCGGATTGGCGCGGCCCGGATGGTGGTGTTGGGGCGGGCATATCCTGCGCGGCTGAACCAAGGCTTTACGACCCCGCGCCGGGGACCTATCACCTGCCGGCGGCTGATGGGGCGTCGCCAAGCGGTAAGGCAACGGATTTTGATTCCGTCATACGGAGGTTCGAATCCTCCCGCCCCAGCCAGCTCGCTTTCCACAATTCCCGCGCGATCGGGCTTGCCTCCAGCCGCACCTGCGCGGCGTCCGCCGCCCGCCGTTCTCGCCGAGCGATCAGGTGTCGGGCGGCCACACGACCGCGTAGATCGGTCGGCGTGCGGCGGAGCGCCTCGGCAAGCGCCTGCCACTGGCCGGCCGACGCATGGCTGAGGGCGGCACGGGTTTCCCAGGCCCAGTCCAGCTTCCGGATCGCACGGCTGCTCCTCCTCGGCCTGCCGGTGGGCTTGCGGCGCGTCCTCGATGGGGGCAGACCCTCAGAATCCCTTCAAACCGTGGTCGATCCATTCGACACCTTGGCCAACGTCGATCGGCGTTGACGGGGTGCCGGCCACGACTTGCATGACCGGGCGCGTAAGGTTCTGATCAACGTCGCCGACAATATCGGCAAGACGCACTTGCGATAGTGCCTGCGCGGAAGCCCGCACAGTGCTGCGCAAATATTCGCACAGTGGAGCGTGAAACGCCGCGCTCTTGACTGTGCCCCGCCAGGGGCGGAATGTGTAAGAGAGCAATCCTTCTGGATATGCGCTGATGTTTGACAAAAGACTCATGCGGCGGGTGATGCTCGGCGAGGCCAAGGGGCAGCTCGACATCGATGTATCGGCGTTGCTCGAAGACATCCTCGGCCACTTGCGCGAGCTGTTCAATGTCCGCCAGGGCAGCGTGCCGATCCGGCTCGACTACGGCATGAAGGATTTCAACGATGCGGCGTACCGGTTCCCGGATACTCTGCTGCTGATTCGCAACGAGATACGCCGCCAGATCGTCACGTTCGAACCGCGGTTGCGCGATGTCACGGTACGCCATTTGGCGATGCCGGACGAACCGCTGAAGCTCGTCTTTTCAGTCGTCGCCACGGTTGGACTGGCGGATTGCGCGCAGCGCGTCTCGATGGAGACCGAGGTCAGCGCGAACGGTTTCATCCGGCTCGTGGCATGAGCCCACAGGTGCACCAGTGACCTTCCGCCGCTATTATGAAGATGAGCTGGCCTACCTGCACGACCTGGGCGAAGCATTCGGCCGGGCGAACCCCGCGATTGCCGGCCTGTTGTCACGCCAGGGAACCGATCCGGATGTCGAGCGGCTGCTGGAAGGCTTCGCCTTTCTGACCGGCCGGCTCCGCCAGCGGCTGGACGAGGAGCTGCCAGAGCTATCGCATGGGCTGCTCGCGCTGCTCAGGCCGCAATATCTGCGCCCCGTTCCGGCGATGACCACGCTTTGCTTCGCCGCAGACGCTGCCGGCGTCGTGACGGTGCCGAAGGGAGCCGGGGTCGCATCCCGGCCGGTCGAGGGTGTCGCATGCCGGTTCCGGACCTGCTCGAACCTCGATGTGCTGCCGGCCTCGGTTTCGGCGGTGCAGTTCCAGGCCGGCGCCAATGCCGCGGTGCTGAGCGTCACGGTCCGCCTGGTGCAAGGTGCCACGTTCGGGGCCATCGCGGGACGGACGCTGCGCCTGTTCCTGAATGGCGAACAGGATCCACGGCTGGGCGCGCGTCTGCTGCGAGCGCTGTTGGTCGATCTGGAGCAGATCGAACTCGCCGTCGGCACGGCCACGTGGCGTTTGCCGCCCGGTGCCCTGCACCATGGCGGCTTCGACCCGGAGGAAGCAGCACTGCCCTGGCCATCGAACGCGTTCACCGGACACCGCGTGCTGCAGGAATACCTGGCATTCCCCGAGAAGTTCCTGTTCGTGGACCTGGCGTCACTGCCCGCAGATCTGCGTGGCGGCGGCGATACGCTGACCATCGCTTTCCGGTTTGCCCGAATCCCTGATTTGCCCGATCGCATCACCGCCGGAAACATCCGGCTCAATTGCGTGCCGGCGATCAACCTGTTCGCTGCGCCGGCCAATCCGTTGTCGCTCGACCCCGGGCGGATGGAGTACCGTCTGGTGCCCGCTGGACCGGCAAGCCGTTACGCGCGGATCTATTCGATTGACCGCATGGAAGGTCTGATCCAGGGCCGCCCGGATGCGCTGGTCCTGCCTGCCTTTGAATCCTTCCGCCATCTGCGGCCCGGCCAACCGGGCGCGTTCTATCGCTCCCGCATGCGGCAGGCGATCCTGGGCCGTGGCGGCGAGCTGTGGATCAGCTTCGTCGATGGCGGCGACAGGCCTGTGCTGCCCAAGGTGGATACCGTCTCCGCCACGCTGACTTGCACCGATGGCGAGCTGTCCGAACTGATACCGGTCGGCGGCCTGGATCAGGTCGCGGTCGGCAGTCCCGCCGCCATGTCATTTCGCAACGTCACACCGGTCACGCCGGAGGCGTCGCCACCGTTGGAGGGCGATACGATGTGGCGTCTGGTCGCCGGGCTGGCCCGCAGTATGAGCCCGCTGATCGACATCGAATCCCTGCGCAGCCTGATCGCCTCCTACGACTTTCGTGCCATTCATGACGAGCAGCAGCGGCGGCGGCTGGAGCTGCAGGTTTCCGGCCTGCTCGATCTCGGCATGGAGCCGATGGAGCGGCTGGTGAAAGGGATTCCGCTGCTCGGCCGGCAACTGACCGTCACCGTGAAGGAAAGCGGTTTCGGCGGCGCCGAGGGCGCATTCCTGTTCGGGGCGGCGTTCGAGGCGTTCATGGGCGCCTATGCCGGGCTGAACTCCTGCTACCGCCTCGTGATGCACTGCGCGGAGAGCAAAGTGCGCTTTGCCTGGCCGGTGCGGGCCGGCGCCGCAGCCGTGCTGTGACCGTCGCAGGGAATGCCGAGGCAATCGTCGCGCGGCTAGGTGTGCAGGCCGGCGGCTTTTCATTCGTCTGCGCCGTCGATGTCTTGCAGGAAGCTTTCGGCGGCACCCGGCCCGTCGGGACGATCGGACCGGTCGAGCAGGAAACCATCCTGTTTCGCGCCGGCGCCACGCTCGGGTTCCCGGCAGCGGATATTCGTGAAGTCGCGGCACGCCCGGCCGCTGACGGCCCGGCTTGGCCGGTGGAGATGAAAGTCACCTTTCTCGGGCTGTACGGACCCTCCTCGCCCATGCCCGCTTTCTGGACCGAGACGATACTGGGAGACGCGGATGAGGCGCGGAATCCCCGCGACTTCCTGGACCTGTTCGACCATCCGATGATCGCTCTGGTGCATCGCATCAGTCGTCATTACCGCATCCACATGCGGTTCGATCGGGCGCTTGAAGGCCCCGCGCCGCGAGCACTGATGGCGCTGATGGGGCAGATCGGCGGGAAGACGCTGGCGAAGACGCTGGACTGGACGCGCCTGTTGCCGTTCGCCGGTCTGTTCGCTCATTTCACGCGGTCACGCGATACGGTCGTCCGCATCGTCGCCGGCTATTTCGACATACCGGTGGCGGTGGAGGAATGGGTCGCGCGCAAGGTGCCGATCCCGCCCGATCAGCAATTCACGCTTGGCAATCCCGAGGCGCTGCTCGGCAGTGGAACCGTGCTGGGCGAGAGCGTGCCGGACGTGGCCGGCGCGGTGGCGCTGGTGCTCGGCCCGCTGCCGCTCCCGGTGTTCGAGGATTTCCTGCCGGACGGCACCAAGCGGCGGGAGTTGCGGGCGCTGCTGACGATGATTCTGCGCGAGCCGCTCGCCTGCTTTGTGGACCTCGTGCTGGATGCAGGCGAGGCCAGCGGACTCGTGTTGGGCGGAGCACGACTCGGTTGGACCACCTGGCAGACCGGTGGCGACGGCGAGATGCGCTGCCCGACCGGATTGATCTGAAACCGGAGAATGCGGATGATCAAGCTTGACCTGCAGACCAGTTGGGCCGGCAGCCTCGTCCCCATACGCGTTTACGCGCGCGAAGCAATCTCGGATTGCTACGAGCTGACGCTCGATGTGCTGAGCAGCGAAGCCTCGCTGCCGCTTGCCGATGCGTTGCAACATCCGGCCACCGTCACAATCGCTCTGGGCGAGCAGCAGCGCTGCGTGCCCGGCGTCGTTACCGAGATGGCCCTGATGGGAAGCCTGCCAGGCGAGCAGTTCTGGTACCGCTTGATACTGGTGCCGCGGCTGCGCTTGCTTGAACTGACACGGCGCAGCCGGGTGTTCTGCACCGAGAAGCCGTCTACGGTCGGCCAATTGCTCCAACAGGCCATCGCCAGCGCCGAGGGAATCACGATTCCCAGCACCGATGTCAGGCTTAATCTGCAGACGAGCAGCTATCCGATGCTCGACATGGCTGTGCAGTATGCCGAAACGGATCTCGCCTTCCTGTCACGCCGCGCCGAGAATGCCGGCATCTCTTATTACTTCGAGACCGGCGATGGGACCGATCGGCTGGTGTTCTGCGACGCCAATGTCTGCTTTCCCATGCTGGGCGGCGACACGGACAGCAGCAGCCTGCCTTACCGCCCGAGCGTTGGCGTCGCCGATCCCGGACCCGCGGTGCGATCCGTGGAACTGCTGGCGCGGCTTACCCCGCAGACAGCGCAACTCAACACCCGCGACTGGACGAGCCCGGACCGGCTGCTCCTGGTGCGGTCCGATCCGCAACCGAACGGGCTGGGGCTGCAAGAGTGGGAGGAGGAGGACGGCTACACCGATGCGGGATGGGGCGCCACGCTGGCGCGCGTGCGCGCAGAATCGCTGGCGGCCGGGCGGAGCGTGTTGCGCGGCAGAACCGACTGCCTGGCGCTTCAGGCCGGCTATGTGTTCACGCTCAAAGGCCACGACGCCGAGCACATGAATGGCCGCTACTTGGTGACATCGGTGACCCATGACGCCTGGGAATCGGTGGCCGGAGTCGAGTTCCTGCCGCATCGGACACCGCAGGGGGCCGGATACGGCAACAGCTTCACCGCAATTCCGTTGAGCGTGCCGTTCCGCCCGCCGCTGCGCACGCCGTGGCCGCGCATCGATGGCGTGCTGCGAGCGGTTGTGGACGGCGTCGGTCAAGCCCGCGCCGAAGTGGACGAGCTGGGCTGTTACCGCATCATCCTGCCGTTCGACCGTACCACGCGCCCGCCGGGCAAGTCGTCGAACCAGATCCGCCTCATCACGCCCTACGGCGGTTCCGGGGCCGGGTTTCATTTTCCGTTGCGGCCGGGGACACAGGTCATGGTGGCGTTCGTGAAGGGCAATCCGGACTGGCCGGTGATCGTCGGCCCGCTCTACGACGCCGCACAGGCCAGCGTCGTGACGCACGAAAACCGGTACGCCAACGTCATCACCACGGCCTCGGGGATCACCATGAAGTTCTACGACGGGCCGCCGCCGCCCGGGTCCGAGCCATGATCCCGGCCTACTGGCCGCCAAGGCCGTAGCGCGAGATCTTCTCCTGCAGCGTGCGGCGTGCCAGCCCGAGCGAGCGTGCCGCCCGCGTGCGGTTGCCGCCACTGCTCCGCAACGCCTGTTCGATCGCCCGCGCCTCGTAGCGCTTCATGTCGCTGCGCAGTACGCCTGGATGATTATCCGTCGGCTCCAGGGCGGGGGGCGCCTCAGGCGCCTGGCTGTCCAGCAGCACGTCGGACGGCAGGTCTTCCAGGCCGATTGGCCCGCCCTGCCGGCACAGGATCACCGCACGCTCCATCACGTTCTTCAGCTCCCGGACATTGCCTGGAAAGCGATATCGCCGCAGCGCAGCCAGCGCCTCGGGAGCGATGCCGGGCACCGGCTTGCCGTGCTGCCGGGCGAATTGGGTGATGAAGTCGTCTACCAGGACGTCGATATCTTCGGGGCGCGCCCGCAGCGGCGGCATCACGATCGGAAACACCGAGATCCGATAGAACAGGTCCTGACGGAAACGTCCGGCTTCGACCCGGCCGCGCAGATCGACATTCGTGGCAGCGATCACCCGCACATCGTGGCGCTGCCCTTCGGTCGCGCCAAGCGGGCGCACCTCGCCATCCTGGAGCACACGCAGCAACTTGCTTTGCAGCGGCAGCGGCAGGTCGCCGATTTCGTCGAGGAACAGAGTGCCGCCCTCCGCCGCGGCAAAAAGCCCCTTCTTGTCGGCGATCGCGCCGGTGAAGGCGCCCTTGCGATGGCCGAACAACTCGCTTTCCAGCAGATCGGGCGGCAGGGCGGCGCAGTTCTGAGCGATGAACGGTCCGTTGCACCGGGCGCCGCTGGCGTGCAGCAGCCTGGCAATCACCTCCTTGCCGGTGCCGGTCTCGCCCAGCATCAGCACCGTCACGCTGCGGTCGGCGACCTTGCCTGCCATATCAAGGACCGTCTGCATGGCCGGGCTTCGCGCGACGAGGCCGTTGGCGCACAATGCAACGCTCCCCCTCGCCTGGCACAAGGCGCGATCCGCGCTCTCGATTTGCCGATTGTCGCCATTGAGTTCGGCGAGCAGATGCCGATTGCGCTCCCGCAGCGTGAGATTGGCAACGATCATCGCGGCCTGATAGGCGAAGGCCTGCAGGAGCGGCAGCCGTGTCTCCAGATCGGCCGGATCGGCGGGCGACCCTGCCGGCGTATGCATGTTCAGCAGTTCGAGTACGCCCACGGTCACGCCGTCGCTGCTTCGCAATGGGCAGGCCAGCACGGAGACGGTGCGAAACCGCCGGCGGTGGTCGCGCTGGCGGATGGCCCCTAACGCAAACCCGGCGACGCCGGCGAGATCCGCGAGCACCACGGGCTTCCCGGTGAAGGCGGTCCATGTACGCGGATCGGCCATGTCCGGCTGCCCTTTGGGATAGAGGGCCAGCGCCTCCTCGACTGGGTTGCTCAGCCCGTCCGGCTGGCTGGCGAGCGGCACGAGCGAGGTGCCTGTGCGGTCCAACGCATACAGCACGCCGCCGCCGGCGCCGGCGATGCAGCATGCCGCGGCCAGGCATTTCGCCGCGCCGCGGCTGCGATCGCTTTCCGACGCGATCGCAGCGACGAGGTTGAACAGATCGACTGCTGTGTCGATGCAGTCGCGACCGGCCGGCGTCGGCCGGGCGCACCCTGTCGGACCTGAGGGGAAGGAGCCGCCGCTGCCACCGCCGTCCAGCATGATGTCAGGACTTCTCGAGCTTGCCGGTGAGCGAAAGGACGAAATCCGCCCCCATGTACTTGAAATGGGGCTGGATCATCAGTGAGACCTGGTACCAGCCGGGCTCGCCTGCCACGTCGGACACCTGGATCGACGCCTTGCGCAGCGGGCGGCGGCTGCGGACTTCGGCCGGCGGGTTTTCCTGGTCCGATACATACTGCCGTATCCAGTTGCCAAGCTCGGTCTGCAATTCGACGGCCGTCTTCCAGCTTCCGATGTTTTCCCGCTGCAGCACCTTTATGTAGTGGGCGAAACGGTTGATGACGAGTATGTACGGCAACTGCGTGCCGAGCTTGTAGTTGAGCTCGGCCGCCTTGCCCTCCGGCGTGTTGCCGAAAAATTTGGGCTTCTGCGTCGAGTTCGCCGAAAAGAAGGCGGCGTTGTCGCTGCCCTTTCGCATCGTCAGAGCAATGAATCCCTGATCAGCCAGCTCATATTCGCGCCGGTCCGAGATCAGCATTTCGGTCGGGATCTTGGTTTCCGTCTGGCCCATCGCCTCGAAATGGTGCAGCGGAAGCTCCTCGACGGCCCCGCCGCTCTGCGGCCCGATAATGTTGGGCGTCCAGCGGTAACGCGCAAAGCTGTCGTTCAGGCGCGTGGCGAAGGCAAAGGCGGCATTCCCCCAGAGATAGTTTCCTGTGTCATTGCCGGTCTTCTCCTCGAAATTGAAGCCCTGCGTGGGCGCCGTGTCGCTGCCGTACGGGAGGCGAAGCAGGAAGCGGGGCAGCGTAAGACCGATATAACGGCTGTCCTCGCTTTCTCGGAACGAGTTCCACCTGGCATATTTCGGCGCCTCGAAGATTGCCTGCAGATCTTTCAGGTCAGGCAGCGCTTCGAACCGGTCGATCCCGAAGAATTCCGGCGCAGCCGAGCCGATCACGACTGCATGGGCCATAGCCCCTACCGCCGCTGCGTAGCGCATGAGCTTCACGTCCTGCGCGCCCGGCGTGAACTGGTAGTTGGTTATAACCGCGGCGAAGGGCTGGCCGCCGAACTGTCCGTACTCGTCGACATAAACGTGCTTGTAGAGTCCGGACTTCACGACTTCAGGTGAGTCCTCGAAGTCGCTCAGGAGATCCTGTTTCGAGGCATTGAGCATCTCGATCTTGATGTTCTGCCGGAAGTCGGTCCGGTCAACGAGGAACTTGACGCTGCGCCAGGCGGACTCGAGCTGCTGGAATGCCTCGCTGTGCATGATCGCGTTGACCTGCGCACTGACCGTCGTGTCGATCGCCGCGATCATGCGATCCACCGCGGCGGATTGGATGCGCTCTCCCTCGTGCGCCGGCTTGACGATCTCGGCGATGAAGGCGGCGATGCCGCGTTTGGCTTCGTCGTATCCTTCGTCGCGGGGTGTTATCCTGGTCTCGGACAGAACCTGGTCGAGCAGCGATGGCTGCGCGGTCGCGACGACTGGATCTGGCACTGGCTGGGTGGCGGTATCGGACATGGAGGGATCCCTTTCCTGGCAACCTGGCGCGATCACGCAGCCGGGGCGGTGCTGATTTCGTCGATGATCTTCTTGCGAAGCGCCTCGTCGGCCAGGATGCGCTCGATTGCCTTGCGGAAGTTCGGCAGATTGCCCAGCGGCCCCTTGAGCGAGGTCAGGGCCGTCCGCAGCTCCAGCAGCTTGCGCACTTCCGGAACCGACCTGGCCACCTGGCCAGGCTCCAGATCCTTCAGCGTACCGACCTGCAGGTTGACCGCCAGATCGCTCGCTTCCGGGTCATCGGTGAGTTGGTTTGCCACGCTGAGGTTCAGCTCCAGCTTTTGGCTGCGCATGACCTCGTTGAAGTTGTCCTTGTTGATATCGACGCGCTTGCGTTCACTGATCGGCGTGTCGTCGGGCCGCATGGTAAAATCGCCGACAAGCAGAAGCTTGTGCGGCAGCTCCACCTCTTCGCGCGCGTCGCCCGTGGCGGGCTTGTAGCGGATATTGACGCGCTCCTTGGGAGCGACAGATGATTCACTGGCCACGCTTCAAATCCTTTTCTTCTGTTAAACGGAATAATTTCGCTGTCCGTGTCGCCTGCACGGGATCAAGCCGCGCCAGGCGCGCAAACGCAGCGGCAGCGCACGCCGCCCGGTCCGCCTGGGGAATCACCTGCGCAAGTTCGGGCGACGCCAGACAGTCATGCAATAGTTGTACTGTCTCGATAACGACGGCGGGCTCCCAGTCCTCAAGCCCATGCTGCTCGACCAGCCGGTCGAGATGCTGCAGGACCGGCAAGGCGACCGGTGACGCGCCGGCCTGGATGCACAGCCGGGCCTGCGCCAGGCCCCAGAAGAAACGAGCGCGGCCACTCGGAGCCGATCGTCCCGCCGTGACCAGGCCGGCCAGCCCGGCTTCGGCCTTGCCGCCCAACAACAGGGCCTGGGCCTCCGACAGTCCGGCCTTCCAAGGGTCTTGCTCCGTGTTCGCAGCAGCGCTGCTCGGCCGAGGCGTGACCACGGTTTCGATCCAGGCGCGTGTGGCGGCATCGGCGAATGGCTGTCCGTCGGAGAAGGCAAGGGCGGGCAGCGCGGGCAATCGCGCGATCAGCGCGGCGAGACCGTGGATGATAGCAGCCACACAGCCGTGGTAGCGTGCGCCCAGCTCGCCGAGCGCCGCGGCGGCCAGGCGATGGCCGTCCAGCCAAAAAATGCCCGACCCGGAGCAATAGCGCTCCAGCGCCAGAACGAGTTGAGCCGGGTCGCCGGCGTCGCGCAGCGCGGTGAATTCGGCTTGGCGCTGGTCGGTGGGCGGCAGGATAGCGGTGCGTCCCTGGCTTGCGGGCGGCGGGTCGGTGACTGCGAGCCATGTCACCGCGCGCAACAAGGCATAGGCACGGGGCTCGCACAGATCGGCCTGAAGCAACGCGAGCGCATTGCTGCGTGCCGCTTCGCGCAGCGCCGAGAGAATCTGCTCGGGATCGACCGGTGGGACCGCGGAGGCGACCGCGGGGGCCAAAGAACCGGCACGGGCCGCCGGCGCGCTTACCGCTGGCGCTGGCGCGGATGCCGGCATCGCGGGCTGTGCTGCGGCGTCCGGAGTCGGGGCCGCTTCTGCGGCGGTTGTCCGGGCCGCAAGCTGGCGCCGGGCTGAGTCGGCAAGGCTGCGCAGCGTTCGCGCGAGATCGGTGAACGCGACGCCGTGGGGAGGCAACTTTTCGACGAGCAGCCGTTCGAGCGCTTGCAGCTCGTCCCATGCCGCAATCGCGACATCGGCCTGATCATCCGACAGCGGGGCGATGGGAACCGTCCGTGCTGCCTCGACCGCCAGCCATTCCAGCACGCCCGACCGCGCACGCGGTCGCGCTTTCGGCGGGTAAAGCGTGTCCCATTGCCGCTCAACAAGATCGCGAAGAATGGACAGGCCGTTGGCCAGACCAGGCAGTCCCTCGGTATGCGCAAGCCCGGCCGCGAGCCAGACGGCGACGGCCAGATCCTTCGATTTCGTGGCCAGGATCGTCTCCGCCTGGCGGACCACGTCCGGCCACTGCACGGCGCCTGGGCCCGTGCGCTCCAGCTTGCCGATCTCGGTTTGCAGCGCGTCGAAGTCCGGTTGGTAGCGGAAGGCCGCCGGGTCAGGCGCTTCGGCCGGAAGCGGCGCCGTCGCGTTCGCGACGCGGGGATCGTTCAATCGCGGCATAAGGCACCGCTCGCGGCATGGCAGGCCCCGATGGCAGCGATCAGCGCGGATGGGTCATCCGGCCGGTCGGTGCGAGCAGGCGCGAGTGCCGCCAGCAGCCGGCGCCAGGCCTCGTCGTCAATCCCGCCCGGGCGCGCGGGCCGGCCGATGGCCAGCACCGGGTCGGAGCCGAACGGGTGGCGCCCGGCCAGCAATTGGTAAGCCACCACAGCCAGACTGAAAACGTCGTCACGGGGATCGGGTGCGAGGCCCAGCAGCCGTTCTGGCGCCGCATAGGCCGGCGTGGCGACGTGCGGCGGCCGGTGCCAGTCAGGGTCACGCGCGGCGCGGGCGGTGCCGAAATCGATCAGCTTCACCTGGCCAGAACCGTTACGCAGCAGGTTCATCGGCTTCACATCGCCATGCACGATACCGCGCCGGTGCAGCCAGACGAGTGCATTCGCGACGCCATCGAGCAGATCGGCAACCCGCCAGGCAGGCAGCGGACCGCCAGCGCGCATCAGGCGTTGCAAACTGCCGCCGCTGAGCAATTCCAGCACGAGGAAAGGCTGGGTATCCGCCGTACCGGCATCCAACGCGCGAACAATGGACGGATGTGCAAGCGCGCCCAGCAGGCTTGCTTCGTGCCGCAACCCCTCTATCGCGTCTGGCTCATTTGCATGGTCGGCGCGGAGCAGCTTGAGTGCCACCGGCACCGCGCCGGGTGACTCGACCGGCCAGGCCGCATAGATCGCGCCGGTGCCGCCGAGACCGATCATCTCGCCGAGCCGATAGCCGCCGACGCACAGGGAGCGTGCATCCGCTTTGTCGCTTGCTGGTGTGTCAAAGCCGGGGAACACAGCGGAATGCCGAAAAGGCCCGATCGACGAACGGATTGCTCACAGTCTCCGCCCGGAGCTGGTAGTTGGCCTTGTAGCCGTTGAGATCGAAAGAGACAGTCAGCCGCGCGCCATTACCGTCTTTGGCGCTGGTCGCCCCCTGCAACAACTGGAAGACCGCCCACGTTCCATCGTAGTGGGTTTGATGAACCTCGCCATTGACGGTCGTGATCGAGAAAGTCGCACCACCGTCGCCGGTCGGCGGCCAGCTGAAAGGGGCGGGTTGTGGCGGCTCGTGCCGGTAGACGAGCTTGGTCTGATCGATTTGCAGCGTCGCCGACATCGCCCGCGGATCGAGATAGCTCGGGGTCAGCCAGAAGCGGACCAGCAGGTTGCCTTCAGGGCCGAAGAAGAGGTTGCGAATGTCCCTCGCACGGCTGATCTCCGAAAGGTCACTGCCGGAAAGGTCCAGCGCCAACCCGTTTTGCGATGCGAGAGCGAGCCTGCCGTCCGGCCCCTGTGTGGTGAACATCATCAGGTTTCCAGCGATGAACTTGTCCATGATGCCGTTCGGCCCGAAGAAGCTGGAAAAGTCTCGCACCGCCACGTCCCGGCCCACACTGGGGTCGCCGGGGGCGATGAAGGGATAGCGCCGTGCGATCGCCTGCTCGCAGATCGGCGCCACATCGCGCGCCCAGGAGGCCTCGATCCGGTCCAGGGTGAGCCGCATGAAGGTGTTCCAGATACTCGCGTAGATCTGGCGGAAAATGCCGTCCAGCGGCCGTGGGAGGGTCGCGGCTTGTACGCGCAAGCCAACCAAGGGATCGGCCCCTTGCCCCGACATGACCTGGGCGGCGATTTGCTGCGCAGCCCCCTCCGGCGATTGGGCTGAGGCCACGCCGGAGACGACGCCATAGGAAGCGGCCAGGGTGTTCGTCACGCGCTGCAACGGTGCCTGTCCGCTTTTCGTGTCGAGCATGGTCTGCAGCGGCGCGAACGGCAAACGAATCGCATTGCCTGGCCAAATCTTTGGATCAGTGGGAAATACCGGCGGCACCGCCAGATTGGCCGCCTGCTGCGCGAGATTGGCGGCGGTCGCGCTGCCCACACCCCCTGCGGCCACACCCCCTGCGGCCACACTCCCGCCGGCCACACCGCTGACTGCACCTGCCGCCTGGGCCAACAGGCCTGTCTGCGGCGTTGTCGGCGGGTCCAGTTCAGTCTGCTGCTTGATGAGATTGATGAGCTGGACCAGCGGTGAGTCCGGACCCGCCATGGTTTGCAGACCGCCAGCGAGACTCGGAAGATCGGGCAGCGCGCGCAAGCCGATCTGGCCGATCACGCCTTGCCACTGCCTGACGTATTGCTGAACGTACTGATTTGTGACCGCTTGCAGCACCGACGCAACGGATTGGTCGGCTGCGCTGCCGGTCCCACCCAGCACCCAGTCATCGGCATCGATCCCCCTGGCCAGCAGGGGGGCCTGGGGCAGAAAGATCTGATAGAACCCATTGCGCGTGTAAAGCGCCGGCACGACCACGGGAAGACCTGCCTGAGTACGTAGCATCAGCAACTGCGAACCGGCAGCGCCGAGAGCGCTCTCGACGTCGAGCGGCTGCGCGTTGGGCGAGTTGAGAGACAGAGCCTTCAGGCGCTCGTAGACCGCATCGACGTTCGGTTGCTGACGCAGGTCGGCGCGTGCTTCGGCGATCAGGCCCTGGTCGAGACTGACCGGGAGCGGCATCAGTTCGAGCAGCCGCGTGACATGCTTCTGGGCACTCGCACGCCGTTGCGGATCGAACGGGAATTCTCCCTGCACCACGTTGCCGGTCCAGGCCGCTACCGACGGTTTGTTGTAATGGGAGGGGTCGGCGAACATCAGGTATATGGTCAGCAGCGAGCGGATGCGCGAGCGGTTTACGCCCGTCGATGTTGCCTGTTGCAACTGCTGCTGCAGCCCGGTTCGCAGGGCCGGCAGCAGCAGCGTCTGCAGCGCCGAATCATAGTTCCGCTGTGTCGCTTCGCCCGCGGCGGCGATACCGAGCGGGCTGATGCCGATAACGCTCTCGGTTGGCGTGTCCATGAGGTCGATGCGAGTCAGCGACCAGGCACGATCCAGGGCTGGCAACACGGCGGCCAGCCCATTCTGCGGCAACGCCGCGGGCAGCACCGCCCGCTCGGCCGCCACGCCGCCACGCATTGCTTGCAAAGAAGCGACATGGCTGGTGTATTCGGCAGACCACCAGCCTGCCGCGACGACCAGCAGCGACAGGCAGCCAAGATAGCCGGCGCCGTTCATCATGGCGGTGCGGCGCTCGGCGCGCATGCTGCGGCCGGCCAGTCCGGCTTCAGGAACAATGAACCGTTGGAACAAGCCCTTGAGGAAAAGCGGTGCCAGCCTGCCCTCGCGCAAGTCGTGTAGCAGGGTGGGCATCAGTCCGACGCCGAGGCCGAAGCGCCCGCTCCAGCCGTCGATCTCGGCGGCCATGGTTTCACCCGTTCGTCCGGCGCTTGTCAAAAAGGCACCGCGCAGCAGGAGCGGCCGCTCCGCCCGGCCGACGAGGGTAAGTTCACCGGCGAATTCGAGCACGCTCTGCGAGACAGCGGCCAATTGTTCGGGAAACAGCGCCATCCGGGCGCGAATCGACGGGTTTGGCTCGATCGCCGTGCGGGACGGCAGCAATCTGCTTACGGAACCGACCAGTTGCGCCAGCCGATCCTGCAGCGAATTCTGGCCGCCCCGGATGACGCCGCCTTGCGCCGGCAACGCCACACCGAATGGCTGTGCGAGCGCGTCGACGTCAAGCCGGCCGAAGAACTCGGCGAAGCCGAGAATCACATCGCACTGGCTGATGACGAGATAAGCCTGGAGGCGGACGGCGAGGCGCAGCATGGCCTCCTGCAGGCGGCGTCGGATCGTGGTCGCAATCTCGCGCCCGCCGCCGGCCAGCAGCGTCCCCGCGGGTATAACGACGATCACGCCGTCCAGCGGCCGCCGCGGCCGCTGCCGCTGGACGAAGTCCAGCAGGTTGCGCCAGTTGCGCAGTGTCGCACTGTCCTGGCCGGCATCCTGGACCAACGCCCCGGCACCGCAGATGAACACCGCTTCGTTGGTGAACACCCAGCGCCACCGCAAGGCTTGCTGCTGCGCCGAGCGAGCGCTCTGCCCGAGCGGGTCGGCGAGCGGCTCTTCGAACAGCATTTGCAGACCCGATTCCATGACCAGCGTCGTCTTGCCGGCCGCGACGGGTCCAACAACCAGGTACCAGGGCAGGGCCAGAACAAACTGCCTTCCGTAGCCAGCCCGTTCCCGGCGCAGCGTGTCGATCATGTCGCGCAGATGCGCGTTGTGCTCCGCCAGCTCGGCGTCGGTGGCAGCCTTGCTCTCGTCCCTGGCGCAGTCGACGGCCAGCTTCAGGACACGGGCATCGGCGCGGCGGCCGCGCCACCAGACGAAGCCCTCAGCGGCAAGCCAGATGGTGAGGACGACGAGAATGCCCCACAGCCGCTGCCAAAGGCCGGCAAAGGGGCGGACGCCGAACAGGACCAGCTCACCGCCAAACGCTGCTATGGCGACACAGATCGCGGTGACGCCGATCAGGACTCCCAGGTTTCGGGGCGAAAGCACGCGCCGCAGGAAGGCGACCATCGCTGCGCTACCTCTTTTCCATGCCGCCCGTCTGCGAGGCTCCAACCGGCAGCGATAGGGCGTCGATCTGCTCGGCGACGCGCGCCGCATCCGTCTGCAGCCGATAGCCAAACCAGCCGAGCAGGATTGCCGCAAGCAAAAGGCAAACCGCCCCGACCACCCACACCGGCACGTAATGGATTAATCGAGCCCGCCGGCCTATCTGTTCGGGCTGTGGCACCGGAACCGGCGTCGGCGTACCGAAGCGCGGGCGCAGCACATCAAACAGTCGACGGCGCAGCGCATCGACCTGCGCGCTGCCGTCGCGCTCCAGCCGGAACTTGCCCTGGAAACCGAGCAGCAGGACGAAGTGACAGAGCTCCAATAGGTCGCCGTATTGCTGGCTGTCCTGCAGCGCGCGATCGATGAGGGTGAAAAGCTTTTCGCCACCCCATGTTTCGTTGTGAAACATGCTGAGAAGGCTGGCATTCTTCCATTCGGACGAACCTCCCCGGGGCGAGGTCAGCACGGCTTCGTCGATCGCTGTGCACAGCACGTAGCGCGCAGCGTTCACCTCGCGGGCATTGACACCGTCCGCCAGGGCGACGCGTTCGAACTGGTGAATCAGCGCCGCCGCGCCGCTCTTCAACTGCTCCGGGTCGCTGACACTGGTGCCGGCCACGATTCGGGCAAGCAAAGACAACAGCGGCCAGGCGCAGCGTACCAGGCGTCCCGATCCAATAGGCGCCGGAGGCTCCAGTAATGGGCGCGCGGCGATCGTCTCATCCGAGGCGGCGGTTACGCGGACCGTCGGCGCATCGTCCGGCTCAGGGCGCTCGATATTGTCGAAGAGCGGCAGGGATGAGGGCCCGTCGGGCATCTTCAAGCGCTCCGTATTGCCCAGAACTCGAGCGCCAGACCCGGTATTTCAGCCCCGACGTGAATAACGAAAGCAGGCGAAGCCTGCATTTGCCGCCACATCTCGGAGTTACGATCAAGCGCGAAATAGACCGTCCCGGTTTGGTACGGAATCTCTCGCGGTGCGACCGGTGCCGGGTGCAGCGGAATGCCGGGGAGTTGCAGATTGATCAGGTCGCGGATCGACTCCGCCGGTCCGATCTTTGCCTGCGCGGGGAAGATCGCCCGCAGCCTTTCAGTATCGATCGCTGCGCGTGCCGCGAGGACGAAGGATGCGCCGCCCAGCAGCGCCCGATCGGCGATCGGCGAAACATAGAGCCCCTGGCCGCGGAACTCCAATGGCAGCGAAATGGCCGTATCAACGGACAGCGAACTCAGCGCCTCGCGGATGACGAGCCCGAGGCGCGTCAGGCATGGCGCCGGATCGGCATGTTGCCAGTCCGGCAAAGGCGGCGGCCGCCGGCCGGCGCGCGAAAAGGTGGCAAGCGCGCCGGCGAGCCGCAGCGCCTCGCGGTAAAGATCGGCGGGCGCCGCCCAATCGTCGTTCGCCAGCGCGCTGAACACCGGTTCATGTGCATTGATCACCGCGAGAAGCGAGAAATCCACCATGCCGGCGAGATCGGACGTGGTGCGCGAGGGGTCGATCCGATCGGCCAGCAGGCTGCCGCGGCCCGCAAGCATGCCCTCGATCTCGCGCGCAAAGGTGGCGAAGCGGGGATGCGCGGCGAGCCGCAGCGAGGGCGGGATGAAATTCGGGTCGAGCTGGATCGCACGGGACGCATCAATCCGGATGATTCGCGCGATCGGCAGCGTGACCAGCTCGTCCTCGGGCTCGCCAGCGATGATCAGCCGCAGGCTCGGCAGACCGACGGGAATCTGCGCGCTGGCGCCAGCCCCAGTCGTATTGCGCGCATCCTGTTGGTGCAGCCGGAAGCGCTGACCGTTGTCGCCCACTTCCAGTTCGTCCGACAGACGTGCCGGCAGCGCGAGCTTGACAATGCATTCGGCGGTGCCGGCCGGCACCGCGAGCGGAGCCGGTGGCGCGTCCTGCCCGGGGATGTCGATCGTGGTGCCGTCTTGCATGACCGCGCGGCAAGCGTCCACGGCGAGCTTGCCGAGCCCGAGCAACGATCCGTCGAGCCGCAGGCCGTGCAGCCCCCAGGACCGAGGCATGGCGCTCTCCAGGCGCTTCTCCAGCAGCGACTCCATCCAGCGCTGCATCTGCTGCATATGTTGTGGCCGGACGAGCTGGCCTTCGAACCACAGCGGCCTGCTTGCCAAAGACATTCAGAAAATCCCGAGAAAGCGCGAGCGGGGCTTTGGGAATGCGATGGAGTGTGCCTGCAACGTAACGTTGATCTGATTGTCGTCGCCAGGAGAAATCGGCCGGACGGCGCGCCAAAGTGCGCCGTCGAGATCGCGGAAGCCGGCCAGCACGCCAAGGAACAGCGTCCCAGGTGCAGCAACGCTGTCGATGTGCATCGTCTTGCCGGGCTGAACCTCGATCTCCTTGCGGCCCAACATGTCCGCCCCGAGCCTCTTTGTGTCGTCGTCGTAAAGATCGAAGAACGATGCGCTGTTGAACGTATCCGGGGATTTGAGGTCGTAGAACCGGACCACGGTCGGCGACGGCTGGTTGTCGCTGTTCGGGTTGACCTGCGGAGATGCGGTGACGGTGAGCAACACGTTGGTGGGCGAAGGACCACCGCAGGCGGCGATCACGGCACCGATCGCAAGCAGCAACAGCGTTGGGACAAGGGCCGGAATGCGGCGCGTCGGCATGGGTTATGTGCTCCCGCACCTGTCGAACGTCAGAAGCTTGCGGAGCCGCGGACGCATGCGCTCGCGCAGTTCCCTGCGGAACTGCGCCTCGGCCAGTTCGACGAGTTCGTCTTCCATGCTGGACATAAGCTCAATCAACTCAGCGCGCCTGGCGGCTTGCCGGAGCGGATGTGATCGGAGCGAGGTCCTGAAACGCGCTTCGACGGCTCTGGGGGTCATGCTGACCAAGGCATGCAGGAGTGCGCCGCGCACCGCGTCAACATAGGCGTCCTCGTGCTCAGCGGCGAGCGTAAACACGTCATGCACCGCGTCCTCAAGCCGTGGCGCGGCAGGCTCGCCCCGGCCGATAAAGCGGCGCAACCCGCGCCGCCCATCGATGAACGGGTTTGTTGCGGAGCGATCCGACTGGCCGCAGGAGCCGAGCAGGACGCCGAAGCCATCCGCGGCTTCGCGCAACGCTGAGCCGAATTGCGCCATGAGACTTGCTAGGCTGGCGGGATCAAGATTCGCCGGCACCATCCCCAGACCGCACCAGAACGCAGCCAGCGCCGTGGTCGCGGCCGCCCCTCCCCGGTACGGCACACAGGCCGCCGACTGCGGGTCGGCACCATTCGGTGGCGGCGTCCGCAGGGGCGGTCCGGACGCGTCAGCCGGATGCGTGATCCTCCCGGTCATCACATGCGCCAGATCGTCGAGCGGATTACGGTTCAGTTCGGTGTCAGGTGAAACGATCGGCCGTGGCACGGTGCGTGGCCCGGGAGATGGATCAGCAGTTGCCGCAACCGGCGGAGTGCCTGGCGGCGGAACGCTCTTTGCGGGGGCACTGAATGGCTCGGCAAGGGCGACAGGCGGCACGTCGGGCGGAACCGCTGGAGCCGGCTCCGCCGGAGACGAACGCGGAAACAGCGCAAGGTCACAGTCCAATCGCCGATTGCGGGGGGTCGCGCCGGCATCCGGAATCAGATCCGATAACAATCTCTCCAGCCGCTCGGAGGTATGCTTGCCATTGGTCCCGCGCAGAACGGCATCGGACTGCTGGGCACGTTCGGCAGGCGGCTCGTTCAATGCCCAGGGCGGATCCAGCAGCGGCGAGGTCGCCGGCTCTACCAATGCCAGCGGCGCATCGGGCGTATCCGGCATGGGCGCTTCCGTCGTAATTTGAAAACGTCCGACGCGAAATCGGTCACCGACCTCCAGCGGGCGTCGTTCGCCTTTCGGTAACGGTTCGCCGGCGCCGTTCAGGTAGGTTCCGTTGGTGGACTGGTCTGTGATCCCATAGTGTCCGTCGGCGAAGTCGATACGGCAATGCTGTAAGGAGACAATCCGCTCCGGGTCCTCGATAAACACGTCGCAGCTTGGCGACCGACCGATCCAGGCTCCAGCGGGGCCAATCCGGCAGGCGCGGGCGCGCGTGCCGCCCGGACCGGTCACTGAGAGCAGCAAACAAGGTGCTGACGGATCTGTTGGTGGAGAGCGCTCTCCTGAGGGGCTGCAACGGAGGGTCTGGTCAAAATCCATCGATGCCTCCGAATGAATGGAGCGAACGTAACCTAAGAGTTGACCGCAGTCAACAAAGAGGGCGCATTTGTCATAAACAATCACTCCCCGGCGCCAGGATGGCGGGGCCGGCGCGCGCCTCGGCATCGGCTGTCAGTTGAACCCATTGTCTTGCGCGCCAGATGCGGATTCTCGGCAGGCCGAGATGGCGGCGATCGATCTTAAGCAACACGTCGGCAGGCCGAATGATCGTTGCCTCAGGGCGCTGGAGGCAGCGGCGGGACAGGCATTGTCACGAAGGCAGTAGAATCGGCGCCCAGAACAGCCACTTTGCTGCCGAAGGTATCCGCCGAAATCCTGCTCCGACTGTGCAATTCGTGCGACGGGAATGCGTTATTCGGCCCCGTAGCTCACGTGCCGCGCTCATACCGTTCGCAGCAATATCACCACACATCTTGGGGGATCGCGCCAGGCTATTACTGTCAACGCGCACCGGGACGAGAGCGCGGCCTCCCACGCTGCGCTGCGCAGGACACCGCGCAGCCATGCGCGGATCTCCGCGCAGCCGGACGGCGCGCGGCATCCACAAGATACTGTTTTCCGGCGCTTATGGCTATGGCATGGCGCTTGCTGATCCAAACAAGATGAACCAGTGAAGAGGGTTTGACATGTCGCAGCCTCTCTATCTTTCCGTGAACGGCGCCACGCAGGGCAAAATCAGCTCGGGCGCCTTCACCGCCGACAGCGTCGGCAACGTGTACCAGGACGGGCATGAGGACGAGATCTTCTGCCAGGCGTTGAGCTACCACGTCACCCTGCCGCGTGATCCGCAGAGCGGCCAGGTGACCGGCACGCGCGTGCACATGCCGGCGAGCTTTGTGAAGTATGTTGACAAGTCCTCGCCGCTGCTGCTCACCGCGATCACGTCAGGCGAAGTGTTGCAGATCAAGGCGGATCTTTATCGTACCTCGACGGCGGGAAAACAGGAGAAGTACTACACCGTGACATTTACCGACGCGATCCTGGTGGACCTGCGCTGCTACACGCCGGAGGCGCTGGACCCGCGGAACGCGAACTACCGCGATATGGAGGAAGTCGGGTTTACCTATCGCGCGGTCGCAGTTACGCACGAGAAGGCCGGCACGTCCGGAAACGACGACTGGCGCAAGCCCAAGTCGTGAGGTGAAGCGGGCGGGGCGTGGCCATCCGCCCGCCCTTCCGGCGCATGGAAGGGGTGGGCCACGTCGATGCGGGGCATCCGTCGGCACATCAGGACAGAACGATGCCGGAACGCCAAATGCCCGAACGCCGCCGACGGGCTGCCGGCCCAGGTGGACCGGCCAAAGCATTAGGCAGGAATGATCCGCCATGGTTCGCGACACGGATGCAGGCGGCCGGGCAGACAGGCGAACGGGGCCCACGGGCCGCCGATCATGGTGCGGTGCGGCGTTGGTCGCCGCCGTCGTCGCTGTGCTGGTGACCCCGTCCGCCGCCGCGCCCCCGCCGCCGCCCGCTCCCCTGGAGACCCGTGCCGCGGCCGGCGATGCCGCCGCCACCGCCGAACTGGCGGCCCGCCTGGAGTTCGGTCTTGGAGTGGAGCCCGACCCGGTGCGCGCCCTGGCGATGTTCTGCCGGGCGGCGGCGTTGGGAAGCCGGCCCGCGGTCCTGCATGTCGCCGCCTGGCTGCTGACCGAGGACGGGCCGGACTACGATCCCATGCTCGCCGCAAGCTGGCTGCGGCGGATGCAGCGTGCGCAGCGCGGCCTGCCGGCCGATCCACACGAAAAGCCGCCGCGCTGCCCGACCGATGCAGCGACCGGGCTACCGGCCGCCGCCTTGTCCGTCGGCGCGTTGGTGGACGCGCTCGCGTCGGTGCGTGGCGTCGATCCGGCGCTGGTGAAGTCCATCATCGCCGTGGAATCCGGCTACCGCAGCGGGGTGGTCTCGCCCGCCGGCGCCGCCGGGCTGATGCAACTTATGCCCGGTACTGCGCTGGCGCTCAACGTGACCGACCGGTTCGACATCGAGCAGAACCTGCGCGGCGGCATCGCCTATATCGCGCACTTGCTGGTCGTGTATCGTGGCGAACTGCCGCTGGCCCTGGCCGCCTACAATGCAGGACCGGGCGCGGTCGATGCCTGCGGCTGCGTCCCGGACAACGGCGCGACGGTGCAGTATGTCAGCCGGGTCCGCGCGCTTTACGAAGCAGCGCTGTCGGCGGCACGCCGACCCCTCGCAGACCAGTTGGGGCGGGTGGCGCGGGCGCCTGGATCGGGCTGGTGACCACGCTGCGGATGTCCCGGCCTGCGCGTCACCGCGGCGCGACGGCGGCGGCGCCGCCACAAGCACCCAATCTACAGTGGCACGACCCCGAATTGTTCAAAGACATCGGCCACGCCAAGTAGCCAAGGGTCAAGCGGCTCCGGTAGGGCTGGCTGCAACATAGGCTGATTGACCACCAGGGGGGAATTGGTCGTTAGCGCTGGCGCGGTCAAAACGATGCCGGCCTGGGTGAGTTCGATCCAGCACATTGGACCGGCTTGCAGCCTTATGCCGCTGGGTGTGACCGTGATCGAGGAAGCGACCGGATAGTCGGTGCCCGGATCGAGCGCCTGCTTCTTTAGCGCGAGCGCGGCCAGCACCAGCGCGACAGCCTCGGTGACGGCAAACAGGCTCATCAGGCCAATGAATTGCCCCCGAAGCGCCTTCATTTCCGCTTTGATACCGTCCTCCGATTTCCCCCCCCACGCACGGATACCCTCGGCCCCGATGGTCACCGCAAACGCGGCGGTCAATGCAAGCAGGGTTTTGTTCACAACATTCATGGCGGCCGAATAGCCTTTGATCGATACGATGAGCCCGGCGTCGGTAAGCGGATTGTTCGCAATGGTAACCCTACTTGCGGCTCGCAGTGAAGCGTCCGGCTGTACGCTTGAAAATGCCCCACCGCCGCCCTTGATTTCGATCCGGTTGTTCGAGATTCCAATGTCGATAGGCGCAAATTTGATGGTCAGTCCGAAGCCTGAATCAAATTTCAGCGGACCGGAAATCAGGGCTTGATTGCCCATGTTACAATCCATCTTGTTGCCGAAGATGATGTTCTCCTGATCGCCCGACGTCAGGCTGAATTTTCCGCCGTTCGCAACAACGACTTGACGAAGGTAGTTGTTCCCCTGATCATACTGATACGTCGCTGAGTAGAGCCTGTCATCATTGATGGTTGCCGCGTAAGTTTCGCCACCGAACGTCGTTATGCTGGACGTGAGAGCGTTCTGCGAAATTTTTCCACTCGTGTAGAGTAGGATGCCGGCGGAGAGATCCGAGGACTTGGCCTTAACCAGCGTGGCGCGGTCCTCGATCGACGGGTCCGTCGCACCCGCCCGAATATAAGACTGATACCAGTCGGTACCCGAGGTCGGTCCAGGGACATAGACATTCCAGAACTGACCGGGCGTTTGCGCAGCAGTGCCCTCGTCGGCGCCCGGCTGCCCTGTCGCTTGGTCGGTCATTGGCTCGGTCCTTCGTCTCAGGATGAATTTGGTCAGGGTGCTGTGGTCATCGTCATGTCGATGGCCATGGTTGGGGCTATGGTACCGCCATACGCGCATAAGCACTTGCTTGAGATCAGCGCCTTCGACAGTCCGCAATAGGTCTCGCTGATCGCCGGCGGGAACCAGCCCGACGCCGGCACAGGCAAGCAGGCACCTGGCGTCGGCACGCCCATCGCCGCCGTGGTCGCCGCGATGACCGTCGGGTTCGATGGCGCACGGCACATCACGAATGTCGGAATATTCACCAGCGGGACGATATCGGTTATCAGCGCACCCGGCAGCGCGCCCATGTGTTGCGTCTTTCCCGGCAACGGCATGGTCACGAATGGCGCCGGCACCGCGCCCATGGTGCAGGTTAGCATGCACCCGGTTGTCAGATACTCCGCCATGTCACGCCACCATCTGCCCTGCACCGGGAAGGCTCATCTCAACGACCGATTCATATCTCCGGGAGTCCTGCGGTTTTCCTGATCGCCGCAACCTCAGTGTTGATGTAGCTGAGCAAGCGGTCGAATAAGACCTGGGGGTTGTGTTCCTTTTCAACGCAGTCGCTCAGATCGGGGGGCAGGCCGGCGCTGGCGAGTTTGTCCCGCGCCTGATTGAGCATCTCGGCCGCAGCTTTCTGCGATTCCTTTGACGAAGGTAACAATTCGGAATACGCGCGCCTCATCCGGGCATCGAGATCCGCGAATGCCAATGGCTGCCGGCCGGGCTCGTCCAACTCGCACTGGAGCCAGGCCAGTTCCTGCGTCAGCACGGATTGACGCATCGGCTGCACGCCGCGCCACACAAGCACCAGCTTATCATCCTCGGGCAGGGCGACCACCGTGTCGAGGTTCATGACCACCTCTTCGGCCACAACGTCGCTCCGGTCGTACTCTGCGATCCGGGCTGGGTCCTTCGGGACATCGCCTGTTATGCGCAGTATCCCGACCCGCGGCCTCAGACCCGGCAGGCGCGTGCGAAGCTCCGGGATCGTGGGATGGAGGTGACGCAGAATCAGCAGCTCGTCGCCGCGCGGATAATTGCCGGCCTGCTGGTCCCCCGGCGCCGCATTGTTGAAGGTCGGGTCGTAATCCTTGGGCGGAAGGGGTGCCCGAAACATGGACCAGCGGTGATCATAGGTCCCGCGCTTGCGAAGCCGCTGCTGGAACAGTGGCGGAACAGGAGCGAAATTCGCCGGCGGCGGCCGATCCGTCGGCGACTGGATCGGATGGTCCGGGTGCTCGATCAGAGGCAGCGCCACCACTTTTGAGCCGTGTTCTTCCCTGATCGGATCGATCCCGCGGCCAAAAGGGTTCGCCGGATAGGACAGGCCGCCGAAACTGTATTCCCATCGTAGCGGAACGCTGACGACGGGCTTTGTCTTGCCGATGACCCAGTCGCCATCACGGATGGTGGCGTGTCTTGGGCCATGGAGAGAAAGACTCTTTTTCAGCGGCCCGAGTTCGAACGAGGCAGTTCCCGTCGGCCGGGCCTGGCCGTCCGGCTGGTGAAACGCACCAAGGATGTAAAAATCGGTATGTGGCTTGAACGGCGCAAGGTCGCTGGCCCAGGCAAGGCTTCGTCCAACCTCGTCCAGGAATGGCTGGTCCGGAGCAAAGTCCAGTTGCTGATCTGCAACGGTACATACGCCGTCGTGCTGAAGGACGAACGTGCCTTTCACGATGATGGTCAAGGAATGGGCGGGAGGCGATACCTGCGAAGGCTGCGGGATCAGCTTGAAGGGCGTGTTGTTTTTCAGCATTATGACCGCATTGCGTTGCTTGTGGTCCGCACCGGCGCAGGCATGACACCACTTCGCCACAGCCAACGCGAAGGGCCGGGGCGGTGGCGCACCGAAGGCGACGCGGCATGCGGACCGTAGCAAAGTCGTTGACCGCGGTCAACTACGGGGTTACCCTCCCCGCACCTTTTGTTCCAACCCGGCCCTCACATTAGGTCGCCATGTCGCTTGCCGGGTCTTTTCGGGGAACACCGTTTATGACAGACGTTAGCGAATCCAAGCGAGCTTGCCATCAAACCGTTCGTGCGCAGCTCGATTTGCTGCGTCCTAGCGAGTACACCGCGGTCCTTATTCAGGCACTGCGTGCCAATCCCGCACGAGTTCGCGGGGCACGGGTGCTCGAAGTCGGCTCCGGCAGCGGCGTTGTGCTCGCCGCGCTTGGCGCGCTCGGAGCCGCGACTTTGTGCGGTATCGATATCGAGGGGCAGGCGGTCCTTTCAGGAGCGCAGTTATTGAGCGGCCTCGGGTACGCCGGCAAGGTCGAGTTTCTTCACGGCGATATGTGGCTGCCGGTCTCCGGCCGCTGCTTCGACCTGATCGTCGCCAACCTGCCCCATTTCCCGACGGAAGCCGAGGAATTCGTCGGTCGTTTGCCAAACTGGAGCCGGGGGGGACGCGACGGGCGATGGCTGCTCGACCGGTTCCTGCACGGGATCGCCCGACATATGGCGCCCGGTGCCCAAGCGATCATCACCCACAATGCATTCATCAGTATGGACCGCTCACGCGAGATTGTCGAGCAGCATGGCCTTTCGCTTCGGACTCTCCTGACGACGCTGCTTTATGTACATGAAGAAAAGCTCAACCGGATGACCGCCAGCGTACTTCATGCCGAATCGGGCCGGTCCATTCATCGGTTTGGCTCTTACGCCTTTGCCGAGATGCATATCGTTGCAATTGCCGATTCCGGGCACGTGCCTGAATGCCACCATTGCGCCTTCTGACGTCCCGCTTTATCCGCATGTTGGTGTGCCTGCTCGCCATGGGCACCGCCGCAGCCCTCGCGAACGTCGCGGACGATCGTTCGCCGGACGGTGCGTTGGCCCAGTTGCTTGCTGGCGTGCGGGCTGGCATCCCAGCTTCCTGCTCCGCCAACAACGCGGACCGGCTGATTCGCATCGTTTGCGCCGGGCGCATCCGTGTCGGCGTGCGGTCAAACTATCCGCAATTCGCGGAGCAGAAAGATAACCAATGGCATGGTTACGAGATCGACCTCGCGCGTGCCGTTGCCGGGAAGCTGAGCGTTGCCGCGGAATTCGTCACCGTAACGCCGGCGAACCGGACCTCGGAGCTTGGCCAAAATCACATCGATGCAGCGATTGCAGCCATTGGTCACAACACGCAGCGTGACGGGCAGGCACGCTTTATTCGCCCTCATTACTACCGCTCCGATACGGTATTGGTCGGGCCACGCGACCTGGTGATCGATGGCTGGAGCAGCATCGCGGGACGCACCATCTGCGTGACCGTCGGCAACGGCTCCAACGCCAAACTGTCATCGCGCGGAGCCCGCCTGATGCTGTTCGGCAGCCCAGGCCAGTTGCTGGACGAACTCTCGTCCGGCACTTGCTCGCTGATCGCGCAGGATGATAGTTTTCTCGCCGCATACTTCTCGCAGCCCGACTTCGCCTCTCGTTACAGCACCAAGCTCCGCTTTGCTCCCGTGCCGTGGGGCATAGCCGTCGCCCGTGATGGCAGCGAGCAGCTCGGCCGGGCGCTCGCTCTGATTGTACAGATATTCCACCGCGACGGCACTTTGGCTGAAATCGCCCGGGCAAACCACATCGCCACCGGCTTTCTCGCGGCGCAACAGGACGTCTGGCGCCGGCCGGAGTGCGACACGGCGGCGGGAAGTAATCAAACGGCCTGTGTCCTGCCTCCCCTCGACGCAGAACTTGAGCCGACCAGATTCGCAGGCCGCATTTCCGATGCCGAGGCCTGGATCTCCTCCCAAACCGGACTCAGGCTATCGTTGCCGATGCTGAAGACGGTGCAGGCCTGCTCGCTGCTTCGGCGCGGCGTGATCAACTCGCTTGTTTTGATCGCGGGAGCGTTGTTCGCCACGCTCACGATCGCGCTGACATTCGCCGCCCTGCTGAGCGCGCACTCTTACGCCCTGCGATGGTCCGCCCGGCTGCTGGTGATCGTACTGCAATCCATGCCACCGGTGATGGCGCTGGTCATCGCGTCCGCAATCCTCAACAGAACCGCGGGCTATTCGTTGCCAGCGCTGCTCGCCGCCGTGATTGCCGCGCTGGGCCTGATCAACGGAGCCAATGCGGGTCAGGCGATCTCGGAGGCGATCACAACGCTGCGGGCAGAGATGGTCGTTACTCCAGAAGAAACAAGGAGTTTTTTCATTCGTGGTATCGGCCGTTCGGCGATGCAGATCGAGTCGTTTCTCGTCAACGCGGCGAAAGGAACCCCGATCGCAAGTTTCATTGGTACGCCGGATTTGTTGAATGCGTTGACCGACATTACCTCGTTCTCCAGCGAGCGTGCAACGACATATTCGCTACTGTTGATGTTCTACATAGTTATCGTGATCGCCGTCGTGCGACTTTGTGCGATGCTCCGTTCGTTGCTCGATCGGCAGGAGGCGTGGGGATGAACTCGCTGATCGGCCAGCTTCAGGAAGACTTCTTTCCGCGCCTTCTGTCGGGCATGGCGGTGAATTTCGAGATCGCCGGTATCGCAATTGCGGTGGGTCTGGTCCTGGGCATGCCGTTGGCATATGCCCGCGTCTTCGGAGGTGCGGCCGGTATGCTCCTTGGGCAGGTGATCGCGCTCCTGCGTGCCGCACCGACCTTCGTCGTGATGTATTTCTTGCTCAACGTCATCCCCACAGACCTGAGTCTGTTCGGGCACGTGTTCCGGCTCTCGGGCGTTATGATCGTGGCTCTCTCACTCGTGCCCTATTCTGCTTACTATGTCGCCGACAATGGTCTGGAAGCACTCCGGCAGCTCAGCAGCCACTCACCGCTCGCCGCGTTGCTGTTTCTTCCCAATCTGGCGCGGGCGTTCTTCGTCCTGGTCATGTCATCGAGTGTCGGCGCCGCGATCGGCGTGAGCGAGGGGATCACGGTTATCCTGCGACAGGCGGAAAGGCTGCCCTTGTTTGTGCATCGCCTGGAACTGTTCGGCATCGGTATCCTGTTATTCGGCATCACCCTGCAAGGCGGATTGGCTGCGGTTAACGTGGTCCGCCGCCATCTGGGCGCTGCCCTGGCGCGCCGTACGAGCATCCGCTTATGAGCAATAACCTATCTTGCCATTGTGAGGACTTAGGTGCGGCCTGATCCGATCAGCCTTCTGCGCTTTGGCGTGCCCTTGCTAGCCGTTGGGCTGCTTTCGCTCGCCGTGGTCATAGCTATCCCACCCAGCGTAGTCACCATAGAAACCGGGCCGGTAAACGGCAGCTACTACGAGGCCGCGCTGAAATACCGCGATATCATGAGGCGGCATGGCATCGACCTGGAACTGCTGTCGAGGCCCGACTCTGCCGAGATCGTCAAAGATGTCGATCGCGCCGGATCCGGTGTCGACATCGGATTCACCGCCTCGGCCTTGAATCCCGGGCGGTTTCCCGACGTTTTGGCCGCCGGGGCAATCGAGCTGCAGCCATTGTTCATCTTCTATAATGCCGGCCTTGGTCAAATTGCCGCGATAAGGAGCCTGCGCGGCAAGCACATCGTCTTGCCCGCACAACAGAGCGCCTCCAGCGTAACGGCTCTGCAGGTGCTGAGCCTCTATGGTATCACCCCAGCGAATACGCGCATTGGCTTCATGCCGCTGGCTGATGCAGCCCATGAGCTCGAGGCCGGTGAAGCAGATGCAGGCTTCTTCATGCTTGCGCCCGGCAACGCGTTGGTCGCCGAATTGTTCCATAGCGACATTCTGCGGGCGCTCGGAATTTCGGACGGGAAGGGAATCACGCGGCACCTGCCGTTTCTGCGCACGGTGTCTCTCCCGCACTGCGCCGTCGATATCGACGGCAATGTTCCCAAGGATGACCTGGACCTTCTGGCCGCGACGGTACACGTGGTGGTCCGCCGCGATATCAACCCGGCCGTCCTCTATATGCTGCTTGAGGCGATGAAGGAGGTCCATCACGGCGCAACGCTTATCAGCGATGCGGGCGATTTCCCGACCATTGCCCGCACCGAAGATTTGCCGCACCCGCTGGCAGTGGACTACGCGAAGTCAGGTTTGCCCTGGACATATCGACACATGCCCTTGGCGCTCGCCAGCCTGTTCGACCGCTATGTTGTGTTCGTCCTTACCTGGTACATATTCACCGAGATCTACAAGAACGTCAGATTTCTCAGCGAGCTGTGCACTCTCGTCGTAGAGAATTTCTGCCTGCGCCTGCTCACGCATATCGAACGCACCGCGGAACGCGGCCTTCCCGTTAGCGGCCACCGTCTCGTTGTTCTGAATGTGATCGAGCGCGCGCTGGCCAGGACTAACAAGGAGAAGCGAAGGGAGGAGTTGATCGCGTGGATCAAGAGCCGTGCTAGAGTTTGAACGATTCTGCCTTGCGCTGGCCTTCGCTGGTCGGCAGGTGCTCCGCGGGCCTCCGGTGAGTGCCGCGCTACGGACCCGCTGCTGCTGCCTCGATCTGCTTCGTAGCATGGGCATGACGAAGGTGATCCTTCCGCGCCCTCAAGTGTAAATTCCCTGGGGGTGTGTCACGACGACGCGCAAGCGTCATGCTGTGCGAGAGATGGAGGAAGGCCCTCCGAGGCCGCCTTGGAGGAGGCTTCAAACTGCGCCATGAGCTGCTTCGGTCAAAAGCCGCGGTGGTGAACGGTTAAGCAGCGGCGTCTGCGCGCGGGCCAGAATGTTGGCGATCGCGCCCTCGCTGATCGTCAGGCCGAGCACCTCGGCCATCAGACGCGCCAGACGCTCGAAGCTGATCGCCTGGGTGATGTGCAGGTGCAGGATCAGCGCGCACAGCCCTGGCCCGAACGGCGAGCCGGGCTCGAACCCGTCTGTCGGCGGCGGTGCCGACCGGCGTCTAGCCGGCGCGCGGCCTGGTTTGGTGTGATGGCGCCTGCCGTGGGCCGACGGCGGGAGGGGCGGTAGCCCGACCAGAGGCGGCCCACGGCAGGCGCCGCG
>Ga0302202_10000122_pt1 | contig 88225 bp, 79 predicted proteins | sample II_Bog_N3_3_FD_194579 | JGI IMG/M metagenome (GOLD analysis project Ga0302202, IMG submission 194579) | Peat permafrost microbial communities from Stordalen Mire near Abisko, Sweden - II_Bog_N3_3 | ecosystem: Environmental > Terrestrial > Soil > Wetlands > Peat | place: Sweden: Abisko... | reverse complement strand
TGCCGCTTCGCTTTAGTCGTGGATAGCCCGGGGCAGGGGGCTTGCCGCCCTGTCCCGGGGCTTTAAAGCGCTGATCCGTGAGCGCAGCCATAGTCATCGGGGCCGACCGGGCCGGCGCCCCGATACGGATCGACATCGAGGAGCTTTTGGCGACCCGCCTGCTGGTGCAGGGCAATTCCGGGTCCGGCAAATCGCACCTGCTGCGCCGCCTGCTCGAACAGAGCGCGCAACTCGTCCAGCAAGTGGTGATCGATCCCGAAGGCGATTTCGTCACCCTGTCCGATCGCTTTGGCCATGTCGTGGTCGATGGCGCGGCTTATGATCAGGCGGAGATCGTCCGGCTCGCCGCGCGGATCCGCACGCATCGCGCCTCGGTCGTGCTCGCGCTCGACGGGCTCGATCTCGAAGCGCAGATGCGCTGCGCGGCGGTGTTTCTCAACACCTTGTTCGATGCCCCGCGCGATGAATGGTATCCCGCGCTGGTCGTGGTCGACGAAGCGCAGATGTTTGCCCCCGCCGCCGCCGGTGACGTCTCGGACGAAGTGCGCCGCCTGTCGCTGGGCGCGATGACCAATCTGATGTGCCGGGGGCGCAAGCGCGGGCTGGCCGGGGTGATCGCGACGCAGCGGCTTGCCAAGCTGGCCAAGAACGTCGCTGCCGAAGCCTCGAACTTTTTGATGGGGCGCACCTTTCTCGACATCGACATGGCGCGCGCTGCCGATTTGCTCGGCATGGAGCGGCGCCAGGCGGAAACGATCCGCGATCTCGAACGCGGCCATTTCCTCGGGCTGGGCCCGGCCATCGCGCGCCGCCCGATCTCGGTACGCATCGCCGATGTCGAAACGCGCGCGCGCAATGTCATTCAGGGATTGATGCCTTTGCCCGACATGGCGGGCGGGGCGATGGACAACCTCCTGCACGACGAAGCCGCCGAACCGGCCTTGCGCGCGGTGATCGAAGAACCCGCAGCGCCCGAGGCCGGGGATCTGATCGAACAGATCGCCGAAAGTCAGCCACTGGCCGAAACGCACGAACCGCCGGTCGAACCCAGCCTGTTTGCCGCCGAGGAAGACGCTGCCACGATTGCCGCAATTCTCGCCGAGATGGCCGAGGAGCCCGATTGCACGTTTCAGGCTGCGGCGCAGCTCTATCAGGATTTCACCGTGCGGTGCCGGATGGCGCGGATTGCTCCGGGTTCGATCGACTTGCCCGCATTCCGCCGCCGCTTTGCCATGGCGATTGCAGGCATTCCTGACGATGCAGCGCCGCAATGGCGGCAGGTCGTGGCCTTGGGACGCGATGTGCCCGACGATCTGCTGGCCCCGTTCATGGTGCTGGCCGTGGCGGCGAGCGAAGGCGCGCCGTGCCCCGACGATGACCGGCTCGCCACGGTCTATGGCACGCGCTCTTCGGGGCGCATCCGGCGCTTGCTCGATCATCTCGAACGCCAGGGGCTGATCGTGGTGCGCACCGATTACGGCGGGCGGCGCTCGGTCGGCATACCCGCGCTCGGCTTGCTGACCCAGCCTGTCTGAACTCCTGTCTGAACCGGGCAGAAACCCGCCATTCAGGGCTGCGAAAGCCGGGCGCGCTTATCCCGGTTTCATCCAAGGGGAGTGCTGACCATGAAGATTTTTGCCGCTGTTTCCGGTGCCTGCGCGCTTGTCGCGCTTGCTGCTGTTGCGACCACAGCCAATGCTGCCGGGGGCGATGCCGCACACGGCAAGACCGTGTTCGCGCGTTGCGCTGCGTGCCATGATCTCAATTCCGGCAGGACCGTGCTGGGGCCGACGCTCAAGGGCATTGTCGGTCGGCAATCCGGTTCGGTTGCCGGGTTTTCCTATTCGCCGGCCATGAAGGCCAAGGGGATTGCCTGGACGCCCGCCAATCTCGACCAGTTCATTGCCTCGCCGACCAAGTATATTCCGGGCACGCGCATGCCGTTTGCCGGTCTGCCCGATGCCAAGGATCGCGCCGATCTCGTCGCCTATCTGCAACAGGCGGCGCACTGATCGATCATGCCGGTGGCGCGGGCCGGGTCCGCGCCACCGGATGAGGAACGGGCACGCCGCGAACCTCTCGTCTACCGCCGATTGACATCGATGTCATAGATTGCCATCGATGACGTCGGTCGAGGGCGATTCCCTCGGTCGTCATAACAAGCCGGACGGAAACGAATTCCGACCGACGACCTGAGGATTCCGATGGCCCTGGCTCCCTCTGCCGCGAGCAGCACCGTACCCAATCCTGTCGCCCCCAATCCCGTCACCGCCGACGGCACGCACATCGATGCGCCGGGGCTGCGCTGGTTCGTCATGGCGCTGTTCTTCATCTTTGGCGGGATCACGTCGCTCAACGACGTGATCATTCCGAAACTCAAGGACTTGTTCACGCTCGACTACATGCAGGCGATGCTGGTCCAGACGGCGTTCTTTGCGGCTTATGCGATCGTCGGCATTCCCGGCGCGGCGCTCGTCAAGCGGGTCGGCTATATGCGCGGCGCGACGATCGGGCTGGTGATGATGATGGTCGGATGCATCCTGTTTGTCCCGGCATCAAACAGCGCGACTTTCGGCCTGTTTCTCATGGCGCTGTTCGTGCTGGCCGGCGGGGTGACGATTGTCCAGGTGGTGACCAATCCGCTGATTGCGCTGCTTGGCCCGGCGCGCACCGCGCATAGTCGGCTGACGTTTGCGCAGGCGTTCAATTCGGTGGGAACGACGGTCTTTCCGATTGTCGGGTCGATCGTCATGCTGGGCTCGCTGGCGGGCAAGACGGCAAGCGGGCTGTCGGGGGCGGCGCTCGATGCCTATCGCGTCGCGGCAACGCAAGCGGTGGTCCATTCCTACCTCGGGCTGGCGCTGGCGCTGGCGCTGGTTGCGGGGGTGGTCTTTGCCAATCGCAACCGGCTGCAGGGCGAACATCACGAGCAGGGCTCGGTGCTCAAGAGCTTTGACCTTTTGGCCCGCCCGCGCTTCGGCTTTGGCGCCTTGTGCATCTTTCTCTATGTCGGCGCCGAAGTCGCGATCGGCTCGATGATCGTCAACTATGTGCGCCAGGCGCATGTCCTCGGGCCCGAGGTGCGCAACACCGGCCTGCTGATCGCGCTCTACTGGGGCGGGGCGCTGGTCGGGCGGCTGATCGGGTCTTATGTCCTGCGGCTGATCGATCCTGCCAAAGTGCTGGCGTGCAATGCCGCCGGGGCGTTGATCCTGATCCTTTTGACCACGCAGACGGGTGGGTATCTTGCCACCGGGAGCCTGCTGGCGATCGGTTTGATGAATTCGATCATGTTTCCGACGATCTTTGCGCTTGCCAGCGAAGGTCTTGGCGCGCGTGCCGCCGACGGGTCGGGCGTGATCTGCGCGGCAATCGTCGGCGGCGCGGTGATTCCGCCCTTGACCGGCAGGCTGGCGGATGTGTCGGGCAGCCTCGAATGCGCGCTGGTCCTGCCGGCGCTATGCTATGCGATCATCGCGGCTTTCGGATTTTATACGCAAAGGCGCGCGATTGTCGCATAATAGGGGCGTGTGCGCGTTGACAACCGCGCGCAACCGGCCACAGTAGGGCATGCTTTCGCAGAAAACGCGCTACACCATCCGCGCCCTGCAACATCTTGCCGACCATTTCGGACAGGGTCCGGTGCGGCTTGATGCCATTGCCGAGGCGCAGAACATCCCCCGCAAGTTCCTGACCGTTATTCTGTCGGAAATGGCGCGTGAAGGCGTGGTCGTTTCGCAGCGGGGGCGCGATGGCGGCTATGAACTGGCGCTGCCGCCGGTCGACATCCGCTATGGCGATATCATCCGCCTGTCGCGCGGCAGCCTTGCACTGGTGCCTTGCGCCAGCCGCAATGCCCATGAAACCTGCGCCAATTGCCTGCCGGAGGCGGAATGCCGGCTGCGCGGGCTCATGCTCCAATTGCGCGACGAAACCGCCGCGATTCTCGACCGGATCACGCTGGCCGACGCCATCGCGGTCGAGCCCCCTTTCGATCAGCTTGACGAACACGCCCACGCCTGACCGACCGGCGGGCACCATCCGCCCGGCCATGTCCGGAAATCGTGCGCGGTTTGGCTGTCAAGCGCGAACGGTGCTTGGCGGCGCGGGTCTCGGTGGCTATACGGGCCCCCTATGACGCTCGAAGCCCTTGGCCGCCATCCGCTGCGCCTTCCGATCCTTGCCCTTGTCACGTTGTCGATCGGCCTTGCCGGTTGCGGTGGTAGCTCCAAGCCCAAGAAGGACGTCGCCTATGTCGCGCGCGATGTCGACACGCTCTACATGGCCGCGAAAGAGCGGCTCGATCTGGGCGATGCCAAGCAGGCAGCCGCGCTGTTCGATGAAGTCGAGCGGCAGCATCCTTATTCGCCCTGGGCCCGCCGTGCCGAATTGATGAGCGCGTTCAGCTATTACGTCGCGCGTGACTATGCGAAATCGGTCCAGGCGGCGCAGCGTTTCCTGTCGGTTCACCCCGGCAACAAGGACGCGCCTTATGCCTATTACCTCGTCTCGCTGTGCTATTACGAACAGATCAGCGACGTGCGCCGCGACCAAAAGGACACCAAGCAGGCGCTCGATGCGCTGACCGAAGTGATCCGTCGTTATCCGGCAACCGAATATGCGACCGATGCCAAGCTCAAGATCGATCTGGTGAACGATCACCTTGCCGGCAAGGAAATGGAAGTCGGTCGATTCTACCAGCATAGCGGCAAGTGGCTGGCCGGTACGATCCGCTTTCGCAGCGTGATCGACAAGTATCAGGCAACCAGCCACACCCCCGAAGCGCTCTATCGCCTTGTCGAATGCTACCTCGCGCTCGGCATCCCGCAGGAAGCGCAAAAGGCCGCTGCGGTGCTCGGCAATAACTATCCGGGCAGCGAATGGTATGGTCGCGCTTTCAGGCTGATGAACGCCAAGGCGCCCAACACCAAAGCCAGTTGACCGGGCCGATCGCGGCCCGATCTGACGGATCGTTCTATCAGGCCGCGATCAATTCCCTGATCTTGCGCCGTTCGAGCGCCTCGCTGATGGCGGCGACGAACTGGTCGGTCGCGCGATCCCACGAATAGCTGGCACCATAGACCGCCGCGCCGATTCGGTCGCAGCGCAGCGCGCGGCGAATGGCAAGGGCGATATCCTCATCCAGCGCGCCGACCTGCATCGGCAGCAGCGAACCGGGGCCGCGCCCGTGCGGCCCGATGATGTCGATCGGCCCCGGCACCGGATAGGCCGCGACCGGAACACCGCAGGCCATGGCTTCGATCATCACCAGCCCGAACGTATCGGTGCGGCTGGGAAAGACGAACGCGTCGGCGGCGCAATAGGCGCTGGCCAAGGCATCGCCGGTCAGTGCGCCAAGAAACACCACATGCGGATAGCGCGCGCGCATCGCCTCAAGATCGGGGCCGTTGCCCACGACGACTTTTGTCCCGGGCACATCGGCGTCGAGAAACGCGGTCAGGTTCTTTTCGACCGCGACGCGCCCGACATTGAGCGTGATCGGGCGGGGCAGGGCAGCCATGGCCGGGTGCGGCGCATGGTGCGGATGAAACAGCGTATCGTCGATGCCGCGCGACCACATCCGCGAATGGCCTATGCCATAGTCGGCAAGCTCCGTCGCCAGAGACGGGGTCGAAACCAGCACCGCCTCGCTCGGCGCATGAAACCGGCGCATCAAGGGCCAGAAATGCGCGGGGCTGAGCCCGGTGCGCACCGCCGCATAGTCGGGAAAGCGGGTGTGAAACGCGCTGGTAAACGGCACCCGGTTGCTTTTGCACCAGGCGCGCGCGCTCCATCCGATCGGGCCTTCGGTGGCGATATGCACGATGTCGGGGGCAAAGGCGCGCAGCGTGCGGCGGGTGCCGAAACGCGGCGCCATGGCCAGCCGGATCTCGTTATAGCCGGGCAGGGCAAAGGTGAAGAACTGCGACGGAGTGACCAGTTCGACTTCATGCCCGCGCCGGGTCAGGCGGTCGACGGTGGTCGACAGCGTGCGCACGACGCCATTGACTTGCGGGTGCCAGGCATCGGTGCAGATGGCGAGTCTCATGCCTGTTCCCTTTCGCGCGGGGCGTCTTGCGTTTCGGCAGGCATCGGCGCGGCGGCCTGCTTTGCGGTTTCCGCTGCCCAGTCGACAATGCTGATGGCCCCATGCGCGTCTTCGACCAGCGCGGTGCAGCTTTCGACCCAATCGCCGTCGTTGTAATACGTCACATCGCCGATCTGGCGGATTTCGGCGCAATGGATATGGCCGCAGACGACCCCATCGACCCCCATGTCGCGGGCGGCATGCGCCACCGCTTCCTCGAAATCGCAGATGAACTGGACCGCGTTCTTGACTCGCTTTTTCATATAGGCCGACAGCGACCAGTACGGCAGGCGGAACTGGCGGCGGATCAGATTGACCCAATGGTTGGTCCGCAGCAGGAATTCGTAGGCCTTGTCGCCAAGGAACGCGAGCCAGCGGGCATAGAGCACCACCCCGTCAAACCCGTCGCCATGCGTGACATAGATCCGGCGGCCATCGGCGGTATGATGGATCGCATCGAGCGCCAGTTCGACGCCGCCAAACCCCATCCCGGCATAAGGCCGCAGCATTTCGTCGTGATTGCCCGCAATCAGCACGACGCGTGTGCCGCGATGCGCCATCTTGAGCACGCGGCGGACCACTTCATTGTGTTCGTCGGGCCAGTACCAGCCTTTGGACAGCCGCCAGCCATCGACGATGTCGCCGACGAGATAGAGCGTTTCGCACTCGATCGAGGCCAGGAAATCGAGCAGCATCGTCGCGTTGCAGCCGCGTGTGCCGAGATGAAGATCGGAAATCCACACGGTGCGCACTTTGCGCTTGGGGCGGAACCCGCGCGGTTCGGGCAATTCGAGCCAGGCGGGAATCGATGTGGCGAGATCCCGGGCCGAAGGCAGCCCCCTCTTGCCGTCCTTCAACAGCGCATGCTGTGCCATCGGCTTGCCCCTTTTTGGTGGTTTACGATTTGACTGAAATCCCGATCTCCTGCGACTCACTGTCACAATCACGTTTCGTTCGCATGGCACTGTGTCACGCGGTTGAAATATGGCGGATGCGGACAACAATGGGGGAGAACAAAGGGTGACGGGGGGCGCCGTGATGGCTATGACCCGAGCGATGCTGACCGCTCTTGCCATCCGCAATGTCGTGCTGATCGAGGCGCTGGACCTGGTGTTTCGCGCCGGGCTGGGCGTGTTGACCGGCGAAACCGGCGCGGGCAAGTCGATCCTGCTTGATTCGCTCGGGCTGGTTCTGGGCGATCGCGCCGACACCGGCCTCGTGCGTGCCGGCACCGATCAGGCCAGCGTCACCGCGACATTCGAATTCGATCGCCTGCCCGATGCGATCCGCGCCACGCTGGCCGAGGCGGACATCGCCATCGAACCGGGCGAAGCGCTGATCATCAAGCGCCGCTTGCGCGCCGATGGCGGCAGCCGGGCCTTTATCAACGATCAACCGGTCGGCGTTGCGCTCTTGCGCGAAGTGTCGCGCCATCTCGTCGAGCTTCATGGTCAGCATGATGATCGCGGGCTGGTCAATGCGCGCGGCCATCGCGCCCTGCTCGACCGCTATGCCCATGCCGATACCGCCGCCGTGGCGCAGGCCTGGCACCGCTGGAGCCGCGCCGAGGCGGATCTGGCCGAAGCGCGCGCAGCGGTCACGGCGGCCCGCGCGGACGAGGACTTGCTGACCGCGCATCTGGCCGAACTGGTCGCGCTCGATGCGCAAGTGGGCGAGGAAGCCGATCTCGCGCAGCAGCGTGCCGCGATGCAGAAGGGCGAGCGCCTGTCGAGCGACCTCGCCGCGTTGCAGGTGCTGTGGGAAGGATCGGATTCTGCGCTGGCCGGTTTGCGCAGCGCGGCGCGGCGGCTTGACCGCATTGCCGGCGAACATCCCCTGCTGGCCGAAGCGCTGGCCTCGCTCGACCGCGCGGTGATCGAGGCGGGCGAAGCCGAAGACCGCATTGCCGCCGCGATGGAAGCGCTGTCGCACGATCCCTTGTTGCTCGACCGCATCGAGACGCGATTGTTCGAACTGCGCGCCGCCGCGCGCAAGCACGGCTGCGCGGCTGACGAGCTTCCAGCCAAAACGGCCGAAATGCGCGCCGCGCTCGATGCGATCGAAAGCGGCGATGCGCATATCCTGCAGCTCGAACGCGCGGCGCACGATGCCGGGCTCGATTATCAGGCCAAAGCCGAGGCGCTGTCGGTGGCCAGGGCCGAAGCGGCGCGGCGGCTCGACGCGGCGGTGGCGCAGGAGCTTGCCCCGATCAAGCTCGATGCCGCGCGATTCCGTACCGCTGTCGTGCGGCTGCCCGACGATCGCTGGGGGCCGCAAGGCGTCGACGCGGTCGAATTCCTGATTTCGACCAATCCCGGCAGCGCCTTTGCCCCTTTGGGCAAGATTGCCTCGGGCGGCGAACTGTCGCGCTTTATTCTCGCGCTCAAAGTCGCATTGGCCGAAGAGGGCGGCGCCGCGACGGTGATTTTCGACGAAATCGATCGCGGTGTCGGTGGCGCGGTGGCCAGCGCGATCGGCGAACGGCTCGCCCGGCTGGCGCACGCCGGGCAATTGCTCGCCGTTACGCACAGCCCGCAAGTCGCGGCGCGCGGGCGCAACCATTTCCTCATCGCCAAATCGAGCGAAGGCACGGTCACGCGCACGTCGGTCGCCCTGCTCGATTCCGCCGGGCGCAAGGAAGAGATCGCGCGCATGCTGTCGGGCGCGGAGATCACGCCCGAAGCGCGCGCCCAGGCCGACCGCTTGCTCGAACAGGCGTGATCGGGCAAGCGCGCGGGCATGTCTTCACCGTTTGATCCCTTTCTCGACCGACCGGCATGGTCCGCATTGACCGGGCCGCAAGCCGCATTGGCGCATGGGTCGCCGCAAGCCTGGCGAATCGATCCCGCCTATGGTCCCTTCGCCGCCGCTGCGCCGGGGCAGGACTCGGCGCTCGCCGCCTTGTTGCGCGATGCCGATGACGAAATCTGGCTGATCGAGGATGACGGGATTACAGCGCCCGGTACTGTGGTGCGCAAAGTCGCGCATCTGGTGCAGATGATCGCAAGCGGGCCGGTCGATGCCGCAGCATCGGACGATATTGTCGCGCTGGGCGAGGCTGACGTGCCCGCAATGACCGCGCTGGCGCTCGCTAATCGGCCGGGGCCATGGGGGCCGTCGACCTGGCGCTATGGTCCGTTTTACGGTGTACGGCACGAAGGGCGCCTGATCGCCATGGCGGGCGAACGGTTGCGCCCGGCGCCGGGTATCGTCGAAGTCAGCGGCGTCTGCACCGATCCGGCGTTTCGCGGGCAGGGGCTCGCCGGGCGGCTGATCCGCCATGTCATGGCCGGGCATCGCGCGCGGGGAGTGGCTTCGTTTTTGCACAGTTATGCCGACAATGCCGGGGCCATCGCGCTCTATCGCAGTCTTGGCTTTGACGTGCGGCGCGAGCGGGTGGTGACGATCTTGGGAAAGGCGGGACATGACTGAGGCCGAAGCCGCCAACGAACTGATGCGCCTTGCCCGTCAGATCGCGCACCACGACAGGCTCTATCACACGCTCGATACGCCGGAAATTTCCGACGCCGAATACGATGCGCTGGTCCGTCGCAATGCCGAGATCGAGGCGGCGTTTCCGCACCTGATCCGGCCCGACAGCCCGAGCCGCAAAGTCGGCCACGATGTCGCCGCCTCGCCTTTGTCGAAAGTCCGCCATGAGGTGCGGATGATGAGCCTCGACAACGCCTTTACCGACGAGGAAGTCGGCGAATTCGTCGCGCGCGTGCGCCGCTTTCTCGCGCTGCCGCCCGAAGCCGGGCTGGTCATGACCGCCGAGGACAAGATCGACGGCCTGTCATGCTCGTTACGCTATGAAGCGGGCCGTCTGGTGCGCGCGGCGACGCGCGGCGACGGGCAAGTGGGCGAGGATGTCACCGCCAATGTCGCCACGATCGGCGATATTCCGCAAGTTCTGGCCGGCGCTGTGCCCGACGTGTTCGAGATTCGCGGCGAAGTCTACATGACCCACGCCGATTTCGCCGCGCTCAATGCCGCCCAGGACGAAAAAGACGAAAAGCTGTTTGCCAATCCGCGCAACGCTGCCGCCGGATCGCTGCGGCAAAAGGATGCCAGCGTCACCGCCAATCGCCGGTTGCGCTTTCTGGCCCATGGCTGGGGTGCCACCAGCGCCTTGCCCGCCGAGACGCAATTCGACGTGATGCAGGCGATTGCAAGCTGGGGCGTGCCCGTGTCGCCGCTGCTCGTGCGCTGCGCCTCGACGGAAGACATGCTCGCCCATTACCGCGATATTCAGGCGCGCCGCCCCGGCCTGCCGCATGACATCGACGGTGTTGTCTATAAAGTCGACCGGCTCGACTGGCAGGAACGGCTCGGCTTTGTCGCCAGGTCGCCGCGCTGGGCCATGGCGCACAAGTTTCCCGCCGAACGCGCCGAAACGGTGATCGAGGCGATCGACGTGCAAGTCGGACGCACCGGCAAGCTGACGCCGGTGGGGCGGTTGCGCCCGGTGCTGGTCGGCGGGGTGACGGTCACCAATGTCACGCTGCACAACCGCGACGAGATTGCGCGATTGGGCGTGCGCGTCGGCGATCGCGTCGTCCTGCAACGCGCGGGCGATGTCATTCCGCAAGTGGTGGACAATCTGACCCGCGACGAACCGCGCGAGCCCTATATCTTCCCCGACCATTGCCCGGAATGCGAGTCCGAAGCCGTGGCCGAAGACGGCGAAGTCGACGTGCGCTGCACCGGCGGGCTGATCTGCCCGGCGCAACGCACCGAACGGCTGCGCCATTTCGTCAGCCGCGTCGCGCTCGACATCGAAGGGCTGGGCGAAAAGACCATCGGCGAATTCTTTGCGCTGGGCTGGCTCGAAAGCCCCGCCGACATTTTTCGCCTGAAAGCGCGCCGCAACGACATCGTCGGGCGCGAAGGGTGGAAGGATAAATCGGTCGACAATCTGTTGTCGGCGATCGAGGCGCGCCGTGCGCCCGATGCGGCACGGCTGCTGTTTGCGCTCGGTATTCGCCATGTCGGGCAAGTCACGGCGCGCGATCTGATGAAGCGGTTCATCACGTTGCAGCGCTTGCGCGCTGTCGCCGAGCGGGCCCATGCCGGGGATGAAGAGGCGCGCGCCGATCTGCTCGGGATCGATGGCGTCGGCCCGGTGGTGGTCGAGGCGCTGGGCGAATTTTTCCACGAGCCGCACAACCGCGCGGTGTGGGACGATTTGCTGGGCCAGCTCGCTCCGCCCGACTATATCGTCGAAACAAAGGCCAGCGCCGTTGCCGGCAAGACCGTGGTGTTTACCGGCAAGCTCGAAACGATGAGCCGCGATGAAGCCAAGGCCCAGGCCGAAGCGCTCGGCGCGCGGTCTGCCGGGTCGGTTTCGGCCAAGACCGATCTTGTCGTCGCCGGGCCCGGCGCGGGGTCAAAGCTGAAGCAGGCCGCAGCGCTCGGCATCGAAGTGATCGATGAAGCCCAATGGGCCGACATCGTGCGAAACGCGGGATAACAACAATGGCATTGCACACCTGGTGGATGTTCGTGGCCACGGTCTTTTTCATCTCGGCATCGCCCGGGCCAAACATGCTCCACGTCATGACGCGCAGCATCGAACATGGCCTGATGCCGTCGGTCATGGCGATGTTCGGCTGTTTTACCGCCGTGGTCAGCCTGCTTGCGGCTTCGGCGGCGGGGCTGACCGCGCTGTTGCTGGCGATCCCGGCTGCGTTTACCGTGCTCAAGCTGTCGGGCGCGGCCTATCTCGTCTGGCTTGGCTACAAGGCATGGATTGCTCCGGTCGACGACGAAATCGATCCCGCCGAGGCCGAACTGGCGCGTGCCGAGGCCGGGCCTTCGCGTTGGCGCCTGTTCCGCACCGGCTTTTCGATCGGCGTGAGCAATCCCAAGGCCTTGCTGTTTGCCGCCGCGTTTCTGCCGTTGTTTCTCGATCCGGCGCGCCCCAAAGGCGGGCAGTTCGCGATCATGGTGGCAACGTTCGGCGTCGTCGAATTCACCTGGTATTTCGTCTATGCGCTCGGCGGGCGCGGCCTTGCCGCCTGGCTCAAGCGACCGGCGCGACGGCGGCTGTTCAACCGGGTGACCGGCGGCGTGTTCGTTGCGTTTGGCCTCGCCATCGCGGGCACGCGCACGTGACTTTGGAGCAACTCGCAGGTGTCGGCGCGCGGGCAGGGGCCTTGCTGGTTGCGCGCGGAGAAACGCTGGCGGTTGTCGACGGGGCGACCGGCGGCCTGATTTCCGCCGGATTGCTGGCCATGCCCGGCGCCTCGGCATTCTATAGCGGCGGCGGGATCATCTATTCGCTCAAGGGGCGGCGAATCGTGCTCGGTCATGAGCCGGGGACATTGCGCGGGCTGACCTCGGCGACCGAGGCCTATGCGCTGGCGCAGGCCGACCTGATCGCCAGACGCTATGACGCCGATTGGGGCGTTGCCGAAACCGGCGCCGCCGGGCCGGGGCGCCACCCGCTCGGCGTCGCCTCGGGCACCAGTGCGATCGGCGTCGTCGGCCCCGGCGGTATCCGCGCCGCGATCACGGTTCACACCGGCAGCGAGGATCGGCTCGGCAACATGCACGCCTTTGCCATGGCCGCGCTGACTCTGCTGGCCGAGACGCTGGAGCCCTGATCGGTCACCAGCGTTTCGGTCACCAGCGTTTCGACCATTCGGGCAGCACGCCGACCTGGCTCGACCGAACCCCGCCAAACCGGCGACGGCGCAGCCACAGGATCGACCAGTCGCCGCGCGTCATTCGCGCGGCAAGGCGCAGCCCCGCGCGGGTATAGGCCGCGCGCACGGCGGGTTCCTGCGTGGTCAGCAATCCCGAAAGCAGGATATTGCCGCCCGGCACGACGGCGCCAGCAAAATCGGGTGCCAGTTCGACCAGCGGCCCGGCCAGGATATTGGCGATCAGCAAGTCATAAGGCGCGCTCGCACGCAGCAGCGGATGGGCCATCCCCGGCGCGATGACCATGGCCATGCGCCCGTTGCCATCGCCCATGCGGACCCCGTTGGCTTCGGCATTGTCCGCCACGACCGGGCCGCAGACCGGGTCGATGTCGCTCGCCACCGCACGCGCCATCGGCCACAGATGCATGGCCGCAAACGTCAGCAGCCCGGTCCCCGTGCCGATGTCGGCAATATTGCGCACGACCACGCCGCGCCGCTTCATCGTGGCCAGCATGGCAAGGCACCCGGCGGTGGTGGCATGTTGCCCCGTGCCGAAGGCCAGGCTCGCCGGAATGACGAAATTGCGCACACCGGGCTCGTTCAACGGCGGATGATCGGCGGTGTGGACGTAAAACGGCCCTTCGCGGATCGGCTCGACCCCGGCCTGGCTCAGCGTCACCCAGTCGGTCGGCGGCAGGTGTTCGACATGCGCCTCGGGTGCGTAGTCGGCAAACAGCGCGCGCATCGCCGACAGGTCCTCCGCTGATGGCGCATGCGAAAGCCATGCTTCCAGGCGCCAGTCGTCGGGGAAGTCTTCGGCAATCTCGCTGCCGGCAAGGACAATCTCCGGATCCCAGTCAAACGCATCCTCGTGCGCCACCAGCGCCGCCTGAATTTGCGCGCGCGGGCCGAAAAAGGTGACTTTCCAGGCGTCTTCGCCTGGCGTGGTTTCATCCGACATGATTGGCTCCATTCGCATCGCGCGCGCAGTACACGCCGATAGGCGCAATCTTTGCCGCTGTCGCGATCCGTCATGCCCTGCGCCTTAGATGGGTATGACGGGCGCCGCAACGGGGCAGCCGCCCGTCCGATCGTGCCCCTGATATAAGACCTATGCATGTTACACTGCGGCACAGGTTGCGCGTTGCGGCATTTCCACTAATACGAATCGCGCTTGACGTCTCGGCCATACACGCCTTTGGCCGGGACATACTGTTGGGCTATGGTCGATGGGCCGTGGCCGTTTGGCATTTGAGGAGTTTTGCATGGCGCAGGCAAGCAGCAACCGGCCGATCTCGCCGCACCTCCAGATCTGGCGCTGGGGCCCGGCAATGCTGGTTTCGATCCTGCACCGCGTCACCGGAAACGGGCTGACCTTCGCCGGTCTTGGCCTGTTGCTGTGGTGGATCGGTGCAATCGCCGGTGGTGAACAGAGCTATCAGACGTTCATCGCCTATGTCTGGACCGGTACGGCCAGCCCGCTCAGCGGCCTGACCTCGATTCTGGGCAAAGTCGTGCTGATCGGCCTGACCTGGGCCTTTTTTCAGCATCTCGCGACGGGTGTGCGCCATCTCGTGCTCGACGTCGGCGCGGGCTATGAGTTGGATGCCAATGCCCGCTGGTCGGTGCTGACAATGGTGTTCTCGGTACTCGCCACCGCCCTGTTCTGGGCTTTCGTGCTCCTGCCGCGCTGACGCGTGGCCTTGCCGTAACGATCGAGGATTCAATGGGTAACGGTACTTCCATCGGCCGCGTGCGGGGGCTGGGCTCCAGCCACCATGGCGCGCATCACTGGCTTGCCACCCGCCTGACGGCGGTGGGCAATCTCGTCCTCATCCCCTATTTGCTGGTCAGCCTCGCGCTTTTGCCGGGCTATGACTATCAATCGGTTCATTCGTGGCTGGCGCAGCCGGTCCCGGCGACCGCGCTGGTGCTGATTTTCATCAACACGTTCTATCACGCGCGCCTCGGCGTGCAGGTGATGCTGGAAGACTATGTCCACGAAGACGCTGGCAAGATTGCTGCCTGGCTGCTTGTGAACATCGTGCCTTTCGCGGGTGCCGCGTTCGGTATTGTCTCCGTCATCCGCATTGCCCTGGGAGGCGCCTGAGCCATGACTGCCGCATACAAGATCATCGACCATACCTATGACGTGGTGGTCGTCGGCGCCGGCGGTTCGGGGCTGCGCGCGACAATGGGCGCGGCGCAGGCCGGCCTGCGCACCGCTTGCATCACCAAGGTTTTCCCCACGCGTTCGCACACCGTTGCGGCGCAGGGCGGGATTGCCGCCTCGCTGTGCAACAACACGCCCGATCACTGGACCTGGCACATGTACGACACCGTCAAGGGGTCGGACTGGCTGGGCGATCAGGACGCGATCGAATACATGGTCCGCGAAGCTCCGGCTGCGGTCTATGAGCTCGAACACGCGGGCGTTCCGTTCAGCCGCAATGCCGACGGCACGATCTATCAGCGTCCGTTTGGCGGCCACATGCAGAACATGGGCGAAGGCCCGCCGGTGCAGCGCACTTGCGCCGCCGCCGACCGTACCGGCCACGCCATGCTGCACGCGCTGTATCAACAGTCGCTGAAGTACGACGCCGATTTCTTCATCGAATATTTCGCGATCGACCTGATCATGGAAAACGGTGAATGCCGCGGCGTGATCGCGCTGTGCATGGATGACGGCTCGATCCACCGCTTCCGCTCACACTCGGTCGTGCTGGCAACCGGCGGTTATGGCCGCAGCTATTTCACCGCGACTTCGGCCCATACCTGCACCGGCGACGGCGGCGGCATGGTGCTGCGCGCGGGCCTGCCGCTGCAGGACATGGAATTCGTGCAGTTCCACCCGACCGGCATCTATGGCGCGGGCGTGTTGATCACCGAGGGCGCGCGCGGCGAAGGCGGCTATCTGACCAACTCCGAAGGCGAACGCTTCATGGAGCGTTATGCCCCTTCGGCCAAGGATCTGGCCAGCCGCGACGTCGTGTCGCGCTCGATGGCGCTGGAAATCCGTGAAGGGCGGGGCGTCGGTCCGCACAAGGACCATATCTACCTGCACCTCGATCACATCGATCCGAAGATTCTCGGCGAACGCCTGCCGGGCATCACCGAAAGCGGCAAGATCTTCGCCGGTGTCGACCTGACGCGCCAGCCGCTGCCCGTCGTGCCGACCGTCCACTACAACATGGGCGGCATTCCGACGAACTATCATGGCGAAGTCATGACGATCGGCGCCGACGGAAACCCTGAAACGGTTGTCCCCGGCCTGTTTGCAGTCGGCGAAGCGGCCTGCGTTTCGGTCCACGGTGCCAACCGCCTCGGCTCGAACTCGCTGATCGACCTCGTCGTGTTTGGCCGCGCCACCGGCCTGCGGCTCAAGGAACTGATCAAGCCGGGCACGAGCCACGCCTCGCTGCCCAAGGACAGCGCGGACCTCGCGCTGACTCGCCTCGATCACTTCCGCAATGCCAAGGGCAGCTCGCCCACGGCACAGATCCGCGTCGAAATGCAGCGCACGATGAGCCAGCACGCCGCCGTGTTCCGCACCGACGAGCTGATGGCCGAAGGCAAGGTCAAGCTCGCCGCGACGTATGAACGGTTCCAGGATGTCGGCGTGACCGACCGCTCGCTGATCTGGAATTCGGATCTCGTCGAAACGATGGAGCTCGACAACCTGATCAGTCAGGCGTCGGTGACGATGCACGGCGCCTATAACCGCAAGGAAAGCCGCGGCGCTCACGCCCACGAAGATTTCCCCAGCCGCGATGACGTGAACTGGATGAAGCACACCGTGGCGTGGTTTGACGGTTGGGGCGGCCAGGGCGGCGGCGTCCGCCTCGATTACCGCCCGGTCCACGAATACACACTGACCGACGACGCCACCTACATCAAGCCCAAGGCCCGCGTGTACTGATCGCCGTTTCAAGCGAACAAGCAAAAGGCCGGGGTGGCAACGCCCCGGCCTTTTTGCTTGGCAAGATGGGCAAAAGCGCGGATGCGCAATCCATTGGCAGCGTTCGCCCCTGCGGCGAGTTGCGGAATCAGGAGAATTTTCATGGCAGACGAAGACTATGTCTATGACGAGGAAAGCGGCGAATGGATGGCCGCATCCGAGCTTGCCGAGCGCAAGGCGGCGGCTGATCGCGTCGAAGTGCGCGATTCCGTCGGCAACCTCCTTGCCGACGGCGATCAGGTCACGCTGATCAAGGATCTCGAAGTCAAAGGCGCGGGGCAAACGCTCAAGCGCGGCACGCTGATCAAGTCGATCCGCCTGACCGGCGATGCGCAGGAAATCGACTGTCGCTTCGACGGGATCAAAGGGCTGGTGCTGCGCGCCGAATTCGTCCGCAAACGCGCCTGATCAAGTCCTGCCCGCCTGGGGCAGGGCTTACTTCTTGTCCGGAACCGGCGGGATGTAGTGCGCGATCCGGCAGGCCCGCGCCTTGGCATAGCCCTTGATGAATGCGCGGCGGACGATGCCTGCGTAAAGATAGAGTTCGCGGTGATTTTCGGCGGCGTTCGCGCCGCTGATTTCGCGGACCACCCCGCCAAACGGAATCAGGCTGCCGACAACCGAGCGGGCGGTTCCGCCGATGGCGCGGTCGCGCTTTTGCTGGGCGCTGGGTGAAATGCTTTCATCGATGTCAGGCCCGAGGGCTTCGTTGAGATCGGCAACTTCGCGGTTCAGATCGGCGCAGCGCCCCTTGCCGGGAATCCGGTAGGGGTTGGCCTGGGCCGCTTCGAGCACCGGGGCGATCTTTTCCTTGCGCAGATTGAGATCGTCGAGCGGCTTTCCCGCGACATCGCCGGCCGTAACCGATTGGGGTGCGGCGGCAGTCTGCGCCGAGGCTGGAATGGGGTTTGCCATCCCGATACCACACGCAAAAGACAACAGCGCAAACGCCGAAGTCATCGGCGCAGTTCGTGGCGAGGGGGGAGTCATGTCTTTCATGGCGAGCTTGTACCACGTCTGGCTGCATACAGCCTTACGGCAAATCATCGCTTTGGTTCGCGCGCGCGCGGTTCATGCGCGAGTCATGCAGCCCCGCGCAGAAATGCCGCTTCAGACGCAAAAGAGGACGTCATGCCCAAAGTGACCTATCGCACGCACGGTGACCGACCGGCGCCGCGCCCTGTTCGCATTGCCGTGCCGGGCTGGGCCGGGGACAAGCAGCCGCGCGCCGACGGCAATCATGAGCAGCCCTGGCATTGCCTGCCCTTTTCGGAAAGCGCACGCTATGGCATCGAACTGGTCTATCCGTTCGATGCGGAATTGCGCGTGACCACAGTCGACGGGCATGTGCGCCTTGATGCCGATTGGGGCCCGCCGCCGCCGGACGAGCCCGCCTGGCCACCGTTTCGGCCGTTTGGCCCGGACTATTATTCCTATCAGCTTTCGCTCGATATTGCCGTGCCGCCGGGCTTTGCCGTGCGCACCGAGCCGCATCCGCGCTATTTCACCGATCCGACGCATTCGACGCCGCTCGCGGTGCCCGCGCTGATCCGGTCGGAATGGTGGCCGATGGTGTTCTTTGCGATATTTCGCAGCCCGCCGCCGGGCGTTACCCATGTCTTTCGCAAGGATGAGCCGATGATGGCCTTTGTCGTCATTCCCGAAGACCCCGAAATCGAGCTTGCGCCGATGTCGGACGAGGATGCGGCGCAGCGCGAACTGCGTGCGCGCCGCCTTGCCGTCAGTCGTGATGACCTGGCCGCAGGAACCCGCTGGATTTCGGACACGCGGACGGTTTTCGACGGCACCTATCGCAATCTCTATCGCGCCGCGCGGGCGCGCAAGCCGGTCGATGACGACAATCCCGCGCTGAACGGCGCCTGAAAGCCGCGTTCAGGTGCGGCACGGCCCATGTCTGTTAGACAATGCAAGAGGGGCGGGGCCGATCAACGAAGCGAAAGGACACGACATGAAGCACAAGACGATCATGCTGGCGAGCGCGGCAGGCATTGCGCTTGTCGGCAGTGCGGCGCTCGCGCCGATGGCGATGGCAGACCCGATTCCGGCGGCGCGCAGCTATGCCGACCTGCTCGAACCCGTGCCCGATGCGATGGCGCGGCTCCATGCCGATGATGAAATGCAAAGCGAGGCGCACATGATCCCCGCCGGGCTCAACATCGGCATCGGCGTCAACATGCACCATCATCACCATCATCACCACAGCGCGCGGTGGTTCCGCTCGCACGGGTATTTCTGGAACGGTCAGGTATGGGTCATGGGCCCGCCGCCGCCGCCGCCCTATTGGCACAACCATCATGCCGACTGGTATCGCGGGCATGGCTATCGCTGGGACGGTCGCGTGTGGATTGGGCCCCAACCGCACCACCACCACCACCATCACCACTGGCGCTGACGATCAGGCCGCGCCCCGGATTCGGCCCGGGGCGCGGACGCATCATTGGGCGGCGAACGTATCGCAGACTTCGGGATTGCCGCCGCTGTCGAGCCCGGCCTTCAGCCAGTGCATGCGCTGCGCCGCGCTGCCGTGGGTAAAGGCCGCCTCGACCGGCGTGCGCCCCGCTTCCTTCATCAGCGTGTCGTCGCCGATCTGATGCGCGGCTTTCAGGCCCGACTGGATGTCGCCGGGCTCGATCCGGTCGGCATTGAGCGCGGCCCAGACCCCGGCATAGCAATCCGCCTGCAATTCCAGTTCGACCGACAGGTGGTTCGCCGCCGAAGGACTGCGCACCTGCGCCGCGTGGACTTTGTCCGAGGTGCCGAGCAGATTCTGGACATGGTGCCCGAATTCGTGCGCCATGACATAGACCCGCGCGAAATCGCCGTCCGCGCCCAGTTTTCCGGCCATTTCGTCATAAAATGCGGTGTCGAGATAGATGCCCTGATCGCTGGGGCAATAGAACGGCCCCATGGCGCTTTGCGCCTCGCCGCAGCCGGATTCGCCCTCGCGCGCATAGAATACCAGCTTGGGCGCACGAAACGGCACGCCCATCCGCGTGAGCACCGGCTTCCACGTCTTGTCGAGCGAGGACAGCGCGTTGCAGCTTTCGTGGCTATAGGCGTTGACATTGCAGCTTTGCGCGACGCTGTGCCCGCCGGGGGCGAACCCCGCCTGTTGCGTTCCGGCTTCGTGACCGACGTTGCGCAACAGGCCAAACGCGGCAAACCCCGCGATCGCCAGCGCCACGCCGCCGCAACCGAACCATCGCCAGACCGTGAACAACAGCCAGAACGGCAAACCGCCGCCCCCAAACCCGCCGCCGAAACTTTGGCCGCGCTGATCCTCTACATTGATTGAATCGTCGAAATCGTCGAGCCGCACAGCCGCCTCATCGTTGCATCGCAAAACCGTGCCCGCGCCATACCACATCGGCTGCAAAAGGCATCCGTGATGGCGGCAATGATCGGAAGGGTGCCGCTTTGGTGAAATGCGCGCTTGCGCCGAAACGCACCATTTGTCAGGCAGGTGGAAACGGGCATGTGCAGGACAATCCGCCCGTTGCAACAGGCCACCGCTGTAACAGGCCGCCCTTTTTGAAACTGGCCTTTTTGAAACAGGATCGCGCAATGGGGTTTCGGCAACAGCGGTGGCAGGCGCAATCGGCACGGCGGTCGCGGGCGCGTGCTGTTGTCGCTGTGCTGATCGCTTTCATGCTGATCGGCGCGCGCGCTGCGCCGCCGCCGGGCGGGTCGCAACCGGGCCCGCTCGAAACGGCGCTGCGCCACCATGTCGAAACTTTGGCCAGCGACGATTTCGGCGGTCGCGAGCCGGGCACAGAAGGCGAAACCAAGACGCTGCGCTATCTTGCCCGGCAATGGTTCGACATCGGGCTGGTCAGCGGCACCAATGATCCCGGCAATGCGTGGTTCGCCCCGGTCGAACTGGTCGAGCGAGTCCCGCAGGGGAGCCGCGCCGTGTTTCAGCGCGGGCACCGCCATGTGCCGATCGATGCCAACGGCGTCTTCGTGGTGACTTCGGGCTTGCGCAGTCTGATCGAAGACGCGCCGCTGGTGTTTGTCGGCAAGGACACCAATCCGGAAACCGCGCGCACCGAACTGGCCGGTCGGATCGCCCTGATTCTCGACAGTCAGTCGCCCAAAGGCACGCCCGATACCGTCGGCCCCGACGACCGCGCGGGGCGCCTGCTCGATGCGGGCGCAGCGGCGGTGATCACCGTGCTCGACGGCACCCGGCGGATCGAGGATGTCGCCGCGCGCCGCCGCCGCCCCGGTTATGCGCTCGCCGGGCAGAAACTGGGCGGCGACTTGCAGGCCTATGTCACGACCGAAGTTGCCGAAACCTTGCTCGAAGCCGCAGGCGCCGGAAAACTGGCCGCCTTGCGCGTCATGGGCGCAGAGCCCGGCTTTGCTCCGCACCCGATCGGGCTGAGCGGCACGCTGGAGGCGACCGGGCGCGAAACGCGCATTCACACGCACAACCTGATCGGCAAGCTGGAGGGGCGCCGCCATGATCTGGGCGCAGTCGTGATCGTGGCGCACTGGGATCACTTCGGGCGCTGCGCCGACCCGCCGGCCGAACACCTGATCTGCAACGGCGCGGTTGACAACGCCAGCGGGCTCGCCGTGATCACCGAGGCCGCGCGCATGCTGTCGAACGGGCATCCGCTCGACCGCGATGTCTATTTCCTCGCGACGACGGGCGAAGAGCTTGGGCTGCTTGGCGCGCAGGCCTTTGCCGAAAACCCGCCGTTGCCGCTTGATGCGGTCATGGCGGTGCTCAATGTCGATTCGACGGGTCTTGTCGGGCCGGGGCTGCCGGTCAGCGTGATCGGCGCCGGGATGACCGATCTCGACGACAGCATTGCCAATGTGCTCAAAGGAATGCACCGCCGCCTGGTGACGGGCAACGGCGCCAATGCCTATGTCCGGCGGCAGGACGGCTGGGCTTTCATTCAGCACGATGTCCCCGCCGTCATGGTCAGCAGTGCCTATTCCGACCCCGCCCGGCTCGAAAAATTCATGGACGAGCGCTATCATCGACCGACCGATGTCGCCGCGCGCGTGGAATATGGCGGCATGGCCGAAGATGTCGTGCTGCAAGTCGAACTGGCGCGGTATTTCGCCGATGCGCATCGGTTTCCGGGCCCGCCGGTGCCGCGCCAGGACAGCGCCGCGCGCTGAATGCCCGGTTGAAACAGGGACGAAAAGAGCACTGGCCATATCCGCTTGGCTTGATTACATGGGCCGCCACGATTCCCCCCGGTTAGAAAGTGGCAGCCGTGATCGACATCCCCCTTGGCCTGACTTACGATGATGTTCTGCTGCGTCCGGGGGCCTCGGACCTCGTGCCAAGCCAGGCAGATACCCGCACACGTTTGACCCGCACGATCCCGCTCAGCATCCCGGTGCTGTCTTCGGCGATGGATACCGTGACCGAGGCAGACATGGCGATCGTCATGGCGCAGCTTGGCGGGATCGGCGTGCTTCACCGCAATCTGACGGTCGAGCAACAGTGCGCCGCAGTGCGCGCGGTCAAGCGTTTCGAAAGCGGCATGGTGGTCAATCCGATCACGATCACGCCGGAATCGACGCTCGGCGAAGCGCAGGCGCTGATGCGTCATCACAAGATCAGCGGTATTCCGGTGGTTGAAGGTTCGGGTCGACTGGTCGGCATCCTGACCAACCGCGACGTGCGCTTTGCCGACAATCCGGCGCAGCCGGTGCGCGAGCTGATGACGCACGAAAACCTCGCCACCGTCCCGCTCGGCACGACAGGCGATGACGCGCGCCGCCTGCTGCACCAGCGCCGCATCGAAAAATTGCTGGTCGTCGACGAAGCCTATCGCTGCATCGGCCTGATCACGGTCAAGGACATCGAAAAGGCGGTCAATTACCCCAGCGCAACCAAGGATGCCTCCGGGCGCTTGCGCGTTGCGGCGGCGACCACGGTCGGTGAAAAGGGGCTGGCCCGTACCCGCGCGCTGATCGAGGCGGAATGCGATGTGATCGTGATCGACACCGCGCATGGTCACAATGCCGATGTCGCCCGCGCAGTCGATGCGGTCAAAAAGCTGTCCAACGACGTGCAGGTGATCGCCGGCAATGTCGCCACCGCCGAAGCGACCCGCGCGCTGATCGATGCCGGGGCCGATGCGATCAAGGTCGGCATCGGGCCGGGCTCGATCTGCACCACGCGTATTGTCGCAGGCGTCGGCGTGCCGCAATTGACCGCCGTGATGGAATGCGCCGAAGAAGCCGAAATGTCGGGCGTTCCGGTGATTGCCGATGGCGGCTTGCGCACGTCGGGCGACGCGGCCAAGGCGCTGGCCGCAGGCGCGAGCACGATCATGATCGGCTCGCTGCTTGCCGGCACCGAGGAAGCGCCGGGCGAAACGTTCCTCTATCAGGGGCGCGCCTATAAATCCTATCGCGGCATGGGCTCGGTCGGTGCGATGGCGCGCGGCTCTGCCGACCGCTATTTTCAGCAGGACATCAAGGATCAGATGAAGCTCGTTCCCGAAGGGATCGAGGGTCAGGTGCCTTACAAGGGGACGGCCAAGGATGTCGTTCACCAGCTTGTGGGCGGGATCAAGGCCGCCATGGGCTATACCGGCAGCGCGACCATCGCCGAGCTGAAAGCCAAGGCACGGTTCGTGCGGATCACCGGCGCGGGCTTGCGCGAAAGCCACGTTCATGACGTGACGATCACGCGTGAGGCGCCGAATTATCCGACGCGCTGAACCGCCGCTGCCGGGCCGGAGCAGGCAATCGTGAACCCGGCGGCGCGCGTTCAGGCGGCGATCGATGTGCTCGACGCGGTCATCGCGGCGGCGCGGGGGCAGGGTGCCTCCGCCGATCGTATTGCCGCCGACTGGTTTCGCACGCGGCGTTTTGTCGGATCGAAGGACCGTCGTGCAATCCGCGATCTGGCGTGGGATGCGATCCGCGCCTGTGGCGATATTCCCGATAACGGTCGTGCCGCGATGCTGCGGCTCGCGCTTGACGATCCGGCGCTGGCCGCGCTGTTCGATGGGTCCGGTTATGGCCCCGCGCCGATCGGGCCCGGCGAAGTGGCGGCAGCGCGTGGAATCGCGCCGGGCTGGCTGGTCGAGGCGTTGATTCAAAGCGGGCTTGATCGGACCGAACTGGCCGCGCTGTTGACTCGCGCACCGCTCGATTTGCGCGCCAATCGTCTGCGTACCACGCGTGAGGCATTGATGGCGCAGTTGCCGGTCGCCGCCGAGCCGGGCCCGGCGCCCGATTCCCTGCGGCTGCCGTCGGGAACCCGGGCGGAGGCCTGGCCCGCCTTTGCCGAAGGTCTGTTCGAAGTGCAGGATGCAGGTAGCCAGCTCGCCTGTGCTGCCATCGGTGTTTCGGGCGCAGAGACCGTGGTGGACTTGTGCGCCGGGGCGGGGGGCAAGACCTTGGCGCTGGCCGCCGCCATGCACAACCGGGGGCGGCTGATAGCCTGCGACATCGATCGCGCGCGGCTGTCGCGGCTGCCCGAGCGCGCCGCGCGGGCCGGAGCGACAGTCGAAACGCGCTTGCTCGATGCCGGGCGCGAAGCGCAAGGTTTGCTTGATCTGGCAGGGCAGGTCGATGCCGTGCTGGTCGATGCGCCGTGTTCGGGGACGGGCACCTGGCGCCGCAATCCCGAGGCACGCTGGCGGCTGACTGCCGAGGCGATCGCGCGCTATGCCCGCACGCAGGCGCATGTGCTCGATCTGGCGGCCACACTGGTCCGGCCGGGCGGACGGATCACTTTCATCACCTGCTCGCTGCTCGATGCCGAAGGTGCCGAAGGCATCGCCGCATTCCTTTCCCGCCATGCCGAATGGCGCGCCGGTCCTGTCGCGGCGCCGATCGGGCGTGCGCGCGGCGCCGGATGGCGCCTTGGTCCGGGATATGACGGAACCGACGGGTTTTTCTTCGCAAACCTGGTTCGGGCATGATAATCGACGGCGTCATGCACACAGGGCGCTCAGGACGGTCGGATTCACCCGGCGCCTTACCGGGTTCTGCACGATTTCGGGAGTTGTTGATGCGTTATTTCCCCGCTGCCCTTGCCCTTTCGCTCGTGCTCGCCGTGACCGGCAGTATGGGGCAGGCAAAGGTGACGGGCCCGGCCGATCCGCGCGCGGGCGATTTGTTGTCCATCGGGCGCACGGCATTGGCGCATGGCGATGTCGATGGCGCGACGGACGCGTTTGAATCCGCGCTGGCGGTCGATCCGGGCTATGGGGGTACGCTGGTCGCGCTGGGCGATGCCGCGCGCAAGGCCGGGATGCAGGGCAAGGCGATCCACTATTATCGCGTCGCGCTCGATCGCGATCCCAACGACCTCGACGCGATCAGCGGCGAAGGCGGGGCGATGGCGGAAAAAGGCGCGCTGACCAAGGCACATGCCGATCTGACCCGGCTCGAAGGGCTGTGTGGCAAGGGCTGCGCCGAAACGCGCGCGCTTGCCGAAGCGATCGCCCGGGGCCCCACGCCCAAAGTCGTTTCGGCCGATGCGGTAAAGCCGCAGCCGGTGGCGCAGGCCAACTAGGTAGTTTTCTCTATCGATTGCTTTGCCCGGTGCCAACCAGGTGCGGCGCATGGATGATCTGCCCCGAATCGGGCGCAAGGACACGTGCGGCGATGACCGGAATTTCGAGCGCAACGGGCGCGATGGCCGCCTATACCAGCTATTACGAGGCGCAAGCCAAGACCACGGCTGCGTCGGCAACGGATAGCTCCGGCACAAGTTCGACCGGCAGCACTACGCTTGCCGGGGCAGTGACCGCGCTGGTTCAGGACAACACCGCCAGTACCTCGCTGTCCGCCTTGCTCGGCACCGGCACCAGCAGTTCGACCAGCACGCTGGCGACTTTGCTCAGTCTGGCGAACAGCGGCAGCAGCACGAGCAACACCAGCCTGATTGCGACCATTCTGGGCAGCAACAGCGCAAGCAGCGCCGGAAGCCTCATCGCCGATTTGACCGGCAGCACAAGTTCGGCAAGCAGCACCACGAGTTTGAGCAGCCTGTTAAGCGAGGTCGCCGGACAGAGCAGCACCAGCAGCACGTCGGCTTCAACCGATACCTCAACCACCAGTACGCAGCAGCAGACGATCCTCAGCGCGCTGGCCGGCGCCTATTCGCAAAGCCAGCAAAACCTGCTTTCGCTGCTCGTCTAGTCACAATAGCGGGCGGAACTCGTCGAGCACCTGACGATAGACGCGCCGTTTGAACGGCACGATCAGATCGGGCAGTTCCTCGGGATCGACCCATTTCCATTCGGCGAATTCGGCCGGATTGTGGACATTCAGATCGACCTGGCTGTCTTCGCCGTTAAACCGCAGCAACAGCCATTTCTGCCGCTGACCGCGATAGCGCCCTTTCCACAACCGACCGAGCAATTCGGGCGGCAGGTCATAGAAATATTCCTCGCGCGATTCGGCGATGACCTGAACGAGATCTGCGGTCACGCCGGTTTCTTCGTGGAGTTCACGCAAGCCTGCGGGGCGCACATCCTCGCCGTCATCGATCCCGCCTTGCGGCATTTGCCAGGCATCCCCTTCGCCGACAGCGGCCTCGCCGCGCGCGGCCCGGTCGCGGGTATCGATACGCTGGCCGACAAAGACGCGGCCCTGTGCATTGACCATCATCACGCCGACGCAAGGGCGATAGGGAAGCCCGGCAAATTGTTCAGTCATTTATATACGTTCCAGTTGCTGCCTGATGGCAGCGAAAATAGTGGCGATGTCGTCCTGTGCGCTCGGGATCGCCTTGCGCAGCTGGACGAAGCCATGGATGATCCCCTTGAATTCCAGAAACGTGACATTCGCTCCGGCGCGGACCAGTTCGGCTCCATAGACCCGGCCGCTGTCGCGGATCGGATCGAGTCCGGCGGTTACTAGCACGGTCGGCGGCGTATTGGCATGGTCATTGTAGATCGGAAAGGCGCGAGGCTCGCCCGGCGTCGCCCCATAGCCGTCGGAAAACCACGCCATGGTATCCGCCGTCAGCAGAAAACCGTCGGCGAACTGCGCAAACGAGGCGTGATCGGGCCGGTCGTCGGTCACCGGATAGATCGGCGCCTGCAGGATCACGGGAACCGCCGCCGGGGCGGCCGCCAGGGCCTGCGTGACCACGATTGCCAGATTTCCCCCCGCCGAATCGCCGGACAGAATCAAGCCGGTAATCGTGCGGCCCAGCTCGACCGGGCTGGACGCGACCCAGCGCGCGGCGGCCTCGCAATCGTCGGGTGCCGCAGGGAAGGGGTGCTCGGGGGCAAGCCGATAGTCAACCGCGATCACCGGCAGGTCGAGCGCGGCGGCGATTTCGGTGCAAAACGCATGGTGCGTGTCGAGATCGCCGATGACGAAGCCGCCGCCGTGAAAGAACACGACAGCCGGACCCGCCTCGCGCGTTTCGCGCGAATCATAGAGGCGCAGCCGAATCGGCCCTGCGGGCCCGGGGGCGGTCAGGTCGCGGATCACGGGCAGGGGCAGGGGATCGCGCTCGCCGACGCTGGCCATGGCCAGATAGGTCTGGCGCGCCAGTTCGGGCGTCAGCGCACTCATCGGCGGGGCTCCGGCGGCGTTCATGAAATCGAGAAATCCCTGCACGTCGGGCCGCACATAAGCGGTAGGGCGGGTCTGCGGTTCAGCCTCTGCCATGATAATCCGGATCCTCTCTCAAAGGTGGCTGCGGGTCGCGGGCGTGGAATCGCCTCTGCCGCGCACGCAACCATGGGTAAGTGCGCTTTTGCAACTTGACTAGGTGTCTTGACCGTTATCAAGGATACCTGCGATCACTGACTTCATGGCGGGAGTCATCTTGCGGGTATGGAGCGCCGGAGAATTTCTTTTTTGCGCTCGGGCGCACCGGGCGTTAGGCGCATTGCCGACAGCCGCAGGCATGGTTGAAGGAAAGGGCGATCGGCCCGCTGACCGATCCGCCAAGCGAGGAATACGATGGCTACAGCATTGATCGACGGGCCCGACGCGCTGACCGGTGGCAAGGATGCCGCAGCGGCGCCCGAAGCGGTTGTGGTCCGGTTCGCCGGAGACTCGGGCGACGGGATGCAGTTGACTGGGGGACAATTTACCCTGTCGACCGCGCTGGCGGGCAACGACCTGGCCACGTTCCCCGACTTCCCGGCGGAAATTCGCGCGCCGCAGGGCACGCTGTTTGGCGTTTCGGCGTTTCAGATCAATTTCGGCTCAACCGAAATCGATACGGCGGGCGATCAGCCCGATGTGCTGATCGCGATGAACCCGGCTGCGCTGAAGACCAATGTCGGCGCGCTCAAGGCGGGCGGACTGATCATCGCGGACAGCGGCGAATTCAACAAGCGCAACCTCGAAAAGGCGAAATACGAGGTCAATCCGCTTGAAGACGGCAGCCTGCACAAATGGCAATTGCTCGCTTTCGACATTTCCGCGCTGACCTTGCAGGCGGTCAAGCCGTTCGGGCTTGGCAACAAGGAAGCGCTGCGCTGCAAGAACATGTGGACGCTGGGCCTCGCGCTGTGGATGTTCGACCGTGACCGGCAGCCGCTGATCGACTGGCTGAACGGCAAATTTGCCAAGAATCAGGTTCTGGCCGACGCCAATATCGCCGCGCTCAATGCCGGACACGCCTATGGCGAAACCGCCGAACTGTCGGGCCCGCTGCGGCAGGTTCACGTCGGCGCAGTGGCGAGCGAGCCGGGGCTCTATCGCACGGTGACCGGCGCCGAAACGATCAGCTATGGCCTTGTCGCCGGGGCACAACTGGCCGAACTGCCGCTGTTCTTTGGCGGTTATCCGATCACGCCCGCCTCCTCGATCCTGCACAATCTGGTGAAGCTCAAGGAATTCGGCGTCACCACCTTCCAGGCCGAAGACGAAATCGCCGCGATCGCCTCGGCGATCGGTGCCGCTTATGCCGGGCATCTGGGGGTGACATCGTCGTCGGGGCCGGGGATCGCGCTCAAGACCGAGGCGATGGGTCTTGCGGTGATGACCGAGCTACCGCTGGTGATTGTCAATTCGCAGCGCGGCGGTCCGTCGACGGGCCTGCCGACCAAGACCGAACAGTCCGACCTCTATCAGGCGGTCTATGGCCGTAACGGCGACACGCCGATCCCGGTGATCGCCGCGCGCAGCCCGTCCGATGCGTTCGATTGCGCGATCGAGGCGGTGCGCATCGCCACGCGCTACATGACCCCGGTCATCCTCCTTACCGACGGCTATATCGCCAATGCCGCCGAGCCCTGGAAAGTGCCCGATCCGGCGAGCTATGCGCCGTTCCCGGTGACGTTCCTTGAAGAACCCAACGGGCCCGACGGCACCTTGCTGCCGTTTGCACGCAACGAAAACGGCGCACGGCCCTGGATCAAGGCGGGCACGCCCGGCCTGATGCACCGGATCGGCGGCATCGAGAAAAATCCGCTGACCGGCGACATCGACTATTCACCCGCCAGCCACCAGACGATGACCGATCTGCGCAAGGCCAAAGTCGACGGCATCGCCAAAAGCATTCCGCCGCAGGAGGTCACACTGGGCGAGCCGGGCGGAAAGCTCGTGCTGGTCGGCTGGGGCAGCACGTTTGGCCCGATCCATCAGGCGGTGCGCCGTGCGCGCAAGCGCGGGCTCGATGTCAGCCATGTTCATGTCCGCCATGTCTGGCCCTTGCCCGAAAACCTGGGCGATCTGCTGCGCGGCTATGACAAGGTGCTCGTGCCCGAAATGAACACCGGCCAGTTCAAGACCGTGTTGCGCGACCAATACCTGATCGACGCACGCACGCTCAACAAGACCAGCGGTCAGCCGTTTACCATCGCCGAAATCGAAGCGGCGATCGACGAAACGATCGGGGCCTGAAGGGAACCATTGCCATGAACGACCTGACCCCGATCAAGACCACCTTGAAGGACTGGGAAACCGACCAGGAAGTGCGCTGGTGCCCCGGTTGCGGCGACTATGCCATTCTCAAGGCGGTGCAGCGCACTTTGCCCGATCTCGGCGCCGATCCGTCGAAGACCGTGTTCGTTTCGGGCATCGGCTGCTCCAGCCGGTTTCCCTATTATGTCGAAAGCTATGGCTTTCACACGATCCACGGTCGCGCCCCTGCTTTTGCCACGGGCATCAAGCTGGCCAACCCCGAGCTCGATGTCTGGGTGATCACCGGCGACGGCGACGGCATGTCGATCGGCGGCAATCACACGATGCACATCATCCGGCGCAACGTGAACACGCAGATCCTGTTGTTCAACAACGAGATCTATGGCCTGACCAAGGGGCAGTATTCGCCCACCAGCCGCGAAGGCACGCATTCGCCGACTTCGCCGCTGGGCTCGGTCGATCATCCGGCATCCCCTTGCGCCTTTGCGCTCGGCGCGGGCGGACGGTTCATCGCGCGGTCCTATGACGTGTCAAAGGATCTGCCTTCGGTGCTGAAGGCGGCGCATGCGCATCAGGGCGCGGCGTTCGTCGAGATTTTCCAGAACTGCATCGTCTACAACAAGGATCGCTTCGACGATTTCACGGCCAAACCGGTTGCCGATGCCAGCCAGGTCTGGGCGCGTCATGGCGAACCGCTGCTGTTTGCCAAGGGCACCAAGGGCATTGCGCTCGATCACGCGACGCTGTCGCTCAAGGTCGTCGATGTCGTCGATGGCGATTGGCAGGGCGCGGGCGTGCTCGTCCACGATGTGACCAACCGCACGATTGCGCACTTGCTGGTCGAAATGCCGTTTGGGCCGTTTCCGATGGCGCTGGGCGTGATCTACGACGATCCGCGCCCGACATTCGAAAGCGCGCTGCTCGGTCAGGACGCCAAGGCGCGCGCCGGAAAAAGCGCCGATCTCGCCAAGTTGCTCGCCAAGGGCCAGACTTGGACAGTGGCCGGCTGACGCCGGTTGGGACAGTGGCCGGCTGACATAATCCATGCGACCTGCCCCAAAGGGCAGGTCGCGCAGGGTGACGCGGTGGGCACAAGGGCGGCATGACCGACCCCGTGATTGTCTGGCTGCGCCAGGATCTGCGCCTTGCCGATCAACCCGCCTTTGCCGCCGCCGCTGCCGAAGGGCCGGTGATCCCGGTCTATGTGCTCGACGATGAGACGCCGCGTCATCTTCGCATGGGCGCAGCCTCGCGTTGGTGGCTGCATCACAGCCTGGCCAGCCTCGACGCGGATTTGCGCAAGCTGGGCTCGCGCTTGGTGCTGCGCCGGGGCAAGGCGCACGAACAATTGGCCGCGATCCGGCGCGAGGTCGGCGCCCGGCGTGTCCATGCCATGGCTCATGCCGAACCGTGGTGGCGCAATGCCGAGCGCATGGTCGCCAAGACGTTCGACCTCGTGCTCCATCCCGGTCAATATCTCGTCCCGCCCGGGTCGCTGCTGACCGGATCGGGGAATCCCTATCGCATCTACACGCCGTTCTGGCGCGCGCTGGTGCAGAGGATGCCGCCGCATCGACCTTTGCCCGCGCCGACGCGGCTCGATGTCCCGTCGTTCTGGCCGACCGGCGACAGGCTCGACGGATGGCGGTTGCTGCCGACCGCGCCCGACTGGGCCGAGGGTTTTCGCGCGAGCTGGACGCCGGGTGAGCGCTGCGCCCGTTCGCGCTTGACGGCCTTCATCGATCGCGTCGGGGCTTATGGCGAATGCCGCAATCTGCCCTCCCTCGAGGGTACGTCGCGCCTGTCGCCACACCTGCATTTCGGCGAGATTTCGGTGGCGGCCGTGTGGCATGCCGTTGCCGAAGTCGGCGGCTCGGTCGGGGTGTTTCTCGGCGAACTGGGCTGGCGCGACTATGCGGCCAATGTCACCGTGCAAATGCCCGATTATGCGACGCGCAATGGCAGGGCCGATTACGATCGCATGGCATGGCGCGATGACCTTGCCGGATTGCGCGCCTGGCAGCAGGGGAAGACCGGCTATCCGATCGTCGATGCGGGCATGCGTGAACTGTGGGCGACCGGCTGGATGCATAACCGGGTGCGGATGATCGCCGCGAGTTTTCTCGTCAAACATCTGTTGATCGATTGGCGCGAAGGCGAACGCTGGTTTTGGGATACGCTGGTCGATGCCGACCATGGAGCCAATGCGGTCAATTGGCAGTGGACTGCGGGCACCGGCGTCGATTCGAACATGTTCGTGCGGATCATGGCACCCTTGACCCAATCACCCAAATTCGATGCCGCAGGCTATATCCGCCGCTGGGTACCGGAACTGGCGCATCTGTCGGATTCAGCTATCCATGATCCTGCGGCGCGACCGGCCGGGTATCCTTTGTCGATCATCGGCCATGCGCAAGCGCGGGCGAGGGCGCTGGCCGCCCATGCCGCGCTCAGGAACGCATGATCAGGCGATCAGGTCGTCGTCAGTCGAGCCATGGCGCTGGTGGGCGACGATGGCATCGAGCGTTTCCTGGGGCAACAGACTGGCAAAAGCGACCCCGAACAGGCCTGCTTCCCACCACACGACTTCGCCCCGGATCGGTTCAAACCCCCGAATCGTCAGCCAGCAGAAGTTGTGCGCTTCCAGTCGCTTGGGCGATGTTGCGGTAAAACCACCCAGCGACAGGTCGCGGACGATCGTCTGAAACCCGCGGACACCCGAGGGGCGCACGGCGGCTGCAATATGCACGCGCACACGGGGCGCGCTGCGATCCTCTTGCGAGGAATGCTCATAACTGCCCGGTCCGAACCGGGAGTCATTCCAGGTGGTGTCGCTCATCGCAAGGCCCCGATTGTGCGCCGATTATGAAGGCTTTTGCACTTGGTGGTCAGGGATTCTGACAGCTTGGAGTTAACCCATTGCCAGACAGACTGGTTAAGCGGACATCAACCGTCGATCAGGCCGATATCGATCAGGTTGCGGGGGCTTCGACGCGTTCTCTGTGAGGGCTGGCAAAGGGTTCACCGACGAGCGCGGCGATCCGTGCGCCGACCACTTCGGGTGCCTTGACGCTGGCCGGGTCTTCGCCGGGAAAGGCCTTGGCGCGCATTGCGGTGCGCGTTGCGCCGGGATCGACAATCGCCACGCGGATCGCCGAAATCCCGCGCACTTCCTGCGCATACGCGTCGAGCAGGTTGTCAAACGCGGCTTTCGACGCACCATAGGCGCCCCAATAGGCGCGCGGCTTTGCGCCGACGCTGCTGGTCACGCCGATCACCCGGCCGTTTTCACTCTTGCGCAAAAGGGCATGAAAGCTGGCGATCAGCGCTTGTGTTGCTGCGACATTGAGCAAAAGACCGCGATTGAGATCGCGCGGCTCGATTTGCCACACCGGCGTCAAGACCGGCAAGACCGCCGCGTTGATCACCAGCATGTCGAGTGCGTTCCAGCGCCCGGAAATCGCCGCACCGAGCCGCGAAATCGCATCGGGTTCGGCCAGATCGCACGGCGCGATCGTCGCTGCGCCGCCCGCTTCGAAAATGGCCTGTTCGACTTTTTCCAGATCGCGCGCGGTGCGCGCGACAAGGATGACATGCGCCCCCTTTGCGGCGAGTGCGAGGGCTGTCGCGGCGCCGATGCCGCGACTCGCCCCGGTGACCAGCGCGACCTGGCCCGATAGCTCGCCGCTCATTCGGTCACCTGCACGATCCCGCGCACCGCCGCTTCGCGGTCACCAAGGTCGGTCAGCCGGGTGGGATAATCGCCGCTGAAACAGGCGTCGCAATATTGCGGGCGAGCGGTATTGCGCTGCGCTTCGCCGACCGCGCGATAGAGCCCGTCGATCGACACGAAGGCCAGACTGTCGGCCTGGATAAAGCGGGCCATTTCTTCGACATCCATCCGCGCGGCAAGCAGCTTTGACCGCTCGGGCGTATCCACGCCGTAAAAGCAGGAATGCTCGGTCGGCGGGCTGGCAACGCGAAAATGGACTTCGCTGGCGCCGGCTTCGCGCATCATCTGCACGATTTTCAGCGAGGTGGTGCCGCGCACGATCGAATCGTCGATCAGGACGATGCGCTTGCCCGCCACGAGCGCGCGATTGGCATTGTGCTTGCGCTTCACATCGGCGTTGCGCTTGCCGTCGGACGGCTGAATGAACGTGCGCCCGACATAGTGCGAACGGATAATGCCCAGCTCGAACGGAATGCCCGACTGTTGCGCATAGCCGAGCGCGGCCGGCACGCCGCTGTCGGGCACGGGAATGATCAGATCGGCATCGACGCTCGATTCGATGGCGAGCTGTTCGCCGATCGCCTTGCGCACCTGATAGACCGAGCGTCCGCCGATCAGCGAATCCGGACGGCTGAAATAGACATGTTCGAAAATGCACATGCGCGGGCGCGCATCGATAAACGGACGATGCGAAGTGATCGTGCCGTCAAGCGCGACCTGGACCAGTTCGCCCGGTTCGATTTCGCGCACGAATTCGGCGCCGACCACGTCGAGCGCAACCGTCTCGCTGGCAAAGATCACCGCGTCATCGAGCCGACCCATGACCAAGGGACGAATGCCGAGCGGATCGCGACAGGCGATCATCCCCTCGGGCGTCATGCAGATCAGCGAATAGGCCCCTTCGACAAGCCGCAGCGCATCGGTGAAGCGGTCGAGCAGTGTGGGATAGCGGCTCGTCGCGACGAGGTGGATGATGACTTCGGTGTCGGACGTCGATTGAAAGATCGCGCCTTTGGTCACGAGATCGCGCCGCAGCGTCATCGCATTGGAAATGTTGCCGTTATGCGCAATGGCAAACCCGCCCGAGGCGAGATCGGCGTAAAGCGGCTGAACATTGCGGAGTCCTGCACCGCCGGTCGTGGAATAGCGGACATGGCCCGCCGCCATCATGCCGGGCAATTCGGCCAGCGCTTCGCTCGACGAGAAATTCTGTGCGACATGGCCGGTGCCGCGCCGGGAATAGAATTCCGTGCCGTCAAAGCTGGTGATGCCGACAGCTTCCTGCCCGCGATGCTGCAGGGCATGGAGCCCGAGCGCGGTCATCGCTGCCGCTTCGCGCAATCCCACCACGCCGAAAATGCCGCATTCCTCGCGCAGCTTGTCGCCGTCCGCGTCGTAAAAAGGGTTCGTCAGGTTCATCTGTTCAGGATCGATCCACAGGCGAAAGGCGTCATCCATTGCTGGTGAATTCCTTTGCTGGTTGGCCGTCGGTGCAAAGCAGTCGTGCCCTGCAATCCGGGCGCCATGTGGCCCCGTTTGGCCCGGAACGCAAGGGGCCGCAGAGCCGCAGATGACCATATCATGACACCGCCGCCGCGCGCGACCGTGTCGACATCGCGCCAAAGGGCGCAGCCGACCCCTGATTTTGATGGTAATCATGGTGTTAAGGCTGGTCCGTAATACGAAATTCACCAATCTGATGGCTAATGGGCCTATGGGTAATTTGCGTAGCCTTGTTGGTCTGTCGGCAGTGACCCTGCTCTATTTTGGCGGGGTCGCTTTCGCTTGGCTGTTCGGCCGGACCGATGAAGGCGTGGCCATGGTATGGGTGTCGGGCGCCGTGCTGGCCGTCTGGCTTTGCGTTGCCGATCGCAGGGGGCGGATCGCGGCACTGATCACGTGCGCGATTGTGAGCGAGATTGGCGCGGGATGGTTCGGACCTGGCTGGGCGATGGGCGCGGTTCTGACTGTGGCGAGCCTCGGCGAAGCGACCGCTGCTGCGCTGCTCACCCGGCGCACGCTGCGCAAGGCCTGGCCCGCCGCGACAATCGAGATGGCCGCGGTTTTCCTGATCGGGACGGCACTGGTAATTCCGGCATGCAGTGGCCTTGTCGCAGCAACGGCGCTGCATCTGGTCAAGGGCGTCGCCTTTGGCCCGGCGTTCCGCGCCTGGGTGCTGGGACATGGTGTCGGGTTGGTCGCGATCATACCTTTTGGCATGACTGCGCTGACGCGGTTTTCAGCCTGGGGCGGGGCCCTTATCGACCGGCGGCATGCCGCCGGGACTGTAAGCGATGACCGGCCGCGTCCGAGCAAAGTGCTGGCTTCGCTGCTGATGCTCGCCACGATGGCGTTGCTCAATGTTTGCGTGTTCGAGCAGGATATTCGCTGGCCACTGGCTGCCCCGCTGGTGTTTGCGCTGTTTGCGGCGGTCTGGGCCGACGTGCTGATCGCGACGGCGATGCCTGTGCTGATCGCCCTGATTGCCGCGCCGCTCACCGCTGTGGGCATCGGCCCGATCGCCCCCGGACTGCCGCTCGCGGCAGATCGGCTGCAATTGGGGCTGGTCTATGCCGGGCTGGTTGCGTGCTGTTCGCTGCCGCTGGTGGTCGAACAGGCGCGGCGGCGGCAGGAAATCGCGCGTCTCAGCCGCAGCGCCGCGCACTATCAGGCGAAATCGCAACGCGCCGACGATCTGATCGACGAATTGCGCCGCGTCTCGCTGACCGATCCCTTGACCGGATTGCCCAATCGGCGGGCATTTTTCGATTCGCTGGCGGTGCAGTCCGCCACGCACGAGCCCGCGTGCGTGGCGATGATCGACATCGATCATTTCAAGCAAGTCAACGACCGCCTTGGCCATGCAGCAGGCGACACGGTCCTGTGCCATTTTTCCGAGCTGGCCCGAAAAGCCTTTCGCGCCAGCGATATGGTCGCACGGATCGGCGGCGAGGAATTTGCCGTGATCTTGCGGGGAATCAGTGTCGAACAGGCCTGCCTTGTCTGTCAGCGACTGGTCGACCGGCTCGCCGAGACCCAGATCACCACGGCGATGGGGGCCGTGCGGGTAACGATCAGCAGCGGGATTGCGCCCATTCATCAGGATGGCGAGGCGGCCATGGCTGCGGCCGATCGGGCGCTCTATCAGGCCAAGCGCGAAGGCCGATCGCGCCTTTCGGCGGTTGCCTGACATTTGCGCACATTTGACGCCTCGGCCCTTTGACACCGGCATTGCCACGCGCAGCCCGAGCCCCTAGATGCTTTGGGCATCGGTCGTAATCCGCGAAAGTGACGCATCGTTTGTTTCTGACACCTTTCGAATGGACCATTGCCCGGCGTTATATCCTGCCCGGGCGCAGCGAAGCGTTCATCGCGCTGGTTGCCGGGATCAGTCTCGTCGCGGTCATGCTCGGCGTTGCCGCGCTGGTCATCGTGATGAGCGTGATGAACGGGTTCCGCGCCGAGCTGATGGACAAGATCGTCGGGCTCAACGGCCATGCCGTGATCCAGGCTTATGGCGGTCGGCTCGATGACTGGCAGGGTCTGGTCAAACGGCTTCAGGCAACGCCGGGGGTGACGCGGGCAACCCCGCTGATCGAACAGCCCTTGCTGGCAACGTTCAACGGCCGGGTCGAGGCGATCATCGCGCGCGGCAATACCCAGGCCGATCTTGCCCGCATGGCCGAAAAGAAAGTCGCCGGATCGTTCAAGGACGTTCAGCCCGGCGCCGGGCAAGTGGCAATCGGATCGCGCCTTGCCGAAAACCTCGGCGTGCAGGTCGGCGATACGATCACCATCATCAATCCCGCCGGGCGCAGCACGCCGTTTGGCACGGTGCCGCGCGAAATCGGCTATCGCGTCGGCGCGATCTTTGAAATCGGCGTCTATGACTATGACAACGCCTTTGTCGTGATGCCGATCAGCGATGCGCAGACACTGCTCCTGTCGGGGGATTCCATCGGCATGATCGAAGTCACCACCAGCAATCCCGATACCGTCGGCGAAACGCTGGCCCCGATCAAGGCACAGCTCAACGGTCGCGCCGTCGTCACCGACTGGAAAACGCTCAACGCCAGTCTGTTTCAGGCGCTGGCGGTCGAGCGCGTGGCGATGTTCGTCGTCCTGTCAATCATCGTGCTCGTCGCGGTGTTCAACATCCTGTCCTCGCTGATCATGCTGGTGCGCGCCAAGACGCGCGACATCGCCATCTTGCGCACGATGGGGGCAACGCGGGGCAGCATGGTGCGGATCTTTGTCGCGATCGGTTCGCTGATCGGCGCGGTCGGCACCGGGGCGGGGCTGGCGATCGGATTGATCTTTCTCCATTTCCGCCAATCGGTGGTCCATGGCGTCGAATGGCTGACCGGGCAAAACCTGTGGGATCCGTCGATCCGTTTCCTGACCGATCTGCCGAGCCGGGTCGATCCGAAGGAAATCGTCGGGATCTGCGGCATGTCGCTGCTGCTCAGCTTCCTGGCCACGCTATACCCCGCGCTTCAGGCCGCGAGCACCGATCCGGTTCAGGTCTTGCGCTATGAATGAGGCGAAACCAGTCGTCAGCCTGGTCGATCTGCGCCGCACGTTTCATCAGGGCGGCGTTGCGATCGAAGTGCTGCGCGGTGTCAATCTCGACATCATGCCTGGCGAGATCGTCGCGTTGCTCGGTCCTTCGGGTTCGGGCAAATCGACCATGCTTCAGGCGATCGGCCTGCTCGAAGGCGGGTTTCAGGGTCTGATCGAAATCGCAGGGACCGATGCGTCAAAGCTGTCGGGCGATGCGCGCACGGCGTTGCGCCGCGATCACATCGGCTTTGTCTATCAATTCCATCACTTGCTGCCCGATTTCACGGCAACCGAAAATGTCGTTCTGCCGCAATTGATCGCCGGAACGCCCAAGGCCGAGGCGACCGCGCAGGCGCGCAGCCTTCTCGAAACGCTGGGGCTGGAACATCGGCTCGATCATCGGCCCAGCCAGCTTTCGGGCGGCGAACAGCAACGCGTCGCGGTGGCGCGCGCGCTTGCCAATCGCCCCTCGCTGGTGCTGGCGGACGAGCCCACCGGCAATCTCGACGAAGCGACCGCCGACCGGGTGCTCGACGAATTGCTGCGGCTGGTGCGCGGCCAGGGCAGTTCGGCGCTGATCGCCACGCACAACGAACGGCTCGCCTTTCGCATGGACCGGGTGCTGCGCCTGCATGAAGGCGTGCTCGAATAGCCTTGCGCACCCGTGCCGTTGCCGTACCCTGTTCGCCATAACGATACGGGAGAAACGCCGTGGCCGAACCGCGCACGATTGCCGATTTTACCGCAAAACTGCCCAATGGAGACGAGATCGCGCTGAGCCAAAAGCTGGGCAAAGTCCTGCTGGTGGTCAACACCGCCTCGAAATGTGGCTTTACCCCGCAATACGACGGGCTTGAAGCGCTGTGGCGTGATTATGGCGACAAGGGCTTCGAAGTGCTCGCCTTTCCCTGCAACCAGTTCGGCCATCAGGAACCGGGCAGCGCGGACGAGATCGAAAGTTTCTGCAAGGTCAATTTCGGCGTGAGCTTTCCCCTGTTCGCCAAGATCGACGTCAACGGCGATGATGCCACGCCGCTCTATCAATGGCTCAAGGCCGAAGCGCCGGGGATCGTCGGCACCAAGGCGATCAAATGGAATTTCACCAAGTTCCTGATCGACCGCGACGGCAAAGTCGTGCGCCGCTATGCCCCCACCGACAAGCCTGCGAGCATCGCCAGGGACATCGAGAAACTCCTGTAATCAGGACAGGTGATAACCGGACAGGGCATCTCCCGATTTTCCTCGGGCACGCTTATATAGTGGCCCATGCCTTACGCCCCGTTCGTCCCGCTTCGCATCTATTCCTCCTACACCATGCTCGATGGCGCGGTGGACCCCAAGGCGATTGCCAAGACGGCGGCGGAACGCGGGTTTCCGGCGGCGGCGATTACCGATCGCAACGGGCTCTATGGCTCGGTTGCCTATGCCAAGGCGTGCAAGGATGTCGGCGTGCAGCCGATCATCGGCACGATGCTGGCCGTCGCGCGGCCCGAACGCGGCGGTGCGGCGCAAAGCGGTTTCGGGCCGGGCGGGCAGCAACAGGCACCGACGATCGACTGGATCGCGCTCTATGCGCAGGATGCGACCGGCTATGACAATTTGTGCCATCTGGTCAGCCGCGCGCATCTCGACCGGCCGCTCGAATTTGCCGCGCATGTACGGATCGAGGATCTGGACGGGCATACCGACGGGTTGATCTGTCTGACCGGCGCGGGGGAAGGGGCGCTCACCCGCCTGTTCGCCGATGGCCAGCAAGCGGCGGCGGAAAGCTATGCCGAGACGCTGGCCGCCCTGTTTCCCGACCGGTTTTACATCGAACTTGCCCGGCGCAACGACCCGGCAGAAGAACGCGCCGAGCCCGCCCTGATCGATCTCGCCTATGCGCGCGACTGGCCGCTGGTCGCGACCAATCCTGCCAGCTTTGCCGAGCGCAGTTTCTATCCCGCGCACGATGCCATGTTGTGCATCGCCAGTTCGACTCACGTCGACAGCCCCGACCGCCCGCGCTCCTCGGTCGAATGGTGGATCAAGCCCGCGCCGGTGATGGAAGAGCTGTTCAAGGACATTCCCGAGGCACTGGCCAATACCCTGGTCATCGCCCAGCGCTGCGCGGTCATGCCGCCCAAGCGCAAGCCGATCCTGCCCAGCCTTGCCGGTGACCAGGAAGGCGAAGCGCGGATGTGCGCCGCCGACAGCCGGACCGGGCTGGTCCGTCGGCTTGAGCCGTATTATCCCGCCGAGGCGCACGAAGATATGGCCCGCCTGCTGACCCTGGGGCCGGATGGCGATCCGCAAAGTTCGGATTATCCCGCGCTGGAGGCGGCCGGGATCTGGGGCGAAGTCAGCGACTATCGCAACCGGCTCGAATTCGAAATCGGCATCATCAATCGCATGGGGTTTGGCGGCTACTTCCTGATCGTTGCCGACTTTATCAAATGGGCCAAGGACAACGGGATTCCGGTGGGGCCGGGGCGTGGTTCGGGCGCGGGCTCGCTGGTCGCCTGGGCGCTGACGATTACCGACCTCGATCCGATCCGGCTCGGCCTGCTGTTCGAACGTTTCCTGAATCCCGAGCGCGTGTCGATGCCCGACTTCGACATCGACTTTTGCGAAACGCGGCGCGGCGAAGTGATCCGCTATGTCCAGGCCAAATACGGCATGGATCACGTCGCGCAGATCATCACTTTCGGCAAGCTCAAGGCGCGGGCAGTCCTGCGCGATACCGGCCGCATCCTGCAGATGAGCTATGGACAGGTCGACCGCTTGTGCAAGATGGTGCCCAACCATCCGACCGACCCCTGGCCTTTGCCGCGCGCGCTCAACGGCGTGCTCGAACTGAAGCGCGAATACGACAACGATCCCGAAGTGCGGCGGCTGATCGACCTTGCCATGCAATTGGAAGGCCTGCCGCGCAACAGCTCGACTCACGCGGCGGGCGTGGTGATCGGCGACCGGCCTCTGGCGCAGTTGGTGCCGCTCTATCGCGATCCGCGTTCGGACATGCCGGTGACGCAGTTCGACATGAAGCATGTCGAGGACGCGGGGCTGGTCAAATTCGACTTTCTCGGGCTCAAGACTCTGTCGGTCTTGCGCAAGGCGGTCGACCTGCTCGCCCGGCGCGGCATTTCGATCGATTTGTCGATGCTCGCCTGGGACGATGCGCAAGTGTACCGTTTGCTGCAATCGGGCGACACGGTCGGCGTGTTCCAGCTTGAATCCGAAGGTATGCGGCGCACGCTGGCTGCGGTCAAACCGACCAATTTCGGCGACATCATCGCGCTCGTCTCGCTCTATCGTCCCGGGCCGATGGACAACATTCCGCTGTTCGGGCGCCGCAAGAACGGGCTCGAATCGATCGAATATCCGCATGACAAGCTGGCCGGGATCCTGTCCGAAACCTACGGAATTTTCGTCTATCAGGAACAGGTGATGCAGGCGGCGCAGATCCTCGCCGGGTATTCGCTCGGCGACGCCGACTTGCTGCGCCGCGCCATGGGCAAGAAGATCCAGGCGGAAATGGATCAGCAACGGCTGCGCTTCGTCGCCGGTTGCAAGGACATGTCCGACATCGACGCGGCCAAGGCCAACGAACTGTTCGATTTGATCGACAAGTTTGCCGGCTACGGCTTCAACAAGAGCCACGCGGCGGCCTATGCCTTGCTCGCCTATCAGACCGCGTGGATGAAAACGCATTATCCGCATGAATTCTATGCCGCCTCGATGTGTTTCGACATGCATCAGTCGGAAAAGCTCAACGTCTTTGTCGATGACATGCGCCGCAACGGGATTGCGCTTGCCGGGCCCGACATCAATCGGTCGGAGGCCGAATTCAGCGTCGAGCGAACCGAGGAATCCTATGCCGTGCGCTATGCGCTGGCGGGCCTGCGGAACGTCGGCGAAAAGGCGATGGACGCGATCGTTGCCGAGCGAGAAGCGAACGGGCCGTTTGAATCGCTCGACGACATGTTCCGCCGTTTGCCTGCGGGCGCGATGAACCGGCGCCAGTTGGAAGCGCTGGCCGCAGGCGGCGCGCTCGATGGCCTTGAATCAAACCGGGCAAAGCTGATCGCCAATGCCGAATTGCTGATGGCGGTCGCCGATGAGGCGGCGCGCGCGCGGACATCGGGGCAGCACGGCCTGTTTGGCGGCGACGATCATGTCGAACAGGCAACGCGTCTGGCCGAAACCAGGCCATGGACCCGCGCGGAACAGATGGCCGCCGAACGCGAAAATTTCGGGTTTTATTTTGCCGCGCATCCGGTCGGAGAATATCGCGCGATTGCCGTTGCGAATGGCGCGCGGACTTATTCCAGCCTGATGGCGGCGGGCGCTACCGCTGCCGGGCGGACCGGCGCGGTGATGGCGGCGATGGTCGAAGCGGTGCAAAAGCGCAAGACGAAGCGCGGCAAGGACTTTGTCATGGCCGACTTTTCGGATTCGAGCGGGCTGTTTTCCGCGTGCTGTTTCGAGGAAGGGCTTGTCGAACCGTTCGCGCAATGGGCGCGCGAGGGGACGTGCGTCCTGCTCAATGTCGAGCTGGACCGTCCCAATGTCGATGAGCCCCCGCGCGTGACCGTGCGCAGCGCTCGACCGCTCGCGTCGGTGACCAATGCATCGAAAATGATCCTGCAATGCGAAATCCTGCGCCCCGAGGCGGTCGGCGAACTGGCCATGCTGTTGCCGCGTGCGCCCGATGCGCGCGGCGAAGTGCGCGTGCATCTGCGCACCGGGCGCGGGCGCGAGCCATGGGCGATCCTGGGGCAGGATTTCCGGCTCGACAGCGAATTAATCGAACGGTTGATTCCGATCGAAGGGCTTGCCAATGTGGCGCTGACGGCGAAGCCCGACAGGCACCTGCGGCTCGTTGAATAAGATAGTAAAAACGGAGAGACAGGTGATGCTGGGCGGGATGCAGGACTGGAAACTCAGAGTCACCAATCTGATCGATCACGCCGCCCGCGAAAGCGGTACGCGCGAAATCGTCTCGCGCTGGGCCGATGGCAGCGAAAGCCGCACGACCTGGGCCGGGGTGCGCCGCGATGCCTTGCGCATGACGCAGGCCCTGCGCGCGCTGGGGATCAAACCCGGCGAGCGGATCGCCACACTGGCGATGAACCACCACCGTCACCTGATCAGCTGGTACGGCGCGGTCGGTGCCGGGGGCATTCTGCACACGATCAACCCGCGCCTGTTCGACGATCAGCTCGAATATATCGCCAACCACGCCGAAGACCGCGTGTTGTTGTTCGACCGGCAGTGGACGGCGATCGTCGAGCGGATGAAGCCGCGCTGTCCGACCATCGAGCACTTTATCTGTTTCGACAGCGATCAGCCCGCGCCCCATTTTGAAGACTGGATCGCCCCTTTCGACGGCGAAACCGAATGGGCCGACGGCGACGAGCGTGACCCGTGCATGCTGTGCTATACCAGCGGCACCACGGGAAATCCCAAGGGTGTGCTCTATGAGCACCGCTCGACCATACTTCACGCGATGGCGTGCATGACCGCGCCGGTGTTCGGGCTCGACACGCGCACGGTGATGATGCCGATCGTGCCGATGTTTCATGCCGCCAGTTGGGGCACGCCGTGGGCGGGCGCAGCGGCGGGGGCCAAATTCGTCTATTCGGCGGTCAACGATCCGGCGGTGCTGTGCGACTTGTTCGAGCGCGAAAAGGTGACTGCCGCCGCCGGTGTCCCGACCGTGTGGCTTGGCGTGTTGCAACATCTGGAAAGAACCGGAAAGCCGATACCGCCCAGCCTTGCGCAAGTGGTCTGCGGCGGCTCGGCCATGCCGCGCGCCATGGTCGAACGCTTCATGAAGGACGGTATTCGCGTCGCCCATGCCTGGGGCATGACCGAAACCTCCCCGATCGGCACGACCGGCGCGGAAACCGCCAACTGGGACGAACTGACTTTCGACGAGCAAGTCACCATCAAGGCGATGCAGGGCCGCCCGCCATTCGGGGTGGAGCTCCGCTGCGTCGATCTTGGCGATGCGGACAAAGTCCTGCCGCGCGACGGAAAGACGGCGGGCGTGCTGCAAGTGCGCGGGCCGTGGGTGGTCAAGCGCTATTTCAAGGCCGAACACGACGCGACCAATGCCGAAGGCTGGTTCGACACCGGCGATGTCGCGGTGATCCATCCCGATGGCACGCTGCAACTGACCGACCGGACCAAGGACGTGATCAAATCAGGCGGTGAATGGATCAGCTCGGTCGAGCTGGAAAATGCGGCGATCGGCCATCCCGCTGTGGCCGAAGCGGCGGCGATCGGCGTCTTTCACCCCAAATGGGATGAACGTCCGCTGCTGGTGGTGGTGAAAAAGCCCGGTGCGGATGTCGATGAGGCAGGCCTGCGCCGCTATCTCGGAGAGCACGTGGCGAAATGGTGGGTGCCCGACGAAATCGCTTTCGTCGACGAACTGCCCCACACCGGCACCGGCAAGATCAGCAAGAAAGACTTGCGCGATACCTTCCGTGATTACCGTTGGAGAGCATGATGGTGCAGGACACGGGCTTCATCGACCCCGATCGGGCAAATTTCGACCGGTTCAAGGCGCTGCCACGCGACACGCCGATCCACATGCTCAATCTTGTCCGGTTCAGGCCGCTGGCCGTGTACCCCGCCGGCCATCCGCTGGCGGACAAAGGGTTAACCGGCGCACAGGCCTATCGCGAATACATGCGCACGATCCAGCCCGTGCTCGAACGCGCCGGTGGGCGCATCGCCTGGTCGGGCGGATTCGAATGCGTGGTGACCGGCCCGGCGGAATGGCCGTGGGACGAAACCTTCGTCATGTCCTATCCCGACGCGCTGTCATTCCTGGGCATGGTCAAGGACCCGGACTATGCCCCCGTCGTGGTGCACCGGCAGGCCGCTGTTGCCGACAGCCGCCTTGTCCGGTTTTCGCCGCAAACCCGCACGCCTGGCTAAAACAGCGCCAACTGACCATCGGCGGCGGGCGGGCGAAAACGGCTGCAATCGAGCACGGGCCGGGTCTGCGCGATTCCGGCGCGTTGGCGGGCAAGGCGAAACCGGGTGCGGATCAGATCGGCCCAGACGCCCTGCGGCTTCATCCGGGTGAAAAACGCCGGATCGTTGTCGCGGCCCTCGCGCATCGAACGGATCGTGGCCATGACTTTGTCGGCGCGGTCGGGGAAATGGGCGTCGAGCCATTCGCGGAACAGCGGGGCGACTTCGTGCGGCAGGCGGATCATGATCCAGCTTGCCGATCGCGCGCCTGCCGCACCGGCGCGGGCGAGGATCGCCTCGAGATGGCTGTCGGTGATCGCCGGGATGATCGGTGACACGTTAACCCCGACATGGACCCCGGCTTCGGCCAGCCTGGCGATGGCCAGCAGCCGCTTTTCCGGAGTCGATGCGCGCGGTTCGAGCGTCGCCGACAGCCGCGCATCGAGCGAGGTCACCGAAATCGCCACGGCAATCAGATTGTCGCGCGCCATCTGCGCAATCAGGTCGATGTCGTCGCAGATCCGTGCCGACTTGGTGGTGATCGTGACCGGATGGCGCGCCTCGGCGCAGATTTCGAGAATTTGCCGCGTCAGGCGGTATTGGCTCTCGATCGGCTGATAGGGATCGGTGTTGGTGCCCATCGCGATCGGCGCGGGGCGATAGCCCTTTGCGCCCAGTTCGCGGCGCAACAGCCGCGCCGCATCGGGTTTGGCAAACAACCGCGTTTCGAAATCGATCCCGGGCGACAGATCGTGCCAGGCGTGCGTCGGCCGGGCGTAGCAATAGACGCAGCCATGCTCGCAGCCGCCATAGGCATTGATCGAGCGGTCAAAGGGAATGTCGGGCGAGGTGTTGCGCGAGAGGATCGTCCGCGCGGCCAGCGCGGTAACTTGCGTGCGCAATTTGGGCGGTGCGCCGTCGATCGATGCAGCGGCGTCGAGCCAGTCGCCATCAGCCTCGCGCGCGGGCAGATGATACCGCCCGCTCGCGCTGTTACTGATTGCGCCTCTGCCCTTGACCGGTTCCATGACTGGAACGTACCAAGAACAAAGGCGCTATTCCAGTCAAATCAGGCGTTATGAAAAATCAGCTTCGGGCGATCATTCGTCGTCGTACAGGCCCCAACCGTCGGATTCGCCGTTGAACGACTGCGCCAGCGCTTCGAGCCGCGCTTCGATCTCGCTGATCGCTTCGGGGGTGGGGACGAGTTCGATCGTCACCGCGACTTCCCACGGATCGACTTCGTCTTCGGGTTCGAGCACGTCGATGTCGATGCCTTCGCCCGCTGCGGCTTCGGCAAAGGATGCGGCTTCGGCTTCGCTGGGGAAGACATGGGCGAATTCAACCGCACGGACCAGCGTCAGGTCGAGCCCGTCGGCTGCGAATTCCTTGAGATAGGCGGTGTTTTCTTCGAGAAGGGCCATGAGAATGCCTCTGGGCTTGAGGGGAAAGGGGAGGGTGAGAAAAAATGGATTTGGCCGGGAGGATAACGCCGGTTCTTGGCAGTTTCGGGACGGTCAGGCCCCTTGCGACGCCCGGCTTATTTCTCGGTCAGACGCGGCATCAGTTCGACGAAATTGCAGGGCCGGTTACGGCTGTCGAGCTGTTCGTCGAGGATCTTGTCCCACCCATCCTTTACCGCACCGTTCGATCCGGGCAAGGCAAAGATATATGTCCCGCGCGCGACGACCGCGCAAGCGCGCGACTGGATCGTCGACGTGCCGATGGTCTGATAGCTGACCCAGCGGAACAGCTCGCCAAAGCCGGGAATGTCGCGCGTCTTGACCCGGTCGAGCGCTTCGGGGGTGACATCGCGTCCGGTCAACCCGGTGCCGCCGGTGATGATCACGGCGTTGATGCCGCGATCGTCGACCCAGTTGTTGAGCCGGGCGACAATGCGCAAGGCATCGTCTTTTTCGATGGCGCGCGTCACCAGCGTATGGCCTTTGGCACGAATGCGCTCGGCCAGAATGTCGCCCGACGTATCGTCGTCAGGCCCGCGCGTATCGGAAACGGTCAGAAGAGCGATGGCGATCGGCTTGAATTCACGGGTCGTATCAATCGCCACGCGACGCCAGCCTTACGTTTTGCGCGCCGCCGAGCCCGGGGAATTTCGGCCACAGGCCCTGAACCAGCCCCAGTCGGCTTTCCGACGGGCCACCCGCCTGACGTTCGTACATCCAGTAATTGCGCATGACGGCAGAGACATAGCCGCGCGTTTCCCAATAGGGAATCGATTCCATCCACAGCAGCGGATCGCCATGATCGCGGATCTGCGCGTTCCAGCGATCGACCGGCATCGGCCCGGCGTTGTAGGCGGCGATGACTTTGGGAAGGAGGCCCTGCGTCGCCGGTTTGTCGCGCAACACCGTGAGGTAGGCCTGCCCAAAGGCAAGGTTCACGTCGGGCAGTTCGAGCTGCTTGTCGCGCCCTTCCATCGCCGGATCGAAACGCACGAGCAGGCGCGCCGTTCCGGGAAGCACCTGCATCAGCCCGCGTGCGCCCGCCGGGCTGGTCACTTCGGTGCGGAAATTGGATTCCTGCAGGGTATGGGCAAACAACAGCGCGGGATCGACTTTCCAGCCGTTGGCCGGAACCCATTTCGGCGCCGGAAAACGCGCTGCGTCATCGGCATGCGCGCCGGCGGGCGCATTGCTCGCCATCCACAGCTGCGTCGCGGGCAGGCCAAGATCGCGCGCCAGGCGCGACAGCGGGGCATAAAGCGACGGATCGCCGATCCGCGCCTGATGGCGCAAGACCTGATCGGCAAGCCCGTCGGCGCCGATTTCCGCCAATTGCACCGCCAGCCGGACATTACCCAGCGTGCGCAGTTTCTGCCAGTCGTCGTTGCTGAAATCGGGCGCGGCGGCAGCCGCAGATTCGCGCAGGCCGAGCGATTCTGCGGCCATCATGCCATAAAGCGTATCGCGCGCCGCCGCTGCCGCGCGCAGCGAGGGCACGACGCGTTCGGGCTGCTGCGCACGCAACCAGGCGCGCGAAGCCCAGTAATTGCCGGCGGACGCGAGTTCGGGATTCTGCGTCAGCCCGGCGGCGCGCGCAAAGGATTCGGCGGCGGCGGGATAATCGTTCAACCGCCAGGCCGCGAGCCCTGCGGTCCACATCGCTTCGGCCACCCAGGGCCCGCTGCCGCCGTCAAACGCCGAAAGCGCCACGCTCCGCGCGGTCATGTCGTCGTTGTTGATATAGAAGGCCCAGCCGATTTTCTGGCGCCATTCGGCCCGCGCTTCGCTCGACAGCGTGGCGTCGACACCATCGAGCAGCGCGCGCGCGCCGGTCGGATCGTCGGCCTTGATCCGGGCCTCGATCGCGCCGGCGACGGCATCGGGCATCGTCCCGTCGGCGGTGCGGTGCGGCTTGGCCCGGCGCGCCATGGCCGGTTGGGCAAACAACTGCTGCGCATCGGGCAGCGCGGCGGGCAGGGTGGTCGCTCCGCGCTTGATCGCCAGCCGTGCCAGCGCGTCGGACCAGGGCAAATCGGGCGCTTGCGCGATCAGATCGGTCAAAGGCTGCAATTCGGCGCGCGGCGAACCGGGGGCAAGGAACATCTGCGCGCGGGCCACGGCATGCAGCGGCCCATCACCGCGCTTGTCGAGCAATTGGCGCGCGCCGCTCCAATCCTGTTTTGCCATCGCGGCAAAGATCTGGCGGTAATAGTCGCGATCGTCCTGGGTCAGCAGGCTGGGAACGGCAGTGCGGTCGGCGCGGCTGCGGAAGTAGTCGGCGGCTGCCGAATTGGCGCGCGCGGGCAGGCTCAGGCCCACACCCGCAACGGCGGCAAAGGCGCAAACCGATACCCGGAGGCGCAACAACACCGTCACGCCTGATCGAACCCCATTTTCACCCGAATTCCCACTTTGCGCATAGCCCCGTTATATCATGTCATTCGATGATGCCGGCATCCCAGTCAAGCCAGCGATTCCACAGTCCGGCCTTGAGCGCCGGCCGTGCCACGATCGCTTCGAGATCATAGACGGATAACGCCGGAACAGTTGCACCATTATGGTTGAACGGCGGTAAACGCGTGGAGTTATTCGGTGAATCGTTGCGCAGGAGCGTTGAAATGCCGTTTTGTCCGAACAGGATGGCCCGTTGCGGCCTGACCAGCGCGATATGGTGCGCCAGCAGATCGCCCAGCCCCTGCTCGGCGAGCGCGGCCCAGTCGGGCGCCGCGACTCGGGCGGGAAGAGCCGCTGCGCAATAGACTTCCGCACGCGAGAGCCCGGCGGCGGCCAGAAATCCGTCGAGCAAACGCCCTGCCGGGCCCGACAACAGTGATTCGCTGTCCTGCGCCTCGGGCATCGGCACCACGATCATCATTGCGGGCGCTTCGGGCCCCGCAGGCGGTACGCGCAGCGCGCCATTGGCGGCAAGCGCGGGCTCGGTCATCCACCATGCGGCAAATCCGGCCAGATCGGTGGGCCAGGCATCGCGGCCTCCGGCGATCGCTACCGCTACGGCGGGCGGTGCTTTTTCGACCGCCCTGGCCTTTGGCGACGGGCTCGGGCGGGTAACCGCAAGCCAATCGCGCGGCGTATCGGCAAAGTCCGCATCCACGCCCGCATCGCGCCACCAGGCCAGCGCAGCCTCGACAGCCTGTGCAAGCGCAGGGGCCGAAAGGCCGGAATACTGGCCGGCGGCGGCGCTGTCGCCCGCTGTGAATTGCGAAATCGGTGGAACCATGTAAGCGGTATTGACCTTGAGCGAGACAGCTTTCAAGGCAGAGCAGAGATTCAATTACGCGGTTAATTCTGCCGTTGGGCAAGAAGGCCGCATTTGCGCGAGACGGAGCGGGGAATGAGCGAACGGGAATCGATGCCCTATGACGTTGTCATCGTCGGCGGCGGACCGGCGGGGCTGGGGGCTGCGATCCGGCTGAAACAGGTCAATCCGGACCTTGCCGTCTGTGTGCTCGAAAAGGGCTCGGAAATCGGCGCGCATATCCTGTCGGGCGCGGTGGTCGATCCGCGCGCGCTTGACGAATTGCTGCCCGACTGGCGCGACCAGGGCTGCTCGCTGGCCGATACGCCGGTGACCGATAACTGGCACTGGGCGCTGACCCACACGGGCAAAGTGTCGATTCCGCACTGGCCGATGCCGCCGTTCATGTCGAACCATGGCACCTATACCGGCAGTCTTGGCAATCTGTGCCGCTGGCTGGCGGAACAGGCGGGCGAGCTTGGGGTCGAGATTTTTCCCGGCTTTGCCGCTGCCGAAGTGCTGTTCGACGAAAACGGCGCGGTCATGGGCGTCGCCACGGGCGATATGGGGATCGGCAAGGACGGCGAGAAAAAGTCCGATTATCAGCCGGGCATGGAGCTTCATGCCAAGTACACGCTGTTTGCCGAAGGCGCGCGCGGCCATCTGACCAAGCGGCTCAAGGCGCATTACGATCTCGAGCGCGATTGCCAACCGCAAGTCTATGGCATCGGCATCAAGGAATTGTGGGACATCGATCCCGAAAAGCATGTGCCGGGCCGGGTGCTGCACACCCAGGGCTGGCCGCTGTCGGAATCCAATTCGTGGGGCGGCGGGTTTCTCTATCATCAGGCGAACAATCAGGTCGCGCTCGGGTTTGTCACCGCGCTCGATTATGCCAACCCCTATGTCTACCCCTATGAGGAATTCCAGCGCTGGAAACAGCATCCGGAAATCCGGGCGATCCTCGAAGGCGGCCGCCGCGTGTCCTATGGCGCGCGCGCGATCAACGAAGGCGGCTGGCAATCGGTGCCGCATCTGGCGTTTCCAGGTGGGGCGCTGATCGGTTGCTCGGCGGGCTTCGTCAATGTGCCGCGCATCAAGGGCAGCCACACCGCGATGAAGTCGGGCATGCTTGCCGCCGAAGCGATTGCGGCGGCGATCGGCGCCGGGCGCGAACATGACGCGCTCGAAGAATATGACGCCGCCGTGCGCGAAAGCTGGATCGCCACCGAGCTGAAACTGGTGCAGAACGCGCAGCCGCTGGTGGCCAAGTTCGGCGGTTCGCTCGGCACCGTGCTGGCGGGTGCCGACATGTGGGCGCGCGTGCTCAAGGTCAATCCGTTCAAGGGCATGAAGCATCACACCGATGCCGAAGCGACCCAGCGTGCCGATCTGTACAAGCCGATCGCCTATTCCAAGGCCGACGGCGTGATCAGTTTTGACCGGCTGACCAATGTCGCCTATTCCTATACCAACCACGAAGAAGATCAGCCCTGCCATCTCGTGCTGGCCGATCCCGACGTGCCGGTGAAGATCAATCTGAAACTCTACGCCGGGCCAGAGGCGCGTTTCTGCCCGGCCGGGGTCTATGAATTCGTCGGTGTCGACGAAGGCGCCCCGCGCTTGCAGATCAACGCGCAAAACTGCGTCCACTGCAAGACGTGCGACATCAAGGACAAGACCCAGAACATCACCTGGATCACGCCCGAAGGCGGCGGCGGGCCAAACTACCCCAATATGTAAGCTTTTTCAGGCGCCGCCCCCGCATGGGGGTGGCGTTTGGGGGTTGCCCAAGGACACGTTCGCTTGCAGGGACATGCGCGATGGCTGCCAATCCCTTTCGTGAAACCGCTTTTGCCAAGATCAATCTGGCGCTGCATGTCCGCAAGCGCCGGGACGATGGCTATCACGAGCTCGAAACGCTGTTTGCCTTTGTCGATGCGGGTGACGAACTGGTGGTCGCTCCGGCGGACCGGGACAGTCTGATCGTCTACGGCGAATTTTCCGGCGCGCTCGATTGCGGTGACAATATCGTCGAGCACGCGCTGGCGCTTCTTCCGCGACAGGACCACTGGGCCGTCAGCCTTGACAAGCGGCTGCCGGTCGCGGCGGGGCTGGGTGGCGGGTCTGCCGATGCCGGGGCGATCTTTCGGCTGATCGAGCGCTTGCACGGTTTGCCGGGCGATTGGGAAGACCTTGCGGCGGGGCTCGGCGCCGATGTGCCCGCTTGCGTGCGCAGCCGGGCGGCTTTGGGTCTTGGCACAGGGACCGAGCTTGTCGAAGTGAGCAATGATCTGGCCGGTGCGCCGGTTTTGCTGGTCAATCCGCGCGTGCCGCTGCCGACCGGGCCGGTGTTTCGCGGCTGGGACGGCGTCGATCGCGGGCCTTTGCCGAGCGGCGATTTGCGCACGATCGCCATGCATGGCCGCAACGATCTCGAACCGGGCGCGATTGCGCTGGTGCCCGCGATTGCCGATGTGCTGGGCTGGCTGGGGCAAAGCGGGGCGTGGCTGGCGCGGATGTCGGGCTCGGGCGCGACCTGTTTTGCGCTTTATGCGGATGCTGCCGCGCGCGATGCCGCCGCGGCGGCCGTGCCCGCCGCATGGTGGCATTGCGCCGGAAGTCTGCGATGAACGACGCCTTTCGCGTGATTGGCGATACCGCGCCGGGCGGAATCCTTGTTGTATCCGACCATGCCTCTGCCCGCGTTCCCGACGACATCGATCTGGGCATCGATCGCGCCTTGCTGCGCCAGCATGTCGCGGTCGACATCGGCGTGGCCGCCATTGCCGAAGCGCTGGTCGAGCGACCGGGCTTTGCGGCGTTTCTGGGCGATGTCAGCCGACTGGTATGCGATTTCAACCGTGACGAACATGGCCCGAGCGTGGCGCCGATCGCCAGCGACGGCCATGCCATTCCCGGCAACTCGCTCGACCATCAGGGCCATGAAGCGCGGCTGGCGCGGTTTTACCGGCCCTATCACGCCGCCCTGGCCGATCTGATCGACCGCATGCGCCCCGGCCTGATCGTTTCGCTGCACAGTTTTACCCCGCATCTGGCGAGCCGCCCCGATGAGGCGCGCCCCTGGCACATCGGCATTCTCTACAATCGCGACCGGCGCGGCGCGGCGCTGGCGCTCGACCTGCTGCGCCAGGAACCGGGCCTCGTCGTCGGCGATCAGCAACCCTATTCGGGCGCGGTACTCAACGCGACGATGAACCGTCATGCCGAAGCGCGCGGGTGCCTCTATTTCGGCGCCGAAATTCGCCAGGATCTGATCGGGGATGTGGCGGGTCAGGCGCAATGGGCCGATCGTGTCGAACGGGTTGCGCGCGCGGTGGCGGCTGCCGCCTGATCGTTGCAAATTAACCTTTCGACCTTGGCCTTGCTCTCGTCTAGGGCACCCGGTCACACAGTCCGTCACTTGCCGTACCAATTCGGAGTCGCCCGCAATGCCGCCCTATCGTTCCCGCACCACCACCCACGGTCGCAACATGGCCGGCGCCAGAGGTCTGTGGCGTGCGACGGGGATGAAGGACAGCGATTTCGGCAAGCCGATCATTGCGGTGGTCAATTCGTTCACACAGTTCGTGCCGGGGCACGTCCACCTGAAAGATCTTGGCCAGCTGGTTGCGCGCGAGATCGAGGCGGCAGGCGGCGTGGCCAAGGAATTCAACACGATCGCGGTCGACGATGGCATTGCCATGGGCCACGACGGCATGCTCTATTCGCTGCCCAGCCGCGATCTGATCGCCGACAGCGTCGAATATATGGTCAATGCCCATTGCGCCGACGCGATGGTGTGCATTTCCAACTGCGACAAGATCACGCCGGGCATGCTGATGGCGGCGCTGCGCATCAATATCCCGGTGGTGTTCGTCTCGGGCGGGCCGATGGAAGCGGGCAAAGTCCTGCTGCGCGGCAAGGAGCACGCGCTCGACCTGATCGACGCGATGATTGCCGCTGCCGATGACAGCTATACCGACGAAGAAGTCACCACGATCGAGCGCTCGGCCTGCCCGACGTGCGGTTCATGCAGCGGCATGTTCACTGCCAATTCGATGAACTGCCTGACCGAGGCTTTGGGGCTGAGCCTGCCGGGCAACGGCTCGATGCTGGCGACCCACGCCGACCGCGAACGCCTGTTCCGCGAAGCGGGGCGGGTGATCGTCGATCTGGCGCGCCGCTGGTACGAACAGGACGATGCGAGCGCCCTGCCGCGCACGATCGCGGGCTTTGCCGCGTTTGAAAACGCGATGAGCCTCGACATTGCGATGGGCGGGTCGACCAACACCGTGCTGCATTTGCTCGCCGCCGCGCACGAGGGCGAAGTCGATTTCACCATGACCGACATCGACCGCCTGTCGCGCCGGGTGCCGTGCCTGTCGAAAGTGGCCCCGGCCAAGTCCGACGTCCACATGGAAGACGTTCACCGCGCGGGCGGGATCATGGCTATCCTGGGCGAACTCGAACGCGGCGGGCTGATCAACACCGATCTGCCGACCGTGCACAGCCGCACGCTGGGCGATGCCCTGGCACAATGGGACATCGGCCGTACCAATTCGCCAGCGGTGCAGGAATTCTTCCGCGCGGCGCCCGGCGGCGTGCCGACGCAAGTCGCCTTCAGCCAGAACCGCCGCTGGGCAGAGCTCGATCTCGACCGCGCCGGCGGGGTGATCCGCAATGTCGACAATGCCTTTTCCAGGGACGGCGGACTTGCGGTGCTGAGCGGCAATATCGCGCTCGACGGCTGCATCGTGAAAACGGCGGGCGTCGATGACAGCATTTTGAAATTTACCGGCCCGGCAGTCGTGTTCGAAAGCCAGGATGCGGCGGTGACCGGCATTCTGACCGGACAAGTCAAGGCGGGCGATGTCGTAGTGATCCGCTATGAAGGGCCGCGCGGCGGGCCGGGTATGCAGGAAATGCTCTATCCGACCAGCTATCTGAAATCGAAAGGCCTCGGCAAGGCTTGCGCATTGATCACCGACGGGCGCTTTTCGGGCGGCACGTCGGGCCTGTCGATCGGCCATGCTTCGCCCGAAGCGGCCGAGGGCGGGACGATCGGGCTGGTCGAAAACGGCGATGTCATCGCCATCGACATTCCCAATCGCACGATCCGGCTCGATGTTGCCGACGACGTGCTCGCCGCGCGCCGCGCCGCGATGGAGGCCAAGGGCGACGACGCCTGGAAACCGGCCAAGCCGCGCCCGCGCAAGGTTTCGGTCGCGCTGCAGGCCTATGCCGCAATGGCGACGAGCGCGGCGCGCGGCGGCGTGCGCGATCTGGCCCAATTGAAAAAGCGGACCAAATGAAAAGGGTTTTGATCGAGCGCGCTTGACCCGGTGGGCAAAGCGCCGGATGGGAGAGGCATGCGCAAGGTTGCTTTCCTGATCCCGTTGCTGCTGGCAGGTTGCGGGCGCCCGGCGGGCGATCCCGAGCCCGACATGCGCCCGATCGACTGCGCGCTGAACGGTGCGAGCGGTTTTGCCCCGCTGTGCCAGGTTGAACAGGCGGGCGAAATGCTCGTGATTCATGAGCCGGGCGGCGCGTTCCGCCGCTTGCGCAAAGTCGATGACGGGCGCGGCGTGGTCTCGGCCGACGGGGTCGAAGAAGCCCATGTCGCCTGGATCGCCGATGGTCGGCTCGAAGTCGCGATCGGGCCGGATCGCTATCGCTTTCCCGCCAAAGTGAGGCCGGACCCAAAGTGAGCCCCGACCCAAAGTGAGCCCCGACCCAAAGTGAGCCCCGACCCAAAGTGAGCCCCGACCCAAAGTGAGCCCCGACGATGCCCCGAAACACTGATCAGGTGCTGACCGTCGCGGCGATGCGCGCGGCGGAACAGGCGCTGATCGATGCCGGTGCATCGGTCGAAAGCCTGATGGAAATGGCCGGACACGGCGCCGGGGCCTATGTTCATCGCGTGGCAGGCGGGCGCGCGGTGACGATCCTGTGCGGGCCGGGCAACAATGGCGGCGATGGCTATGTCATCGCGCGCCACTTGTTCGAACGGGACGTGCCGGTGCGCGTCATCGCAGCTCTGCCGCCAAAGACTCGTGCGGCGCTGGCGGCGCGCGCGGCCTTTGCCGGGCCGGTGATCGACGGGGCGCCCCAAAAATTGCCGCGCGGCGATGTGTTTGTCGACAGCCTGTTTGGCAGCGGGCTGACCCGCGCAGTGGACGCCGATCTCTTCGCCATGCTGGGCGCGCTGTTCGATCGGCACCATCATCGCATCGCGATCGATTTGCCGAGCGGGATCGAAAGCGACAGCGGCGCGGTGCTCAATCCCGGCTTGCCTGCCTTTGACCTGACAATTTCGCTCGGTGCGTGGAAACATGCGCATTTCGCCATGCCTTCGACGGCACTGATGGGCGCCTTGCGGCTGATCGACATCGGCTGTGCGGCGCAGGGCGATGCGGCGGGTGTGTTGCAGCGACCGCGCCTCGGCAACCCGGCGCCCGATGCGCACAAGTATCGGCGCGGCTTGCTGGCTATCGTGGGCGGAGCGATGCCGGGCGCGACATTGCTGTCGGCCAGCGCGGCGCGGCATGCCGGGGCAGGCTATCTGCGGCTGATCGCCGGGGCCGATCCGGGGCCAGTGCCTTATGATCTGGTCATCGTGCGCGAAACACCGGCGCAAGCGTTGGGCGACGGGCGCGTGGCGGCGGTGTTGGTCGGGCCGGGGCTTGGCCGGGATCCCGGCGCACGCGAACGTTTGGGCGCGGCGCTGGCGGCGGGGTTGCCGACGGTTGTCGATGCAGACGGCCTTGTGCTGCTGCGTCCGGGGCAAGCTGCCGGGGCGCCCATGGTGCTGACCCCGCATGAAGGCGAACTGGCGGCGCTCGAACGCGCATTTGGCCTGCGCGGCGAAGGCGTGAAGCGCGAGCGCGCCTTGCGCCTGGCAGCGGCGACCGGTGCCGTCGTGCTGGCCAAGGGGCCCGACAGCGTGATCGCCGCGCCCGATGGTCGCCTGATCCTCGCCCCGCGCGCGTCATCGTGGCTGTCGGTGGCGGGAACGGGCGATGTCCTGGCGGGGATCGTGGCCAGCCGATTGGCGGTTCACAAGGACGCGTTGCGCGCCGCGTGCGAGGGCGTTTGGCTGCATAGTGAGGCGGCGCGGCTCGCCGGGCCCGCTTTTGCCGCCACCGACCTTGCCGAATGGGTGCCGCAGGCTGTACGGGCCTGTTTGTGATAGATACATCAGGATTGATCGTTCGCGTTGCCGCCAAAGGCGACGGCGCCACTGCCGATGGCCGCTATATGGCGCTTGCCGCGCCCGGCGACGTTATCGAGGCAGACGGCACGCTGACTCATGGCCCCGACCATGTCGAGCCGGCCTGCCGCCATTTTCCGACATGCGGCTCGTGCCAATTGCAGCATTTGTCCGACCGCGCGCTGGCCACTTATGTCGGCGAACGCGTCGCGGGCGCGGCGCGGGGGCAGGGGATCGATCCCGGCGAAGTGCCGCCCGCGCATGTTTCGCCCGCAGGGGCCCGGCGCCGCGCGACGCTCCATGCCCAGGCAATCGGCAAGCGCGTGGTGATCGGCTTCCGCGAACAGGCATCGCATCGCATCGTCGATCTGAAGCAGTGTGCCGTGATCGAGCCCGCGCTGTTTGCGCTCGTCGCGCCGCTGCGCGCGCTGTTGGGGGTGAATCCCGATCGCAAGCTTTCGGTCGATGCCGAAATGACGCTGTGTGATCAGGGCGTGTCGCTTTCGCTGTCGGGCTATGAGGCCGAGGGCCTTGCCGCGATAGAGGCGCTGCTTGATTTTGCACGCGAAAATACGCTGGCGCGGCTGACGCTCGACAACGGTCTCGGCCCCGAAACCGTGTGGGAGCCGGAGCCCGTCACCGTGACGTTTTCGGGAACCCCGGTGTCGCTGCCGCCAGGTGCCTTTCTTCAGGCAACGGTCGATGGCGAAGCGGCACTGGTCGATGCGGCGCGCGAATGGCTGGCAGGCGCCGCGACCGTGGCCGACCTGTTTTCCGGGCTTGGCACATTCGCTTTTGCCTTTGCCGCGACGGGCGCCAAAGTGCTCGCGGTCGAGGCTGCGCGTGATGCGCATATGGCCTGCCAGGGCGCGGCGCGGATGACCGGGCGTCCGGTCCATGCGCTGCATCGCGATCTGTTCCGCAATCCCCTGCGCATCGAGGAGCTTGATCGCTTTGCCGGAGTCCTGCTCGATCCGCCACGGGCGGGCGCGCGCGAACAAGTCGAACAGATCGCCGGCTCGCGCGTCGCGCGGGTGGTCTATATCAGCTGCAATCCGGCAAGCTGGGCGCGCGACGCCGCGCATCTGATCGCGGGGGGCTATCGCCTGGCCGGGCTTCGCGCGGTGGGCCAGTTCCGCTGGTCAACACATGTCGAACTGGCCAGTTTCTTCGTGCGCGATTAACGGCCCATCACCGCAAAACAGTCCGCCGCCGCGCGGATCGCCAGAACGATGAGGCTCCCGCTATAGAGAGCGAACAGCGCAAAGCGCACCGGGATGCGGTTGACCAACGCCTGCCACAGCGAATGGACGATGCGCAAGCCCACGTAGCCCCAGGCCAGCGCGACATCGATGCGATCCGCGCCCATCAGCGCAAGGATCATGATCACGGCGTAGAACAGCGTCGGCTGTTCGGTCAGATGCGAATAATTGTGCGATTTCCAATTGATGCGGGGCGGCAACACGGTTTCAAGATCCTGCCCGCGACCGCCGGGCGGCGCCTTGCCGAGCCCGGCAACGCCGCCAAGCGCGGGTATCCGGGTCAAGCCCATCCAGCCGAGCATGATCAACGTCCAAAGCACCAGCACCGCCGCCGGTGCCAAAATCGCCGCGTGCATGGCTTCTTGCATCGCATCCCCCTGTTGTATCCTTGCAGTCCAGACTGCGCACGGTGGGGAGCGGTGTCAAACCCTCGCTATCGACTCTCGCTTCAGGGCCGACTGAGCGTGATCAACTGGTAATAGCGCAAGGGGCCATGCGCCTTGGCAAAAGTCAGCCCGTGCGATGCGGCGATCCGTGCGGCATGGACGCTCATGTCGTCGCGCGGGGTGACATGAAACAGCCGCAACCAACCGCGCAACAACGCCGAGAGCGGGCGCGGCAAGTCGGTCAGATCGCCGAAATCGACGATATGCAGCCGTCCGCCGGGCGCCAGCAGCCCGGCGGCATGGGCAATCGTGCCCTGCCAGTCGGGAATCATCGACAGCGCATAGGACAGCACGACATGATCGAACCCGGCGCTCCCGAACAGGCTTTGCGGGTCGAATGCCGTCGCATCACCTGCCGCCAGCCTTGCGCGGTCCGCCAGTTTGGCCGCCGCCAACGTCAACATCTCCTGCGAAATGTCGAGGCCGTAAAGCCGCACATCGGGCCAGACCCGCTCCACTTGGGCAAGATTGCGTCCGGTGCCGCAGCCCAGTTCGAGCACGCTTTCACCGGGCTGCGCGTCCAGTTGGGCAATCAGCCGGTCGCGCCCGAACAGGTAATATTTGCGCGTCAGGTCGTAGATATGTTTCTGGCGGCGATAGACGCGGTCCATCAATGCGCCATGCCCGGCAACGGCGCTGGTCATGCGGGCAACTCGTAAAGGTGAACCCCGCCATAGATCGACGAGCGGTCGCGGCGCGTATAATCGGCCGATGCCTCGGCATGATAGGTCCAGCGCGACAGGATCGCATCGTCGACCCGCCCCGGCAGGAGGCTGGGCTCGGCAGCGGTGCGGAACAGCACGCGTGCGCCGGGCCGCGCGGTCCGCGTCACTTCGCGCCACAAGTCATTGAGCTGCGCATCGCCCATCCAGTCCTGCGCATCGAGCAGGACATAGCGATCGAGCGAGCCATCGGGCTGGCTGGCGAGATATTCGGTCAGATTGGCATGGCGCACATCGACCCGGTCGACCCGCGCGCGCACTTTGTCCCAGTTCGCCTGTTGCAGATAGGGCGGCAGCGGCGCGTCGGCCTCGCGGCCATAGCCGCGCGAAAACGCCTGCCAAGCGAAATAATTGTCCTCGACCGCGAAATCGCAGGCCAACTTTTCAAGGCGGCGGCGCAGGACTTCGGCCATCGGCTGATTGCCCGCCAGCGCGTCGAACTGCGCCGGGGGAATGCCGAGGCCAAACAGCGCGGCGGGCTGCTCGGTCAGCCAGCGGACGAATTTCTTGTCGAATACCGGCGCCAGTTGCGCTTCGAACACTTCGCGCTGCGCCGCGCGGGTCGGTGCGGTGAGGATCGTTTTCAGATCGATGCGATAGATCTTGGCCAGCAAGTGCGCCATGCCGATGAACCCGCCGAGCAGCCCGCGCTTGTAGATCCCCTTGCGAAACCCGCCGATGCGGCGACGCAACGTCAGATCGCGGCCTTCCCAATAGCGTCGCGTCGGCTCGTCGAGATAAGGCGCGACATAGGCGTGATAGGCAGCCAGGTTCGACGGTTTGTCCGCTTCGGCGAAAAAGCGGCGGAAATGCGCGTAATCGGGCAAGTACCGGGCCGAGGCGAGCTTCAGTTTGCCCAGCGCGACATGCGCGGTGTTGAGATCGACCGCCGTGATCGCGGCGGGATCGGCCACGAGATAGGACAGGACATTGCACCCGCCGCTGGCAATCGCGACCATGCGGCTGTCGGGCCGGATCGCCAGCGCCTCCATGTCGACCTCGGGATCTTCCCAGATCTGCGCATAGACGAGGCCGCGAAAGGCAAAGGCAAAGGCATGGTCGAGCACTTTGCCGGCAACACCCGCACCCTTGCGCACCACAGCCTTGGCAATCGGCGGCTTTGGGCCGTTGATCGTGGCATCTGCGGTCTCGCGCGGCAATTTCATGACCATCCGTAATAACCCCATGACTTATTGTGATGCGGGTTTTAAGGCGGTCCTGTTGCGGATTTGTGGCAGGCGCTTGGCGAATGTGACTCTCGCTGTCGCCTTGGCGGTCGGCAAACGACGCTGGATCGAGTTCGCTGCAATGCCGAATGCGGAATCGTTCACGCAATGCCCTGGGCTATCTCCCGGATTTTTGCACCAATGGCCTCGGGCGCGAGGACGTAATCGATGCAGCCCGATTCTATCGCACTGACAGGCATATCCGGTTGCCCGGCGGTATCCGGTTTCTGGGCGATGGTAATGCCCCCAACGTCTCTGATGCCGCATAGCGCGGCAGCACCGTCGCCGTCATAGCCCGAGACGATGACGGCGATAATCTTGCCATCCCAGTTTCGCGTCAAAGACTGCAGAAAAACCGTAATGACGTCGGGCCATCCTCGCGGCTTGGATATGGGCTCGAGCCGGAAACCGCCATCGCACACGTGCAAGTCCCGCTGCGAGGGAATGATGAAAACCTGGTTGGGCCGGATGTCCAGTCCTTCGGTGATCAAGGTGACGGGCATCGTGGTATAATGCGGGAGGATTTCGTGAAGCTGCGTTGCGACAACCCGCAAATGGTTGACGATGACGACTGCAACGCCAAGATCGGCGGGCAAATGCCGTAACAGGCGGACATAGGCGTCAAGGCCTCCGGCTGATCCGCCTACACAAACAATTGGAAAATTCTTTGATATGTGCCGTGTCCCTGTTTGCCGCGGATGTGCCGAGGTGCAGCGCCGATGCGGCAAGGACTCGTCTACCGTTTCGTTGGTCGAGATTGGGAAACCGGAAAAACAATCTCGTTCCCTATGACATCACGGCCCGTTGACAGGCGCTACACCTCAGCAGCCCGGCGACTTGACCTCAGAAGCGACGCGTTTGACAGGGGCGGAAAATACCCAATTGCGGCCGCCGCGACAAAGTTCGCCGATCGCGTTCGATGGGGGCCGAGGGCCAACGCGACAGGCAGAGTGCGCCTCCGCCTTTTGCCATCGGAGCACTAATCTTGGGCAACCAGCATTCGCGCATAGGCGGTGCGGTCGACGTTGCCGCCTGACAGGATGACCGCCGTGCGGCCGTCGGCGGGGACTTTGCCGGCGATCAGGGCGGCGAGGGCGACGGCGCCGCCGGGCTCGATCACCAAGTGGAGCGCCGCAAAAGCCAATCGCTGCGCTGCGCGGATTTCGGATTCGGTGACTGCTGCGCCGGTCACGCCGTGGGCGCGCAAGACCTCGAAATTGATCGGAAAGGTGGCCATGGTCTGAAGCGCGTCGCAGGCAGTGGGCGGGGCATCGGCGGCGACGGTTTCGATCGTGCCGGTGGCAAGGCTGCGCGTGACATCGTCCCAGTGTTCGGGCTCGACCAGCACGACTTGCGCCTCGGGGCAGGCCAGCGCGAGGCCGGAAGCAAGGCCGCCGCCGCCGCACGGGCACACTATCCGCGTCGGCGTGCCGCCTGCCTGGCTTGCCATCTGGTCGGCCAGTTCGATCCCGGCGCTGCCCTGGCCTTCGATCACCCAGGCGTCGGCAAAGGCGTGGACGAGGATCGCGCCCGATTGGGCGACGAGTTCGGCGGCAATGGCGTCGCGCGATTGCGTGCGCCGGTCATAGAGCACCACGTCCGCGCCCAGCGCCCGCGTCGCGGACAGCTTTACCTCCGGCGCGTCGGCGGGCATGACGATAGTCGCCGCGATCCCGAGCCGCGCCGCTGCCCAGGCGACGCCTTGCGCATGGTTGCCGCTCGATACCGCGACGATGCCGCGCGCGCGCTCGTCCGCCGTCAGGTCGGTCAGGCGATGCCAGGCGCCGCGAATCTTGAACGCACCGACGGGTTGCAGGCTTTCCACTTTGCACCACACCGTCTCGCCACGGGGCAGGGTCAGCGGCAGCAGCGGCGTGCGGGGCAAGAGGGCGGCAATCTTGTCGGCGGCGCGCAGCACGCCTTCGCGCGTGGGCAGGCGGCTTTTTGACGGGGATGAAACGGGACTTGGGTTTGTCATCGTGATATTCTACACGCGCGCTCCATTGCCTGTCGCGCCCTTTTGCGTGAGGGTCCATTCGTGTTTCGGAGAATCCCCATGGCCAAGGTCCTTGTCATCGGCGCTGGCGGCGTCGGCTCGGTTGCTGTCCACAAGATGGCAATGAACCCCGGCATTTTCAGCGAAATCGCGCTGGCAAGCCGGACGAAGTCGAAATGCGACGCGATTGCCGCCTCGGTCAAGACGCGCACCGGGGTCGATGTCGCGACCTATCAGATCGATGCCGACGATGTCGCCGCGACGACCGCGCTGCTGCGTGACATCAAGCCGGTGCTCGTGGTCAATCTCGCGCTGCCCTATCAGGATCTGGCGATCATGGATGCCTGCCTTGCCGCAGGGGTCAACTATATGGACACCGCCAATTACGAACCGCGCGAAGAGGCGAAGTTCGAATACAAGTGGCAATGGGCCTATCAGGAGCGGTTCCGCGCAGCGGGGCTGACCGCGCTGCTCGGTTCGGGCTTTGATCCCGGCGTGACCAGCGTCTTTGCGATGTGGTTGAAAAAGCACAAGCTCGACACGATCCGCACGCTCGACATTCTCGATTGCAACGGCGGCGATCATGGCCAGGCCTTTGCCACCAATTTCAACCCGGAAATCAACATCCGCGAAGTGACCGCGCCCGCGCGCCACTGGGAAAGCGGGGCCTTTGTCGAAACCCCGGCGATGAGCGTGAAGCAGAGCTTCGACTTCGAAGCGGTCGGCCCCAAAAACATGTACATGATGTACCATGAAGAGCTGGAGAGCCTGGCGAAGTTCATCCCCGAAATGGAGCGTGCGCGTTTCTGGATGACCTTTGGCGATGCCTATCTCATGCATCTGACCGTGTTGCAGAATGTCGGCATGACGCGGATCGATCCGGTGATCTATGAAGGCAAGGAAATCGTCCCCCTGCAATTCCTGAAAGCCGTTCTGCCCGAACCGGCCTCGCTCGGCGCCACGACCAAGGGCAAGACCAATATCGGCGACATCGCCACGGGCACCAGGGACGGGGTCGAAAAGACGTATTACATCTACAACATCTGCGACCACGAAGACGCCTATGCCGAAACCGGCAACCAGGCGATCAGCTACACCACCGGGGTCCCGGCGATGATCGGCGCGGCGCTGCTGGTGCAGGGCGTGTGGAGCGGCGCGGGCGTGTTCAACATCGAACAGATGGACCCCGATCCGTTCATGGACATGCTCAACACGCAGGGCCTGCCCTGGCAGGTCAAGGAACTCGACGGGCCGCTGGCGTTTTAATCCAAAATTCGCGGAAGGGCGAATTTTGAAGCGGCACCGGCCCACTCCCCCACCCGACCACCCATAGGGTACATCCGTTGGGCGGTCGGGCGGGGGAGCGGGCCGGTGCCGCAACCTTGCAATGGAGCGACGACGATGGAAACGCGGGCTGGTGATCCGGGGGCTTTTGCCCATTTCGACTTGTCGCGGGTCGACAGCCCCGCTTTCGTCGTCGATGCGGCAGCGCTGCGGCGCAATCTCGGCGTGTTGGCGGATGTCCGCGACCGCGCCGGGATCAAGCTGCTTGCCGCGCTGAAGGCATTCAGCATGTGGCGCGTGGCCCCGTTGATCGCGCGGTATCTCGACGGGGTGTGTACCTCGGGCCTGTGGGAAGCCAAACTGGCGGGCGAGCATTACGCAGGTGGCGAGATCGCGACGTATTGCGCCGGGTACAAGGCCGAAGACCTGCCCGAAATCTGCCGCCTGTCCGATCATATCCTGTTCAATTCGCCGGGTCAGATCGCGCGCTTTGCCGATGTTTTGGCCGAAGCACGCGTGCGCGGCGACAGCTTTGACGTCGGTCTGCGCATCAATCCGCTGCATGCCGAAGGCGAAGTGCCGCGCTATGACCCGTGCGCACCGCATTCGCGGCTCGGCTTTCCGGTCGATCAATTGGTCGAGGCGCATCTCGAAGGCGTCGACGGCATTCATTTCCATACCCTGTGCGAACAGGATTTCGAGCCGCTGCGGCGGACGTGGGACGCGGTCAAGCCCCGGCTGGAGCCGTTTTTCGGGCGCCTGAAGTGGCTCAATTTCGGCGGTGGACACCATATCACGCGCGCCGATTACCAGCGCGACGACCTCGTTGCGTTCCTCAAGGCGGTGAAGGCCGAGACCGGGTGCGACATCTATCTCGAACCGGGCGAAGCCGTCGCGCTCGATGCCGGGATTCTGGTCGGAACAGTGCTCGATGCCCATGAAAACGGCATGCCGCTGGCGATCACCGACATTTCCGCGACGTGCCACATGCCCGATGTGATCGAGGCGCCCTATCGCCCGGCCATGCTCGACGAACGGGGCAAAGACAGCGCCGATGATCCGGTGCGGCTTGGCGGGCCATCATGCCTCGCAGGCGATGTGATCGGCGATTATCGCCTGCCAGTGCCGTGCGAGCCGGGCGCGCGCTTCGCCTTTCTCGATCAGGCGCATTATTCGATGGTCAAGACCACCACGTTCAACGGCGTGCCGCTGCCCTCGATCTGGCTGTGGGACAGCGAAACCGACGCGCTCGAACGCGTGCGCAGCTTCGCCTACGAGGATTTCCGCGACCGTCTGTCGTAAAGGCTTGGATTTTCCCCCGACTGCGGCAGACTGCGATGGGACATCACAGCCTGCATACCGGGAGAGAATGCCATGACCGAACCCCTGCTCGACGCCGTTGCCAGCGATCCCGTCACGATGGGCTGGATGCAGGGGTTTCCGCCGCCGCGCGATAAGCAAGTGCTGTGGCGCGAAGGCGATCATTGGCGCTTTCCCAAGACTCGCTGGGCCTTTTCGCATTACCGCGAATTTCTGCCGACAGTGCGCGTGGCAGGGCGCGCCGCTGCCGCGCTGCCCCGCGCGATCGACGAAGATATGGGCAAGCTGTCGTTTACCCCGCTGGGCAGCGAAACGCCGATGACGCTCGATCAGGGGTTGCTGGCGACATACGCCGACGGCCTGCTGGTGGTCCACAAGGGGCAAGTGATCTTTCAGCGCTGGTTCGGCGCAACCGGGCCCGAAACGCGCCACATTGCCTTTTCGGTGACCAAGAGCTTTGTCGGCACGATCGCGGCCACGCTGATCGCGCAAGGGCTGCTCGACCCCGCCGCGCCGGTTGCCGCCTATGTGCCCGAACTGGCGAGCAGCGGCTTTGGCAATGCCACCGTGCGCCAGGTCATGGACATGACGACGGCGGTCGATTTCAGCGAGGAATACACAGATCCGAAATCGGGCATCGGCGCCTATAGCGCGGCGGTCGGCTTCATGCCGCCCCCGACAGACTATGACGGCCCGCGCGACATGTGGTCGTTTCTGAGCGCAATTGCCGCCAGTGGCGAACATGGCCGGGCCTTTACCTATCGCACGTGCAACACCGACGTGCTCAACTGGGTCGTCACGCGTGTGACAGGCAAGAGCTTTGCGACCAATCTGTCGGAACGGTTCTGGCAGCCGCTGGGCATGGCCGATGCCGATGTGATGGTCGATTCGATCGGCACTCCGTTTGCGGGCGGCGGACTGTGTCTTCGCCTCGAAGACCTGGCCCGGTTTGGCGAAATGATCCGCCAAGGCGGGCAGGGGCCGGGTGGGGAGGGGGTGGTCCCGCCCGCCGCGATCGCCGCGATCCGCCTCGGCGGGCGGCCCGATCAGTTCGACACGCCGCACTATCCCTCCTTGCCGGGGTGGAGCTATGGCAGCCAGTGGTGGCACAGTCATGGCGCCGACGGCGGCTTTTCCGCGCGCGGCATTCATGGTCAGGCCTTGTGGATTGCGCCGGAGGCCGATCTCGTCATCGCGCGGTTCGGCTCGCACCCGGTGGCCGGGAACGCCGGGAACGATCCCATTTCGATCCCCATGTGGCAGGCTGTCGGTCGCCACTTGCGCGGTTAGCGACCATTTTGTTTCAGTTTTTTGACAGCTTTGAGATCCTGCAAATTTTTCCCTTGAATTGGGGGGGGGAGGGGCTATTTACGCCCTTCGCTGCCCCATGGGGACTTCCAAACCGCAAGGCAGCTTTGTCCAACTATTCGTTTGGGGGTCCCTTGAGTTGCACCATTATCTCGATGCTTTGGCCGTAGTCGGCGCCACCGCGCCCGATCAACCCGCCATTCTCAATCGCTCGCATGCCGCTGCGCGTGCCGCCCGCTTCTTTGTCGAGAAGTTTCCGGGCAAGACGCTCTATGCGGTCAAGGCCAACCCGTCGCCCGACCTGATCAAGGTGCTGTGGGAGACCGGGGTCACGCATTATGACGTCGCCTCGATCGGCGAAACGCGGCTCGTGCGGGGGCTTTTGCCCGATGCGACGCTGTGCTTCATGCATCCGGTCAAGGCGCCGGGCGCGATCGTCGAAGCCTATCGCGATCATGGCGTGCGCACGTTCAGCCTCGATTCGATCGAGGAACTGGACAAGATCCGCAAAGCCACGACCGACGCGAACGGCGGAATCGAGCCCACCGATCTGACGCTGTGCGTGCGTCTGCGCGTCTCCTCGGAATATTCCGAGCTGAGCCTGGCGTCGAAATTCGGCTGCGAGCTGGCCGATGCGCGCGAACTGCTTCAGGCCGCACGGCAACTGGCCGATTGCCTGGGCATCTGTTTCCACGTCGGCAGCCAGGCGATGACGCCTTTTGCCTATGTTCAGGCGCTGGAAAAGGTGCGCGCGGCGATCGTCGATGCCTCGGTCACGGTCGACATCATCGATGTCGGCGGCGGCTTTCCCTCGATCTATCCGGGGATGGAGCCGCCCCCGCTCGAAGATTTCTTTGCACTGATCGACCGCACCTATGAATCGCTGCCGGTGTCCTATTCGGCGGAACTGTGGTGCGAACCGGGCCGTGCGCTGTCGGCGGAATACAATTCGATCGTGGTGCGCGTCGAACGCCGCCGCGACAACGAGTTGTATATCAACGATGGCGCCTATGGCGCGCTGTTCGATGCGGCGCATGTCGGCTGGCGCTTTCCGGTGCGGCTGTTGCGCGCCGAAGGCAGCACGGTCGAGCTGGTTCCGTTCAGCTTCTACGGCCCGACGTGCGATGACATGGACCACATGGCCGGCCCGTTCGATCTGCCCGCCGATATTGGCGCCGGCGATTATATCGAGATCGGCATGCTGGGCGCCTATGGCGCGGCGATGAAGACCGTATTCAACGGCTTTGGCGCGACCGAAGTCTTTGAAGTGTCGGACGAGCCTATGGCCAGTCAGTATCGCGGCGACCGGCGCGATCCGCGCGTCAGCGATAACGTCGTTTCGCTGCGCTGAGTCGAAATAAACGCCTCCCCCGCCGGGGAGGCGTTTATGCGTCGAAGCCGATGAAGCGGGCCGCTTCCTCGACGCTTTTGCGTCGCGAGACGACCGCGTTGGCGGGAAAGCTGTCATCGGGCCAGCCCATCGCGACACAGATCATGATCACCTGATCGTCGGCGATCTGCGCGTATTCGCGAACCACCGGGCTTTGCATGATGCCCTGGCTATTGATCACGCAGCCAAGCCCCCGCGACCAGGCGGCATTGACCAGAGCCGTCGTCACCGCGCCGCAATCGAACGGCGCGATGTCTCCACCAAACAGCGCGCGATCATACGTCACCACGATCGAGACCGGCGCATCGAACTGGCGAAACCCGCGCAAGACCCAGTCCTGCCGCTTTGGCTTGTCTTCGCGCGCGATGTCCATCGCTGCAAACAACTGCTTGGCGATGTCCACCTGCCGTTCGCGGTGCGCGCCTTCATAGACTTCGAATTTGCGAAATTCGCGCGACTCCGGGACACCTTCCAGCGTGCGGCGCGTGTTTTCGGCGCGGATGCGATCGAGCGGCGCGCCGGTGACGACGCTGAAATTCCATGGCTGCGTGTTGAGCGACGATGGCGCGCGCATGGCCAGGCGCAGCACTTCCTCGATCAGCGCGCGCGGCACCGGTTTTTGCAGAAACCCGCGAATGCTGCGGCGTCCGAGCACCACTTCGTCATACGACAGCCCTTTGTCCAAAACGTTCTCTCCCGTTTCATCCCTCAACCGATCGATTAAACGGTTTGTGGCGCAGGACAAGACCCACTTCAAATTAGCTTGGGTCATGGTCTTGCAGACCAGACCCAAACGCAAAACGCGCCGGACCATGGCTGATCCGGCGCGCGCGCGAACGCGGTGTCCGTGGTGCAGCGGCTCAGGCGGCCTTGCGCTTTTCGAGCGCGAGGCGCTGCCAGATTTCGACGAGCGCCTGGGTCAGGTCGACCATCATGGCGCGGGTATGCTGCGGGCCCGGTGTAAAGCGCAGCCGCTCGGTTCCGCGCGGAACGGTCGGGAAATTGATCGGCTGCACATAGACGCCATATTCGGCCAGCAGGATGTCGCTGACCTTTTTGGCGCGCACCGGGTCGCCGACCATCAGCGGCACGATATGCGTGGTCGAATCCATCACCGGCAGGCCCGCCTCGGCAAACAGCGCTTTCAGCGTCGCAGCGGCTTCCTGCTGCGCCTCGCGCTCGACATTCGAGGCCTTGAGGTGACGTACAGCCGCGAGCACGCCCGCGACCAGCACCGGCGAAAGCGACGTGGTGAAGATAAAGCCCGGCGCATAGGAGCGGATCACATCGATGATCCGGCGATCGGCGGCGATGTAACCGCCCATCACGCCAAACGCCTTGCCCAGCGTACCTTCGATGATGTCGATCCGGTGCGCCGCGTCATCGCGTTCGGAAATGCCGCCGCCGCGCGCGCCATACATGCCCACGGCGTGGACTTCGTCGATATAGGTGAGCGCGTTGTATTTTTCGGCCAGATCGCAAATCGCGTGGATCGGCGAAATGTCGGCATCCATCGAATAGACGCTTTCAAACGCGATCAGCTTTGGCAGCGCGGGGTCGGTTTCGGCCAGCAGTTCTTCGAGGTGTTCGACATCGTTATGACGGAACACGCGCTTTTCCGCGCCCGAATTGCGAATGCCCGCAATCATCGAGGCGTGATTCAATTCGTCGGAAAAGATCACGCAGCCGGGCAGGACTTTGGCCAGCGTCGACAGCGTCGCATCGTTCGAGACATAGCCCGAGGTGAACAGCAGCGCGGCTTCCTTGTCGTGAAGGTCAGCCAGCTCGGTTTCGAGGTCGATGTGATAATGCGTGTTGCCGCCGATGTTGCGCGTCCCGCCCGAGCCGGCGCCGACATCGTGCAGCGCCTCTTCCATCGCGGCGATCACTTTGGGGTGCTGGCCCATGGCGAGATAATCGTTCGAGCACCACACCGTGATCGGCTTGGGCCCATTGTGACCGGCAAAGCATCGCGCGTTGGGATAGGCGCCCTTGTTGCGCAGGATGTCGATGAAAACCCGGTAACGACCCTCGGTATGCAGCCGATCAATCGCGGAGTCGAAAACCTGATCGTAATTCACCCGCCGCTCCTTTTCGCTCGGGAGCCCATGCATGCCCCCGGCGGTCTGTCCAGCCCATCCTTCTCCCCAGGTAATGGGCTTGATCATCGCTTTACCCCTGTTTCTCGGCGTTTGCCAACCGGTTTCAGGCCTTATCCAAAGGTCTCAGGCAACGTTCTGATATGGATCAAAACGTTCTGATATGAATCAAAACAGGGCGATCCGTTCGAGGCCGGCTGCGGAAAGCGCAGGCGTCAGCTCGGCGATATCCTTCTCGTCGCGGGTAAACAGGGCCAGATCGGGCTCGCAGCGGGCAAATTCCTGCCCCTGGGTCAGCGATACGATGCGTCGGGCAATCCCCTCGGCCCCATCGACGAAACGCACGCCGGGGCCAAAGCTTTCGTGTAATTCATTGGCGATCAAGGGAAAATGCGTGCAGGCCAGCACCACCGTATCGATCCGGTCGCCCCCCGGCATGGCGCGCAAGGCGGCCACTGCGCGGCGGGCGGCTGCCGGATCGACCGGATGCCCGCGCAATCGCGCCTCGGCTGCGGTAACGAGTTCGGGCGCGCCATGGCGCAACAGGATCTTGTCTGCGGCGAAGAGGGCCTCGAGTCGATCGACATAGCCCTGGCGGATTGTCGCTTCGGTGCCGAGCAGCCCGATCACGCCGCTTTGCGTCATCGCCGCAGCCGGCTTGATCGCGGGCACCGTGCCGACAATCGGCACTTCGAGCACGTCGCGCACCGCCGCAAGCGCGATCGTCGACGCCGTGTTGCAGGCGATGCACACCAGACGCGGGCGCAACCGCTCGGTCATCCGCCCGAGCAGCCCCGACACCCGCGCGGCGATTTCGGCCTCGGACTTCTGTCCATAGGGAAGCCCCGCATTGTCGGCGACATAGATCACCGGCGCCTGCGGCAAGAGCCGACGCAAGGCCGCCAGCACCGACAGGCCGCCCACGCCGGAATCGAACATCAGGATGGGCTGGCCCGGATCGTGTCGGGCAGGGTCATGTTCTGTCTGTGGGGCCATGATCCCCCGCGATATGGCCCCTGGGAGTCGAAACGTCGAGATCCCCGCGCCACTTTTACCCTCTCCCTTTTGCGCGCGGTCATCGCTACACGGCATGGAAATGGTTTGGAGGCATGCTTACCGATGATCGGCGATCCCTTGCGTCATGTGCTGTTCGCCGTGCTCCTTGGCTATGGCCTTGGCGCGATCCCGTTTGGGCTGATCCTGGCGCGGATCGGCGGCGCGGGGGATCTTCGCGCCATCGGGTCGGGCAATATCGGCGCGACCAATGTCCTGCGTACCGGGCGCAAGGGGCTGGCTGCGGCGACGCTGCTGCTCGATCTGGCCAAAGGCGCGACGGCGGTATGCCTGGCGCGGGCGCTGTGGCCGGGGTCCGAAGGCGCGGCGGCGGCGGGCGCGGTGATCGGACATTGCTATCCGGTCTGGCTGCATTTTCGCGGCGGCAAGGGGGTGGCGACCTTGATGGGGGTTTCGCTCGGGCTCGCCTGGCCGATCGGGCTGGTCTATGCGGTTGTCTGGCTTGGCGTGCTCGGCCTGTCGCGGATTTCCTCGCTTGGCGGGATATGCGCTGCGGTCGCTGCTCCGATCGCCGCGCTGGCGCTCGGCCATGGCGCCTATGCGCAAGTGCTGGCGCCGCTCGCGCTGCTCGTTGTGTGGCTGCATCGCGCCAATATCGCGCGGCTGCGCGCCGGGACCGAGCCGCGCGTGGGCAAGCGGGCATGAGCCTTGCGCTGCCGGAGGCGGAACGGTTTGCGCGTGTGCGCCTGTTGCGCTCGCCGCATGTCGGGCCGGTTACTTATTATCACTTGCTCAGCCGCTTTGGCAGCGCCGAAGCCGCGTTGCCCGCGCTGCCCGATCTCGCGGCGCGGGGCGGGGCGCCCTATCGGCTTGCTGCGGCGGATCGGATCGAGGCCGAATTCGAAGCCGCCATGCGGGGCGGGGCGCACTATCTGTTTCACGACGGTCCCGATTATCCGCTGGCCTTGCTGGCAATCGATCATCCGCCGCCGGTGCTGAGCGTGCGGGGCGATCTGTCGCTGTTCGATCAGCCCGCCGTGGCGATGGTCGGCGCGCGCAATGCCTCGGCGGGCGCGGTGCGCATGGCGCGCGATTTTTCCGCCGGGCTGGCTGCGCGCGGCTTTGTCGTCATTTCGGGGCTGGCGCGCGGGATCGACGCGGCAGCGCACCTCGGCGCGTTGGGCGGGCGGCGCGGAGACGGCGGCACGATCGCGGTCATCGCCGGCGGGATCGACGTGGTCTATCCGCCCGACCATGCCGAATTGCAGGAACGCATTGCCAACGAGGGCTTGCTCGTTGCCGAAATGCCGCCGGGCACCGAGCCGCAGGCGCGCCATTTCCCCTCGCGCAACCGGATCATTGCCGGGCTTGCCGCCGGGACCGTCGTGATCGAGGCGGCGCCCAAGTCGGGATCGCTGATCACCGCGCGGCTGGCGGGGGAATATGGACGAGAGGTCATGGCCGTGCCCGGATCGCCGCTCGATGCCCGCGCGCAAGGCTGCAACCGGCTGATCCGCGAAGGCGCGATCCTGGTGCAAAGCGCCGAGGACATTGCCGAACTGGTCGAAACGTTCGAAGGCACCGCGCGGTCTACTTTCCGTGACGGCGGGATTGCCGATTACCAGGGCGCCGATCCCGAAGAGGCGGACAGCACCGATCTCGTCGAACGCATCGCCGGGCTGCTTGGCACCGCGCCGGTGGCGATCGACGAGCTGATCCGCCAGAGCGGAGCCGCCCCCGGCACGGTGCAGGACGCCTTGCTCGATCTCGAATTGGCCGGGCGGCTGGTGCGCCATGCCGGCGGGCGGGTCAGCCTGATGGCGTGACATTGGCGCTTAATCACTTGACGGCACCCCAAGGCTTTCCCCACCCTCGCGTGTACGTACACGTAGCCCATCCCGTTTTCAGGACATTCGGCACTCGCCCATGAAGCTGGTCATCGTTGAATCCCCGGCCAAAGCCAAGACGATCGAGAAGTATCTCGGTCCCGGCTACAAGGTTCTCGCATCGTATGGGCACGTCCGCGACCTGCCGGTCAAGGATGGCTCGGTCCGTCCAGATGAAGACTTCGCGATGGATTGGGAACTCTATGCCGACAAACAGGCGCGGATCAAGGCTATCGCCGATGCAGCCAAGGGCGCCGAACGTCTGATTCTCGCGACCGACCCTGATCGCGAGGGTGAAGCGATTTCGTGGCATGTGCGCGAATTGCTGGCCAAGCGCCGCGTCCTGCCCAAGGATGTGCAGCGAGTCACGTTCAACGCCATCACCAAGGCGACCGTGACCGCCGCGATGGCGCAACCGCGCGAGCTCGATCAGGATCTGATCGATGCCTATCTCGCCCGGCGCGCGCTGGACTACCTGTTTGGCTTTACGCTCTCGCCGGTGCTGTGGCGCAAATTGCCCGGCGCGAAATCGGCGGGCCGCGTGCAGTCGGTGTCGCTGCGCCTGATCGTTGAGCGCGAGCGCGAGATCGAAGCATTCCGGTCGCAGGAATACTGGTCGGTGGCCGCCCGCATGGAGCACGGCGGCACGCCCTTTACCGCGCGGCTGGTGCGCTTTGACGGGGAAAAGCTCGACCGTCTGTCGCTGGGCGACGAAGGCGCCGCCAATCGTGCAAAGGCCACGGTCGAAGCGGCGACTTTCCGCGTCGAGGATGTCGATACACGGCCCACCCGGCGCCATCCGCAGCCGCCGTTCACGACTTCGACCCTGCAACAGGAAGCCGCGCGCAAGCTCGGCTTTTCGGCCAGCCACACGATGCGCGTGGCGCAGACGCTGTATGAGGCGGGCGCGATCACCTATATGCGTACCGACGGGGTCCAGATGGATTCCTCGGCCATTTCAGAAGCGCGCAAGGTCATTTCCGACCGCTATGACGGGCATTACCTGCCCGAAAAGCCGCGCCTTTACGAAACCAAGGCCAAAAACGCGCAAGAAGCGCACGAAGCGATCCGACCGACCGAATTCACCCGCGATCATTTCGGTTCGGGCGACGAAGCCCGGCTTTACGATCTGGTGTGGAAGCGCGCGCTGGCCAGCCAGATGGCCTCGGCCAATATCGAGCGCACGACGGTCACCTTGCGCGAAGGCACCGGCAAACACGAACTGCGCGCCACGGGCCAGGTCGTGCGCTTTGCCGGGTTTCTTGCGGTCTATGAAGAAGGCCGCGACCAGAAAGCCGACCCAGAGGACGATGAAAGCGGCCTGTTGCCCGCGATGCGCGCCGGGGATCTGCCGGCCAAGCGCAGCGTCGAGGCGACCCAGCATTTCACCCAGCCGCCGCCGCGCTATTCCGAAGCTTCGCTGGTCAAGCGGCTTGAAGAGCTCGGCATCGGTCGGCCTTCGACCTATGCCTCGACGCTGCAGGTGCTCAAGGACCGGATGTATGTTCGGGTCGAAAAGAACCGTTTCTATGCCGAGGAATCGGGCCGGTTGCTGACCGCGTTTCTCGAACGGTTTTTCGATCGCTACGTCGCCTATGATTTCACCGCAGGGATGGAAGAAGAGCTTGACGACGTGTCGGGCGGACGCGCCGCCTGGAAAGACGTGCTTGCTGCATTCTGGCGCGATTTCAAGCCGAAGTCGGATGAAGTGATGGAGCGCAAGCCGAGCGAGGTGACCGCCGAGCTTGACACGTTCCTGGCCGATTACCTGTTCCCCCCGCGCGCCGACGGCACCGATCCGCGCCAGTGCCCCAAATGCGAAGGCGGGCGGCTCGCGCTGCGCGGCGGGCGCTATGGCGCATTTGTGGCGTGTTCGAACTATCCCGAATGCAAGTTTACCCGCAAATTCGCCCAGGGCGGCGACAATGGCGACAGCGGCGCGAGCGAAGATGCCGCGCTTGGCCGCGATCCGGTCACCGACCTTGAAGTCGTGCGCCGCACAGGCCGGTTCGGGCCCTATATCCAGTTGGGCGACGGCAAGGAGGCCAAGCGCGCCTCGATCCCCAAGGACATCGCCGAGCTTGATCTCGAATGGGCGCTCAAGTTGCTGTCCTTGCCGCGCGAAATCGGCACGCACCCGGAAACGGGCAAGCCGATTACCGCCTCGATCGGTCGCTATGGCCCCTATCTGGCGCATGACGGCAAATATGCCCGGCTGCGCTCGACCGCCGAAGTGTTTGAAACCGGCATGAACGCCGCCGTGGTCAAGCTGGCCGAAGCCGCTGCGGGCGCGGGGGCCCGCGCGGGCCGGGCGACAGAGCCGCTCAAGGTGTTCGGGCCGCATCCGGTTTCCGGCGTGGACGTGCGGCTGATGGCCGGGCGCTATGGCGCCTATGTCACCGACGGCACGACCAATGCCACCTTGCCCAAGGACAAGGCGCCCGAGACGCTGACGCTCGAAGATGCGGTGGCGCTGATTGACGCGCGTGCGGCGGCTGCTCCGGCCAAGGGGCGAAAGAAGGCACCGGCCAAAAAGGCGCCTGGGAAAAAAGCGCCTACGAAAAAGGCCCCGGCGAAAAAGGCCCCGGCGAAAAAGGCCCCGGCGAAAAAGGTTGGCGCGAAAGAGGCGGGCACAAAAGAGGCCGCGCCCGCCAAGGCGAAGAAGCCGGCCGCCAAAAAGAAAGTTGCAGCGGAATAGAGCGTGTGCCGCTGCTGAACCGGGCCCAGGAGACGCTGAGGCGAGGACGAAACGATCCTCGCACATTACGCGGCGAAATTCTCCTGGCCTCGGAATTCCCGAGTGTGGTCGTTACGCTGTTATCGGGCCATTTGCTGGGCGGCAGGATGCGGGGCAGTCTGCCACTGGTCGGGCCCGATGCAGCAGAAGGCGCCCGTCGCGTGGGCGCGAGCCCGCAGGGACGCGGGCAGAGCGCTGCATGCCAACACCGCGCCTGATGATTGGCGCTGCCTGAGATAGGCAAGCGGGTCGGTCAGCCTGCCGCTCCATTGCGGTTCGAGAACCGATATCTTGTGATCGGGCAAGGGCGCATCCATGAAGGTGAAATACGTCACGTCATCCACCAACAGGCGCGCGGGGTGGCCTTGCGGCGTGATGCCACAGGCTGCGGCGGCACGCAGGATCTGGCGGCGTACCCCGCCATAATCGGCCAGCCCCACCGAATCGGACTGCCCGGGCAAATAACCGCCCTTGCCTATCGTAGCGACCAGCGAGGGGCCGTAAATTGCCAGAATCGCCATCGCGCTGATGGGCAACGCGAGACCGATCGTGATCGCCACGCGGCGCAAGGCGGTGGGCACGCGTTCGGGCAAGACGCGGGCGGACAAGGCCAGCGCATAAGCCAGCGTCAGGAGGGGCAGGACAAAGCTGGCCTCATAGACATTGCGCACCACCTGCGACACGCACCACGCCGAGGCGCAGGCGAGCGTGACCCCGGCCAGCCACAGCGAGCGGTCCATCCGCCGCCCCCACCAAGCCGCGACAAGGGTCCACACCGTCAGCACAAATCCGGCCAGCCACAGGGCGATCATCACAACTGTCCATGCGATCTGGGTCGGCTTGCCCACCAGGTGAGGTAGCAGCCAGTTGGACATGGGCGTGACATCGGGTGTCGCCTGCGCGACATAGACGGGCAATTGGTAATTGGCGATCAGGCGCAAGGGCGCCATGGCCCAGCCGCCGCCTGCCAGCAATTGCAGGCCCAGGCTCTGCCTGGCATGCTCGGCGGCGATCAGGGGGTCGCCAGGACAGGCCAAGCGCCCGAACCAATAGCGTGCGGATACCGCCGTCACCGCGAGAAGCGCCAGAATGCACAGTCCCTGGATCATCCAGGCCCGGCGCGGCGGTGCCGCCGCGATCATCGCGGCGATGAACAAGGGCACGAGGATCAGCGCCTTGAAATGATAGGACACGGCAATCACGCCCAGCATCAGGATCGACACTGGCGCCCACCAGCGCGCGGGGGCATCCTTGGCCGGGCCGCAGGCGATCAGCAGGCTGGCGGTCGCAGCCAGAATGATCGGCTGTTCGGGGCGGCTCCACACCAGCAGCCACGGCATCACACCCAGCCCCATCAGGCCACAGCACAGCATCGTCAAATGGTTGCGGCGCTGCTGATCCCCTGCGACCCGGCGGATCAGCACCAGCAGCATGGCCCCCCACATCAGCGCATAGGCCACGCCCGAGAGGCGTACCGCAAACGGCTCGGGCCAGGCGGTGTTGAAGAATGCCGAATACCAGCGCACCGGCCACATGAACCATGTCGGTGCGGCCAGCGTGTTGGGCCCGCACTGTTCGGAATAGAGCTTGTCCACGCCATCGATGCCGGCGCGTTCCTGAAGGCGCCACCCCACCTCGTCCGTGTAGAGCGGCAGGGCCAACCCCACCAGCAACATCAAGAACAAAATGGCAGGTGTCGATTTCGGCAACCAGCGCGCCAAACGCGATGCCGGGTCGAGTGAAGTATTCATGAAGGGCAATTTGCACAACGTGCGTTGGATCGCAACCGGGATGCCCCAATAGAACCGGGCAATCGGGTGCGTTTGCGCGGGCCAAATCGGCGAAATGCTGAATACCTGCGCCCTTTGATGATTGGGACGTGGAGTACAAGAAAGACGACTCGGGACGAGGTGCTGTATGGTGACATTGGTTTTCTGGACTATTTCTCGAATTTTCCTGATCAACGCCAGTTAATCAAGGCGGTCTATCTGCTTGACGAGGTGGCGCTTCTGTCGCTTTTGGCAGTGCTGGCCGGGGTCGTGACGTTTTTCGACATCGCCTGCTTCGGCGAAAACGAACTCGATCTGCGGCGCAGGTTTCTGCCGTTTCAGCAGTGCTTTGTGGCCTTGGTGGCGGGTCGCGACCGTCAAACCAATCGGCGTTCATTCCAAAAGAAGGGTGCTGCCGCGCCGCCCGCAAATTCAGCCGGTGTGTTTTAGCCGGTATAGGCCGAAATGGTGCGTGCCAAGAACAAACTCGCTATAGCGTTCATAGTCATGCGCCAGAAAATCGGCCACCACCGCCCGGGTGATGTGGTTGGGCATATAGACCGCCGTCCATTCGCCGACCAGCACGACATCGGGGCGCGATATCATGATACGCGCCACTTCGCGGCCGGAGTCGACGCCGATCGCCGGTGCTTCGGTCCAGGTGTTGAGGTGGATGGAAAAGGCATAGCGTGTCGGGATGCAGGCATCGACGCTGCGATAGAGCCCCGGCTCGCCATCGAACTGATAGAAACAGCCGCCGTGCATTTCGCTCCGGATCAGTTGGGTCATGGCCTCGAACTGGTCGGCAGTGCCGCGGTTCTTTAACTGGATGCCCATGACAGCCAGTCCGCCGACCGCACTCGCCACCAGCAGGAAACGACCGAACCAGCGTTCAGCCGGGACCGAACGCGCCAGCACCGGCGCCGACAAGACCGCCAGCGGGGTCAGCATCGGCGCGACATAATGATCATACCAGGTGCCAAACACGAGATATCCGATGACCGCCGCCACCGCCCATGTCCGCAGCACCGCCGGGACGACCGGATGGTACGGACGCGGCATCGCCATGAAACGCGGCGCAACCAGCACCGCCAGCCAGAACGGGGTCAGCGCGATCAATTGTGTCGCCAGCCGCGGCCACGAGGCATTGCCGTCGGGCAGGCGTTGCAGGATCGAGATGAAATTGGCCTGAAGGAATTCCGGGCCGTGGCCGATCGCGGCAAACCAGCCATAGGCCAGCGCCGTCGGCGCCAGCGCCGCCAATGCCCAGGCGAGCCCGGCGAGCGCGAGCCGCCGCCAGGACCAGACATCGGCCCAGCCACGCGCCAGCAGCATCAGGCCAAAGGCGATCCCTTCGAACAGCACCGAATATTTGATCTGCAGCGCCAGACCGACCAGCAGCATGATCGCCATGCCGCGCATGACAAGATGCGGCGCTTCTGGGCGCTTCCACGCTTCGACCAGCAACATCGCGGCCAGCGCCATCAACAGATTGTAAAACACCGGTGCCTGGCCAAAGGCGCAGGAAAAAGCCGGCATCGCGAAAATGTAGACGGCACCCGCCAACCACGCCGACGAAGGGCGCGAAATTTCGCGAGCCAGACGCTGTACCACCAGCGCGGTAGCCGCAGTCGAGGCTATCCCGAACAATTGATAGATGCGAACCGGATCACCCGGAACGAGCAGGAACATGCGATAGAGCAGGAAGAGACCGATCGGCTTGCGGTCCCAGATGTCGACGAAAGGCAGTGCGCCGTGATTCCAGCGATCGGCGACCAGCAGATAGAATTGCTCGTCGACATGAACGACCGGATTACCAAATAAAATCAAACGGAACGCAAGCGCAACCGCAGCGTATTGAAGAAACGTGAGCCATGCCCCGGACAGCCCGAACGAACTGATAGGCAGGCGAGCCGGCAGGCCCCCAGCCGCCGGTACATAAGTCGCGCCTGCCAATTCCTGCATGCATTCGCTCCGCGTTCCCCGATACCGGTCCCTAACGAACCAGAGCGGCGATTCCTTCCGAAAATAGCTGCGCGTTACAATTATAAACCCAAGATGAACGATTGGCGGCGTAATTTCTGCCGACAATCGTTCATGAAACCCCGCCACCCGTGGAGCCAGCCTTGGTCCGGGCTGTCAAGCTCTTACTGAACCCAGTCGAGCCCGATCTCTTCATAAAGATCGCGGCTGTCGGCCCAGTTTTCCTCGACCTTGACATGAAGGAACAGGTGAACGCGTACGCCGAGCAGCTCTGCCAGTTCCTTGCGTGCGGCTTCGCCGATCGCTTTCAGCTTGGAGCCGCCCTTGCCCAGGACGATCGGTCGCTGGCTGTCGCGCGCGATAACGATCTGCTGGTGAATCTCGACCGAGCCGTCGGGCCGGACCTTGTAGCTTTCGGGCCGTACTGCGCTGTCATAGGGCAATTCGTCGTGAAGCTGGCGATAGAGCTGTTCGCGCGTGATCTCGGTGGCCAGCAGGCGCTCCGACGCGTCGGACACCTGATCTTCGGGATAGTGCCAGGGGCCTTCGGGCATCAGCGCACCCAGCCGGGACTTCAATTCCGCAACGCCATCGCCGGTCAGCGCCGAGATGAAGAACACTTCGTCGAACCCGCCTGCGGCGCTCAGTTCCTGTGCAGCGACCAGCAAGGGCTCCTTGGCGGTGGAATCGACTTTGTTGAGCACGAGAATGCGCCGTTCGGGCCGCGTGGCCAGCGTCGTCAGAATCGGTTCGAGATATTCGCGACGCTTCTTGCGCGCATCGACCACCAGGACGATCGCATCGGCGGCCTCGGCGCCGCCCCAGGCGGCATGGACCATCGCGCGATCGAGCCTGCGGCGCGGCTCGAACAGGCCGGGCGTGTCGACCAGCATGATCTGTGCCGGGCCTTCGAGCGCAATGCCCATCAGTCGGGCGCGCGTGGTCTGCGCCTTGTTCGAGACAATCGCGACCTTTTGGCCGACGAGCGCGTTGACCAGCGTCGATTTGCCCGCGTTGGGCGCGCCGATGATCGCGACAAGACCGCAATGCGGCGCAGGGGTCGGTTCGAAAGAGGGGGGCGTGTTGGTGATGTCGGTTCCGGTCATGCAAAAGTCTTCATGAAATCGCGGGCGGCGGCTGTTTCCGCCTCCTGCTTGCTCGATCCGCGCGCGGTGCATTCGCCCACGCCCGCCACTTTGACCGATACGATGAAAGTGGCGGCGTGGTCGGGGCCTTCGCGCGCGGCCAGGGTGTAGACGGGCGGCTTGCGGCGATTGCCGGCGGCCCATTCCTGCAAGGCCGCCTTGGGATGTTTGCGCTGTCCGGCGCCGGAGGCCATCGGCGCGGCCCAGGCGCGCCGCACGAAGTCGCGCGCATCGTCAAAGCCGCGTTCGATGAACAGAGCGCCGATCAGCGCTTCCATGACATCGCCGAGGATATTGTCGCTTTGCGCGCCGCCATCGTCGCGCGCCTGTTTGCCCAGTCGGATATGCGGCGCGATGCCCAGCGCGCGCGCAACATCGGCGCAGGTTTCGCGGCTGACCAGCGCATTGAGGCGCTGCGACAGCTTTCCTTCGCTGGCGTCGGTATCGGTATAGAGCCAATCGGCAATCGCCAGACCCAGAACCCGATCGCCGAGAAACTCAAGCCTTTGATAATCGCGCGCTTCGCCCAGCGAGCCGTGCGTCAGCGCTTCGCGCCAAAGATCCTCGCGACCGGAATCATCACGACCGGGCGCGTCGCCGAACAGCCCCGACAGGAACTGCCGGGTGCCGGGCTCGATCGCCGCGCTCAGAACAGGCCTCCGATGCGGTTCCACCGCGCCGCCGTGAACCAGGTCCAGGGCAGAAACCAGTTGGCGCCACCATCGGTCGACCACATCACGATCGTGGCGCGCCCGACCAGGTTTTCCTGCGGCACGAGACCGATGCCGCCGCCTTCCATGGCGGGGAAACGGCTGTCCATCGAATTGTCGCGATTGTCGCCCATCAGAAACAGGCGGTCGGCCGGGATGGTCACCGGCACAGTGTCATCCTGCGGGCGATAGCCGAGGTCGAGCACGTTGTAGCTCTTGCCCTCCGGCAGGGTTTCCTTGAACTGCGGATAATGACAGGTCGGCGTACCGTCTTTTTCGAGCACTTCGAATTCGGGCGAAACGCAATTGGTGTTGGGCGAAATGCGGATGACGAAATCCGCTTGCCGCACTTTGGGCACCGCCATGCCGTTGATGAACAGCACGCCGCCCTTCATCTGGATGGTATCGCCCGGCACCCCGATCACGCGCTTGATATAATCGACATCGTTGCCCGGGGGCGCCTTGAAGATCACCACGTCGCCACGGGCCGGCTGATGCGGCAATATCCGTCCGGGGATCAGCGGCAGGCTGAACGGCATCGAATATTTCGAAAAGCCATAGGGCCATTTTGCCGCGAGCAGATAATCGCCGTTTTCGAGCCGTGGCAGCATCGATTCCGACGGGATGTTGAAGGGTGAAAAGATGAAGCTGCGGAAAATGCCGACGATCAGGATCAGCTTGATCAGGAAGACGAAGAAATTTTCGTCTTCTTTCTTGGGCTTGTCGAGCGTTTCGCCGCGTGCAATCTTTGCCGCGATCGCGGCGACGGGGTCAGCCGAGGAATCGCGAGCGGGCTTGGTCGCAGCGCCTTCCGGGCTCTGTTCGGGCGTATCGTTCATCGTCGCGGTCATGTTGGGCCGGTTGCATTCCGTCAAGCGTGTTCATCAGGGAAAATGCGATAGACGTTCCCTAAAGCGACACCGTCGCCACGCATAGCAATGCGCTAGTGGTCCGATTCTGACATTTTCTACCGCTCTCGGCTAGGTAGTGCGCAAATGTCAGAATCTTTTCGGACCACTAGAAACTTTTGATTCTAGTGGATTTTCCGTTTTTGACATTTGCGACCGCGCTATCCGGATGGCGGGATGCAAATGTCAAAAACAATCCACTAGGCGTTGATCGAGCCATGCCGACGCTTGGCGGAAAAGCCGAGGTCGGGCACAAGACACCGCAATCCACCTGGCGCGAAATTTGGAGTTCATGATGACCGATGCCCCCGCGGCGCTCTGGAATGCGCTTGAGACGCTCGAATTTCCGACGCTTGGCGCGCTGTTTGCCGTGCCAGGGCGGCTTGATCGCTATTGCACGACGCTCGACCTGCCCGGCGGGCCGATTCGGTTTGACTGGTCAAAGACGCATCTGTTCCCCGCAGCCGAAGCGATCCTGGCGCGTCTGGCCGAGGCGCAGGGCCTTGCCGAAAAGCGCCGCCAACTGATCGAAGGCGAAGCCATCAACAACACCGAAGGCCGCGCTGCCGAACATACTGCCCAGCGCGGCGTGGGCGCGCCGGCCAGCGTGGTCGAGGCCGAAGCGCTGCACGAGCGCATGCAAGGGCTGGTCGAAGCGATCCATGAAGGGCTGTTCGGCGAAGTGCGCTCGCTGATCCACATCGGCATCGGCGGGTCGGCGCTCGGACCGGCGCTGGCGATCGACGCCCTGACTCGCGACGGCGCGCGCGTTGCCGTCCATGTCGTGTCGAATATCGACGGCTGCGCGCTCGAAGCGGCATTCCGGGCCTGCGATCCGGCAACGACGATGATCGCGGTAGCCTCCAAGACGTTTACCACCACCGAAACGATGACCAACGCCGCCTCGGCGCTCGACTGGCTGCGCGAAGGCGGGGTTGACGATCCCTATGGCCGCGTCGTCGCGCTGACGGCGTCGCCCGAAAAGGCCGTCGAATGGGGCGTCGACGATACCCGCGTGCTGCCGTTTTCCGAAAGCGTCGGCGGGCGCTATTCGCTGTGGTCGTCGATCGGCTTTCCCATCGCGCTGGCGATCGGCTTTGAAGGGTTTGCCGAATTCCTCGCCGGAGCGGCGGCGATCGATCACCATTTCATCGACGCCCCCATCGACAGCAATGTCGTCGTGCGCGCCGCCTTTGCCGACCTTCTCTATACACAGGCGTTCAAGTGCCAGACCCGCGCGGTCTTTGCCTATGACGAACGTCTCGCGCTCTTTCCCGACTATCTCCAACAGCTCGAAATGGAATCGAACGGCAAACGCGTGACCGCCGATGGCACGCCGCTGACCCGGCCGAGCGCGCCCGTCACCTGGGGCGGCGTGGGCACCGATGCGCAACATGCGGTGTTTCAGTTGCTGCATCAGGGGACGCATCTGATCCCGGTCGATTTTCTGGCGATCAAGATCCCCGGCCACGATCTCGATCCCGTGCACCATCAGATCCTGTTGTCGAACTGCTTTGCGCAAGGCGCGGCGCTGATGGCGGGCAAGGCTTCCGACGACGGCGCGCGCGCCTATCCCGGCAATCGCCCTTCGGCAACGTTCCTCGCGGAAGATCTCAATCCGGCCACGCTCGGCGCCCTGATCGCGTTTCACGAACATCGCACGTTCGTTTCGGCGGCGCTGCTGGGGATCAACCCGTTCGATCAGTTTGGCGTGGAACTGGGCAAGGCGATCGCCAAGCAGATCGATGCGGGCGACGGCGAAGGCTTTGACCCGTCAACCGAAGCGCTGCTCGCAGCGGCCGGTCTGCGGGGCTAGAAAAGCGCGCAGGACACGTCATATCGTGCGCTTCCATTTTTACAGGATCAACCCATGCCGCAATCCGCGTTCGACTATGACCTGTTCGTGATCGGCGCGGGCTCCGGCGGGGTGCGCGCGAGCCGCATTGCCGCCGGGCATGGCGCGCGGGTTGCGGTGGCGGAGGAATTCCGCATCGGCGGGACATGTGTCATCCGGGGCTGCGTCCCGAAAAAGCTGTTGGTCTATGCCTCGCAGTTCGCCGACGATCTGGGGCACGCGGCAGACTATGGCTGGACTGTCGAAGGCGCGCGATTTGACTGGCCGAAATTGCGCGACGCCGTTGCGCGCGATGTCGATCGGCTCAACGCCGCCTATACCCGCACGCTTGAATCCAACAAAGTCACGCACTTCCTCGATCGCGCCGAGATTGCCGGTCCCAACAGCGTGCGGCTGAAAGCGTCGGGCGAGACGGTGACCGCCGCCAAAATCCTCATCGCGACGGGTGCCTGGCCGGTCATGCCCGAATTTCCCGGCGCCGAGCATTGCATCACCTCGAATGAGGTGTTTCATCTGGAAACGCTGCCGGCCCGAGTGGTGATTGCCGGCGCGGGCTATATCGCGATGGAATTCGCAGGGATTTTCAACGCGCTCGGCTGCGCCGTAACCGTCGTCAACCGCAGCGACACGATCTTGCGCGGCTATGACATCGATTTGCGCGAACGCCTGCTGGCAATCACCCGCGCGCGCGGGATCGCCTATCGCTTCGACGCCCCGTTTGACCGCGTCGAAAAAGGCGAAGGCGGCAGCCTGCTTGTCCATGTCGCCGACGGCGGCCCGCCGATTGCCGCCGATGTCGTGCTCGTCGCCACCGGGCGCCGACCCAATACTTCCGGGCTGGGGCTGGAAAACGCCGGAATCGCGCTTGGTACGCGCGGCGAAATCCCGGTCGATGCCGACGGGCGCACGTCATGCCCCAGTGTGTTTGCCGTGGGCGATGTGACCGACCGGGTGCAATTGACTCCGATCGCGATCCGCGAAGGCCATGCCTTTTCCGACGCCCAATTCGGCGGCAAACCCGGCGCCGTGTCCTACGAAACGATCCCGAGCGCGGTATTTTCGCAGCCGCCGCTGGCATCCGTCGGCCCGACCGAAGCCGAAGCCCGCACAACGCACGGCGACATCAGGATCTTCACCAGCGATTTCCGCCCGATGAAGAATATTTTCAGCGAGCGCATCGAACGCGGCTTCTACAAGCTTGTCGTCGATGCCGCGACCGATCGCGTGCTGGGTATTCACATGATCGGCCCCGACGCCCCCGAAGTGCTTCAGGCGGCGGCGATCGCGGTCAAGGCCGGGCTGACCAAGGCCGATTTCGATGCGACTGCCGCGCTGCACCCCTCGATGGCCGAAGAGCTCGTGCTGATGCGCTGATTCCCCATGCCGTCAATTCCGTTGCATATAGCAACTGAATGGGTATTGTCGGCGCGATAATGACACGAACGGGGGAAATCGATGCAGTTCGCGGGCAAAGTGGCGCTCGTTACCGGGGGGACCGACGGCATCGGGCGGCAAATCGCGCTGCAATTGCAAGCTCTGGGCGCGCAGATGATCGTGACCGGGCGCGACCCCGATCGGCTTTCGCGCGCGCGCAGCGAAGGGATGGAAGCGATCTGTGCCGATCTGACCGGGTCCGCTGGGGTCGACGCTGTCCTGCAGACGCTCTCGGGACGGACGATCGACGTACTGGTCAACAATGCAGGCATGGGGGCGGCGCATGATTTCCGCGCAGGCATGCCCGATCCGGCCGATGACGAGCGCACGCTCTGGCTCAATGTCCATGCGCCGATCCGGTTGATCGTCGGCCTGATGACGGCATTGCAGGCCCGGCCGGAGGCGATGATCGTCAACGTCACCTCGGGGCTTGCCATCGCGCCGAGCGCAGGAGCGCCGGTCTATTGTGCGTCCAAGGCGGCGATGCGCAGCTATACCCAGTCGTTGCGCGCGCAGCTCAAGGCGACGCGCATTCACGTGCTCGAAGCGCTGCCGCCGCTGGTCGATACGGCGATGACCAGTGAGCGCGGCGGACGCAAGCTCTCGCCGCAGGAATGCGCGCGCCAGATCGTGGCGGCGATGCGCGCCAATGCCGATGAAGCCAACGTCGGCATGGTGCGTGCTCTGAAAGCGATCAATCAGGTAGCGCCCTGGCTGGTACGGCGGATCATGATCGGATTCTAAAAAACAACAGAGGGGGAAGGGGGCAACATGACGGGCACGGTCCTGGTCACCGGGGGCAGCGGCTATATCGCCGGGTTCCTGATACAACAGTTGCTGGCCGAAGGCTGGCAAGTGCGCACCACACTGCGCAATCCGGCGCGCGAGGTGCGCTTGCGCGGCCTGTTGGGCGGCACTGCCGACAGCCTGCGTTTTTTCACGGCGGATCTGACCGCCGATGCCGGTTGGGCCGAAGCGATGGCCGGGTGCAGCCATGTCGCGCATGTCGCCTCGCCATTCCGCACCAACGCCCCCGATCACGAGGATGACTTGATCGTACCGGCCCGCGAAGGCGTACTGCGTGCGCTTCGCTTTGCGCGCGAGGCGGGCGTTACGCGGTTTGTTCAGGCATCGTCGGTTGCCGCGATCGCTTATGGCCATGGGAAAGGCGTACACCGGTTTACCGAGACCGACTGGACCAATCTGGCGGGCAACGATGTCTATGCCTATGTCAAATCCAAGACGATTGCCGAACGCGCCGCGCGCGACTGGATCGCGGGCGAGGGTGGGGCAATGGAATTCGTCTCGATCAACCCGGCGGCCGTGCTCGGGCCGGTATGGAGCGATGATTTTTCCGCCTCGATCGAGGTCGTGCGGCAATTGCTGGGCGGGCTGCTGCCCGGATGCCCCGATCTCGGCTTTGGCATTGTCGACGTGCGCGATGTTGCCGATCTGCATCTGCGCGCGCTGACTGCGCCGGGAATTGCGGGCGAGCGGTTCATCGCTTCGGGCCCGTTCATGAAGCTGGTCGATGTGGCGCGCGTGCTCAAGACGCGGCTGCCGGACCATGCGCGCAAAGTCCCGACGCGGCGCCTGCCCGATTGGCTGGTGCGGTTTTCGGCGCGGTTTAACCCGATGATCCGCCAGATCACCGGCGAACTGGGCAATGTGCGCGATGTCGACGCCGGCCATGCGCTCAAAGTGCTGGGCTGGAAAACGCGCCCGGCGGAACAATCGATCGTCGATTGCGCGCTCAGCCTGATCGACCGGGGGATCGTTCGGGTCTAGATACCGGCATACCACTGGTAATCGTGGGCATCTTCCCAGAAGCCGCCTTTGCCGCCGTGAAGTCCCGACAGGCTTTCGACCGCTTCGATGCGCATGACGTATTTTGCGTGTTTGTAGCCCAACTGTCGCTCGACGCGCAGGCGCAGTGGCGCGCCGTGGCCGATGGGCAGCGGCGCGCGATTCATGGCGTAGGCGAGGATCGTCTGGGGATGGAATGCGTCGACCAGATCGATGCTTTCGTAATAGGGTTTGCCAGCCAGGCTGTCGGCGCAGTGAAACACGATATAGCGCGCGCGGGTGCTTAGCCCGGCGCGGCGCAGCAGCAGGCCCAGCGGCACCCCGGTCCATTCGGCAATCGCGCTCCACCCTTCGACACAATCATGCCGGGTAATCTGCGTACGCGACGGCGCCGCGCGCAAGGCACCGAGCGACAGCGACAATGGCTGCGCAACGAGTCCGTCAACCACCAGCGTCCAGTCGGCAAATCCGTTTGCCGCATGGCGCATATAATCGGCCGCCGTGACGTGCGCCGAACCATTGACGCGAAACACCGGCGACAGGTCGGCGCGGGTGAATTCGCTCGCCAGCGCCTGCCGATCACCGATCAGCCAGCGTTGTGCGCTGCGCGAGGCCCTTTCACCCAATGACAGCGTCTCGCGCACGGTGGGCGAGGATGACACGCGATCACACCCGGCGAGCAGCAGGCTGCCACCGCCGACAAGCAGATTGCGCCGGGAAACAAGTCCGGTCATGCCCGATCCTCCGGCATGTGTCTTTCCGGCGGCAGGCGATACCATCCGGTGATCATCGAGCGCAGTTCGTTGATCGGCCCGGCCAGCACGACCATGACAAGGTGCACAACAATGAACGCCGCGAGGGCCCCGGCGCCAAGGAAATGCAGCGATCGCGCCGACTGGCGCCCGTCGAACAGCACCAGCAGCCACGGCCAGGCGGCATCCATCGCCGGCGACATGGCCAGCCCGGTCAGCACCATCAACGGCAGAAATCCGAACAACACGAGCAGATAGGCGATTTTCTGCAAGGGATTGTAATGCCGCGCGGCCTCGCCACGGGGCAGGCGCAGGCGGGCATGCGCCTTGATGTCGCGCCACAGCGATGTCCCGCGCATTTCCTCATGCGAAAGCAGAAGAGTATTCCATAAATGCCTGGAAAAGATCATGTAAATGCAGAAAAG
>Ga0302202_10000119_pt1 | contig 88996 bp, 73 predicted proteins | sample II_Bog_N3_3_FD_194579 | JGI IMG/M metagenome (GOLD analysis project Ga0302202, IMG submission 194579) | Peat permafrost microbial communities from Stordalen Mire near Abisko, Sweden - II_Bog_N3_3 | ecosystem: Environmental > Terrestrial > Soil > Wetlands > Peat | place: Sweden: Abisko... | reverse complement strand
CTGGCGCACGGCCTGAAGGTCGTGATCGTGATCAACAAGATCGACCGCGAGAACGCCGAGCCGAAGCAGATGTACGACAAGGTGCAGGAACTCCTCCTGGAGCTTAACGCAACCGAGGAGCAGTTCGACGCCCCGGTCGTGTTCGGATCGGGCCGCGACGGCTACATGATGTTCAAGCTCGAGGACGAGCGCAGGGACATGGCCCCCCTCTTCCAGACCATCCTCGACCACGTCCCGCCCCCGTTCGCAAAGCCGAACGAGCCCTTCCACATGCTCGTCTCCAACATCGACTGGAGCGACTACGTGGGAAGGATCGCCGTCGGCAAGATCCTCGGCGGCGAGGCCCGCCTCGGAGACAACGTTTTCGTGATCCGCAACTCCGACGGCAAGAAGGTCCGCGCAAAGATCACCAAGGTGAGCGAATTCACGGGGCTTGGAACCGTCGAGACCGAGGTCGGGACGGCCGGCAATATCGTCGGCCTATCTGGCTTCGAGGACATCGACATCGGCGACACGATCGCCGCCAACGAGGACCAGCACGCCCTCCCCTTCACCCAGATTGACCCGCCGACGCTCGAGATGCAGTTCTGCGTGAACGACGGCCCGCTCGTCGGCCGCGAGGGAAAACTCGTCACGTCCCGCCAGCTGCGCGACCGCCTCTTCCGCGAGCTAAAGACCAATGTGTCGATCAAGGTCGAGGACACGGGCTCCGCCGGCGTCTTCAACGTGAAGGCCCGCGGCGCCATGCAGATCGCGGTCCTCGTCGAGACCATGCGCCGCGAGGGCTTCGAGCTCCTGGTGTCCCGGCCGACCGTCATTGAGAAGGTCGAGAATGGCCAGCGCCTCGAGCCTTTCGAGACGGTCTGGATCGAGATCCCCGACGAGTGCGTCGGCTCGATCGTGCAGAACCTTGCCAACCGCAAGGGCGTCATGACCAACCTTCAGAAGCTCTCCCACTCAACCATGATCGAGGCGACCATCACCACCCGCGGGCTCATCGGCTTTGAGATCGACGTGGTGAACGCAACGAGCGGCCGCGGCGTCATGAGCCACCTTTTCAAGGAATATGCCCCCTACGCAGGTGAGGTGCTGACGCGCCTTACCGGAACGATCATAGCGACCGAGGCGGGGACCACGACAGCGTACGCGCTCGAGATGGTCCAGGAGCGCGGAAAGCTCTTCGTCGGTCCCGGCGAGGAGGTCTACGAGGGCATGATCGTCGGCGAAAACCCGAGGAACGAGGACATCTCGTGCAACGCCGTGCGGGCCAAGGCCCTTACAAACTTCAGATCGCAGGGTTCGGGCGTCGCCACGGGCCTCACTCCCCCTTCCAAGCTCTCGCTCGAGCGCGCGATCGAGTACATCGCCTCCGATGAGTTCGTGGAGGTGACCCCAAAGAGCCTGCGCCTGCGCAAGCGAATCCTGCACGCCACCGAGCGCCGCAAGCTCGAGCGCAAGGGATAACCCAAAGCCTCTTTGCGGCGCCGCCGTCCTAGGCAGTCGCCTTCGCGTAGGCCGCGGCGTCCTGCAGGGCCCCGGCCTCCGCGGGGTTGGACAGCTTTAGCTTGAGAATCCAACCCTCCCCGTAGGGATCCTTGTTCAGGGTCTCGGGCGCGCTGTCGAGTGCCGTGTTCACGGCAAGGACGGTACCCCCGGCAGGGGCGTACACGTCGGAGGCCGCCTTGACGGACTCAACGACCCCAAAGGCCCCGGACTGCTTCAGGACCGCCCCGACCTTCGGCAGCTGGACATAGGTGATGTCGCCCAGGGAGGCCTGCGCATAGTCGGTGATACCCACCGTTGCGGATCCATCGGCGTCGAGCTTCAGCCATTCGTGGGTCTTTGCGTAGCGCAGCTCTTCCGGTACGTTGCTCATGTCTTCTTTTTAAGGTCGATGAACGGGGGTTTGACGAGATGCAAATCGATCAGCGTTCCCCGGACATCGACCCGGAGGACGCCGGAAACGGCCGCCACCGTCACCAGGGCGGAGCCTATCGCCTCGGACAGGATTGGGGAAAGCGTGCCCGAGAGCACCTTGCCCACGGGGGCGCCTGAACCGTCGAGGACGGGGGTTTCGGGCCTAATAATGCGCCGGTCCCCGGTCTTAAAGAAAACGACCTTGTTGTGCCCGCCCTTCTGCCTCTCGGCCGCAAGTGCAGCGCTCCCGGAAAAATCGCAGCCCTTGTCGAGCTTAACGGTCCAGCCGAGGCCTGCCGTGAGCGGCGAAATCTGGGGCGATATCTCGTGGCCGTAGAGCGGGAACCCGGCCTCGAGTCTAAGGCTGTCCCGGGCGCCCAGGCCGCAGAGCTCCAGGCCCTGGGGCTGTCCGACGGCTAGGATGGCCTTCGCAAGCGCCAGGTCGTCGGACGCGTTATGGTAGAGCTCGAAGCCGTCCTCTCCCGTGTAGCCGGTCCGGCTTATGATGCACGAGATCCCGGCTATCTCGCCCTTCGAGAAGTGGTAGTAGCGGATCTGGTCGAGCCGGGTGGAGGTGAGCGGCTGCAGGATAGGGAGCGCCTTCGGCCCCTGCACGGCCAGGAGCGAGCACGCGCTTGAGCGGTCGACGATCCTAACGTCATGGCCCCTAGCCTGATTGTTGATCCACTCGATGTCGGCTTCGATGTTGCCCGCGTTGATGCACAGGAAAAAGTCTCCGGGCCCGCGCATGTAGACAAGGAGGTCGTCCACCACCCCCCCGTCCGGGTAGCACATCGGCGAGTAGAGGACCCGCCCCGGGTACATCTTCGAGACGTCGTTCGTCACAAGGGCGTTCAGGAACGCCGCGGCACCCGGACCCGTCACGTCGACCTCGCCCATGTGGCTCACATCGAAGAGTCCGGCGGCCCGGCGGACGGCCTTGTGCTCCTCGAGGATGCTCCGGTACTGGACGGGCATCTCCCACCCGGCGAAGTCCACGAGCTTTGCGCCCTGCGCCGCGTGAAAGTCGCGTAGTGGCGTGGTCTTTAGGGGGCCCATCCCTACAAATAGCAATCCAACGACCCCGTGCTGCAAGAATCTTTTGTAGTCGGAAAGGCCGCTCCCAGCCCTTAACGTGGCGCCATGCTTCAGTATGTGCTGCCGTTCGTCGTAATCCTAACGATCGGGACCTCCTTTTTCTGCTCGCTCGCGGAGGCGGTCATACTTTCCACGACGAATGCCGAGATCGAGGCGCTAAAGAAGGCCCGCCCCAGGCGGGGGGCGCTCCTGGAGTCCCTGAAGCGCGACATCGACGCGACCATATCGGCCATCCTCACCCTGAACACCGTTGCCAACAGCCTGGGCTCGGTGATGGTCGGCGTGCTGGCCTCGGAGCGCTTCAGCGGCGCGAAGCTTGTCGCGCTCACGATCGGATTCGGCGCCGTTCTCCTTGTCTTCTCTGAGGTGCTCCCGAAGAACATCGGGGTGTCGCACCGGCGCGAACTCCAGCCCTATGTGGTCTACTCGATCGGATGGCTAAGGAGGGTGCTCTTCCCTGTCATCTGGCTTACGGCCCTCGTGGTAAGGCCCTTCGTGGGCCCCCCGGCCAAGGTCCACGGCTCGGACGAGGAGATCATACTCCTTGCGGAGCGGGGCGCCAAGGAGGGCACCCTCTCAAAGAGCGAATCGAGCATCATCGCCAACGCCCTCTCGCTCGACAACGTGAGGGTGAGCGAAATCATGACCCCGCGGACGGTCGTGACGGCTCTCGACCGCTCGATGTCGGTGGCGGAGGTCTTCAAGGAGCACCCCACCCTTCCCTTTGGGCGGATGCCCGTGACAGGCAAGAACATGGACGACATCCTCGGCATCGTCCGAAACCGGGACCTCCTGAAGGCCAAGGCGCACGACCAGGACGCGGGACTGGTGGAGCAGTTCATGCAGGAGGCCCACTTCATCCCCGAGACGGCCACGGTCGCCAATGCGCTCCAGCTCTCGCTCAAGACCCACAACAAGCTCCTCGTGGTCGTGGACGAGTTCGGAGCGACGGCGGGGGTCGTGACCATGGAGGACATCATCGAGCACCTCCTGGGCCGGGAGATATTCGACAAGGACGACGTCGCCGTCGACATGCGGGAACTGGCCCGCACCCGGATCCAGAAGCAGGAGCGCGTGCGCCGGCTATGAGGCCCCTCCTGGCGTACTGGGTCGACGACCTGGACCCGTTCCTCATCCATTTCACGGCCCGCATCGGGATCCGCTACTACGGCCTCGCATATGCCGCGGGCTTCCTGGTCGCCGCTTGGCTCCTCTCGCGCTACGCGCGCGCGGGTCGCTCGGCGCTTGCCGCCGCGAAGATCGGCGACTTCATGGTGGCAGCCGTGCTCGGCGTCGTCGTGGGCGGGCGCGTCGGCTCTTATCTGCTCTATGACGGCTGGCGGACATTCGGGTCGGACCCGCTCGCGATCCTTCGCGTATGGGAGGGCGGGATGTCCTTCCATGGCGGCCTGATCGGGGTCGTGCTCGCGGTCGCGTGGTTCGCGCGGAGCGAGCGCATACGCCTCGTCCACCTCTGGGACCTGATGGCCACGGCAGCCCCCGCCGGGCTTCTCCTCGGGCGGCTGGCGAACTTCTGGAACGGGGAACTCTGGGGGCGCATCTCGGTCGTCCCCTGGGCTGTCATCTTCCCTCGGAGCATGCCCCCGGGCACCCCGTTGGGCCACATACCGCCCCGCCATCCCTCGCAGCTCTACGAGGCGGCCATGGAGGGCGCCCTCCTGCTCGCCTACCTCCAGCTCCGTTTCTGGAGGAGCGCGGTGGTCGTGAGGCACCCGGGTCGGCTCGCCGGGGAATTCCTTGTCGGCTATGCCCTCTTAAGGATCGCAGGGGAGACGTTCCGGGAACCCGACGCCTCGCTCATCCTGGGACTAAGCAGGGGAACCTTCTACTCCCTGTTCATGATAGCGACGGGGCTGGTGCTGTGCCTTCGCAGGTCCGCCGCACTGGAGATGCCGCGGGCCGGGTAGCCGGGCCTAGACCACCGTCCCCGGGGGGATCACGGCCCCCTTGGGGACCACGAGGACGCCGTCCCTGATCACCACGGCACCGTTCGAGTACGTCCCGTCGGGCTTTCCCGTCGGCGAGAGGTGGCACGAGTCCCCGATCCGCGCGTTCTTGTCGATGATGGAGGACCGGATATGGCAGTTGCGGCCGACACCGATGTTCGGCTTCGAGCGGGCAAGGTTGGAGGCGATCTGCTCCAGGGTCTCGTAGTAATCGGCCCCCATCATCACCACGTCCTCAATGTCGCTACCCTCCCCGATGAACGAGCGGATGCCGAAGAGGCTGTGCTTGAGCGATGAGTCGGTCAGGATCGAGCCGTCGGCGACGATGATGTTGTCGACCCGGCATTTGTTGAGCTTGGCCGCCGGGAGGTACTCATTGTGCGAGTACACGGGTGTCGTCGCGTCGAAGATGTTGAAGGGGGGCAGCGGCTGCGCGAGCGCCAGGTTCGCCTCGAAGAAGGCCTTCACGGTGCCGATGTCCTCCCAGTAGCCCTCGTAGATGTGGGCGTACATCTTCTTTGAGCCGAGGATGCCCGGGATCACCTCGCGGCCGAAATCGGTCATCGAGTTCTCGAGGGCCTCGGCGAGCACGTTGCGGTTGAAGACGTAGATGCCCATGGAAGCCAGGCAGCGCTTCTCGGTCGAGCGGACGGAGAGCTTCGCCTCGATCGTCTTGCTGACCGTCAGGCTGTCGATGACGGCGGGATCCTTGGGCTTCTCCACGAACTGCTGGATCGAGAGGTCGTCGGCCACGCGCATGAGCCCCAAACCCTCGACCCTCGAGATCTCGAAAGGCTTCGCGCAGACCGTCACGTCCGCGCCGTTGGCGAGGTGCTGCTCGATGATCTCCCTGAAGTCCATGCGGTAGAGCTGGTCGCCGGAGAGGATAAGGATAAGGTCGTGCGGGTACTTGCGGAAGTGGATCAGGTTCCTTCGCACGGCGTCGGCCGTGCCCTGGTACCAGTCCAGGCTCTTTTCGGTCTGCTCGGCCGAGAGGATGTCGACGAAGCCCCCTCCGAAGGGATCAAACTGGTAGGCACCCTGCACGTGGCGGTGCAGCGAGGCCGTGTTGAACTGCGTGAGGAGGAAAATCCGGTTAATGTCGGAGTTGATGCAGTTGCTTATCGGGATGTCCACCAGCCTGTACTTGCCAGCAAGGGGCACCGCCGGCTTGCAGCGTTCATTGGTCAGGGGCGCTAGCCGGGTGCCCCGACCGCCGCCCATAATGACGGCAAGCACGCGTTTTTGGGTGGTCATAGGAAATCTCTTTTCTATCGTGATCGGTCCTTTCGCGAGACAAAATCGCCGAGGAACCCAAATCCTTACCCAAACCTAACATGTGCGGCATCGTCGGCTATGTGGGGACCCGCAAGGCGGCCACCATCATCCTTGAGGGCCTAAAGCGGCTGGAATACCGCGGATACGACTCCGCGGGGCTGGCCATTGCCCAGGAGGGCAGGATCGACCTGGTAAAGACCGTGGGCCGGGTCGAGCAGCTCTCAAAGGCGGCATCCAAGGTCCGGCTTCCCGGCACGGTGGGCCTGGGCCACACCCGCTGGGCCACCCACGGCGGCGTCACCGAGGCCAACGCCCACCCGCATATGAGCTCGGACGGCAAGTTTGCCCTCATCCACAACGGCGTGATCGAGAACTACAGCCAGATCAAGACGTTCCTGGTGTCGAAGAACTACACCTTCAAGTCGGAGACTGACACCGAGGTGCTCTGCAACCTGATCGCCTACCATTTTGCCAAGGAGCCCGCGGCGGCCAAGGGGGAGAGCGCATTCCTTGAAAGCGTGCGCAAGGCGCTGCGCCACGTGGAGGGCACCTATGGGATAGCGGCCCTGTGCTCCGACTTCCCCGACCAGATCGTGGCCGCCCGGAAGGCCTCGCCCCTTATCCTGGGAGTAGGCGACAACGAGTACCTCCTGGCGAGCGACGCCTCGGCGCTCGTGAGCAGCACCCGCAACGTCGTCTACCTGAAGGACGGCGAGCTCGTGCACATCACGCCCAAGGAGTTCGCCATCACGACCCTCGACCAGGCGGACGTCTCGCCGGTCGTCGATCGCATCGACTGGAAGGTCGAGGACGCCACCATGGAGGGGTACTCCCACTTCATGGAGAAGGAGATCTTCGAGCAGCCCCAGGCCCTCGAGAACACGATGCGCGGACGCTTCTCCGAGGACGGCAGCACGGCGCTCTTTGGCGGCCTGAACCTCACACCGGCCGAGTTCCGGCAGATCGACCGCTTCATGTTCTGCGCGTGCGGCACGGCGTGGCACGCGTGCCTTGTGGCTGAGCACCTGATCGAGCACTTCGCCCGCATCCCGGTCGAGGTGGACTATGCCTCGGAGTTCCGGTACCGGAACGCGCCGCTCGACCCGCAGACCCTCTTCTTCGTGGTCAGCCAGTCGGGCGAGACCATCGACACCCTGGCAGCGCTCCGAGAGGCCAAGCGCAAGGGCTATCGGGTTCTGGCGATAAACAACGTCGTGGGCTCCTCCATTGCCCGGGAGGCGGACGGCGGCATCTTCCAGCACGTGGGCCCCGAGATCGGGGTTGCGTCCACCAAGGCCTTCACCTCCCAGCTCCTCCTGGGCTCCATGGTGGCCCTCTACGTGGCGCGCATGCGGGACATGAGCTTCAACGACGGCGTCGACTACGTCCAGGCGCTCAAGTCCGTGCCCGACCTCGTGCGCCGGGCGCTGGCGCAGGCTCCGCACATCAAGGCGATCGCCAAGCGCTACGCCAACTACCAGGACTTTCTTTTCCTAGGGCGCCTGTCCCTTTTCCCGATTGCGCTCGAGGGCGCCCTCAAGTTGAAGGAGATCTCCTACATCCACTCGGAGGGCTACCCGGCCGCCGAGATGAAGCACGGGCCGATCGCCCTCATCAGCGAGAAATGCCCGAGCGTCTTCTTTGCCCCTAAGGGGGAGATCTTCAACAAGGTCGTCTCGAGCATGCAGGAGATAAAGGCCAGAAAGGGCCCGGTGATCGCCATCATAACCGAGGGCTCCGAGCTCCCGCCAGGCCTGGCCGACGAGGTGATCGTGATCCCCGATTGCCACGATGCCGTGCTCCCGATCGTGGCCACGATCCCGATCCAGCTCCTGAGCTACTACATCGCCGTCGAGAAGGGCTGCGACGTAGACAAACCCCGCAACCTGGCCAAGTCGGTCACCGTCGAGTGAGCCTGGAGATCCACCCCACAAGGGATGAGTTCGTCGCGCTCGCGCGCACGGGCAACCTCATCCCGGTCTACGCGGACCTGATGGCGGACTTCGAGACCCCGGTCTCGGCGTACGCGAAGCTTCGGGCCCACGGCCCGGCCTACCTGCTCGAGTCGGTCGAGGGGGGCGAGCGCCTCTCGCGCTACAGCTTCATCGGCTGCCGCCCGAGGAAGGTCTTTGCCTGCGGGCCGAAGACGACCGAGATCACCGAGGCGGGCAGGCCCACCCGGACCATACCGACGCCCGCGGACCCCCTTTCGCTCATCGACTCCGAGCTCAAGCTCTTCAGGCCGGTCACGCTCCCGGGGCTGCCCCGGTTCACGGGCGGGGCCGTGGGCTTCATCAGCTACGAGTACGTGAGCCGGATAGAGCCCACCGTGCCCCCCGCGGCGCGCGACGAGCTCGGCATCCCGCTGATCTATTTCATGCTCTCGGACAGCCTGCTGATCTTCGACCGGGCGAAGCAGACCCTGAGGCTCTGCGTGAACGCCCACATCCCCGCCGAGGGCGACGGCGAGGCGGCAAAGGCCCACGCGGCCGCGGAGAACGAGCTCCGCAAGCTCTTCGAGATCCTGAGGCAGCCTAGCTCGCTCGCCCCGGCGCCGCTGGCAAGCGCGCCCCAGGTCGAGGTCCCGCCCGGCAACTTCACGCGCCCCGACTACGAGCGCCTGGTCGAGAGCGTAAAGGAGTACATCCGCGCCGGCGACATCATCCAGGTCGTGCCCTCGCAGCGCTTCGCGCGGCCCTTCACGAAGACGCCGCTCGACCTGTACCGGGCCCTGCGCACGGTGAACCCGTCCCCCTACACCTTCATCCTGGACTCGGGAGCCTTCGCCCTGGTGGGCGCCTCCCCCGAGGTCCATGTGCGGCTCACCGACGGCCTGGTCGAGATCCGGCCGATCGCGGGCACCCGCAAGCGCGGCGCAAGCCACGAGGAGGACCAGGCGCTCGAGAAGGAGCTCCTGGCCGACGAGAAGGAGCGCGCCGAGCACCTGATGCTGGTTGACCTGGCCCGCAACGACATCGGCAGGGTCTGCACGTACGGCTCGATCCACGTCCCGGACTACATGTTCGTCGAGCGCTACTCCCACGTGATGCACATTGTCTCCCAGGTCGAGGGCCAGATCGCAAAGGGAAAGACCGCCTTCGACCTGATGCGCGCCACGTTCCCGGCGGGAACGGTAAGCGGGGCGCCCAAGGTGCGGGCGATGCAGATCATCGCCGAGAAGGAACCCGTGCAGCGGGGCTTCTATGCCGGCGCACTGGGGTATTTTGGCTACGACGGGAACTTGGACTCGTGCATCACGCTGCGGACGGCCCTCCTGAAGGACGGGATCATGTATATCCAGGCCGGCGGTGGCGTGGTGGCCGACTCGGACCCTGCCGCGGAGTATCAGGAAACGGTCAACAAGGCCGGGGCGCTCCTCAAGGCGGCCGAAATCGCTTCGCGTTATTAGCCCGGGGCTTTTGCGCCAATTTGCGCAGGCATTGGGGACAAGTGTGCCATAATTACCCGCCCTAAGTTGCGAGTTTTCGCAACCTTCACAGGGGATCCTGCGTAATGCTACACGGAACGGTTTAGGCTGAGAGATGGGAACAATAAGCCGTTTCGAACCTCAAACAGTATAGATCATGCACAATAAATACAGCGCCACCAGCACAGCGGTTGATGCGGACACGGAAGAGGGCACAAGCCGGGTCGCGCGATCAGCACCGATGGCGGTGCAGCTGGACGCCCCCCCGTCATTCCTTGAGAAGCCCGAGCCCGCAGAGGCCCCCGTTGGGCCGACGGACCGGAGCAACCTCCAGATTTACCTGCAGGAGATCGGAAAGACCCCCCTGTTGACCATCGAGGAGGAGGTCTCCCTGGCCAAGCGCATCCGCAAGGGCGACAAGTCCGCGCGCGACCACATGATCAAGGCGAACCTTCGCCTGGTCGTTAAGATCGCGATGGACTACAAGGACTTCGGCCTGCCGCTCCTCGACCTCATCAGCGAGGGCAACATCGGCCTCGTAAAGGCCGTCGAGCGCTTCGACCCGCGAAAGGGCGGCAAGCTCTCGACCTACGCCGCATGGTGGATCAAGCAGTCCATCAAGAGGGCGCTCGCCAACCAATCCAAGACGATCCGCCTTCCCGTCCACCTGGTGGACAAGATATCGAAGATGAGGAAGACCGCCATGATGCTCTCCGAGGGCCTGGGCCGCGACCCCACGGACGAGGAGCTCGCCATGGAGCTGCAGATACCGACCTCCAAGGTCGCCCACCTGAAGTCGGTGAGCGTCCGCCCTGCGTCGCTCGACGCGCCCGTGGGCGAGGACGGCGATTCCTCCACGTTCGGCGAGATCGTGGGAGACGACAACGCGATCAGCCCCTACGACAACCTGCGCGACAAGAACCTGAACAGCGACCTGCACTCGATGGTCGAGTCCCTCGACAAGCGCGAGGCGGACATCATCCGCATGCGCTTCGGCCTGGACGGCCACGGGGAGTTGACGCTCGAGGAGGTCGGCCGCCGCTTCAACGTGACGCGCGAGCGGATCCGCCAGCTCGAATACATCGCCCTGGGCAAGATGCGCCGTGCGATGGCCAAGAACGAGGCCGTCCGCAGCTCCGACGAGATCGAGCAGGAGGATCGCCAGCGCCAGCGCATGAGCGTCATCCGGGAGTTCATCGAGTCCAAGGGCAAGGTCGTCGCTTAACAATCCGACCCAGCTCGTCCCTTTGCGCGGCCCCTTGGGGAATCCCCCCACGGGGCCTTTTCATGGGGCTGGGCTCTTGTGCGGGCCCGCGTTTTCCCTAGCCAGGCGCACCGCGAATTCCCTGCCCTTCTCGCTCTGATCAAACGCGGCGACCACCGCCGCCGGGGCAAGGGCCCTCGTGGCCCGGCCCAGCGAGGCTTGCGCCTTGGCCAGCCGCTCCACCGCCCGGTCCCTTCGCTCTAGGGTCGCGGCGAGGCCGGCGTCCAGGGGAGCCGGCACCGGTGGGTGCAGCTCTTCCCAGTTCCTGGCCACGGTCTCGGTTTCGAGCTTCCGATCCGCGATCCTCCGGGCCAGGGCGTCGTGCTCCTCCACGATCGCCTCCATCATGCGCTGGAGGATCCCGCCCTCGGGCTCGTAGAGGTTGATGTTGGTCCTGAAGTTGGGAAAAAAGCGGCTGTCGGGCTGGCGCACGGTGATCCCCGACTTTGCGGCAATGTTGATCTCCGGGCTGCCCGCCTCCTCGGCCGTCCAGAATTCGAAGATCTTCGCCGGGTCCTCCGTGGTCGAAAAGACCCCGATGCCGGCATGCTCCCTCTCCCGGATCTTCCGGATGAGCGCGACGGCCTCCCCACCCTTGCCAAGGAGCCACTGGTCGTAGCGGAGTTTTTCCTCCGCTTCCACGGCCTGTGCCTGCCTTTCAAAGGCGTCCCGCAGTCCCGCCGAGTTCAACCTGGCAGCCTCCATGAGCATGGCCTTCTCCTTTTCCGCGTCTGCTATCGGTGCCGCCTCGTCCTGGACGTCCCGGCGGTACTGGGACTCGGCCTGGGCAAGCTCGGCCCGGGCTGCTGCGAGCTCCCTGGTGCGGGCCTCGGTGTACACCCGGATCCATTCATCCTTCGCGCGTTCGCGCGCATCCGCGAGCGCCGCCGTCTCTGCCGCCCCTTGGGCGGTCGGGTCCCTGGGAACAAGCGAGGCCCCCTGTGCCGGGGCGACCGGCGTCGGCGCGGCACTCGCCCCAGCGGTTTCCCCTGGGGCGGCCTTTGGCGCCTTGCCCGGGGGCTTCTCAAAATAGCCCCAGATAAAAATGACGAAACTCGCGGCTGCGGCCACCGCGCCGACGATCTTCGCCCAGCGCGAGAGGCCAGACCCGACGTCGTCGGCCTTGAACTCGGGGTCGGCCTCCGAACCGGGTTTCGTGGCCTCGGCGCCGGCCCAGCGCCCCGGCGAGCCCGGGTCGATGCCGCCGTGTTCCTCATACCACTTTTCCAGGGTCCCAAAGACCTGCACCAGGCGCTTCGTATTGTGCTCGGCCGCCGGAAGGAGGTCCGGCCGGTTCTGGAACCGGTCGGGATGGCATTTGTAGAGCGTCTTGCGGTAGGCCTGCTTCACGCTGGCCAGGTCGGCGCCCCGCGGGAGCCTTAGGAGGCGGAAGCACTCGTCGATGTCTGGCGGTTGCATCAGGGGTGGCATGCGCCTCTAGGCCGCGTCGGCGCCGGGTCGGCCGCTCGGCCCCGAGGGCAGAGCTGAGGAAACAGGGCAAGGGGCAGGAACGGCAAATTCAAAGATTGATCCCGGTCGCCCCTCCCGGGCCAAACGCAGGAAGGCCGCCGGGCGAAATCGCCCGGCGGCCTTCCTTGAATCTTTCGCCCGCCGGCCATCCGGCGGGCCCTGGGCGTTACTCGCCCTTCTTGCTGGCCTCGTCGAGGATGTCGCCGAGGTTCATCATGTCGTTGCTGGCGCTGCGGTTCAGGGCCTCGTAGGAGGCCGTCTCCGCCGCCAGTTGGTCGGCGCTGTAGTTGGCCGCCTTGATCGAGAGGCCGAGCCTGCGCTCCTCGCGGTCGATCTTGATGACGCGCGCCGTGACCTTCTGCTCGGGCTTGAGGATGTCCTTAACCTTGTCGATGCGCTCCTCGCTGATCTGCGAGATGTGGACAAGGCCGTCGATCCCATCCTTTAGCTCCACGAACGCGCCGAACGAGGTCACCTTGGTGACCGTTCCCTCGACGACGTCGCCGATCTTGAAGAAGCTGTCGATGTCCGACCAGGGGTCGGTCGCGAGCTGCTTCATGCCGAGACTGATGCGCTGCTGCTGGGGATCGATGTCGAGCACGATGGCGTCGACCTCGTCGCCCTTCTTGAGGACCTCCGAGGGATGGTTGACCTTGCGGGTCCAGCTCATGTCGGAGACGTGGACCATGCCGTCGATGCCTTCCTCGAGCTCGATGAAGGCGCCGTAGGTGGTCATGTTGCGTACCTTGCCGCGGACGCGCGCCCCGATCGGGTAGTTGTGGCGGACCATGTCCCACGGGTTGGGCTCGAGCTGGCGCAGGCCGAGGGAGATCTTCTGCTCCTCCTTCTGGATGCCGAGGACGACCGCGTCCAGCTCCTGGCCGACCTTGAGCAGCTCGGAGGGCTTGGTGATGCGCTTGGTCCAGGACATCTCGGTGATGTGCACGAGGCCCTCGACGCCCGGCTCGATCTCGACGAACGCTCCGTAGGGGACGAGGTTCACGACCTTGCCGCGGACCTTGGCCCCGACCGGGAACTTCCGGTCGATCTCGTCCCAGGGGTTCTTCGTGGTCTGCTTAAGGCCCAGGGAAACGCGCTCTTTCTCGCGGTTAACCTCGATGATCATGACCTCGATCTCCTCACCCTGCTTGAGCATCTCGCTCGGGTGGGAGATGCGGCCCCAGCTCATGTCGGTGATGTGGAGCAGGCCGTCCATGCCGTCCAGGTCGATGAAGGCGCCGAAGTCGGTGATGTTCTTGACGACGCCCTTGCGGAACTGCCCGGGCTGGATCGAGTCCAGGAGCGCGCGGCGCTTGTCGGTGCGCTGCTGCTCGATCAGCTCGCGGCGCGACAGGACGATGTTCTTCCTCTCCAGGTTGATCTTGAGGACCTTGAAGTCGTAGGTCTGGCCCACGTACTGGTCCAGGTTCTTGGGGGGCTGCACGTCGATGTGCGAGGCCGGCATGAAGGCGTCGACGCCGATCGAGATGATCAGGCCGCCCTTCACCTTCGCCTTGACGCGGCCGGTGGCGACCGAGCCCTCGGGGAACTTCGTCAGGATGTTGTCCCAGTTCTTCTTCTGCTCGGCCTTGTCAAAGGACAGGATCGGGCTTCCGTTGCGGTCCTCGAGCTTCTCGACCAGGACCTCGATCGTGGAACCGATCTGGAGGTCGCCGATGTCGATAAATTCGTTGGCGGGGATGACGCCCTCGGACTTGCCGCCGATGTCGACAACGACTTCGTTCTGGCGGACTTCGGTGATGGTGCCGGGGACGATTGCGCCCTCCTTCAACTTGTCGAAGGAGGATTGAGCGAGCAGCTCTTGCATTAATGAACTCATATGCGGAATACGGGCGGCCAGAGGTCGCCCGCTCCTTGGGCGTCCCGGCCACCTCGATAGGCCTTTCGGCCACGGGTTGACGGTTTGACTGTATGAAAGACCGGCGGGAGCATCGCGGCGACGCCAGTCTGACCGATAAAAATGCCGCGAACGGTCAGGTTCCCATCCACCGAGCCGCCCCGGCAAGCATAATCTCGCCAAAATCAGCCCCTTGCGAAGGGTCGTAACCGTACCGGCCTGCCCTTAGCCAGGGCCAAAGTTACACAATTAATTTAATTACAATGACTAGCGGTCTACTGGGCCTTGGGTGCCGCAAGCGCCCTCGCCATCTTGTTGAAAATGTCGTCGTAGAGCGCGGGGTCGGCTAGGGGCGTCTGGGTTGCTAGGCTCCCCTGGGCCCCCGAATCTGTCGCAATGATCTCGGTCAGCGAGACTTCCATGTCGGTCTCCGTCGCCGAAGCCTGCGTCAGCTTAACCCTGAGGGAGATCTGGCGCTCGCCGGCGCGCGGATCACCCCGTGAAACGCCGCTCAGCGCCGTGATCTCCCCTTGGGCGGCGCCTGACTTCTCGATCGTGTAGCCCATGGCGGTTATGACGTCCTTGGCCGCCTCGAAGGTGGCCTTTGGGTCGGCCTGAAAGATCCGGTCCTTCGGCGCCTCGCGGGGCCCGAGGCCGATGTGCAGCTCCTTTAGCTCCTCTGAGTCTTCGGACTGGCATCCGACAAGGAGGAGGGCGGCACAGGCCGCGAGGGTGAGGATCTTCATGGATTTCGTGCGGGCTGTTGCTGGGAGATGCAATGGAGAGTGCCGAGACCCCACACGAGTTCCAAGCAATCTATGGGAATCACCTCCCGGCTGGGGAAGCAGGACCCCAGGACCTCGGCCGCCTCGGCATCTCGCCGGGGCTGCCTGAAGGTGGGCAGGAGCACCGCCCCGTTTATGACCAGGAAGTTCGCATAGCTTGCCGGAAGCCGCTTTCCCCCTCGCGACACGGGGGCCGGCATCGGGAGCTCCCGCACGGTGAACCGGCCCCCGGAACCCGTCCGCAGGGAACGAAGGCGCTCGCGGTTCTCGTGCAGCATGGGATAGTTCACATCGCGCCGGTTGCGCTCGACCGCCGTCAGGATCCCGGTTGCGCTGAAAAAGCGCGTCAAGTCGTCGACGTGGCCGTCGGTGTCGTCTCCCGCGATCCCCTCGCCAAGCCAGAGCACCGTACGCACGCCAAGCGTGTCCCGGAGCCCCTGCTCGATCTCAATGCGCGTGAGCCGGGGGTTGCGGTTGGGGTTAAGCAGGCAGGCCTCGGTCGTCAGGAGCATTCCCTCGCCATTTACGTCGATCGACCCGCCCTCGAGCACCATCCCGCCCCTGAAGCGCCTGAGGCCAAGCGCGTGGGCGACGCGCTCCGGGACCCGGTTGTCACTGTCAAACGGGGGATACTTGCCCCCCCAGGCGTTGTAGTCCCAGTCGGAGACGGCCACCTCGCCGGTGCGGTCGTTCTTGATGAAGATCGGCCCATGGTCGCGGCACCACGCGTCGTTTGTCGGGTGGTCGAAGAATTCGACGTTCGCCATCCGGGCCCCGGCGCGCTCGATGAGGGACTGGGCGCGCTTGCGCAGGCTCGGGGCGAGATTGATCCGCACCCGCTCCCACTCGCTAATCCTCGCCGCGATCTCCGCAAACTTGCCCGGGATCGGCCTGAAGTTTCCGGGCCAGGTCTTCAGCCTGTGGGGCCAGGACAGCCACACGGCCTCCTGGGGCTCCCATTCGGCGGGCATCCTGAATCCCCGCGAAGCCGGTGTCTCTTTCTTGGCCGCCATGGCTCGCCGGTCTAGTCGCGAAAGCGCTTGGTCAGATCGCCGTAGGCATCGATCCGGCGGTCCCTCAGGAACGGCCAGTGCGTCCGGGTCGAGTCGACTTGCCCCAGGTCAACGGCCACCACCAGGACCTCCTCCTTGGTTGCCGACGCCCTCGCGAGGACTTCGCCGCTCGTGCCGGCGACAAAGCTCTGGCCCCAGAACTCGATCCCGGGTCCGCCCACCGGTCTCTCCAGGCCAATCCGGTTGCAGGCCGCGACGAAGCACCCGTTGGCCACCGCGTGCGAGCGTTGCACCGTCTCCCATGCACCGTGCTGCACTTCGCCCTGCTCCTTCTTCTCGAGCGGGTGCCACCCAATGGCCGTGGGGTAGAGGATGATCTCCGCGCCCTGGAGCGCCGTCAGGCGCGCCGCCTCGGGATACCACTGGTCCCAGCAGATGAGCACCCCGATCTTCCCGAACCTTGTCTTCCAGGCCCTAAATCCCGAGTCGCCCGGCGTGAAGTAGAACTTCTCGTAGTACAGGGGATCATCCGGGATGTGCATCTTTCGGTAGCTGCCGAGGAGCTTGCCATCCGCGTCGATCACGACCGCCGTGTTGTGATAGAGCCCGCTCGCGCGCTTCTCAAAGATCGAGGCGACAACCACGACGCCGCGCTTCTTCGCGAACTTCTGGAATGCCTCGGTAGTCGGGCCCTGGATCCTCTCGGCCAGTTTGAAATTCGCGTAGTCCTCGCTCTGGCAGAAATACTGCGAGCGGAAGAGCTCCTGGGTGCAGATGATGTTCGCCCCCCGCTTGGCCGCGGCGTCGGCCAGGGCGAGCGTCTTCTCCAGGTTGGCCCCGGGGTCACCTGAGCACGCGTGCTGGAGCAGCCCGATTTTGACCGTCGCCATCTCCTCTTAGTAGATGACCTTGTTGAGCGGGTACTCGACGATGCCCTCGGCACCGAGGGCCTTCAGGCGGGGCAGGATCTCGCGGACGACGCTCTCGTCGATGATGGTCTCAAGCGCCACCCAGTCCGGGTTGTTGAGCGGGGAGACGGTCGGGTCGCGCAGGGACGGGACCGCGGCGATGATCGCCTTAACGGCGCTCTTGGGAGCGTTCATCTTAAGCCCCACCTTGGATTCGGCCTCGAGGGCGCCCCTGACGAGGAGCGCGATCGTCTCGATCTTCTTGCGCTTCACCGGGTCCGCCCAGGCCTTCTTGTTGGCGATCAGCTTGGTGTTGGTCTCAAGGAGCGTGTCGACGATCCGAAGCTTGTTGGCGCGCAGCGAGGAGCCGGTCTCCGTGATGTCCACGATCGCGTCCACCAGGTCCGGCACCTTCACCTCCGTGGCGCCCCACGAGAACTCGACATCGACCGGGATCTTCTTGGACTTGAAGTACCGCTTCACCGTCTGGACAAGCTCCGTGGCCACGCGCTTGCCCGCCAGGTCCTCGGGCTTCTTCACCGGGGAATCCTCGGCCACGCAGAGCACCCAGCGCGACTTAAGGGTCGACGCCCGGCTGTACACGAGGTCGCACACCTCCACGACGTCCGAGGCGTTCTCCTGGATCCAGTCGAGGCCCGTGAGCCCGCAGTCGAAGAACCCGTGCTCCACGTAGCGGCTGACCTCCTGGGCGCGGACAAATCGCCCGTCGAGCTCCGGGTCGTCGATCGACGGCCGGTAGGAGCGGGAGTTGGTGGTGATCTTCCACCCCGCCTTTGCAAATAGGCTGCGAGTGGACTCCTCGAGGCTGCCTTTCGGCAGCCCGAGCATCAGGATTGGCTTTTTGTCGGGCACAGCCCCGCGAGCGTCCGCCTGACATCGAGGCCGTTCAAGCAAAATGCTTTGGGCTCACGCTGATTGACATCCCGCCGGGCGACCCTTAACAGCGTTGTGTAAGAGCGCCTATGTCAGAACAATCGCCGACGCGGCCCAGTCCAAAGCCCCTCATCGTAGTCGTGGAGGATGAGGCCGAGCTGGCTTCCCTCATCGGCCAGCACCTCGAGAGGGCGGGCATGCGCGTCCAGCTGTGCAACCGCGCCGGGCACGCGCTCAAGTTCCTGCAGCGCAACTTTGCAAACCTCATCCTCCTGGACCTGGTGCTGCCCGACCAGGGCGGGTTCGAACTCTACGAGGACCTAAAGGCCGCCAACATCAATGTGCCCGTCATCTTCGTGACGGCGAACCTTGAGGAGGCGAGCAAGGTCCACGGGCTCGAGCAGGGCGGCGACGACTACATCACCAAGCCCTTCAGCTTCGCCGAGCTCACGGCGCGCATCAAGGCGGTGCTCCGGCGCGCCGACTACAAGGAGGACCTGAACCTCACGCACAATGTGAAGGTCAACACCGAGCCCTTCGATTTCTGCGGGGCGCGCATCACGCCGGTGCGCCTTGAGATCGCGTTTCCCGACGGCGAGGCGGTCCCGATAGGCCGCAAGGAGCTGGGGATCCTCTCCTACCTTAACGAGCACCCGGGCGAGGTGATCACCCGCAAGGCGCTCATCCATTCCGTCTGGGGCCAGCACGCCGACGTGCGGAGCCGCTCGCTAGACCAGTACGTCGTGAAGGTTCGCGAGCTCTTCAAGAATAAGGGGCTCGACCTCGCGGATTTCCGGACCGTCCACGGGATCGGCTACATCTTCGACCCGAAGCGCGTCTCGAGCAAGGGGAGCTGACGCCCCCCTAGAACAGCTCCGGCTGGCCGTAGCGTTCGCGGGCCTCTGCGGCCGCAGAGCGCATCTCCATCCGCTCCAGGATGGCGAAGAGCTCCCCGGGCCGCGGCGCGGTGTGCTCGGTGCCCGGCGGCGGCAGTGCAAGGTTCAGCGTCGTGATCTTCAGGTTCCGCCGAAGGAGGTCCGCGGAGCCGGCCACGGCCTGCCTGAACCGCTCGGGACTTAGGCGATCCGCGGCAGCGATGACCCCCTCCAGGCTCCCGTGCTCGGCCAGCCATTTGGACGCCGTCTTCGGGCCCACGCCGGGGATCCCGGGGATGTTGTCCGAGGTGTCCCCGACGAGCGCCAGGTACTCGGCAATCCTCTGCGGAGGCACCCCGAACTTCTCGGTGACGCCCGCCGCGTCCATCACCCGCCAGCTGAGCTTCGGGTTGGCCGTCGGCGGAGGAAGCATGATCTTCACGTTTTCCCCAACCATCTGGGCAAAATCCTTGTCGGAGCTGACGATCAGAACCTGGTCGCCCCTGCGCGAGAGCGACGCAGCGTGCGAAGCGAGCAGGTCATCGCTCTCCACTCCGGACTCCTCGATCCCACCGAGGCCCATGGCGCGCGTCAGCTCCTTGATTATCGGGATCTGCCGGGAGAGGGCCTCGGGCATCTCCTCGCGCTGCGCCTTGTACTCGGGCAGGAGCAGCAGCCGGTCCTGGGCACCCCCGAGGTCGAAGAAAACGACGACCCCATCGGGCTTCTCCTGGTCGGAGAGTCGCCAGAGCGACTTCACCCAGCCGTGCAGCGCGTTCGTCGGGAAGCCGTCCGTGCGCGAGAGCTCCGGGATCGCGAAGAAGCAGCGGTACGCCAGGTTAAACCCGTCGACGAGGAGCCATTTCGCCATTTTTCGGGAACGACGATCAGGCGCCGCTCGGGATCGGGGCGGCAAGCGGGACCGCGGCGCCGCGCACCGCGTCGGCCACCGTCGCGGGCTGGCGGGGCTCGGCCTCGCCGTGCTCGTGGTTGAAGCGCATCGAGACCGTCTTAGAAACGCCGCGCTCCTCCATCGTCACGCCGTAGATCGCGTTGGCGGCCGCCACCGTCCTCTTGTTGTGCGTGATGATGATGAACTGCGAGTCCTTCACGAACTTCTTCAGGAGCTCGGTGAACCTGCCGATGTTCGACTCGTCGAGCGGCGCGTCGAGCTCGTCCAGGAGGCAGAAGGGCGAGGGCTTGACCAGGTAGAGGGCGAAGAGGAGCGCCACGGCCGTGAGGGTCCGCTGTCCCCCGGAGAGCAGCGAGATGCCCTTGAGCTTCGTGCCCGGGGGCTGCGCCACGATCTCGATCCCGCTCTCCAGGATGTCCTCGGCCTGCACGAGCTCGATGTTCGCGCGGCCTCCGCCGAAGAGGGTCTGGAAGGTGTACTCGAAGTTCCTCTTTATCTGCTCGAAGGTGACCTCGAACTGCTTCTGCGAGGTCTGGTTGATCTCGTCGATCGCCGCGATCAGGTCGGCCTTGGCATTCGTCAGGTCATCGCTCTGCGACCGGAGGAAGTCGTGGCGCTGCTTGAGCTCCGAGTATTCCTCGATCGCCACCAGGTTCACGGCCCCCATCCCCGACATCCTCTGGCGGAGCGCCTCGACCTCGACCTTCACGCTCTCCCAGTCGGTCGCTTCCATCGCCGCAAGCTCGGCCTCGCCCGGGTGTTCGGGGCGCTTCTTCCTCGAGCGCCTGGCGACCGGCTCCTCCCCCTCCTCCTCGTCCAGGTCGAGCGGCTTCGCCCCCTCGGGCTCGTCGTCCGCCTTCCAGAGGCTCTCCTTCCAGTTGACCGAGGCCACGTCCGCCTGATACTCGCGCGACACCTCCTGCGCGAGGAAGAGCGCCCGCTGTCGCGTCTCGGCCAGCTGCACCTCGTGCGCGCTCAGCTCCTCGTGCGCCGTGTCCGATTCGACGCGGAGCGCCGACTGGGAGGCCTCGAGGGAGCCGATCTCGCGCTCCACCTCCACGAGTTCCACCCGGATCCTCTCGACCTGGGACTGGGCCACCGAAAGCGTCTCGTCGAGGCGCGCAGCGCTCTCGCGCTGGCCCCCCTCCTCTTTCTCGAGCTCGGCGATCTGTGCCGTCCAGACCTCGATCTCATTCTGGCGCTCGACCAGGAGGTCTCCGATCTGCTGGCGGCGCTTCTCCATCTCGCCAAGGCCCTTGTCCAGGACCTCGACCTTCTGGCGGCGCTCGGCAAGCTCCAGGCGCGCCTGGGCAAGGACCTCGCGCTTTGCGTCGCGCTCCGCGCGGACAAGCGTGATCCGAGACTCCAGGTCCTCGATCTTCCTGCGGTGGTCGGCGGCCGCGGCCTCCGACTGGGCAAGCCCCGTCCTCGCCTTTTCCCAGCGGGTCTGGGCCTCGAGCCTGGCGCTCTCTAGGGCCGCCAGCTCCTGCTCCATCTTCCGTAGGCGCGCCGTGGCCTCGTCGGAACCGCGGCGAAGCCCTCGTTCGTCGGCCTGCGCGGCCGCGAGCGCCTGGGTCGCCGTCATGACCAGGGCCCGGCGCTCCTCGACCAGCTGCTCCGCTGCCGTGATCTTGGTGTTAAGGGCCTCCCCCTGGAGGCGAAGCTCGTCGTGCTGGCGCTGGTCCTCGGCCAGCGCCTTGGCTGTCTCACGAAGGTCGATCTCGCGCTGGACGATGCTGTTCGCGTGCTTCTTGGTGTTGGCGTGGCCGCCGGACACTAGCCCCCTCCGGTCGACGACCTCGCCCTTGCGGGTCGCCACCGCCAGAAACGGGAACTCCGGATGGGCCTTCCAGAAGTCAAGGAAGGCGCCCAGGTCGTCGGCAATAAAGCACGATGCCAGGATTGCCCTCGCCGGGTGCCCCTCGTCTATCTGGTCCAGCGCGGTGGACGCGGGCGCAAGGCCCGGGGGCAACTCGCCCGCGTGCCCCGCTGCGGAACCGAGCTCCGCCACGCGAAGCACGACGGAGCCGATCTGCTCCTGCTCAAGCTGAAGGATGATCCGGCGGGCCGTGGCCAGGTCGCTCACCTGGATAGCCTCCGCGGCGGAGCCGAGAAGCGAGTCCACCGCCCTGCCGAACTCGGGTTTCACCTCGATCCCCTGGGAGACGGGTGTCACCTTGGATCCCGCCAGTGCGCCCACCAGGCGTCCCTGGAGCACCGCCTTCGCCCCCTCGCCAAACCCCTCCCAGCGCTCCTGGAGCTGCTGAAGGAGCCTCAGGCGTGCGCCCCGCTGCGCCAGCTGGCGGTCCACGTCCTGGAGCCGGCGCTGAAGGTCCCTGAACTCGCGCGTGAGAGCCGTCACGGCCTGCTGTGCCTCGACGGAGGCTGCCTCCGAGGCAGCCCGCTCCGAAAGCGCCGCCTTGACCTTTTCCACGGCATCGAGCGCGGCCTTGTTGGCGCCCTCCGACTGCTGGGCCACCTGGAGCAGGTCTCCCGCCAGGGCCTCGTGCCTGTTGATGCTCGTCTTCTGGTCCACCTCGTAGCCCGAGGCCTCGGTCCTCAGGCGGGCGACCGCGCTGTCAAACTGCAGGAGCTCGAACTTCGCCTGCTGGAGGTCCCGGTCCAGGCGGCCGAGCTCCCCCTCTGACACCGCCAGCTCGCGGTTGTGCTGCTGGTAGACCGCGTCGGAGCTCCCCAGGAGCCCGAGCTGCATCTGCTTGTCCTGGGAGCCGGTGTCGACCTGGGCCGCAAGCTCGCGCAGCTGCATCTCAAGCTCTCCGAGCGTGTCCCGCGTGCCCTCCAGGCGCTCGGCTAGGCCGGATCGCCTGATCTTGGCCATGTTCGCGGCGTTCTCCGCGTGCTCCTTCTGGCTCCTCAGGTCAAAGACGGCCTGCTGCGCGTCCTGCACGCGCTGGTTAAGGCGGCTCCGGTCGGCCTTGCGCGCCTCAAGCCCTGTTTGCTGGCCGTCGAGCGCCGCCTTCCGGCGCTCCGCCTCGGACCTAAGGGCCCCCAGCTTGGCCTCCAGACCCCCAAGGGCCTCGGATAGCCTGCCGTGCTGCAAGGCGCCAAGCGCAAGGCTAAGGTGGCGCAGGCGATGCGCCAACCGCTTGTAGCGCATGGCCTTGGACGCCTGGCGCTTCAGGCTCCCGATCTGGCGGGACACTTCCCCGACCACGTCGCTGACCCGGGCCAGGTTCTGGTCGGTCAGGGCGAGCTTGCCCATGGCCTCCCGGCGCTGGCTCTTGTACTTGGTGATCCCGGCGGCCTCCTCGAAGACCGCGCGGCGCTCCTCCGGCTTTGACGAGAGGACCTGGTCGATCTGGCCCTGGGCCATGATCGAGTAGCTGGTGCGGCCCACGCCGGTGTCCATGAAGAGCTTGTGGATGTCCTTGAGGCGGCACGCCTGCCCGTTGAAGAGGTATTCCCCCTGGCCGTCTCGGTACACGCGGCGGGAGATCTCGATCTCGTGAAACTCGCTTCCGAGCTGCTTCTCGCACTCCGTCAGCAGCAGCGACACCTCGCAGAGCTGGGCGGGCTTGCGGGTGTCGGCGCCCTCGAAGATGACGTCCTGCATCTTTCCGCCGCGAAGGGCCTTTGCGCTCTGCTCCCCTAAGACCCACCGGATCGCGTCCGCGATGTTGGACTTGCCACAGCCATTGGGCCCGACCACGGCGGTCACGCCGGGTTCAAACTGGAGCGTCGTGGGGTCGGCAAATGACTTGAATCCGTGGAGTTTTAGCGCCTTGAGATACATTGGGCCCGCTAAGTGGAGAGGCCCCGGCTAGCGCCGGCAAACGGAAAAAAGAGATATAATAATCACGCGTGGTCCCAAGGCAGGCGCACCTCGAGGCGCTTGCTCTCCCATACCCGGAAAACCTCGAACATCTTTCCCGGATTGAGGATCCCCCGGGGGTCGAGGGCGCCCTTGATGGCCCTCATGGCGCGGACGGCGGCCGGGGGGTGCTGGAGCCTGAGGAAGGGGGTCTTGGCAAGGCCGATACCGTGCTCCCCGGAGATGGCCCCCCCGAGGGCCACCACGGTGGCCATGAGCTTCTTTACCGCCCGTTGCGCCGCGCGGCATTCCGCGGGGTTCCCCTTGTGGTACATGATGTTCACATGGAGGTTCCCGTCGCCCAGGTGGCCGAACGTGGGGATCGGCAGCCCGGACTCCCTGCGCAGCCCCTCCAGAAACCGCGCAAAGGCCACGTACTTGGCCATCGGGACCACGATGTCCTCGTTCAACTTGGAATCCCCGAGCTTGAACATGGCCCCCGAGCACGATCGCCTCACTTCCCAAAGGCCCTCGGCCTCGGCCCGGTTCCTGGCCGCGCGGTGCGCGAGGCCTTGGCGCCCGGCCCACCCGAGAAGAATCCGCCTCTGGGAGCGGATTTCCGCGGCCCCGCCCGCCAGCTCCAGGAGAACGACCGGCCGGCCTGCCTGGCCCTCGAACACGGCCCTGCCCGTGGCCTTCTCGGCGCAGTCCACCGAGTAGCGGTCCAGGAATTCGCAGATCGCCGGCTGGATCCTCAGGGCGAAAAGGGCGAGGACCGCCCGGAAAGCGTCGGGCTCGGTCCGGAACGACACCAGGAGCGTCCAGCGCTCCTCGGGCTTGGGGATCAGCTTCAGGGTGGCATCGGTCACGATGCCGAGCATCCCCTCTGATCCGATCCAGAGGTCGCGCAGGTTGAAACCCGCCGAGAACTTCTTCGTCGCGGTCCCCCACTCCACGAACTCCCCGGTGGGCAGGAAGCCCTTCAGCGCCAGCACGAAGTCCCGCGTGACGCCGTATTTGCCCCCGTGCATCCCGCCGGCGTTGCACGCGATGTTGCCCCCGATCGTGCAGAATCTCTTGGACGAGGGGTCCGGGGGATAGAACCACCCCTTCCTGTCGGCCGCGTCCTGGATCGCCGCAATGGTGGCCCCGGCCTCCACCTGAGCGAGGCCCGCCTGGGCATCGATCCTCACCTTGTCCCATCCGTGCAGGTCGACGACCCACCCGCCCCGTACCGGCGAGGCGGACCCCGTGAGGCTCGTCCCCCGCCCGCGGACGGTCACCGGGACGCGCCTCCTGTTGGCGATCTCCAGGACGGTCGCCAGGTCCTTGCGGTCCCTCGGGAAGACGGCAGCGGCCACCTCGAACGCGATCTTGCTGCTGTCAAAGGAGGCCTCGCCCCTCGAGGCCAGGTCCGTCCTCACAACCCCGGCGCCAAGCCTGGACCTCAAAAGTGTGGTGGCTGCGGAGAAATCCATCTTTCGCAATGGCGCTACACCCGCTTGTCGCCGGGCGCAAGACCCCGTGCGAGGATCCGCCTCAGGGTTTGGCCGAGGATCTGCGTCCGCTCCCCGGGCCCGAGGCCCGATGCTGCAATATCGGCAAGCTGGAGCCCGAAGCCGGGGTCCCGAGTCCTCCGCGGGTACACCAGGAGCGGGTAGTCCGATCCATAGAGGATCCTTTCGGCGCCCACCCGGCCCGCCGCCCTTCGGTAGACCCCGGGATCGTAAAGGAGGGGCACGGCGGCCGTGTCAAAGCACAGGTTCTCGGGAAGGGTCGCCCCTGCGGGAAGTCCCCGGAAGGCCAGTCCCCCTCCCAGGTGGGCGAGGATGAACGTTGCCCGGGGGTGGTCGCGGGCCAGCTGCACAAGGGGGCCAAGGGGCGTGGCCGGCCCCGCGGCCGCACCGGCCTCGGGGTCGGTGGCGTGCAGGGTAAGCGGAAGGCGGCGCGCTTCTGCGATCTCCACCACCTTCAGGAACCACGGGGACTCCAGCGTGTAGCCCTGCGCCCCGGGAAGGAGCTCTCCGATTCCCCGGAACCCGGCGTCAAGCGAGCGCTCCAGGGCCTCGAGGGCGCCGCGCCCCGCGGCAGGCTGGACCGTCGCAAAGGGGATCAGGCGGCCGGGATAGCGTCTCGCCCACTCCAGGTACCAGGCGTTCTGGAGCTCACAGGTTTCCTGGCGCTGCCAGTACCAGCCTTGGAGAACGCACCCGGAAACACCTGCCTCGTCCATGCGGGCGATGAGCGCCTCGGGGGTCGACCACCCCTGGATGGACCGCCTGCCGGAAGGAGCCACGCAGGCGACCCACCCCGGCTCACCGCGGGAATTCCCCCACCCGGCCGGGTCGGCCGCGGCCTCCGGGGCGTACAGGTGGACGTGGGCGTCCAGGATGTCGGAAGGCTCCGTCACGTTTGACCCGAGCTGAGGCTGGGATCCATGGCCAGGCGCCTGCACTCGCGAAGGTCGAGCTTGCCCGTCCCGAGGAGCGGGATGGCCCCGACCCGCCGCACCACGCGCGGGATCCACAGGTTGGGCAGGCCCGCGCCCGAGAGCTTAGCGCGAACCTCGGCGGCGGTGATGTCCCGGGTGGTCAGGACGACGAGTGCCTCACCCTTCGCCTTGTCGGGCACCCCGACGACCACGATCCCCTGGGTCTCGCCCGGGTCGCTCCCGCAGAGCTCGGCGATTCGCTGCTCAACGGCCACGTGCGGCACCATCTCGCCCCCCAGCTTGGAGAACCTCGCAAGGCGGCCCTCCACGGTGATGAACCCGTCCTCGTCGATCCGCGCCAGGTCCCACGTCACCAGCCATCCGTCGCGGTGCGACGCCGCCGCCCCCGGCACCTCGTCCAGGTAGTGCGAGAAGATGTTCGGGCCCTTCAACAGGAGGATGCCCTGCTCGCCGGTCGGGAGCTCCTCGCCCGTGTCGGGGTCGACGATCCGCGCGGCCATCCCGGGAAGAAGCCTTCCCACCGTCCCGACCTTCTTTCCTACCTGCTCGTCGGCCGTCGCGGTCGTCACGGGGGGGTGAGGCACGTTGATGTTGGACACGGGCGAGGTCTCCGTCAGGCCGTAGCCCTGGAGGATCTCCAGGTGGAACTTCTCGCGGAACCTCTGGCGGAGGTCCTCGGGGAGCTTCTCGGCGCCCGTCACCACCAGCTCTAGCGTGCGCAGGTCGGCCGGGTCCGCCTTTTTCAGGAGCGGCCGCACGAAGGTCGGCGCCCCGAGGAGGATCGTTACGCCCTCCTCGCGGATCGAGTCGATCACGGCGCGGGAGTCGAGCGGGCTCGGGGTCGTGACGAGCCGGCATCCCATGAGCAGCGGATACCACAGGGTGAAGGTAAAGCCGAAGCTGTGGAAGATGGGCAGGCAACCCAGCATGGTGCCCGCGTTCGGGAGGATCGAGGTGCAGGAGATCTGCTGGCAGTTGGCGAGCAGGTTGCGGTGCGAGAGGACGACGCCGCGCGGCGCCCCCGCGCTGCCGCTCGTGAAGAGGATTGCGGCCTCCTCTGCGCCGCCCCGGGGCGGGACGCCCACGGCGCGCGCGACCCACGGATTGGGCAGCACCCACGCGGCCAGGACCCAGGGGACCAGGGCGCGCCGCCCCCCGGCGGCCTCAAGCTCGCCCCTCAGGTCGAGCGTGCGCTCGGGCCACGGGAAATCGGGGAGCTTTTCCCTCATGGCCAGAGCGGAGATCACCGTCCCAAGCCCCGCGGAGGCTATGCTTGCTTGCGCCGACGCCCTTCCCGCCGTGAAGTTCAGGTTCACGGGCACCTTGCCCGCGCACATGACGGCCAGGTTCGCGATCGCGGCGCCGGCTCCTGGCGGCAGCACGATCCCGACGCGCCTTTCCGGGACGGTTCTTCGGAGGCGCCTGGCAAGGACCGCAGCCGCAGCGATTAGCTGGGCGGCTTTCACCTCGCGGCGGCCGGCCGTCCTGTCCACGATGACCACGGTGCCGGGCCTGCGGGCGAGCGAGCGGACCACCTCGCGGCCCAGGTGCCTTCCAAGCGTCGGCCGCTCGCCAAACGCGAGGACGGCGAGGTTCATGAGGGCCTTGCGAGTCGCCAGGCACGTGACCTCCGCGAACGGGATCGGCTCGCCAAAGGCCACGCAGACGGCGGTCCGCATGAGCCTCGGTGACTTCCAGAGGTAGGTGTTCCCGGAGAACGAGAAGACGGAACCCCAGAGTCCGTCCACGACGGCCGGCACGACCGGCACCTTGGCCGTCCGAGCCATCAGCTCGAAGCCCCTTCGCAGCGTCAGGAGCTGGCCCGTGCGGGAGATTTCTCCCTCGGGGAAGACGCAGACAAGCTCCCCCCGTTTCAGGGCCGCCACCGCGCCGCGCAGCCACTGCGAGGGCTTGTCGACCGATACAGGGATGACCCCCGCTATCCCATAGATCCATGAGATCAGCCAGCCGGTGCCCGGTCCCCTGTACCCCATGAACCTGATCGCCCTCGGGCAGGCGAGCTGCAGCACCACGACGTCCACATAGGAGATATGGTTCGAGACGAGGACGGCCCCTCCATGCTCGGGGATGTTGAACACGCCGAGCACCCTCACGCGGTAGAGCAGTCGCGCCAGCAGGCCGACCGGCACCGCGATCCAGAGCGGCATCGTGGAGCGCCTTCGGATCACCACGCCTGACGCTGGTCACCTCCCCAACAACTTGTCAAACAAACCGCCCCCCTTTTTGAGCGACGCCTGCACAAGCAGGTCCTTCCACTGGCTCTGGTCGACCGCCCTCAGCGTCCCGCCGAGGTGGATCGGCTGGACCAGCTTGGCATAGCCGAGCGAATCCCGTTCGTCGGAGAGCAGGCCCACGACGTCCAGGACCTTGCCGAGCTGACCCCGGGCACCGAGCTCAAGGTCGACGGAAAGAGGCTGGTCCTGGAGAGCCAAGCCCGGCGCGTAGGTGACCCTGCCGGTGCCGGTGACCCGAACCTCGGGGGAGATCAGGTTGATCTCCGTGAGGCGGAGGTCCATGTCGGCGACCCGCTCCGCGGTGACGGTCATCTGGTCGTAGTGGATCTCGGAAACCTCGTTGGCGGACTCAAGGAGCGCCTGGCCCATCCTGTCCGTCTTCTTGCCGAAAAGGGCCGAGACCGTGTCGAGCGCGTCCACGATCTTCGAGGGAGCCTGCTTGATCGAGTCGATGATGTTGGCGTGGAGCGCGCGAAATGCGCCATCCTTGCTGAGCAGCTTCACGTCGCCCTGGAGCCCGTCCAGGAGGTCGCCCGCGCCGGTGCCGACCCCCCGGAGGTGGCTCTCCACGTCGAAGCGCCCGTCGATGAGCGCAGGCTTGCTGGGGTCGATCGACTTGAACAGGGGCGCCGAGTCGAGGGACCCGATCGAGAGGTCGGCGTGGAAAGAATAGGGGCTCGGGGCGCCGGCTAGGAAGATGAGCCGGCCGTCCAGCCGCGCCGTGCCGCCGCCGCCTAGCGTCGCGCTGCCCGACGCCACCTCCAGGGACGAGGGATCGGCGAAAAGCGTGCCCCGGACATCCCGGAGATCGACCTTCCGCAGGGAGATCGCCTCAAAGCGGAGCGCAAATTTGCCGCGGACCCGGGGCCAGAACGGGCCGGGCGATGAGGGGAGCCCGGGATCCCCGGGCGATGGCGGCCCGCCCCCACGGGCCAGGAGGGCGAGCGCCGCGATTTCCTCGCCGGTCACCTGGCTTCCCTCGAGGGCGGCGTCAAAAACCGGCCCGCTTGGCCCCGACTGGACCGTCCCCTTCAGGGCAATCTCCGCCGTGCGCTCCCCGTAGTCCAGGCGCAGAGGGACGCTGAAGCTCGTTCGTCCCGCCGGCTCGAATTCAGCGCGGATCTCCGAGTCCACGACCGGCAATTGCACGGCGCTTCCCGAGGCCAGGGCCAGGTCCCGCACCGAAACCTTGAGCTGAACCTCGCTTGTCCCATCAAGGCTCCCCTCGAAGCTGCCGGTTGCGACACCCCCCGAGAGCCGCTCCAGGCCCGCGGCGATGGGCAGCGCGGAAAGCACCGGGAGCGAGACGCTCCATGATCCCGCGGCTTTGACCGCACGGCCCGCGCCGGCGAGGCGCCCAAACCGGGCCTCCAGCGAGAGCAGCCTGTTCCCCTCGGTTCGGACCTCGAAAGGCGCCAGCTGGACCTGCCATCCCTGCGCCGCGTAGTCGGCGAGGACAAATGCGGAAAGCTCGAGCCCTGTGGCGGCAATAGCGCCGGAGCGGCCAACCGTCACCCCGCTCGCGGTGAGCGGCGCCTTTGTCCTGAGCACCAGGCGGCCGTCCTCGGCGCGCATCACGAAATCCCCGCGGAGGCCCCCCCCGGTAATTCCCAGATGCGGGACCACCGGGCCCAGCCACGCCAGCGGCACGCCCGTTACCGAGATGCCGACCAGGTCGCCGGAGGGCGCCGCGACCTTGAGCTCGCCCGTCGACGTGTTGAACTCGAAGGACTGGAGGGCGCGGACCGAGGCGACCGGGGAGGTCGAGGCAAGGCTCGTGTCGAGGTGCGAGACCCGAAGGGAGGCCCCGACCCGCGCCATGTCAAAATCCGCCGCCAGGTTCACCCGCCCAAGGGGCGCAAGGCCGCGGGCAAGCACCCCGAGCCGGTCGGCGGTTGCCTGAAGCTTGCCCGCCGCATGGACGTCGCCCGAGGAGGCGTCGGCCTCCACGCTGCCACTTCCCGCCACGTAAAAGACGGGAAGGCTGCGGCCCAAGGCGAACGGGGTGAGGTCGGTGTCCCTCAGGTTCAGGCTCCAGGTGCCCTTCATGTTGAGGGACCCGTCGGGGTTCTGGGCCTCGACCGCCGCTATGTGCTCGGTGCCCCGGGTGAGCGTGACCGCGTAGGAACGGATTGCGGAGCGGTGCGCCGCCGAGGCCTCAAACGATAGGCCGATGCCTGCCGGCACGTCCGCACCGCTCGCGGTGGCGTCCGCCTTCAGGTCCGCGCGCAGCAGGGCGCCGCTCGCCTCAATCGAGGCCGTCAGGGTCGCCGAAACGGAAACCTTCGACACCGGGGCGGAGAGGTCGTCAAGCGCCGCCGCCGCCCGGCAGAGGAACCTGCCCTCGCTTCCTGGGGCCAGGCCGCCGCCCGTTACCACCACGTGCACCCTGCCCGCCGGCTTGCCGTCGTCGCCCGGGAAGACGACGTCACCCTCAAGATCAACCCCGGATAGGGAAAGGTCCTCGGGGAGGTTGAACGCCGAGAGGACGGCGCCCACGGCGCGGGCGGGCCACGGTGTGGCAGTCTCGGGCTGGGCGGAGGAAGCCTGCGCGGACTGAGTCAGGTCGAGGGTCCAACCCCGGGCAGTGAGCGCGTCGATATGGTACCCTTTCCCGAGGAGAGCCGAGGCGACATCCACGTCGGCGCGGACCAGGGGCGCCACGAGAGCCATGTCCTCCCGGTCGATCCGCAGTCCCTCGATGCTGGCATGGCCGAGGTCAGCCGAGAGGCGCGTGAGAGACACCCTTTTGCCATGTGCCGCGGCAATGTGACGGCGGGCCGCCCAGGTCTGGACCGCGGGGTTTAGGGCCGCGACCGCAGCAAGCGCAAGGACGCCGGCCACGGCGGCCAGGACGATAAGGATGCGCTTGGCTCTCATCAGGGGGACGGCCGATGCTCCCAGGGGTGCGCCTACCGATAAGCGGCCGGGCTCTTCGGTCAGGGTCTTACAAGAGCGTCGCTCAGGCCGATGGCCTTGCGGACATTTGCGAGGGCAACGAGGTAATTGTAGTTGGCCGTCAGCTGGTCGGTCTTGGCCTGGGTCAGGGCCACCTGGGAGGTGAGGACGTCAAGCTGCGTGGCCGATCCGGCGTGGAACTTCGCGTCCGCCAGACGCAGCGCCTCGGCGGCCTGGTCGATCGTCTGCCGTGAGGCCGTCACCAACTCGCCCGCCTCCTGGAGCGAGGAGAGCGTCTGCCTGACCTCGACGTCGACCTCCAGCTCCTCGGAGGCCTTGGCTATCCTGGCCTGCTCGAGCTGGGACTTTGCCTGGCGCACCCTGCCGGCCGTCGCCCTTCCGTCGAAGATCGCCCAGTTGGACTGTAGCCCAAAGAGCCAGCCGTTGGCGCTCGCGTTGCCGAGCTGGGTGTTGACGAAGGTGAAGCCGTCCCACTCGTACGCGCCGAAAGCCTGCAGGTTCGGGTAGTAGGTGGACCGCGCGGTCGTCACGGACTCGGCGCTCGCGGACTCAAGTTTCTCGAGCTTCTGGAGCTCGGGCCTGTGCGCGTGGGCCGCCGAGATCGCCGCGTCCAGCTCGTAGCTCTCCGCGTCAAAGTTGAGGTCCCCCACGACCTCCGGGAAGGTGGTGGCAAGCGGGGTCCCAAGCGACTGCCTGAGCTGCTCGACCGCTATGCGGAAGCTGTTGCGTGCCGTGATCAAGTTCGGCTGGGCGTTCGCCAGGTAGACCTTGGCGCGAAGGACCTCAAAGTTTGAGACCGTGCCCGCGTCGAACTGATTCTTGGTGTCCGCAAGCTGGTGCTCATAGAGGTGGACGTTCTCCTCCTCGACCCGGATCTTCTCGCGGGCGAGGATCACGTTGTAGAACTTGGTGCGGACGTCCAGGAGCGCCGCGTCGATCGCCGTCTGCAGGTCAAGCGCGGCGGCGTCGCGCGCGAGCCTCGCCCCCTTGATCGACGACTGCACGCCGCCGCCCGCATAGAGAGTCTGCGTCGCCTTCAGCTCAACGTCCCAGAGTTCGTTGGAGGCCGGGTAGATCTGCGAGATCGCGGCAGCGTTGCGCTGCCACTGGCCCTGCGCGCTCACGTTTGGGATACGCTGGCTTTTGGCCGTGACCACGACCCCCTCCTGCTGGCGCACGGCCTCCCGGGCCTGCAGGATCGCATAGTTGTGGTCGAGCGCGTATCCGATGGCGCTCGCTATGTCCAGGGGCGACGCAAGTTCGGCCGAAGAAGCCTGCGAGGCGCGTGCCGTCCAGACGGAGAGCGCAAGCGCTGCAACCGGAATAATGCGGGTTTTCATGCGTTGGCGGGACTGAGCTCGCCTTCGGACGCCTTAACCAGGGCCTCCTTGGCGCGGTCCTTTGAATGGTCCTTGGCAATCAGGATGTAGATCGAGGGCATCACCAGGAGCGTGAAGAAGGTGCCGATCGACATTCCGCCCACAAGGACCAGGCCGATCGAGTTCCTGGCCGCGGCGCCTGCGCCCGTCACCAGGGTGAGCGGGAAATGGCCGGCCACGGTCGCCACGCTCGTCATCAGGATCGGACGGAGCCGCGTGAGGGCCGCGTCATGGACCGCGTCGAACTTCGACTTTCCGGAGAGCTGGAGCTTGTTGGCGAACTCGACGATCAGGATGCCGTTCTTGGCGATCAGTCCCACCAGCGTCACCAAGCCCACCTGGGAGTAGATGTTGAAGGTGGTCGTCCAGCCGTCCGTGAAGTAGTGCAGGTTCGGGTTGGGGAACTTCAGGAACATGAAGATCGCCGAGCCGAAGACCGCGAGCGGCACGGACCCTCCCAGGATCACGATCGGGTCGCGGAAGCTGTTGAACTGGGCTGCGAGCACCAGGAAGATGAGCGCGACGGCAAGCAGCATCGTGGTCCAGAACTTCGCGTTCCCGCCCTCCTTGCGGAGCTGGCGCGACTCGCCCGTGTAATCGATGTTGTAACCCGGCGGAAGGATCTTGGCCCCCTCGTTCTCAAAGACCTTGAGCGCGTCGTCGAGCGGCATGCCTGCCACGCCGCTTAACGTCACCGAATTGAGCTGCTGGAAGCGGTTGAGCGACCTTGGGATCGTGGTGTTCTTTATCGTCGCCACGGTGCTCAGCGGAATGAGGGTCCCGTTCGGGCCGGTGATGTAGATCTTGTCGAGCTGGTCCGGGTTCAGGCGGTCCTCTCGCTTCACCTGGGGTATAACCTTGTAGCTGCGGCCCGAGATGTTGAACCAGTTGATGTAGTTTCCACCCATGGCCGCCGAAAGGTCGTCCCCGACCTGCTGGAGGTTGAGACCAAGGGCCGCGACCTTGTCGCGGTCGAGCACCACCTCGGCCTGCGCGGCGTCGAACTTCATGTCGATCAGCGGCGGGAAGTAGAAACGCTTCGTCGCCACGGCCTTGTCGGCGAGCTCCTTGGCAAACGAGAGGATCTCCTGCGGGTCCGCCGTCGACGTGAGAACGACCTCGATCGGGAAGGTGCCGCCACCCGGCAGCGACGGGGGCACGACCAGCTGCAGCTGCATCCCGGGTATCGCCGACACCTTGGGCTGCATCTGGGCGAGGATCTCCTTCACGGGGCGCTTGCGCTCGCCCCAGGGCTTGGCGACGAGGCCACCGAAGGCCGTGTCCGGCATCGTCAGCTGGAAGACGAAGGCCGTGTCCGGGTCGGTGAAGAAGGCCTTCTCGACCGCGTTCACCGAGGGCATCATCTGGTCGATGGTCGCGTTGGCAGGCATGGTGCCGATCCCGAAGATGACGCCTTGGTCCTCGGCGGGAGCCAACTCGGCGGGCGCCTGAGTAATCATGAGGACCCCAACCACGCTGATGACCACCCAGATCGTGTAGATGGCACCCCGGTGCCCGAGCGTGAACTCCAGGACCCTCGAATAGGTCCTGCGCACCTTATCGAAGGTGTGCGTCACCACGCCCGCGAACCCCTTCTCCTCGTCGCCCGCCCGCAGCAGGTTGGCGCACATCATCGGCGAGAGGGTGAGCGCCACGATGCCCGAGATCGTGACGGCCCCGGCCAGCGTGAACGCAAACTCCCGGAAGAGGGCGCCGGTCAGTCCCCCTTGGAGGCCGATGGGCGCGTAGACGGCCGCAAGGGTCACCGTCATCGCGATGATGGGTCCCACCAGCTCGCGCGCGCCCACCAAGGCCGCCTCGAGCGGCTTGAGGCCCTCGGCGAGGTGCCGCTCAACGTTCTCCACGACGACGATCGCGTCATCGACCACGAGTCCCACCGAGAGCACCACGGCCAGGAGAGTCAGGAGGTTGATCGTGAACCCGAAGACCTGCATCAGGAAGACCGCGCCGATCAGGGAAAGCGGTATCGCCACGATCGGGATGAGGACCGAGCGAACCGAGCCCAGGAAGAGGAAGATGACGATCACCACAATGAGGAGCGTGTCGCCGAGCGTGTGGAACACCTCGTGGATCGCGTCGTTGATGTAGGCGGTCGCGTCATAGCCGATCCCCGCCGTGAGCCCCCCGGGGAGATCCTTGGAGATGGAGTTGAGCTCGGTGCGCACCAGGCGGATCACGTCGAGGGAGTTGGCGTTCGGAAGCACGAAGACGCCGATGAAGACTGCCGTCTGCCCCGAGAGCTTCACCTCGGTGTTGTAGTCCTCGGCGCCCAGCTCCACGTCGGCCACGTCCCGGACGCGCACGATCGCGTTGTTCTGCTGGCGGATGACCAGGTTCTTGAACTCCTCGACCGAGCGCAGGTCCGTGTTGGCCACGAGGGCCACCTGGATAAGGTTGCCCTTAGTGTTGCCGAGGGCGCTCAGGTGGTTGTTGGCCGCAAGCGCCGCCGAGACCTGCGCCGGGCTCACGTTGAAGGCGGCCATACGGTCGGGCTTGAGCCAGACGCGCATCGCGAAGGTGCGCGCTCCCAGGATGTCCGCGCGCTGCACGCCGGGCACCGCCGAGAGGCGGGGCTGCACGACGCGCACCAGGTAGTCCGTGATCTCGTTCTGGTGGAGCGTTTCGGAGGTGAAGCTGAGGTAGGCCGAGGCGAACTGGGAGTCGGCGGACTGCACGTTGATGGCCGGAACCTGGGCCTCAACGGGGAGGTTGTTGCGGACCTGGTCGACCTTGGAGCTGATCTCGGCGAGGGCCTTGATCGGGTCGTAATTGAGCTTGAGGCGGGCCGAGATCGTCGAGACGCCCTGGACACTCGTCGAGGACAGGTAGTCTATGCCGTCGGCCGCCGCGATCGAGCGCTCGAGGGGCGTCGTGATGAAGCCCCTCACCAACTCGGCGCTCGCGCCCACATACACCGTCGTGACGGTTACGGTCGCGTTCTCGCTCTGCGGATACTGGCGGACATTGAGCGTCCGGTAGGCCTGGAAGCCCGCGATAAGGATGACGAGATTGACGACGAGCGCCAGGACCGGGCGCTTGATGAAAAGGTCTGTGAATTTCATGGGCTTGTTCTTGACCCTTGCCCCCGCTCAGGAATCGGTGACCTTCGGGGCGAGCTGCGCGTCCGGGGCCAGGTCGTTGTTCACCTTCACGGCCCCGCCCGGGCGCAGCCGGAACACGCCGGAGGTGACGATCGTGTCGCCGGCCTTTAGCCCCGAGCTGACGACCACGAAGTCGCCGCGGCGGGATCCCAGCCGAACGATCTGCTGGCGCACGATGAGCGTCTTCGCGCCGTCCTCGCCCGTCTTCTCGTCGACCACGTAGACCGTGTCGCCAAAGGGGGCGTAGAGGACCGCCGTAGAGGGGATCGTAAGCACCTTGTCGGTGACCGGGAGGTCCACGGCCACGTCAACATACATCCCAGGGCGGATGCGCCCCGCGGTGTTGTCCACGGTCGCCTGCACTCGGATGTTGCGTGTCGAGCTGTCGACGTCGGGGTTGATCGCGGTGATCGCGCCCTCAATCGGCGTGCCTTCGATGGCGTCCCCGGAGAGCAGGACCTTCAGGCCCGCCTTCAGCTTTCCAACCTGCTCCTGCGGGAGGTAGAAGTCCACGAAGAGCTTCCCAAGGGCCTGGAGCGAAACGATCGCGTCGCCGGCCTTCAGGTTCTGCCCGAGGTTCACGAGCCGGATGCCGAGCTGTCCGGTGAAGGGCGCCTTGATGGTCTTCTTCGCTATCGTTGCGCGGATATTGTCGCCCGCTGCGACCGCCTGCTTGTACGTCGCCGCGTCGGCGTCGAACTGCGCCTGCGAAACCGTGGCCTTGGCCAAGAGCTCTCGGGTGCGCTCCAGGTTCACGCGCGCCAACTCGGCGTTCGCCTCGGCGGAGCGAAGCTGCGCCTCCTCGACCGTGGTGTCCTGTTTCACAAGGAGGTCTCCCGCCTTCACCTTGCTCCCCGCCTCAAAGGCGATCTCCACGATCTTGCCGTCCAGCTCGGCCGACACGGTCACGCCCTGCACCGCGGTGACGGAGCCCACGGAGGTGAGCGTGCGCTGCCACGTCTCCTCCTTGGCCTGCACCGTCGACACCGCCTCGGGCGGTATGACGGCCTTGGTGTGGATCAGCTTGTTGATCTGGGCGACCTTTATAAGAATGATGGCGCCCACAAGGGCGACCATAGCCAAGATTGCGAGGAATGTTTTCATCGGTGTGCTTCTCTTAAAGTGGGTCTAGGCGCGCGCGGCCTCGGCGACCGAGGCGGCCTCGATGTGCGCGGAGGCGGCAGGCTGCCCCGCGATCTTGTTGAGGAGCCTTACGAGCGTCTTTCGCTCCTCCTCGTTGAGCGGCGACATCTGTGCCGCCATCTGCTGGAAGTGCCCGGGGAGGATCGACTCCAGGGTCGTCACGCCCTTCGGCGTGAGGTGGATCAGCATCATCCTGCGGTCGTGGGCATCGTGCTGGCGGGTTACGAGCCCGTCGCGCTCCAGGGTGTCGACGAGTCCCGTGATGGTCGCCCGGGTGACGCCGGCCTTCTCGGCCAGATCGGCGGGGGTGTGGGGGATGGTGGTCCCGGCCAACTTGTCGTAAAGGAGCATGAGCACCGTGAAGCGGCCCGGGGACATGCCGTGCTCGTTCAGGAAGCTCTCGCTCTGGCGGTAAGCCTCATCGCCCGCCCGAAGGAGGTTCAGGTACGCCTCGCAAGCCGAAGGGTCGAGGTCGGGATGCTTCCGCACCGCCTCAAGGAGGCATTCGTAGCGCGGCAGGTCCTTCAACATCAGAAGCGGCATGTGGTAAGCGGGTGCGTAAACGGGTTACAAAAGGACGTAAACCGTTTAGTTAGGAGGCTAATTACCGTTTTTTCAAGCGCAAACAGCCAAAAAGATTACCGGAATCCCGGTAATTGCCGCTTCTCAGACCCCGTATGACCGAGCCGCCGCAACCAGCGCCTCGGAGGTAATCCCAAGCTCCTTGTAGACGATCGGAGCCGGAGCACTCAGTCCAAAGCGGTCGATTCCCACCACCTTGCCATCGAGGCCGACATACTTGCGCCACAGGGCGGTGACCCCTGCCTCTATTGCAATGCGCTTGCGGCATGATTCGGGCAAGATGCTCTCCCGGTATTCCGGGGATTGGCGGTCGAATATCTCAAATGATGGCATTGAGACCACGCGGGTGCCCGCACCCAGGGTCTTGGAGGCCTCGATCGCCAGGTAGAGTTCGCTCCCGGTACCGATAAGGATCGTATCGAGCGGCGCCGTCTCCTGGACGGCTATGTAGGCGCCCTTCAGGACGCCGGCCCGGCGCTCGTGCGGAGGAATCTCATTGAGGACTGGCACGGCCTGGCGGCTGAGGGCGATCAGGGTGGGCCCGTCGGTCCGCTCGAGGGCCGCCGCGAAGGCTCCTGCCGTCTCCTCCGGGTCCGCGGGCCGGATCAGTTCGAAGCCCGGGATCAGGCGGAGCGACGAGATCGTCTCGATCGGCTCGTGGGTCGGTCCGTCCTCTCCCACCCCGATTGAGTCGTGCGTGTAGATGTAGATGACAGGCAGCTTGGAAAGCGATGCGATGCGCATCGGGGGGCGCGAATAGTCGGCAAAGACAAGGAACGTGGCGATCGACGGCCGGAAGAGGCCGTCGTAGGCGACTCCGTTTGCAATGGCCGCCATCCCGTGCTCGCGGATCCCGAAACGGATGTTCCTGCCGGAGCGGTTCGCGGGGTTAAAGTCCTTGTCGGAGGCGATGTAGTTGAGGGTCGAGCCGTAGAGGTCCGCGCTCCCGCCGATCAGCAGCGGAAGCTCAACGGCCAAGGGCTGAAGGACGTCCCGCCCGGCCGCGCGCGTCCCCCCGAGCTTCACGTCCGGCGCAAACAGCGGGATCTTTGAGAGAAGGTGCGCGGCACTCGGCCGTGCTGACGCCGAGTCCAGGAGCGCCGCCTTGTCAGGATTGGCCTGGCGCCACGCCTTGAATCCCTTGTGCCAGCGGCTGCAGGCGCGAACGAGCCTGCGCCTGTGATCGGCAAAGTAGGCCCTCACGTCGTCGCTCACAAAGAAATGCTTGTCGGCGGGAAGCCCTAGCCCGGCGCGGGCCGCCTCTGCGAACTTGGCGCCGCCCTCACCGTGGCCCTTCTGGGTTCCCTGCACCTCGGGGATGCCCTTGCCGATGATCGTCCTTGCGATGATCAGCTGGGGTTTGCCGCTCTTGGCCTTCTTCGCCTTGTTGAACGCCTTCAGGAATCCGGGCATGTCGTAGCCGTCGACCGTCTGCACGTCCCACTCGATGGCCTTGAAGCGGAGCGCCGTGTTCTCGCTCTGCGTCGTCGCCGCCATGGCGTCGAGCGTCACGTCGTTCGAGTCGTAGATCAGGATCAGGTTCTGAAGCTTCTGGTGTCCCGCGAAAGCCACGGACTCCATGGCCACGCCCTCCTGCATGCATCCGTCTCCCGCCAGGCACACAACGTGGTAGTCGAATATCGGGTGCTCGGGGGTGTTGAAGCGAGCCGCGGCCATCTGCCCGGCCAGCGCCATGCCGACCGCGTTGCCGACGCCCTGCCCGAGCGGGCCGGTCGTCGCCTCAACGCCCGGCGTCTCCCGGAACTCCGGGTGGCCCGGGGTCATGCTGTGAAGGCTCCTGAACTTGGCGACCTGCTCGATCGGAAGGTCGAAGCCGCTCATATGGAGCCACGCGTACAGGAACATGCTGCCGTGGCCGGCCGAAAGGACGAATCGGTCGCGGTTTAGCCAGCGGGGCTCGGCCGGGTTAAGGGAAAGGGCATGCCCGAATAGGACGGCTCCCAAGTCGGCGCAGCCCAGCGGCAGGCCGAGATGGCCCGAGTTGCTGGCGTGGACGGCGTCAATGGCCAGGCCCCGGGCCTGGTTGGCAGCCTTCGCTAAGATTTCAGTTTGAAGGGTCATCGGAGAAGGGTCCGATAACTCCTAGGGATTGCAAACCCGGCGGGGAAGCCGAAACTCTGTGAATAACTCGCGGCGGCCTCAGCTCGCCGGGGCGGCGGGAGCCGCCGCGGCTGCGGCCTCGGTGCGGCGCGTCTTCACGGAGACGGCCACGGCAGCCTTGCCCGTGCGGTTGCGCAGGTAGTACAGGCGGGCCTTCATCGGCTTTGACTCGAGCTCGACCTCGATCGTCTCGATGTTCGGGGAATTGACAGGGAACACGCGCTCGACGCCCTCGCCGTAGCTGATCCTGCGGACCGTGAAGGTCTCGTGGATGCCGGCGCCCTTGCGGGCGATCACGATGCCTGAGAAGATCTGGATCCGCTCCTTGTCGCCCTCGCGGACCTTCGTGTGCACGCGCACACCGTCGCCCACTTTAAAAGGCGGAATTCCTGTTTTCACCTGGCTGTCGGTGATTTCCTTGATGATCGGGTTCATGGCTGTTGCCTTGTTTGTGTTTGATTGAAAGTTACTTGAGAAGATCTGGCCTGACTTTTTTCGTCTTTTCCAAGGCACGGGCGGCTCGCCACTTTTCTATCTCGGCATGGTTGCCGGAAAGGAGGACTTCCGGCACGGACATGCCCCGAAATTCGGCGGGACGCGTGTATTGAGGAAAGTCGAGCAACTTGCCGGTGAAAGATTCGTGCGTCAACGACTTTTCCTCGCCAAGGACTCCCGGGATGAAACGGCTGAGCGCGTCGATGACCACGGCGGCCGCAAGGGTGCCGTTGGTGAGGACGTAGTCCCCGATGCTAAGCTCCAGGTCGATCACCGTGTCGCGGATCCTCTGGTCAATCCCCTCATAGTGGCCGCTCAAGAGGACAATGTGGCGCTCCTGGGCGAGGCGTGAGGCGATCTCCGACGAGAAAGGGACGCCGTCGGGTGTCAGGTATATCCGGCGGCAGCCCGGGCTCTGGAGCGCCTCGATGGCGGCCACGACCGGCTCGGGCTTCATCACCATCCCGGCGCCGCCCCCAAAGGGACGGTCATCGGCCGTGCGGTGCTTGTCGGTGGTCCAGGCGCGAACGTCGTGCACCGCCACGGAGAGCAGCTCCCTCTCGAGGCCCTTGCCAAGGATGCTCTCGGCGAGGAAGCCGTCGAGCATCCTCGGGAAAAGGGTCAGTACGTCGATGCGGGGCATGGTGCCCCTCTTTTCTCCCGGAGGCCGGAGGGCCTCAGGTGGCCGACGGCGCGGCTACCTCGGGGGTGGCTGCGGCGGGGGCCGCAGTGGCGCCGCGGCGGGCGCGCTTGATGATGGAGTGGAGCGTGTCGCTCGGCTTGGCGCCCTTCGCGATCCAATAGTCGACGCGATCGAGCCTGATGTTGACCTGCTGGCCCTTGGTGCGGGGATCGTACGTGCCCACGGTCTCGACGGCGTCGCCGTCACGGCGCGAGCGGGTCTCTGCGACAACGATGCGGTAGTGCGGCTGGTGGGTGGAGCCGATGCGGGAGAGGCGGATTTTGAGTGCCATGAAGGAAAGTTATCGCGTGGGTTCTACTTGGAAAAGGGGCTGATAACACCTGTGCGGGCAGCGCTTGTCAAGCGCTACGACCCCCCGGGGAAAACCCTGGGGCGCATGGGGGCTCCTTCATCGGTGTTGTAACGAATTCTGGGGCTGTGATCATAGAGGGCAGTCCCTGGGGTGTCACTCCCAGGCCCCTCCCTCCTGAGAATCCTTCTCCACCTCGCGGCCACCCTGGCGCTCCTCGGCCCTGCAGTCCCGTGCGGCGCGCAGGACAAGCCCATTGTCTACAACAACATGGAGGGCGACGGAGGCGTCGTCCTCGACCGGCAGATCAAGGAGGCCTACGGCGGCCGGTACAAGGTCGTGGACACCCGCCAGTCCGAGGGCTACGCCGAGCCCCTGCCCGTGGCCGGGGAGATGCCGAAATCGCCCCTGTTCGAGCCGGGGCACCTCCTCGGGGGCTATGTCCTCATGGTCTACATTGTCTCGGACAAGGGCCTTGTCGCGGACCCCGTGGTGGTCAGGTCCACCGACCCGCGCCTGAGCAAGGCGGCCCTCGAAGCGATGGCCCAGTGGAGGTTCAAACCGGGTACGCGCAAGGGGGTGGCCGTGGCGACGACGGCCGCCCAGGAATTCAACTTCGGGCCCGTCGACGTTTCCAACGGCTACAAGATGGAGCGCCTCGCATCCTACCAGTCGAGGGACGTCCTCATCAAGCGGATGCCCCCAGCCGAGGCCGTCTCGGCGTACGTGGCGCAGGTCAAGGAGGTCGCGCACAATTTCTTTGTGGGCGCGACCACGCCGGAGATCCTCCACATCGTGGTCATCATAAGGCCCGGCAACCGCAGCAGGGCCTGGCTCACCTCTTCAAGGCGCCCCGGGGACTCGCCTGAGCTTGAACCCCTGAGGCGGCTCGTCGAGTCCGTGAAACCGCTCGAGGTTCGCGAGGGACCCGTGATCCTCGGCATCTCCGGAACGGTCGCCGGAGGCGACGCGACCGAGTCGCTCCAGGGCGATGCCTACCATAATCCCGTGCCCGGGGAGTGGCGCGCCCTTGCCAAGTCCCTCAGAGATCCCCCGCCCTTCTCCTCCGACGCGTTCATGGACCTCGTGTGGCCCGGGGCCAAATGACTGCGCCCCGGGGGCCCTTTGCCATTGACCGCGGCCCCCACGGCTAAGAACGTCGACCCTCCATGCTCAAAGCAGGCATCGTCGGGCTTCCCAACGTGGGCAAGTCCACCCTCTTTAACGCCCTCACCCGCTCACGAAAGGCGGAGGCGGCCAACTACCCGTTCTGCACGATAGACCCGAACGTGGGTGTCGTGACGGTGCCTGACGAGCGCCTGGCGGTGCTCCAGAAGATCGCCAAGACCGGCGTCGTGATCCCGGCGGCCATCGAGTTCGTGGACATCGCGGGCCTCGTTGCCGGCGCCAGCAAGGGCGAGGGCCTGGGCAACCAGTTCCTCGCGAACATCCGCGAGGTGGACGCGATCGTGCACGTGGTGCGCTGCTTCGAGGACCCGGACGTCGTCCACACGATGGGCTCGGTCGATCCCGTTCGCGACATCGAGGTCGTGACGACGGAGCTCGTCCTTTCCGACCTGGACGCCGTCCAGAAGCGCATGGACAAGACCCAGAAGAAGGCGAAGAGCGGCGACAAGGAGGCGCAGGCCGAGGTGGTGCTGATGGAGCGCCTGATCCCGCACCTGAACTCGAACAAGCCCGCGAACATCCTGCCGGCAACCGAGGACGAGGTGAAGCTCCTGAAGCTCTTCCAGCTGCTGACGGCCAAGCCCGTCATCTACGCCTGCAATGTCGCCGAGAGCGACTTGGCCAAGGCCGAGGAAAACCCCTTCGTGCAGAAGGTCGCCGAGTTCGTGCGCGCCCATCACGACGCGGCGTATGTGCCGATAAGCGCGCGGATCGAGGCGGAGCTGATCGACTTGGCCCCTGAGGAGGCGAAGGAATTCCTGAAGGACCTGGGCGTCGAAGACTCGGGCGTGTCGTCCCTCATCCGCGCGACCTACGCGCTGCTCGGCCTGCAGACCTACTTCACCGCCGGCGAGAAGGAGGTTCGCGCCTGGACCGTCAAGAAGGGCTGGAAGGCGCCGCAGGCGGCGGGCGTCATCCACACCGATTTCGAGAAGGGCTTCATCAAGGCGGAGGTGGTTTCCTATTCCGACCTCTCGAAGCTCGGCAGCGTCGCCGCGGCGCGCGAGGCGGGGAAGTACAGGCTCGAGGGCAAGGAGTATGTCTTCCAGGACGGGGACGTCGCCCTCTTCAGGTTTAACACCTGAGAAGGGCGTGCCTACCGGCACGGACGGATCGCTCGGCCGCTGGCGGGACAGGTCGCCGGATCATCGTTTTTTGTTTCAAGGATTGACTTGGTGAACCGCGCGCGATTCTAATGCGAGTGAATCTCATTCGCATATATGGACTGCCCTAAGCACCTCATCTTGAAAGTCGCGGCAGTATTTCTGTTATTATTTACATATGAGCCTCTTATAGCACAGGAAATTACCCCGCTCACCATAGAGATTCACTTTAAGGAGCACCATTTCACACCGCTGAAAATCGCCGTTCCAGCCGGTATTCCCCTTAACGTCAAAGTCCTAAACGACAGCCACGAGCGGATCGAGTTCGAGAGCTTCAAACTGAACCGCGAAAAGGTGGTTGAGGCTGGGCAGAGCATCCTGGTGCACGTGCCCGCGCTAAGGCCGGGAAATTACGACTTCTTCGACGACTTTCACTCGGACGTCCCCGAGGGAGATATCGCCGCGAAATAGGGAGCGCCCTCCCAAATCACATGACGCGCCAAAATGGAAACCTCTTCGCCTTTCTAGCGCTCGTCCTCGGTGCGCTCGCCTCACCTCGGTGCCTCGCCCTGACCGATCCCTGGGAATTCGAGGTGTATCCCTATTCGACGCTCTCGGCGGGCATGGCGGAATTCGAGTCCGACAATGCATACGTCGATTCCGGTCACACCTTGGGCGCCGAGGGCACCTCAAGCGGCACGATACCGAGCAACCACCTCCTCTACAATTCCTACGAGTTCACCTACGGTCTCACCGACCGCGTCGAGGCGGCGCTTTATTTGAACATGGCACGGCCGGACGCCGCGGGCCTAAGGTGGGCGGGCGACAAGTTCCGGCTTAGGGGCAGGCTCTTCGACCAGGACCGCCTGCCGGTCGACGTGGGATGGTACCTCGAACTCGAATGGCACAAGACGCCGCAATTTGACGACGCCGTCCGCGAGCTCGAGTTCCGGCCCATCCTGGAGAGGGATTTCGGGCCGCTGGCCGTGATGGCCAACCCGAAATTCGAGAAGGTGCTTGCAGGCGCCGGGCATGACCAGGGCGTGGAGTTTGGCTACGTGGCCGGGGTCCAGTACCGCGTGTCGCGGCTCGCCTCCCCCGGACTTGAGTTCTACGGGGGCACCGGGTTGATAGACCAGGCCGACCCAGGGCCAAGGCAGGAACACTATGTCTTCCCGTCGATCTGGGGGGAATTTCCGGGTGGCGTCGAATACAACGTGGGCGTGGGCTACGGTCTCACCTCGGGTTCCGACAGGCTAATCTTCAAAGTGAACCTGGAGCTCGAGCGATTCGTGGGCAGGATATGGAAGCACTCCTCGGAAAACGGCTGGTTCCTCTAGGCCATGGTCCGGTCCCCGGCGAGGGTGATGCCCGCTGCCGCCAATTCCCTGCGGATCCTCCGCGCGAAGGCGACCGACCCGGGCTTGTCGCCGTGGATGCACAGCGTCGCCGCGTCGATCCGGACATCGGCGCCGTCTAGAGTCCGGACGACGCCCTCCCGGGCGATCCGCAGGGCCTGCCTTGCGGCGGCTGCCTCGTCCTCAATGACCGCCCCCACTTCCGACCTCGGAACGAGCGATCCGTCTCTCCTGTAGGACCGGTCCGCAAAGGCCTCTCCCTTTACGCTTAGGCCCGCGTCCTTGCCAAGCCTTTGGAGCACGCTGCCCGCGAGCGCAAAAAGCACCAAGGCTCCATTCTTGCGAGCATACGCGGAGAGTGCGCCGACAACCGCGGTCGCAAGCTCCGGGTCCCGGGATGCCATGTTGTAGAGGGCGCCGTGCAGCTTCACGTGCCCCACCCGGGCGCCGAGGCCCCCGGCCACATTGCGCAGCCGCGCGACCTGGGAAACCACCAGCAAACCCGCCTCATCGGGGGCCATCGCGATCTCCCGTCTTCCAAAATTCTCCCGGTCGGCAAATCCCGGGTGCGCGCCGATCGCCACCCCGGAACGAAGCGCCAGTCCCAGCGCCTCCCTCATCGTGGCCTCGTCACCCGCATGCGCCCCGCAGGCGATGTTCACCGACGAGACGAGCGGGATCAGCTCCCCGTCGAAACCGCACCCCTCGCCCACGTCCGCGTTCAGGTCGATGGTCGCGCCGCGACTCATGCGGAACGTATCTTCTCCGCCAGCCCCTGGCGAAGCAGTGCAAGGCTGTGCGCCTCCGCCCGGGCCAGCGCGTGGGCCTCGGCCACCGTGATCCTCCTGAACCGGACGCCGTCACCCGGGGCGAGCTGGGCGAGAAGAGGGATGTCGGCTGAGGCCACATGCGCGATGCGCGGGTAGCCCCCGAGCGTCTGGGCGTCCGCCATGAGCACAATCGGGTTGCCGTCGGGCGGAACCTGGACGGTTCCGGGCGCCACGGCCGATGAGATGAGCTCGATGCCCGAGGACCGCGTCAGCGCAGGTCCCTCGAGGCGTATCCCCATGCGGTTCGAACGCGCCGTGACCGCGAAGCGCTCCGCGTAAAAGACATCGCCGAACTCGTCCGCCTGGGAGCCCGCAATCACGGAGACCGTGGGCTCGCGCGAGTAGCGCGGCAGCACCCGCTCGTCCATTCTCCAGTGGCCTGTCAGCACCCGTTCACAGGGCACCGAGCGGATCACGTCGCCGTCGCGCAGGGCCCGGCCCTCGAAACCCCCGAAGGCGGCAGGCAGGAACGTGCCGCGGCCCCCCATGATCCGCTCGACATTGAATCCCCCGCAGATCGACAAGTAGGCGCGGCAGCCCTGGATGCGGCTCCCGAACTTGAGCCGGTCACCCTCGTATACCCGGATCGGCCTCCATGAGGGCACGCCCTCGAAACGGGCGCCGCAGACGGCGATCCACCCGTCCTTCTCGAACTCGAGCTCGGGCGCGGTGAGCGTGATCTCGAGCGCGGGCAGGTCCTCGGCGTTTCCGACAAGGAGGTTTGCGAGCCTGAGGGCGATCGGGTCCACGGCCCCCCCTATCGGGACGCCCTGGGCAAGGTGCCCCTTGCGGCCCAGGTCCTGGACCGTCGTCTGCATGCCCGCGTGGATGACCCTTATCTCCATAGCTCGAAATCCCCCGGCGACATGGGCTTGAAACGGACGCGGTCCCCGGGCTTAAGGAGCGAAGCCGGCTCGAGATGGGGCCTGAAGAGGTGCACAGGGGTCCTTCCTATGATGTGCCAGCCCCCTGGAGACCCCACCGGATAGACGCCCGTCTGCGAGCCGCCAATCGCCACGGAGCCCGCGGGGACGCGCGCCCGGGGTGAGTCCCGCCTCGGGATCCTGAGCGCCTCAGGAAGTCCGCCCAGGTAGGGGAAGCCGGGCGTGAACCCGATCGCGTGGACCAGGTAGTCTCCGCCCGAGTGCAGCGACACCACGTCATCGACGCCGATCCGGCAGTACTCGGCAACGAGCTCTATGTCGGGACCGTAGTCGTCCCCGTAGCACACCGGGATTTCCACCACCTTTGTGCCCAGTACTCCGGGAGAGGCCCTCGCCTTCAAGGCGCACGCCTCCATGAGGCGGCATACGCTCTCATAGGCCCCTTCGGGCCCGTCGGAAAGCAGCGAGGGGTCGTAGAATACGGTGACGGAGACGTAGGCTGGCACGATGTCGGTCACGCCCTTCGCCTTGGCGGCCCCGAGGGCCTCGGCAAAATTGAGGACCGCGACAAGCGTGGCCGGGTCGATGGCCTCACCCAGCGTTGCCACGACCGCCGCGTCACCCAGGGGCTCGAGTTTCATGACGGAGTGCTAGCCGGCCCTTAGGAGTTTCTCGGCGTGCGCCAGGGCGCTCTTCGCGTTTCGGTCGCCGAGCATCCGCGCGAGCTCCGCCACGCGCGCCCTCCGGTCCCCGTGGATCGGCTCGATCGTTACGATCGCCCGCTCGCCCGTCTGGTCCTTGTGGACCACGAAGTGGCTCGCCGCCTGGGCCGCGACCTGCGGAAGGTGGGTCACGCAGAGCACCTGGTGGCGACGGGCCACCTCCGCCATGCGCTCTCCGACCACGCTGCCGATCTCCCCTCCCACGTTGGCGTCGACCTCGTCGAACACGAGCACCGGGACCGAGTCCAGGTCCGCGAGCACGGCCTTCAGGGCGAGCATGACCCGCGCAAGCTCGCCGCTTGAGGCGATTTTCCCGAGCGGCAGCGGGGCCTCGCCCACGTTGGGCGAGAACAGGAACTCGCAGCCGCAGTCCCCCGAAGGGCCAAGGCCCGGGCCGTCGGTGATGGAAATCTTGAACTCGGCCTTTGCAAATCCGAGCTCCGCGATGCCGGCCGCGGCCACCTTGGCCAGGCTCTTTGCCGCCTTCTCCCGGACCACACGGAGCGCTGAGGCCGACCTCCGCGCCTCGCGCGCCGCGGCCTCGATCTGGCGGTCGAGACGCGCCAGGGTCCCCTCGATGTCGCCCTGCACCAGGACGCGCTTTCGCATCGCCTCGCGGGCGGCCGCAACCGAGCGCACGTCGGGGCCGTGCCGCCTGCGGGCCTCAAGCCAGGCATTCATGCGCTCCTCGAGCGGGCCCATGCCCTCGGGGTCGCCCTGGAGCTCGCGCGCAAGGTTTGCAAATTCCGAGGCAAGGTCGCCGAGTTCCGCCGAGACGCCCGTCATGCGGTCGGCAAGCTCCTTGCTCGCGGGATCGACCGACTCGAGACGGCGCGCCTCGCGCACCAAGGCGGCGACCTGGGCGCCGGCACCCTCGTCACCCGTGAGGCCCGCCTCGAGTGAAGAGGCGATGGCCGCGATCTCCTGCGCCCGGCTCATCCTCTGGAAGTCCCTCTCCAGCGCGGCGACCGCTTCCTCGGTGAGCTCGAGGCGGTCGAGCTTCGCCAGCTGCGCCTCGGTAAAGGCGAGCTCATCGGGAGAGAGCCTCGCCTCGGAGGCCATCCGCTCGCTCTCGGCCTGGAGCTCGCACCACGCGCGGTAGTGGGCCCCATAGGCCTCCAGGGCGGGCCCGGCGCGACCATAGAGGTCCAGGAGCTCCAGCTGGCAGGCGTCCTTCAGGAGGCGCCTCGGCTCGCTCGGCCCGTGGAAGTCGATCCAAAGCTCCCCGAGCCGCTGCAGCGCCGCGAGCGTGGCCAGGCCCCCGTTCACCGTGATCTTCGGCGCCCGTTCGCGCGGCACGCTCCGCTTGAGCAGGAGGAGCCCCTCCTCGCAGGGCGGCAGGTCGAGCTCGGCAAGGAGCGCGTCCACCTTGCTCGGGTCCCTGAAATGGAGCGAGGCCTCCACCTCGCAGGCCGGGGCGCCCTGGCGGATCACGGCCTTGTCGGCGCGCTCCCCGGCAAGCAGGGAGAGGGCGCCGATAAGGATGCTCTTTCCCGCGCCCGTCTCACCGGTGACTGCTGCGAAGCCGGGGTCAAAGTCAACGGAGACGTACTCCAGAAGCGCCAGGTTTCGGATGCGGAGCGACTGTAGCATGGGTGTCTATGGCCTCGGTCGGTCGGCTTTCCTAGACGGTGTCCTTGGGGATGAGCGGCAGCAGGCTCTTTATATCCTGGACGGAATCCTTGTGGCAGACGAGCACGGCGTCGGCCGTCTCGACCACCACGATGTCCTTCAGCCCGCAGAGCGCCACCAATCGGCCGGAGCTCACGGCGATCGTGTTGGTGGAGCCGACCGACACGACCCGGCCCCGGGCAACGTTGCCCAAGGCGTCGGACGGGAGGTGCTTCGGGAGCGCGGACCACGAGCCCACGTCATCCCAGTCAAACTCCGCGACAACGGTCGACACGCAGGCGGCCTTCTCGAGGACGGCAAAGTCTACGGAAATCTTGGGAAGCGACGGGAAGCGCGAGGCCAGGTAGGCGGAGGGGTCCCCGCCCGGAAAATCCTTCACGAAGGCGGCCAGCTCGGGCGCGTTGCGCTCGACCTCGGCAAGGAAGGTCCCGACCGACCAAAAGAACATGCCCGCGTTCCACATGTAGCGGCCGCTCTCCAGGTAAACCCGGGCCTTCTCAAGGTCGGGCTTCTCGACAAAGCGCCGCACCCGCAGGAGCCGGCTTCCGTCGGCACTCTTTGCAAGGGGCTCCCCGAGTTCCAGGTAGCCGAACCCGGTCGCCGGGTAGGTCGGCGGAACGGCGAAGGTGATCAGGTCCCTGGAGGATCCTCCCGCCCCCTCTCCCCCTGCCCACCGGAGGGCCGCCGTAAGCTGCTCGGCCAGGCGCCTGGTGTCGTTGATCATGGCGTCGGCCGGCAGGAGCGCCAGGACACCGTTCGGGTCGCGCGCCCTTACCAGTCCGGTGGCTAGCGCCGCCGCCGGCGCCGTGTCCCGTTTCGCCGGCTCGCCGATGATCTGGGAGGCCGGGAAATCCGGGAGCGCCTCGCGGATCAGGGGCACCTGGAGCTGGTTCGTGAGGATCCAGATGTTCGAGGGCAGGACCACGCCGTCCAGCCGCCGGACCGTCTCCTCCAGGAGCGTCCGCTCGGAGAAGAGCCGCAGCAGGTGCTTCGGGCAGCTCGCTCGGCTCATGGGCCAGAAACGCTCGCCGCTGCCCCCGGCGATGATGCACGCGTGGAACCTGGGATCGGGTTTCATCAGGATTGACGCAAAGACTCGCGGGCGAACCGGCCCGCGCCAAGCCGGAACAGAGCGCCCCCCCGGATTTCCCGCGGCCAGGCCCTAAATCCGAAGGACAATTTTCCCAAACTGGCCGCCCTTGTCCATGAGGGAGAAGGCCTCGGGACCCCGGGCAAGGGGGAAGACCTCGCTCACGACGGGCCGCACCGCGTTGCGGCCCACGAACTCCGTCATGGCCGACCAGTCGGACGGGCTGCCCATGGTCGACCCAAGGAGCGAGAGTTGCTTCCAGAAGACCTTCCTCAGGGCAACGTCGGGCACGTTGCCCCGGGTGGCGCCAAAGACGGCAATGCGGCCACCGGGTGCGGCCGCGTCGAGCAGGTCCCCAAATCCGGGGCCTCCCGCGCTGTCCACGATCACGTCGAAGGGTCCGGGAGCCTTCGCGGCGGCAGCCGCCCACCCCGCGGCATCGTACCTGAAGCCCCCCTTGGCACCCAGGGCCACGGCCCGACCAATCTTCTCCTCCGAACTCGAGGTGACCCAGACCTCGTTTCCCGAGGCCACGGCGAACTGCAGCGCAAAGAGCGCCACCCCTCCCCCGATCCCGGTGATGAGGACCCGCTCGCCCCCGGCGAGCCTGGCCCGGCCCATGAGGGCCCTCCAGGCCGTGAGGCCCGCCAGGGGAAGCGCCGCGGCCTCCTCCCAGGAGAGGTGGGCCGGCTTCGGCGCCAGCTGCGAAAGCGGTACGGCCACCTGCTCGGCCAGGGTTCCATCCCGCGGGAGCCCCAGGATCGAAAAATCTCGCCCCTGCGCGGACCCGCTCGGGCCCCAGTTGAAGGAGGGATTGATGATCACCTCGCGGCCGACCCAAGAGGCGTCGCCGCCCGGGCCCAGGGAGGCGACAACGCCGGCCCCGTCCGAGCCCGGGATGCACGGGTACCTAAGGCCCGCGTATTGGCCCTTCAGGATCCATACGTCTCGGTGGTTCAGGGCGGCGGCCCGCAACCCGACCACGGCCTCGCCGGCCCCGGCGACCGGCTCTGGCGCTTCAAGTAGCGCCACCTTGCCAATCCCCTCGATAGTCAGGGCCTTCACGGGGATCGGTCGCGGGCGCGCGGGTTCAAATGTGGAGCAGCACCTCGGAGTCCTTGAATCGGACCTTGGGCTCCGAGGCGTACTTGTCGTCGCTCGCGCGGTAGCCGGCGGCGCATGCGCACAGCGTGCCGTAGCCCTGCGAGCCCAGGCCCAGGATCTCGTCGTACTTGGCGGGATCCAGGCCCTCCATCGGGCACGTATCGACGCGCAGGAGCGCGGCCGCGGTCATGAATTCCCCGAGGGCAATATAGACCTGGCGGCCCATCCAGCTGTCGAGGGCGCCCCCGCTGCGGGCGCGCTCCAGGCTCCCGGAAATGACCTTGGCGTAGCCCTTCAGGCTCTCGTGGGAAACACGGCGGACCTCGGCGCTCCGGTTTATGAAGCGCTCCAGGTCGGTGCCGTCATAGTTCTTCCGAGCCGTGAAGACCACGAAATGGGAGCAGTCGACCGGCTGGCGCTGGCCCCAGGACGCCGCGGAGAGCCGCTCGCGGATCGCGGGGTCATCGACAACAAGGAACTTCCAGGGCTGGAGGCCGTAGGAGGACGGGGCCAGGACAAGGGCCTGCTCGAGGGCCGCCCACGTCTCCTTTGAGATCTTCTTCGTTGGATCGAACTTCTTGGTGGCGTAGCGCCAGTTGAGGGCCTCGGTGACGGCGGAAGCGGATACGGATGGCATGAGGGTGGAATCTGAACGAGCGAGAGTACGGAGATTTGTCAAAGCTTGGATTTGAAAATCCCTCCCAATACGGGCACCCGCACGAGGAGGGCCTCAAGGTCCTCCCGGCCCTCGATGCGCATGAGCCATAGCGCCAGGCCGTAGGCGCCTATCCCCAGGGGAACAAGGATCGCCACCGCCGCGATGTCGGAGCCCCGGGCGCCAACCCCCAGGACCGGGAGCGCGTGCAGACCGCCCCAGACCACCACGGCCATCCCGAGCGTGCCCGCGCACACCTTCAGAAGGCTAGGCAGGAGAGGCGCAAGGTGCATCTCGGGCAGGCGCCTGACGAGCGCCCGCCCCAGCAGCAGCGTCTGGGCGATGATCGAGGTGGTGCTCGCAAGGACGATCCCGACGACGCCGAACCACCGGATTAGGAGGAGCGTTAGCCCCACATTGATCGCAAAGTCGACCAGCGCCACGCGGACCGGCGTCCGGGTGTCCTTCACGGCGTAGAAGGCCCGGACGGTCAGGCTCACGACCGAGAAGAAGGGCAGCCCGATCACCATGAGCGAAAGCAGGAACGCCATGCGGTGGATGTCCGCGACCGTGGCATGGCCGTGCTGGTAGATGAGGCGCACCAGGGGCTCGCTAATGAGCGCCATCCCCGCGGCCGCGGGCACGTTGATGATCAGGATCAGGCGGATGCCCTTCTGGAAGTCGGTGGCCATCGAGCGGAAGTCGCTCCTGACGGCGTGCGCCGCGATCAGAGGATAGACGACCGTGGAGACCGCGACCGCGAAGACCCCGATTGGAAACTCCATCAGGCGGTTCACGTTGAAGAGATAGGTCGCCGAGGAGTCGTCGAGCGAGAAGGCGATGAAGCGCGAGACCGAGAAGTTGATCTGGTAGATTGCCGTACCGAAGATCCCGGGTGTCATCAGGAGGGCGATCTCGCGGACGCGAGGCGAGAGCCCCAGGTCGAACCGGGGACGCCACCCCATCGAAATGAGGACGGCGGCGGGGACCGCCATCTGCAGGAACCCGCCCGCCAGGACGCCCGCGCAGAGCCAGTGTACCTCGCCCAGCGGCGTGTGCGCGAAATGCAGTCCCGCGCCGGCCAGGGTCGCGATCATGGCCAGGTTCAGCCATATCGGGGAAAGCGCCGGCTCGACAAAGTGCTGGTGCACGTTGAGCGCGGCGCTGCAGGCCGCGGCCAGGCTAATGAGGGAAAGGTACGGGAAAAGGACGACCGCCAGGTCCGCGGCCACGTACCATTTCTCCTCGTGGCCGGGGATGAGCCGGGAGTGGCTGAAGACGACCGCCGCCAAGAGCACCAGAATCCCTGTCGCCACGAGAAGCCACGAGGCGACCTTCGAAAGAAGCTGGAAGGTCCCCTGCCGGCCGTTGGCGTGAAGCTCCTCCTGGAGCGTCGGCACGAAGGCCGCGGTCATCGAGCCCTCGGCAAGGAGGCGCCGGAAGAGGTTCGGCAGGATGAAGGCCGTGAGGAATGCCGAGTAGAGCCAGCCCGAGCCGAAGATCGCGAACGCGAGCGAGTCGCGCACCAGCGCAAGCACGCGGGAAACGACCGTTAGGAACGAGATGACCCCGATGCTCTTGAGGCTCTTCGACACGAAGGCTTAGGCCTTTCCCGGGGGCCTAGGGCATCTTCACCTGCAGCGTGTTGCCCACCACGGAAACGTCGGAAGCCTTGGCCCAGGCGGCCGCCAAGTCGTCGGGGACGGGCAGTGTGAAAAGGAGCTTCTTGAGCACGTAGGCGCGCACGAAAAGGAAGTGCTGGATCGGGCATCCTCCCACGTAGATGGACTCGGGATCGAATTCAAATTGGCCGCCGTGCCGGGAAAAGGTCCCGGTGGCCTGCACGATGACCGTTCCGGTGAAGCCATAGACGTTGTAGGCGACGGGGTTGGCGAACTGGACCGTTCCGCTGCGGATCCTCACGTTGAGGGTGCCCGGCGTGAGCAGCTTCTGGTCGGCCGGCGGCGGGCTCTTGTCGCCCTGCTTGGCCGTGGGTGCGGGTTTCGCCACGCTTCCGATAAAGGCGTTTAGCTCGCCCTCCTGGACCGAGATCGACTCGCCGTCCGTGAGGCTCTTCCGCTTTTCCTCGACCACGGCCGCCTTGTTGAAGTCGCGGACCCCCTCGATGTAGTAGACGGCTCCCGAGGGTGCGTCCTTAGGGATGTCCTTCACCGTCTGCACGGGCTTTGTGACCAGGTAGGCGGCGCCCAGAACAACGCCGAGAATGACGCTTAGGGCCGCTCCGAGCCCGACCTCAATCCAGCTCGGGCCCTTCTGCGCTTTTTTGACTTTGGAGATCATGGGGATCGTTATTTCGTTGAGGGAGTGGGCGCCTTTGCAGCGGGCTTGCCTTCGGGCTTGGCGGCGGCCTCGGCCGTCTTGGCCGCCGGCCCCTTCGATTCGGCCGCGGCGGCCGATGCCATGCCCTTGTTCTTGTAGTCGGTGATGTAAAACCCGCTGCCCTTGAAGATAAGGCCCGCGCCTCCGCCAATCAGGCGCTTCAGGGCAAGTTTCTTGCACTTAGGGCACCTCCTAAGCGGCTCGTCGCGCATGGACTGGAACTGCTCGAACTGGTGACCGCACTTAGAACAAGCGTACTCGTAGGTGGGCATCGGGTGGACCTTGCCTATATGTGCCAAGCCCACGGGCTTGGCGAGTTTGTTCTCGGCAGCCGGACCCCAATTCCGCTCACTTTCCCCATGGATCACGGCGAGGAACTGAAGGGCCTGGTGGCGGGCGTGGAGGAGGCGATAGACCGGCTCCTGCCCGGGGCCCGGGAACCGTCGGCGAGGCTCCACGAGGCGATGCGCTACTCGATGATGGCCGGGGGAAAGCGCCTGAGGCCTGTCCTCGTCCTCGCGGCCTGGAGGCTGTTCGAGGCCCCGGGAAAGGCCGACCCGTCTGCGGCCGCCGTGGCCGTCGAGTGCGTGCACACCTATTCCCTGGTCCACGACGACCTTCCGTGCATGGACAACGACGACCTTAGGCGGGGCAGGCCGACGGCGCATCGCGCCTTTGACGAGGCCACCGCGCTTCTGGCGGGCGATGCGCTCCTCACGCACGCCTTCGCAATCCTGGGGGAATCCTACGCGGCCGACCCGGGGCTTGCCGCCCGGCTTGTCAGGGAGCTGGCGGGCGCAGCGGGAAGCAGCCGCCTGATCGCGGGCCAGATGGAGGACCTCCTCGCGGAGCGCGCCGCGGGGACCGGGCCCGACCTGCTGCAGTTCATCCACCTCAATAAGACGGCCGCGATGATCGAGGCCTCGCTCGCCATGGGTGGGCTGTGCGCCGGGGCCCCCGAGCACGCGGTCGAGACCCTGCGCCTGGCGGGCCGGGACCTAGGGCTAGCCTTCCAGATTGTGGACGACATCCTGGACGCCACTTCCGACACCCCGACGCTCGGCAAGACCGCGGGGAAGGACGCGAGGGCCGGCAAGGCCACCTATGTTTCGGTCCATGGGCTTGACGCGGCGCGGCGCATCGCGCGCGAGCGCTCGGACTCGGCGATTTCGACACTTCGGGGGCTGCCGGGGGACACGGGGTTCCTCAGGCGCCTGGCGGCCGACCTGACGGCGCGCACCCACTAATCGTTGCAAAGTTCGCGACGATTGGGTGACGTGTCGTCTGGCCTACCCCTAAATGCCCCGACTCATCCCCTGCGCCCTCGCGCTGCTCCTTGCGTCCGCCCTGCCCCTTGCCGCGGCGGAGTCCGTCACCCGCGGCCAGGTCCTTGAGGCCATCCGTGTTTTCGAGGCGAACGCCTCGGGGGACATGGCCGGCGCAAAGCCGGAGACGCAGAAGAACGACGCGGTGGCCCGCGCCTCAAACACGATCCTCAAATTCTCCCTGGAGAGCGACGACGTCGTGGTCGACCTCGGGACCGACGCCGTCCCGTGGTGCGACGTCAAGAAGGGCATCTCGGAGCTCTCCAACTCCGGCGAGCGGGGCCTGCTCCTTGCGGCCTACCTGGCGGGATGCGTGAAGGCGCAGCTTTCCTCGGGAAAGCAGGACCCCAATCCGCTAGCGGGGTGGACCGCGATGCTCAAGATCTACCGCGCGATAAAGATCAGGGAGGGAGTGTCGATCCCCGAGGCCGAGCAGCTTCTCGCGCGCCAGAACGACGGCAGCCTCGAGGCATTCTCCGTGGAGGCGTCGCAACGCTCCGCCGCGAGGCTTCGGAAGACCTATGGCACGCCCGCCGGCCTGCCGAGGGACGACCCCGGCACCCCGGGCAAGTAGGGGCTGCCTAGGCGACGCCCGCGGCGGCCTTGACGAGCTCCGTGAAGCTCCTGGCCTCCAGGCTAGCGCCACCGATCAGGCCGCCGTCGATGTCCTTCTGGGCGAGGAGCTCGGGGGCGTTGGCGGGCTTCATCGAGCCGCCGTAGAGGATGCGGATCTTCTGGGCTACGGCCTCCCCGTAGTGCTTGGTGAGGAGGCCCCGGATGAACGCGTGCACCTCCTGCGCCTGCTCGGTCGTCGCCACCTTGCCGGTCCCGATCGCCCAAACGGGCTCGTAGGCCACGACAAGCGTGGCCGCCTGCTCCTTGCTTACGCCTTCCAGGCTGCGCTCGGTCTGGGTCTGCACCACCTTGAGCGTCGCCCCGGCCTCCCGCTCCGCGAGGCTTTCGCCGACGCAGAGGATGGGCCTAAGCTGGTTCTTGAACGCGGCCAGGACCTTCTTGTTCACGAGCTCGTCGGTCTCGCCGAAGAGGGTCCTGCGCTCGCTGTGGCCCAGGATCACGTGCGTGGTGAAGATGGCGCGCAGCATCGGCGCCGACACCTCGCCGGTGAACGCACCCGAGGCCTCGAAGTGCATGTTCTGGGCCCCGAGCTTGATGAGGGACCCGTCAATCGCCTTGGCAACGCCCTCAAGGGCGGTGAACGGGGGGCAGATCACGACGTCGACGTCCGGCTGCGAGCCCACGGAGGCGACCAGCTCGCGCGCCAGGGACACGGCGTCGGCCGAGGTCTTGTTCATCTTCCAGTTGCCGGCGATAAGTTTCTTTCGGATCATGGTGGGTGCCGCCCCTTGTGGCGGGTTACTTAGGTTTCCAGGAATGCGACCCCGGGCAGGACCTTGCCCTCGAGGTACTCGAGGCTGGCGCCGCCGCCTGTCGAGCAGTGTGTGACCTTATCGGCCACCTTGAATTTCTTGGCGGCAGTCGCCGTGTCGCCGCCGCCGACAACCGTCGTGGCGCCGTGGGCGGTCGCCTCGGCGATCGCCTCGGCCATCGCCCGGGTGGAGCCGGCGAACTTCTCAAACTCGAAGACGCCGCTCGGCCCGTTCCAGATGATCGTCTTTGCGCGGAGGATCGCCTCGCGGTAAAGGGCTATCGACTTGGGACCCGCATCAAGGCCCATCCAGTCCTTGGGTATCCCGGTCGAGTCGTCGGCGGGGCGCGTCGCCGCGTCCGGCGCAAACTTGTCGGCGCAAACGTAGTCCACGGGCAGGATGATGGATACGCCGCGTGCCTTGGCCTTCTCGACCAGCTCGGCCACGATCTTCGCGCCCTCCGGGTCGAAGAGGCTGCTGCCGATCTCCATTCCGTTTAGGACCTTCTTGAAGGTGTAGGCCATGCCGCCGCCTATGATGATCTCGTCGGCCTTGTCGATCAGGTTGCGGATGAGCGGGATCTTGTCGGCTATCTTCGCGCCGCCCAGGATCGCCAGGAGGGGGCGCCTCGGGGAGCCTATCACCGCCGCAAAGGCCTTGAGCTCGGCCTCCATGAGAAAGCCCGCCGCCTTCTGGGGCAGGTTTACCCCCACCATCGACGAGTGGGCCCTGTGGGCCGTCCCGAAGGCGTCGTTCACGTACACGTCGCCCAGCCTGGACAGGCTCGCGCGGAATGCCGCGACAGCGGCAGGGTCGGCCTTCTTGGAGGTGCCGTCCTCGAGCTTAACCTTGCCCTCCTCCTCGATGTGGAAGCGCAGGTTCTCAAGGAGGATGACCGAGCCCGGGGCCGGATGGGCACAGGCGGCCTCGACCTCGGGCCCGACGCAGTCGGGCAGGAACGTGACCGGCTTTCCGAGGAGCTTCTCAAGCTCGGCGGCCACGGGCTTGAGCGAGAACTTGGCGATCTTCTGCCCGTCGGGCCGGCCGAGGTGGCTCATCAAGACCACGGTCGCGCCCTGGTCGAGCGCGTAGCGGATCGTCGGCAGCGCCGCCACGATCCGCTGGTTGTTCGTGATGGCGCCCGTCACCTTGTCCTGCGGGACGTTGAAGTCCACGCGGACAAGGACGCGCTTTCCCGAGAGCTGGAGGTCGCGGATGCTCTTGAAGCTCATAGAGCGGCAGCGACCTTGTTGAGCAGGTCTATGCAGCGGTTGCTGTAGCCCCACTCGTTGTCGTACCAGCTCACGAGCTTGAAGAAGCGGCTGTTGAGCTCCATGCCCGAGCCGGCGTCAAAGATCGAGGAACTCTTGTCGTGGATGAAGTCGGAGGAAGCGACCTCGTCGGTGGTGTAGGCGAGGATGCCCTTCAGGTACGTTTCGCTGGCGTTCTTCATGGCCTCGCAGATGGCCTTGTAGGAGGTCTCCTTGACCGTGCGGACCGTGAGGTCGACCACGGAGACCGTGGGCGTAGGGACGCGGAAGGACATCCCGGTGAGCTTCCCCTTGACCTCGGGGAGCACAAGCCCCACGGCGCGGGCGGCACCCGTCGTCGAGGGGATGATGTTGATCGCGGCCGAGCGCCCGCCCTTCCAGTCCTTCTTCGAGGGGCCGTCCACCGTCTTCTGCGTGGCGGTGTAGGAGTGGATGGTCGTCATGAGGCCCTCCTCGACGCCGAATCCCTCCTTCAGGAGCACATAGACCACGGGGGCCAGACAGTTCGTCGTGCAGGAGGCGTTGGAGATGATGTTGTGCTTGGCGGGGTCGTACTTGTTGTCGTTCACGCCGAGAACGACGGTCACATCCTCGCCCTTGGCGGGCGCCGAGATGATCACCTTCTTGGCCCCGGCCGCGAGGTGGCCCTTGGCCTTCTCGGCATCGGTGAAGAGGCCCGTCGACTCGATCACGACCTGCACGCCCAGGGCTCCCCAGGGCAACTCTGCCGGCGTCTTCGCGCTCACGACCTTGATCTCGTGGCCGTTCACCACGAGCACGTCGTCCTCGGTCTTCTCGGGGGCGGATTTCTTCGACGACACCGTTCCGTTGAAGCGGCCCTGCGTGGAGTCATACTTGAGCAGGTAGGCCAGGTTGTCAGCCGGCACAATGTCCCCAACGGCGACCACATCGAACTTCGAGCCCAGCAGGCCCTGTTCAACGAGAGCGCGGAATACCAGCCGGCCGATGCGGCCGAAACCATTGATAGCAATTTTGACAGCCATGGGAGTGTCTTAGTGTGTGTGTTGTAGGTGATGCCCCGATCTGCGGGTCCAGCGTTAGTGCAGGAGCGTCTAGATTGAAGAAACCGAGCAGGCGAAGGCAAGGAGGTTCCTGACCCAAAGCGCCGGTATGACAGGGAACAGGCCCCTGGATCACCCCGACTTATTAATCTTTGCAAACTCGCGGCGGATGGCCCCGAGGGTCCGCTCAACGCCCCCCCCGGTGTCCCGTTTCCACGCGGCTGCCGCCTCCGTCATCGCCTCCCTGCGCGGCCTGTCGGCAAGGAGCGCCACGACCTCCCTTTCCAGCCCCCGAGCATCGGCTACCTGGAGCGCGGCGCCGCGGGCGAGGAGGTCCTTCGAGATCGCGCGGAAATTGGCCATGCCCGGGCCCAGGAGGACGGGCTTGCCGAGGGAGGCCGCCTCGACGGGCGTCTGCCCTTCTAGGTGGGGGGGGAGGCTCTTGCCGACAAACACCACGTCCGCCAGTTGCGAGAGGGCACGCAACTCCCCGGTCGTGTCGGCCACGGCCACGTCGACCCCGTCGGGGGCCGCCCCCCGGGACCGGAAGTGGTGAAGGAGGCCCGTTCCCCTGAGCAGCTTCTCGAGCTCGAAACGGCGCTCGGCGTGCCGTGGGACAAGCAGGAGGGACACCGGAATTCCCTTGGCTCGGGCTGCCACGAGGGCGTCCACGAGGGCCGCCTCCTCGCCCGGCCAGGTTGACGATCCCAGGAGCACCAGCCGGTCCCCGGCAAGCCCTAGCTCGCGCCTGAGCGTGGCGCGGGCCGCCGCGTCAAGGATCGGAATCTGGACGTCCAGCTTGATGTTGCCCGTCATCTCGACCCGGTCCGGGGGGATGCCGAGGGAGCGGAAGCGCTCGGCGTCCTGGGCCGACGCCGCCAGGAGACGGGTGATCCCGGCGGTCACGAAGCGCCCTGCCCTGGGGAAGCGCGCCAGGCGCGAGAAGCTCCGGTCCGAGATGCGCGCATTGATGCAGAGGACGGGCACGCCGCGCCTTGAGGCCTGGCGCAGGTGCTCGGGCCAGCGTTCGCCCTCGGTGATGATGGCCAGGTCCGGCTGGATCGCCGACCAGGCGCGCGCCGAGAAGGGTGCCCAGTCGATCGGGAAGTACGCGGCGGCCGCCACGAGCTTGGGGTACCGGTCGACCGCCACCCGGTAGCCGGTGCTGGTCGTGGTCGTCAGGACCACCTCGGTCCCCTCGGCGCTGAGAGAGCGCAGCAGGGGCTCGATAGCCAGCATCTCGCCGACGCTCACGGCCTGTAGCCAGACCCGGCGCACCCCCGGCCTCCTCGCCGGCAGGCCCTGCACCGAGCCGAAGCGGTGCGAGAACCCACGTGCATAGCCGCCCCTCCTGCGCATCCGGAGCAGGTAATAGGGCGCCATGGCCAGAAGAACGAAAGGGAACAGCAGCCTGTATAACCAGATCATGGTCTTGCGCTTTTCTTCACGGGGTCCAAGCACAGTCAAACCGGCGCACAATGCCACAACAAGTTTTCCGGCCGGCTTTTTTGCTGTCGCCGGGGCCCCGGCCGATGTAACGATTCCGGCCTCAACATGCGCCGCATCCCCCTCCTCACCGCGCTGGCGGCCTCATTGGCCCTCGCGCTTTCCCTCCGGGCCGCCCTTCCCTTCCCGCAGGCCGAGAGCGACCTGAAGGCCGACTCGGCGGCGCACTTCGGGACGCTCCCGAACGGTCTCCGCTACGTCGTGATGCCCAACCATGAGCCGAAGGCGCGCGCGTCGCTGCGACTCCTCGTCCTGGCCGGATCGTTCGATGAGACCGAAGCGCAGCGCGGCCTCGCGCATTACCTCGAGCACATGGCCTTCAACGGGAGCACGCATTACGCGCCGGGCACCCTGGTGGAGAAGCTCCAGCGGCTCGGCATGGGCTTCGGGGCCGACACCAACGCCTCCACCTCCTTCGACCATACGCTCTACCAGCTGGAGCTGCCCGACACCGCACCGGCAACCCTTGCCGAGGGCCTCCAGATCCTCTCCGACTACTGCGGGGGCCTGCTCCTCGATCAGAAGATGGTGGATAAGGAGCGCGGCATCATCCTGAGCGAGAAGCGCAGCCGCGACTCTGTCGGCTACCGCACGTTCGTCGCCCAGCTCGACTTCATGCTGCAGGGAACCCGCGTGCCCGAGCGGTTGCCGATCGGGCTTGAGGACGTGATCACCAAGTCCAACCGCGACCCGTTCGTCGAGTTTTACAACACCTGGTACCGGCCGGAAAAGATGGTGGTGATCGTGGTGGGCGACATCGACGCCCCCTCGATCGAGAAGCAGATCGTGGACGGGTTCTCCGGGATAAGCGCCAGGAGCCCCGAGCCGCCCGAGGTGGACCTGGGCAAGGTGCCCGTCTTCAAGGGCCTGAAGGCGCTCTACCACGGCGAGCCGGAGGCCCCGAATACCAATGTCGTCATCGCCACCGCGGTGCCCTACGTGGAGGAGCCCGACACGGCGGCGGTCCGCCTGAAGTACCTGCCGCGGATGCTCGCATTCGACATCCTGAACCTCCGCCTCGAGATCCTCTCCAAGCAGGAAAACGCGCCGTTCATCCGCGCTGGCGCGTCGGTCGAGGACTCCTTCCACCTCTACCGGCAGACCGAGATCAATGTGGCGTGCAAGGCAGAGCAGTGGGCGGACGCCCTCGGCGTCGCAGACAAGGAGATGCGCCGGGCCTACGAATACGGGTTCAACGACGACGAGCTCAAGCAGGTGGTGTCCAATTTCCGGAACGCGCTGGAGCAGGCCGACAAGACGGCCTCGACCCGCAGGTCCGACGAGCTTGCCGGCGACCTGGCCCAGAGCCTGGTCGACCGCGAGGTGTTCACTTCGCCCGCCGACGACCTGGCCCTCTACGGGCCGGCTCTCTCGAAGGTGACGCTCGCCGACTGCCTGGCCGCCTACAGGCAGGCGTGGTCCAGCCAGGGCCGCTTCGTGATCGTGTCCGGAAACGCGAAGATCGTGGGCGTGGCGAACGCGGCCAACGCGATCGTTGCGGCCGCCTACAACCGCGCGAGGGCCGTGCCGATAAAGGCGCCCGACGCCCGGGCGTCGATCACCTGGGGCTACTCCGACTTCGGGCCCCCGGGCAAGGTCGCCAGCCGCACCCACATCGACGACCTCGATTTCACCGAGGTGGTCTTTGAAAACGGCGTGCGCCTGAACATCAAGAAGACCGACTTCGAGGCCAACACGATCCACGTGGGGGCCCGCTTGGGGACGGGCATGCTGACCGAGCCTGCCTCGACCGAGCCCGGCCTCTCCCGCTTCTCGGCGCTCACCTTCTCCGCCGGCGGCCTCGGCAAGCACGGCGAGGACGACCTGCAGCAGGTGCTGGCCGGGAAAACCGTGGGTGTCCTCTTCTCCTCGACCACCGACGCCTTCCTCTTCGAGGGCGGAACGAACAAGGACGACCTGGCCCTTGAATTCCAGCTGCTGACCGCGTCGATCACCGACCCGGGCTACAGGCAGGAGGCGCTCCGCCAGGCGCGTAAGCGCATCGAAGCGGCCTACATCTCCTTCGCCCACACGGAGCGGGGCCCGATGAACCTGAAGGTGCCTAGGCTATTGGCGAGCGGCGACCCGCGCTTCGGGCTTCCGTCGCGCGACGAGATGATGGCCCGAAACCTGGACGAGGTGAAGGCCTGGCTCGCCCCGCAGCTGGCGAGCGGCGCTCTCGAGGTCTCGGTCATCGGGGACCTGGACGTCGACACCGTGATCGAGTGCGCCTCGCGCACGATCGGGACCCTCCCCAAGCGTGATCCCAAGCCGGCGCTCGACGACCTGAAGAAGGTCTCCTACCCGAGCAAGCCCTTCACGTGGGACTATTCGATCGAGTCCGAGATACCGAAGGGGCTCGTGGCCGTGTACTGGCCCACCTCCGACGGCGCCGACGTGCACCGGGCGCGCCGCTTGAACATCCTCGGCGACATCCTGGGCGACCGCCTTCGCGTGAAGATCCGCGAGCAGCTCGGAAGCACCTATTCCCCCAATGTCGGGAGCTTTGCGAGCGACATCTTCCCGGGGTACGGCTACCTTGAGGCGGCCGTCATCGTCGACCCGGCCAAGACCAAGCAGATCCAGGACGTCGTGGTGGCGGTCGCCGGCGACATGAGTGCCAACGGCATCACCCAGGACGAGCTCGACCGCGCCAAGAACCCCAAGCTCACGGCGCTGCGCGAGTCCGAGAGAACGAACACCTATTGGATGACGGTGCTCCTGCGCGCCCAGGAACGGCCCGAGGTTCTCGACTGGGCGAGGTCCCGAAAGGCCGACTTCGAATCCATCTCCAAGGCCGATGTCGACGCGCTCGCCAAGGCGTTCCTGTCGCCGGACAAGGCCTCGCGGGTGATCGTGCGGCCCTACACGACGCCCGTGGGCTCCGGCCCGCTCAAGGTGGCTCCTGCGACGCCTCCCCCGGACGGATCGTGATCGCCCCTAGGCTCGCGCGAACACGAGGGAGGCGTTCGTCCCGCCGAACCCAAAGCTGTTGGCAAGGGCCGCGTCCACCCGCTTCTCCACCGCCGTGTTGGCCGTGAAATTGAGGCCGAGCGCGGCGCAGGCGGGATCCAGGGTCTCGAGATTGAGGGTCGGGGGAATCTTGCCCGTGTCGATCGCCAGGACGGCGGCCAGGGCGCCCAGGGCGCCCGCCGCTCCGAGCAGGTGCCCGGTCATCGACTTGACGGCGCTCACGTGGAGGCTCCCCCTGCTTGCCGAGAAGACGGCGGCGATCGCCGCGGCCTCCTCCCCGTCACCCCCCGGAGTGGACGTGGCGTGGGCCGAGACGTAACCGACCCGCTCGGCGGCCATTCCCGCGTCGTCGAGCGCGAGCTGCATCGACCTGCGGGACCCCTCGGCCTCAGGCGCCAGCGACGAGAGGTGGTAGGCGTCCGCCGTGGCGCCGTAGCCCGAGAGCTCGGCATAGATGCGCGCGCCGCGGCGCTTCGCGTGCTCCATCTCTTCTAGGATGAAAACCACCGCGCCCTCGCCGATGACGAACCCGTCGCGGTCGGTGTCGTAGGGCCGCGATGCCTTTTGGGGAGCGTCGTTGCGGGTCGACAGCGCCTTCATCTGGGCGAACGCGCCCACGGCAACCTGGGTGATCACGGCCTCGGCGCCGCCGGCGATCATGACGTCGGCATCCCCGCGGTGGATCGCGCGCGCGGACTCGCCCAGCGCGTGCCCGCTGGTCGCGCAGGCCGAGGCTATGCTCATGTTTGGTCCACGGCAGTTGAGCAGGATCGCCATCTGGCCGGCCAGGATGTTGGGGGCGGACTGCAGGATGAAGAAGGGGGAGATCTTCCTGAAGCCGCCCAGCCTCCAGACCTCGTGGGTCGCCACGATCTCGGGGAGGCCTCCCAGCCCGACACCCAGGTTGACGCCAATCCGCTCCGGAGGCAGTGAGGACCGGTGGGCATCGAGCCCGGAATCAATGTAGGCCTCAAGACCGGCACCCATTCCCAAGTGTGTGAAACGCCCTAACTTACGCACCTCCTTTGGAGAAAGCGGAGCGAGGACGGGATCCGTCCCGATACCCCGGGGGTGCACCGGTCTACCCGTGACGGCGGTCGGGTCGTATCCTAGCACTTCGCCAGCAATCCTAGCATTACAACCTGTTGGATCGAAGTGGGTTATAGGTCCAATGCCGCTTATTCCAGCAAGCAAGGAGGACCAGGTGGACGGGGCGCTCGCACCGACCGGAGTGATCGCTCCAAGTCCCGTTATAGCCACCCTTCGTGAGAGTTGTGATGCCCGCATGGTGCCTAAATGACACAAGCTTCTGGCCGGCTGGCAAGTCTTTGACTTTACCCCCCCTTTATGTTTCGGTGGAGGGCCCTTCACGATGCAGCAGCTTCACGCCTATTGGCGCATGGAATACATTGAGGCGCCGCGCTATCCGGCAATGATGAAGCGCCCGTTCACGGAGCTGCCGCTCATGGGCGACGACCGGGCGGCGCTGATCGTCCACCGCTCAAAGCTCTCCTATCTGGTGCTCAACCGCTTCCCCTACAACCCCGGCCACCTCCTGGCGGTCCCGTTTCGGGAGGTGGTGGAGCTTGAGGAACTCCGGCCGGATGAACGCACCGACCTGATGGAGGAGATGGTCTTCGGCAAGAGGCTCCTGACGGCGGCCATGAAACCCGACGGAGTGAACCTGGGGTTCAACCTGGGGTCGGCCGCTGGCGGCAGCATCGCCCACCTCCACGGGCACATTGTGCCGCGCTGGAACGGCGACAACAACTTCATGCCCGTCCTGACTCAGACTCGGGTGCTGCCCCAGGCCCTCGAGTCAACCTGGGCGAGGCTCGCCGCCGCGGTCGCCGTGCTGCCCGCCAATCCCTGAACGCGGAAATTCGTGCCCGCCAAGACGCTCCATTTCCCGAGCCCCCGGCACCTGAGCCAGCTCTATGCCGGCAAGACGGAGAACCTCGCGCATGCCGAGCGGGCGCTCGGCGTGAAGCTGGTGACGCGCGAGGACTGGCTCAAGATCGAGGCCCCCCAGGAGCCGCTGGCCCTCGCCGAGGAGTTCTTCGCGTTCCTCAACGCAGCCCGGAGCCAGGGGATGAACATCCGCACCCCCGACTTCGCCCGGCTCGTGGACTCGTTCGCGAAGGGCGAGGCCCGCAGGTGGCGGGCCTTCCTCGACGAGCCGCTGGTGATCGCCACCAACCGCAAGAGCGTGGTACCCAAGACGATAGGCCAGAAGGAGTACCTGCAGTCGGTCCTCAAGCAGCCCATCGTTTTCGGGATAGGGCCCGCCGGCACCGGCAAGACCTACCTCGCTATGGCCGCCGCAGTCTCGGCGCTCCTTAACCACGAGGTGGAACGGATTGTGCTCACCCGTCCCGCAGTCGAGGCGGGCGAGGCCCTTGGCTTCCTTCCCGGCGACCTTCGAGAGAAGATCCTCCCCTACCTAAGGCCGCTCTACGATGCGCTCCACGACATGCTCGACCCCGAGGAGGTCGTTAAGCTCACCGAGAAGGGCATCATCGAGATCGCCCCGTTGGCCTACATGCGGGGCCGGACCCTCTCGAGGGCCTTCATCGTCCTCGACGAGGCCCAGAACACGACCCCCGAGCAGATGATGATGTTCCTGACGCGCCTTGGGGAGGATTCGCGGATGGTGGTGACCGGCGATGTCACCCAGATTGACCTTCCGCGCTCCAAGGTTTCGGGGCTCCTCGAGGTGCGCAGGATCCTCGAGCATGTGCCCGGGATCGTGTTCCACACCTTCGGGAGCGAGGACGTCGTGCGGCACCCGCTCGTCCAGAGGATCATCGAGGCCTACGACCACTACAAGAATCCCCTGGGCGACGGGCACCCCGTCGACGGCCGGTAGCCATGAGCGTTCGCAACCAGTTGAAACTCCTGATGGGCGGGCTCAACGTCCGACGGGGTGACGCCGGTTCCACCGCCGGATCAAGTTTCCGCGAGTTCCTGGACCAGAGCCGCCTTGTTGCGGGCCTGATCTTCGTCGTGACGGTGGCCGCGATCGTGATCGTGAGCTCGGCCGGCATGCGGGTGCTCGACCTGCCGGTCCTCCCCAACCAGATCGCCCCCGTGCGGATCGTCGCCGGATTCCCGTTCAGCTACGTGAGCACCGAGAGGACGCGGGCCGAGAGGGAACAAAGCCTCTCCCGACTGCCCCCGATATACCGGCTCGACACCGAGGCCCTGGACAAGTTCGAGGGAGCGGCGCGGGACCTGCTCGGCAAGCTGGCCGCATTCGAGGCCGCGCACCCCGATCCCTCCGCCCTCTTCTTCGACCGCCGCAAGGCCCTGGCGGCGCTTGCCGACGAGTTCAACGCGCGGGGGCCCTATGAGACGAACGCGGACGACCTGGCGGCGCTCCTGACGGCCGGGGACGCCATGGCACGCGCCGCACTCTTTGAAAACGGATTCGCCGCGCTTAGGCAGATCTACAGCGAGGGCGTCCACGAGAACGTGGCCTCCGGGGCCGAGCCCGACTCCGTCATGATGTTCGAGATCGAGCGGCCCTCGGGCGGGGTCGCGGCGCGCTCCGTCCAGTCGATGGAGGACGCCCTCACGTTCCTTAGGGTGAGCCTGGCCGCGGAGGGCGTGCCGAGGCCCGCGGCGCACGCGCTCTTTAGGCTTTTCAGGAGCGGCGTCCGCCCAAACCTGGTGTTCGACACGGCCGCGGCCGCGACCCGCGAGGCGGAGGTCCTTTCCCGGCTAAGGCCGGTGTCGGTCCGCGTGGCGCCGGGCAAGACGATCGTCGACGCCGGCGACCGTGTCACGCAGGACCAGTACGAGATGGCGACGGCTTACCGCCGGGCGGCGCTCGAGGGCGGCGCCGCCGAGCTTGACGACGGACTGGAGCTCTTCGGCCGGGTGCTCCTGGTGCTCGCGATGGTCGTCGCCTCGATCCTGTACGTCCGCCTGGAGGACCCGGAGACCCTCGCCAGCAACGTGAGGCTCGGCCTCCTGGCCCTGGTCGTCATCTTCAACCTGGCGCTCGTGCGCGCGGTGTACTCGATCGGGGGCGCCGAACTCTTCGTGAAGGACGCCACCTGGGCGTCCGCCCTTCCCTACGTGGCCCCGACGGCGCTCGCGCCCCTGATCGTCGCCATCCTGATCGACGCCGGCAGCGCGATCTTCATGGCGCTCCTGATATCGATCTTCACCGGGGTGATCTACGGCAACCGCCTGGACCTGCTCGTCCTCACGTTCCTGGCCTCCATGGTCGCGATCTTCGGTTGCCGTGACGCGCGCAGGCGCGGCCGCGTGGTGCGGGCTGCCGGGATGGGGGGCCTCACCGTCGCGGCCTTCGCGGCCCTTATCGGCGTGGCCCAGCAGACCCCCTACGAGACCCTTGGCTGGCAGATGGCGGCCGGCCTCCTCACGGGCCTCCTGACCGGTGTCGCCGTGGTCGGGCTCCTGCCGGTCCTCGAGTCCCTCTTCAAGCGCACGACCGACATCACGCTTCTTGAGCTCACGGACTTCAACCACCCGCTCCTGCGGCGGATGCAGCTCGAGGCGCCCGGCACCTACCACCACTCCCTGATCGTCGCCCAGCTTTCCGAGAACGCGTGCAACGCGATCGGCGCGAACCCGCTCCTTGCGCGCGCCTGCGCGCTGTTCCACGACATCGGCAAGGCCGCCAACCCCGCGTACTTCACGGAGAACCAGCGCAACATCGGAAACCCCCACAACGAGAAGGACCCCGCTTCCTCGGCGGCCATCATCCGCCAGCACGTGTCCGACGGGGTGGAGCTGGCGGCGCGCCACCACCTGCCCCGGGCCGTGGTCGACGTGATCCGCCAGCACCACGGCACGACTCTCGTGAAGTTCTTCTACGAGAGGGCGCTCGCGCTTTCGCAGTCGCCGTTCCCCGGCGTGGAGCCCCCGGCCGTGCCCGACGGCCCCTTCCGCTACGAGGGGCCCAAGCCGCAGTTCAAGGAGAGCGCCGTCGTGTCCCTGGCGGACGGCGTGGAGGCGATCACGCGCTCCGTGCGCACCATCAGCGCCGAGAAGCTCGGGGCCATCATCGACCGGCTCGTCTCGGAGCGGGTTTCCGACGGCCAGCTCGACGAGGCGCCGCTCACCTTCGAGGACCTTGCGAAGATAAAGAACAGCTTCACGTTCACGCTTCTGAACATGCTCCACGCTCGGGTGGCCTACCAGGCCTCGGGAGAGGCCCCGAACGAGGCGAAGGCGTGAAGGGCGAGGGGCGCATCCTCGAGGTCGCGATCCGACATCCCAGGCTGAAGGCCGACAAGAGGAGACTGAAGGCGGCCGTGGCTGCGCTGGACGCGCACCCCGATTCCTTCGGGGGGGGCTGCCCGCGGGGCGAGCTCTCGGTGGCGTTCCTGACGGACCAGGCCCTCGCGGAGCTCCACGGGCGCTACCTGCGGGACGCCTCGCGGACGGATGTGATCACCTTCGACGGGGACCCGGCGCACGGGCAGGCCGGCGAGATCTGCGTCTCAGTGGACGCCGCCATCCGGCACGTGGGCCGTTCGCAGGCTAGGCTTTCCAGGGAGGTGACCCTCTACGTCGTCCATGGCTGGCTCCACCTGGCAGGCTACGACGATCTCAGGCCCGCGGCCAAACGGGAGATGAGGCGCGCCGAGGGGCGCGCCCTCCGGTTTCTCGAGAAGGCGGGCGCCATGCCCCGGTTCAAGCTGGCGTAGTCCCCCCGCGGTTGGTACGACACATCCACCCATCCATGGCCGAACAAGAACCGACAATCTCCCGCTACGTAGCGATCAGGAACGCCTTCTTTTCGGGGTTGATCCTTGTGGCGCCGCTGTGCCTGACGATCTGGGTCTTCAGCAAGATCATCGATTTCGTGGGCGGGACCTTCAAGCCGCTCTTCCTTGTGTTCGTGCCCGAGGGCCTGCGCGACAGGCAGGGCCTGGACGCGGTGTGGTCGATCTTGGCGACCTTGATCGTGATGGCCCTGGTGACGCTCCTGGGCTACGTCTCCCGCTACGTCTTCGGGAAGTTCTTCTTCAGCATAGGGGACCGGTTCATCCAGTCCATCCCGGGAGTGAACGCCGTCTACAACACGGTCAGGCAGATCGTGAACACCTTCAGCTCGCAGAGCCGGCACATGTTCAACAAGGTCGTTCTGGTGGAGTTCCCGAGGAAGGGGTGCTGGACGATCGGATTCCTCACCAACACGGTCCAGGGGGAGGCTCAGAGAAAGGCGGGCTTGGAGGTGTGGACCATCTTCGTGCCGACGACCCCCAACCCGACAAGCGGCTTCCTCCTGATGATCCCGAGGTCGGACGTCATCGAGCTGGACATGGCCGTCGGAGACGGGATGAAGATGATCATTTCGGGCGGGGCCGTGACCCCGCCGTGGCCCGACCCGGAACCCGCAAAGCTCCGCGAGGCAAAGTAGCCCCCAAGCGACCCTCCCTGGTGCCCGGCCAGACGCTCACCGCCGATGCGTTCGTGATCGAGAAGCGCCCCCCGACGGACGCGTTCCAGGGCTTCGGGCTCTTCTCGGCCGAGCACGGCAACCTCCTCGCGCTGCAGCGCATCCCGAAGCGGGCGTCCTCGCCCCACGTGGTTCCCGACCTCTTCGACGAGGTCTCGGCCCTCCTGGAAAGCTCGAACCAGGGCAGGACCTGGTTCGTGAAGGACCTGCGCATTTCGACGCGGCGCACCTCGATCGGCCGCAGCTACGACGCCCTCCGCTTCGCTTCGGCGCTGGCGGCGATCATAAGCCGCAACCCCGTGCACGAGGAGAGCCGCGAAAACGTGGCGCTCCTCTTGAGGACGGCGTTTGACGCCTTCGCCGCTTCCGAGAGGCCCGACGTGGTCCACCTTAAGAGCCTGTACGTCTTCGCCCGCGACGAGGGCTACCCCGTCAAGCAGGAGTGGATCCCCTCGCTCGGCGAAGGGGACCAAGCCCTGGCGACGGGGCTCCTCAACCGCCCGGTCGCCGGGCAGAACGCGGCGCCGGCCGAGGTCGCAAGGCTAAGGCGGAGCCTCGAGGATTACCTCGGGGGCAACACCGAGATCGTGATCCCGTGAGGTTCGACCTGGACAGGCGGCGGGTGGAGCTCGGCGTCGGCGACCTTTCGGACTTTTCGATCGGGCCGCAGGGCTCGGGCGGGGGGGGCGGCGGCATCTGGCGCGCGCAGCTCGGCACCCGCTGGCACAACGAACTCCGCGCCCAGGCGGTGGCCGACGGCGCGGACGCCCTCTTCGAGGTCTCTGTGACCGGCGAACTCGCGCGCCGCGGATGGGTGATCGCCCTTTCCGGCCGGATCGACCAGGTCGTGCGCGAGGGGAAAGGGCTCCGGCTTCGCGAGATAAAGACCGTGACCCGGCCCCTGCCGGCAGGCGAGGCGGAGCTTCGCGCCGACTACCCCGGCTACTTCGTGCAGCTGGCGACCTATGCCGCGCTCCGCGGCGCCGGCGAGGGCTGCGAGCTCGTGTTTGTGGAGGCCGACTCAGGCCTCGCGCAGACCGTTGTCCTAAACGCGACCGACAACCAGCTGCTCGAGGAGAGGCTGTCCCGGGTGACCGAATTCCTGGACTTGAGGCTCCGGGCGCGCGAGCGCCTGAGGGGCCTTAGGTTCCGCCCCGCGTTCGCGGTGCCGCGCGACGGCCAGGTGGACGCCCTCGCGGCGCTCAGGGACTCGATCCGGGGCGGACAGTCCGCGGTCCTCCTTGAGGCGCCGACCGGCTTCGGGAAGACCGGGGTGCTGCTTGAGTGCGCGCTCGGGGAACTCCGCCAGGGTTCCTTCGAGCGCGTCCTTTACCTGACAGGCAAGTCCACGGGCCAGCTGCAGGTCGCGGAAACGCTGCGCTCGATGACGGCCGCCGGGGACGACCTCGCGGCGGGGGCGCCGGTGGCCGTGTGGCATGTGCGCAACAAGGCCGAGCACTGCGTCAACAGCGTGTTCCAGTGCGTGCGCGAGGCGTGCGCCTACCTGGACGGGGCCGATCGGCGCTGGCCCTCGAGCGGGCTCTCGCGGTTCTACCTGCTTGAGGACCAGCCGCGCGACCTTGCGACCCTTAGGAGCGCAGGCGTCGGGGCAAGGATATGCCCGTACGAGATCACCCGCGCCGCCCTCGCCTTCAACGACGTGTGGATCGGGGACTACAACTATGTCTTCTCGCCGGAGAGCCGCGGGCTCTTCTACGAGAGGCCGGGCTTCGACCCCGCGCGGACGCTGCTCTTGATCGACGAGGCGCACAACCTGCCGTCGCGCGCCGCGGACGCCCACTCCCACGCGTTCGCGGCGCCCGACGCGCGCAAGGTGTGCGACGCCCTGCGCCAGGCCGATGCCCCCTCCCGGTGGATCGCGCAATGGGACGAATGGGCCCGGTTCCTCGAGGGCCGACCCAAGGCGCCGCTCCTCTCCGACGCCGAACGGGAGGACGCCACGGACCAGATCGCGCGGCTTGCGGAGGGCGCGGGGGAGTTTCCCGTGGACTACGCGGCCCTAGGGCCCCATGTCTCGGGCCTCATCTGGCGGATTCCGTCCGCGGCCGCCGAGCTCTCTGCCGTCGAACTCCCGCGCCTGTGGTGGAGCCCCGAGCAGGGCGTCCTCTCGATAACCTGCCTTGATGCGGCCCGGGCGGTAGGCGCGGCCCTCGCCGAGTTCGGCGGGGTGGTCCTTGCCACGGCGACCCCGGGGCCCTCGGAGCGCTTCGCCGAGTGTTGCGGCACCGGGCCCCTTTCCAAGGTGCGGGCGTCGACACCCTGGCGGGACCACGCGTACGACGTGGCGGTCGACCTCCGGGTCGACACGACCTTCCAGCACCGTCACAGGCACTTCGCCGCTACGGCCGCCTCGGTGGAGGCCCTCCACCGTTCGGCGGGACCCGGCGCACCGATCGCCGTGTTCTTCCCGAGCTACGCCTACGCCGAGGCCGTCCTAGAGGGGGTTTCGGATGCGGCGCTCCAGCCCAGGAGAAGCGACCTTTCGGCCCAGTCCGCCTGGGTCAACGGCGCCCTCGACCGGGGGCAGGCCCTATTCCTGGTGCTCGGGTCGGGCTTCGCCGAGGGGATCGACCTTCTTGGCGGCCGGGTCGAGCACGCCATGGTGGTCGGACCCGCGCTCCCGGAGGTGAATCCCGTGCAGCGAGCCAGGCTCGCCGCGCTCTCCGAGCTCGGCAGGGACGGCGCATTTGACCGGGTGTACCGGATCCCGGGGATGGTGAAGGTGAACCAGGCGCTGGGCCGCCTCGTGCGCTCCCCGGGCCAGGCGGCGCGCGTGCTGCTGCACTGCAGGCGCTTCGCCGAGCCCGGATACGAGCGCCTCCTGGCCGAGGAGTACCGGTCGGGGCGCCGGATCCTCGAGGACGACGACCTTGCGGGCTGGCTCGCCTCGGGCGGCTGATCCAATTTCGCTTTACCGCACGACCGCCGCACTGCAGTACTTGGCTCGGTGCCTTCGCCCAAGACCATCGGCTCGCGAGAGGTTCACGCCGCAATTGAGCGGCTCGCTGCCGCCATTCAGGCCCGCCACGCCCGCACCCCGAATCTCCTGGTCCTCGGGATCGCCAACGGTGGAATCACCCTCGCACGCAGGCTAAGCACCAAGCTCGGCCTCACCCGGGTCGGCGACCTGGACATTTCCTTCCACCGGGACGACATCGGTCACCACCCCGTGCCCAAGGAGTTCACCCCCACGCTCCTGCCTGGGGACGTGAACGGCGCCAGGGTCCTCCTGGTTGACGACGTCCTTTTTAGCGGCCGGACCGTCAAGGCCGCTCTCGACGAGCTTTTCGACCATGGCCGGCCCGCCACGGTGGAGCTCGCGGTCCTGGTGGACCGCGGCAGCCGCAAGCTGCCGATCATCGCCGATTTCTCGGGGACAATCATCGAGGCCGCCGAGGACGAGGACGTCGTGGTCTCCCTAAGCGACAACCCCTCGCACGACCGGATCGAGATCCTGCCGCGCGCGTCCAAGGCGAAGAGGGCCGCAATTCACCCATGACCTGGACTCGCCGACACCTGATCACGATCGAGGAGCTGAGCCTGCCGGAGATCGAACAGATCCACGCCACGGCATCGGCGTTCAAGAAGATCCTCCAGAGGAACGTGAAGAAGGTACCGGCCCTCCGGGGAAAGACCATCGTCAACCTCTTCCTTGAGCCAAGCACCCGGACGCGCATGGCCTTCGACATGGCGGCCAAGCGCCTGAGCGCCGACGTGATCGCGTTCGACGCAGCGAGCAGCTCGACGCAGAAGGGGGAGACGCTCCGCGACACGGCAGAGAACATCCAGGCGCTTAACGCCGACATGATCGTGATCCGCCACGCGGCGGCGGGCTCTCCCCTCTACCTGAGCAAGATCCTCGATATCCCCGTGATAAACGCCGGCGACGGGTCGCACGAGCACCCGACCCAGGGGCTCCTCGACACGTTCACGATGAAGGAGCACCTGGGCTCCCTTAAGGGCCGCAAGGTCGCGATCCTCGGGGACATTCTCTTTAGCCGCGTGGCGCGCTCGAATATCCACGCTCTCACGAAGATGGGGGCCAAGGTGACGCTCGTGGGCCCGTCGACCCTGGTGCCCCACGGGTTCACGACGCTCGGAGCCGAGGTCTCGCACGACCTGAAGTCCGCGCTTGCCGATGCGGACGTCGTCATGCTCCTGCGCATCCAGCACGAGCGGCAGGGCCACCGGCACTTCCCCTCGCTTGGCGAGTACACGAGCATGTTCGGTCTCAACAAGACGCGGGCGTCGTGGCTAAGGCCCCATGCGATCATCATGCACCCGGGACCGATCAACCGCGGCGTCGAGATCGACAGCGAGCTGGCCGACGGCCCGCGCAGCGTTATCCTGGAGCAGGTGACCAACGGCATAGCCATCCGCATGGCCGTCCTCTACCTTTGCGCCGGGCACCAGCCCGAGCACGTCATCGCGTCCACTGAATAACCCGCGCCCCATGCCCGCACTCTGGATAAGGAACGCACGCATCGTCGACCCCGCCTCAAAAAGGGACGGAGTCGGCGACCTCTTCGCAGAGGACGGGCGGATCGTTGCCACGCTTTCGGCCGCGGGTCGCAAGCGCGCCAAGAAGATAGACGCAAAGGGCCTCGTGGCGGCACCCGGGCTGGTCGACATCCACGTCCATTTCAGGGAGCCGGGCCAGACGCACAAGGAGACCATCGCCACCGGGTCCCGGGCGGCGGCGGCGGGAGGTTTCACGACCGTGGTGTGCATGCCCAACACAACGCCGACCGCCGACAACGCGGGTACTATCCAGTACATCCTGGACGCCGTGCGCCGCGACGCCGTCGTCAAGGTGCTGCCCACGGGCTGCATCACGATCGGGGCCAAGGGCGACACCCTGGCGCCGATCGGCTCCCTTAAGCGCGCCGGGGTCGTCGCCATCACCGACGACGGCGATTGCGTTCAGTCGAACGAGCTGATGAGGCGCGCGATCGAGTACGCCCGGATGTTCGGCCTGCCCGTCATGGACCACTGCCAGGACACGTCGATGACCGAGGGGGCCGTCATGAACGAGGGCGACGTCTCGATAAGGCTCGGCCTGCGGGGATGGCCGAACGCGGCAGAGGACGTGATCGTGTCTCGGAACGTGATCCTTTCCTCCTACACCGGTGCCCACATCCACATGCAGCACATCTCCTCCGCGGCGTCGGTGGATATCCTGCGCCGGGCAAAGGCCGACGGGGTCCGCGTGACGGCGGAGGCGACTCCCCACCACATCGCCTTCACCGACGAGGCCCTCGCGACCTACGATCCCAACTTCAAGATGAACCCGCCGCTGCGGACGGAGGCCGACCGAAGGGCGATCATCGCAGGCCTTAAGGACGGGACGCTCGACTGCATCTCGACAGACCACGCCCCGCATACCGACTATGAGAAGGACAAGGAGTTCGACTTCGCGCCCAACGGGATCCTGGGCCTCGAGACCGCCCTGGCCGTCGTTCTCGAGGTCCTTGTGCGAAAGAGCAAGTTCAAGCTCTCCCATGCGATCGACCTGATGACGCGCAGGCCCGCGCGCGTCCTGGGACTTCCGGCTGGAACGCTCCTGGCAGGCGCCGCCGCCGACATCTGCCTCTTTGATCCGGAGGAGTCATGGGTCTACGACGCCAAGGCCGGCCAAAGCAAGTCTAGCAACTCACCGTGGAGCGGCCGGACGCTCGCCGGCCGCGTCAAGACGACGATCGTCGATGGCAGGGTCGTCTTTCCGTTCGCGGCGTCGTGACGGATTCCGACGCAATAACGCCGGCCTCGGGCGCGGCGATGGCGGCCGAGGGCGCCATGATCCTGGCGGGCCTCTGGCTGATCTGGAGGTTTGTCGTCAGCAAGCGCGGGCGCGACAGCCGCTACCTCCGGCTGCCCGAGTGGCGCCTGCCGCCGATCGACTTCGCGTGCTTTATCGCGCTGGCGTTCGTGGGAGCGGCGGCGCTCAGCTCCGCGGCGGGCCCCCTCCTGCGCCCCCTGCACCTTGACGGCGACTCGGCGATCGTGGCGGGCGGCGCGGTCATGCACCTGGGGATCCTGCTCGGCCTTGGCTCGTTCTTCCTTCTTTACGGGGCCAAGGCCCGCAGGGCCGGCGCGCCAGGCCCCTTCCCCGTGTTCGCGAGCGGCGTCGTCACGTTCCTGATCGCCCTTCCGGTCGTCTTCGCGGCGAGCAGCGCCTGGGAGTTCATCCTTCAGCGTGCGGGCCTGCCCGACGAGAAGCAGGACATGGTGGACATTCTCCAGAACAGCCACTCGTGGCTCCTCAAGGGTTCCCTCGTCGCGGTGGCAACGATCCTGGTGCCCATCACCGAGGAGACCATTTTCCGCGCGGGCCTTTTTCGGTACTTCCGCACCCGGGTCCCCCGTTGGATGACCATCCTCCTTACCTCCGCACTCTTCGGGGCCCTCCATGTCTCCTGGTCCGACAACCTTTCCGGCCTACCGAGCCTAGCACCCCTGTTCGCGCTCGCGGTCGTGTTCTGCCTGGCCTACGAACGTACAGGCAGGATCGGCACGACCATGGTCGCCCACGCGCTTTTCAACCTGAACACCTTTGTCCTGGTGGTCGCCGGGATCGGCTCGTGAAGGCGAAGCCCCTGTTCTCGACGACGCGCAAGGGGTCTGTCTCCTCGCTCGGGGAGGAGGCCCTGATCGCCCGGATTCGCCGGTGGCTCGGCTCCGCCTCGCCCGCCTCCCCTGCGGGAATCGGCGACGACTGCGCGGTCCTGAGGCCCGCGCGCGGGCGGGAGCTCCTGACCGTGGACCCCCTGGTCTATGGGGTCCATTTCGACGGGAGGGTCTCACCGCGCGCGGCGGGCGCCAAGCTCTTCAAGCGCAACCTGAGCGACGTCGCGGCCATGGGCGGGAGCCCCCGCGCGGCGGTAGTCGCGCTGGCGCTCGACGGGCGGGTGTCGCTTGCGTGGCTTCGCGATTTCTACAAGGGGATGGCGCACCAGAGCCGCAGGCACAAGGTGCCGATCGTGGGAGGGGATGTGACGGGTCTGAGGGGCTCATTCGTCGCCACCCTGGCTCTGGCGGGAGAATCCCGGGGAAGGATTCTCGCGCGCACGGGCGCGCGGGTCGGCGACTGGATCTACGTGACGGGCTCGCTCGGGAGGAGCCTTGCAAGCGGCCACCACCTTTCCTTTGAACCCCGCCTTGCTGAAGGCCGCTGGCTCTGCCGGAGGGCCGAGGTGAGAGCCATGATGGACGTGAGCGACGGGCTTGCAAAGGACCTTGCCAGCCTCACCCCCCGGGGAGCTGAACCCGCGCTCTTTGAGGCGATGCTCCCACGGCGCGGCGGCGCCAGCACTCGCGAGGCCCTTTGCGACGGGGAGGACTACGAACTCGTGTTCGCGGTCACCGGGCGGCGCAGCCGGGACCGCATCGAGGCGAGGTGGAAGCGAGCGTTTCCCAGGACCCGCCTTTCGTGCGTCGGGCGCTTTGTCAGGGCGGGCGACCGGCCGCCGGATGCCCTCAACCTCCAGGACTACCGTGGCTACGAGCATCTGCGATAGGCTCAGGCAGGGCGTCCCCACCGCGTCGGCTGACGAAACCCGCGCGATTGCGGCATCCTTCGCGGCGGGATTGCCGGACGACTCGACCGTGGCCCTCCACGGGGACCTCGGGGCTGGTAAGACGACGTGGGTGCAGGGAATGGCGGCAGGCCTCGGGATCGTGGAACCGGTGACGAGCCCGACCTTCACGATCTACAACCTCCACCGCGGCGCGGGAAAGATGCTCGCGCACCTGGACGCCTACCGCCTGGGTTCGCCGGCAGAGGCCGACGAGCTTCTCCTGGAGGAGTTCCTTATCAGCCCCTGGTGCCTGGCAATCGAGTGGCCCGACCGGATACCCTCATGGGTGCCGGGCGACGCCTGGCACCTGGACCTTGAGGTTGCAGCCGACGGGCGGCACCGCGTGCGCCTGCGTTGACCGAGGACTAGCTGGCCGGGGTCGGCGCCTCGGGGGGAGCACTCTCAGTCGGGGCCGGCTCGGCCGGCACCGCAGTCGGGACAGGTGCCTCGGCGGCGGGAGCATCGGCAGCCGGCGCCTCCGCCACCGGGGCCTCGGGCACAGGAACCTCGGATGCGGGAGCCTCCGCGGGAGCTGCGGCAGGGGCCTCGGGCACGCGGGGCGCCTCAGGGAAATTCTCCGGGTCAACCTCCTCGGCCTCGACCTCCTTCTTGCGCGCCTCGACCATCGCGGGGGGCGCATACAGGCCTCCGTCGATGAATTCCGTAACGTAGCCCTCGCGAACAAGCCAGATAAGGTCGCCCTGGGTGCGCATGAGCTTTTCGCGCTGCTCAGGCGCATACGATGCGCCCTCGGCGGGCGGGGTGATGCCAAGCATCTTTGTCCCCAACTCCCCGGCCTTCACAAGCGGGTGCTCCTCGATGAAGGCGATCAGCCTGCCGATGCTCTCGCCGAAAACCTGCCCGGGAACGCGGAACTTGCGCTTCACCGCACAAACATAGGAGACGCCCTTTGAACCCTTCTTAAAGATCGTGAAGTGCTCCCGGCGAAGCCTCCCGCGAAGCTGGTTGGCCGTGTCCAGCGGGAAGCGCAGCTGGCGCTCGTAGGCCCCCTCGATCGCCATGAGGATTTCGCCGCGGGGCATGGTCTCGAGTGTCTTGCCGTGAAAGCGGGCGTGGTCGACGGCCTTGACTACGGTGTCGCGGGCGTTCGCAAGAAGGTGGGCGCGGGCGTCCTCCGGGCTGTCAAAGGCCAGGGCGGTCTGGCCCTCGGCCACAGGGGCCTTCAGGGTGAAGCGGGTGACCTTCTTCATTTTCGCAAGCCACTGGTTCACGACCTCGGGGTCGCGGACCGTCTCGATCCGGGCGCGATAGGCCTCGAACGACATGCGGCTCACCTTGGCGGCGAAGTGCTGCTGGACCAGCTGGTTGTAGCGGTGGTAGTTCGGCGGCCCCAGGAGCTCGCCGGTGACGCCGCAGCGGTTGATCACCAGGTAGTTGCCCTTGGGAGCATCGACCTCGACATCGGCTCGGTCGAAGAAGAGGTCGAGGTGGGTCGCCATCACATGGGCCACGGCGGCGTCCTCGGTCTCAAAGGGAATTCCGTCGGGGACGGAGACGTAGATCGGCAACGGGGCCGCCTCGGGCGAGCCGGGAGGGCGCGGCTTGCGGGCCACCACCACCACGAAGCGCTCGGGTTTGCCGAGAACCGTGCGGGCGATCTCAAAGAGCTCGATCGTGCGGGCCGAGGAACGGATGGTCTTAACGAGGGCGTTAAAGCTCGTGTCCTCGGGAAAGAAGGCCACCGCGAAATAGGGGCTGTCGTACGGGCCGCGGTCCTGGCGGTCCTGCCTGTCGGGCCCTGGCGCGCCGCGCCTGTTGTTTCCGGCATACTCGCCCGGCTCCCTGCGGGGCCCGCGGTCCCCCTGCGGGGCATCCCGGTACGGAGCCGAGGGGGCGTCGCCGGAGGGCTTCCTGAAGGCCCTGCGATCCCTGCGGTCGGGGCCGCCTCCCGGTCCTCCCATCCGATCCTCGCGGTGCGGTCGCTCGGAATGGTCCCTGGATTGGGACGGCGAATCCTTGTCCTTGGCCCATTGGGTGCCAAAGCTGAAGCCCTGCAATTGGCTTAAGTCGATTTTATTGAAATCCGCTGTCGGATTAGCCTTGGATGCGTCGTCGTCCATGTAGTCAGAGGTGCACGGTTCGCGTCCGGTGACAGACGCCCTGCAGTGTCCTCTACGCCGGGGGGCCGACGCAAGCGATTTTCAAGCAGGGCCTGCAGAGGTGGCCGAGTGCTTAAGGCATCAGATTGGCGGCTGGGTCCCAGGCCCGTTATTGGGTTCTCTTGGCCGGGCGGCGGCCCCGCTTGGGCCCACAGGGCGGTCCCCGCCGGCCATTGCCGCCTCCGCCATTTGGTTTCCGAGCCGCATTGCAAGAGCCTCGTGAGCACGGCGTGTGCCACCGGCATTGGCACCGAGCGAGTTGCATTGCGGGAAGCGAGCCGTTCATCTCGGGTCATCCGCATGAGCGCCCCATTGCCCCTGGAATCCGCCAAACGGCTTCTCCCGTGGCTGGTCGCCGTGGCCTTCTTCATGGAGTCGCTCGACACGACGATCCTGAACACGGCCGTTCCGACGATCGCCGATGCGCTCGGAATCGCCCCCTTGAGCATGAAGGCCGCGCTTACCAGCTATATGCTGAGCCTGGCCGTGTTCATCCCCATAAGCGGCTGGATCGCCGACCGATACGGCACCCGTTGGGTGTTCTTCACGGCGATCGGTGTCTTCTCGCTCGGGTCGCTCCTCTGCGGCCTGTCGGTCAACATGCCGATGCTCGTGGCGGCGAGGATCCTGCAGGGGTGCGGCGGCGCCCTGATGATGCCGGTCGGGCGCATCACAATGGTGAGAACCTTCCCGAGGTCCGAGCTCGTGCGCGCAATGAGTTTTGTCGCGATCCCGGGCCTGATCGGGCCCCTGATCGGGCCCTTGGCGGGGGGGCTCATCGTGGGATACCTGCACTGGCGGATGATCTTCTTCGTGAACCTGCCGATGGGCCTGTTCGGGATGTACCTGGTCTTCCGCCACATGCCCGACTACAAGTCCGACCGGCGGGACCCCCTGGATTGGGTGGGGCTCGCGCTCTTCGGCTCCGGCATCGCCATCCTCTCCTACGTGCTGGAGATCTTTGGAGAGCACACCCTCGACACGAAGAGCATCATCTTCCTGCTGGCCGTCTCGGTCGTCCTTCTCCTGGCCTACGGACGGCATGCCCTGGGTGCGGAGTTTCCGCTCCTCAAGCTCTGGCTCTTCCGGGTTCGCACCTTCCGGATCTCGGTGGTGGGAAGCTTCGCCACCCGCCTCGGGGTGGGCGGCCTTCCCTTCCTCCTGCCCCTGCTCTACCAGATCGGCCTCGGCTACACGCCCGTCCAGTCGGGCCTGCTGATCGTGCCCCAGCCCCTGGCGGCGATGGGGCTAAAGATGTTCATGCCGGGCATCCTGAACCGCCTTGGCTACCGCAGGGTGCTCATCTTCAACACGGTGGCCATGGGGATCACGATCATCGCCTTCATGGGGGTGCGCCCCGGCTCGCCGCTTGCCCTCATCATCGCGCTCGCGTTCGTACTGGGCTTCATCTCGTCGATGCAGTTCACGGCCATAAACACGCTCGTCTTCGCCGACCTCTCCGATGCCGACGCGAGCCCGGGCAGCAGCATCTCGAGCACGGTCCAGCAGATGTCGATGAGCTTCGGCGTCGCCGTCGCCTCGCTCCTGGCCGCCCTCTACCTCGGCGGCGAGCACCGGCCCGGACCCGCGGAGATGGTCGCGGGCATCCATTGGACCTTCCTGACCATCGGGTTGATGACCATTGCCACCGCGCTCCTGTTTGCCCGCCTTAAGCCGAGTGACGGGGCTGCCATGGCGCCGGCAAGCCAGCAAAAAGCGTGACGCAGACCCAGGAGAACCCCGCCTTCTTTGCCAGCATCCGCGTCCTCAGGCTGGCGTGGCTTTGCGCCGCCCTGCTGGTGGTGGCGGCGCTCGCCCTCAACCTAAAGGTGATCGACTTCGGGTTCCTTTACCTCCGGGACGACGACGTGAACGTGGCGCTCAATCCGAACATGGGCGGCCTGGGCGCCGACCGGATCGCGTGGATGTTCACCGACGCCGTCTATGCCCGGAGGTACATCCCCCTTGGGTGGCTAAACTTCGCCGCGACCTATCAGTTCGCGGGCCTCGACCCGAGGCCGTACCACACCGTGGCCCTTGTCCTTTTCCTGACGAACGCGGGGCTCGTGTTCGCGATCCTGCTCGAGGTGCTCCGCTGTTTCGCCCCGGCGGCGCGCATGGGCGGCCTCACGGCGTGGGAGGCCGGGGCTGCGGCCCTTGCCGCTGCGGGCTGGGTCTTCCACCCCTTCCGGGTCGAGACCACGGCCTGGGTTTCGGGGAACCTCTACGGCCAGGCGATGGCTCTCCTGTTCGTGAGCCTGCTCGCCTACCTCGGAACCTACCGCTCCCGGGGCAGGAGGCGCCTGGCGCTCCTCGTCGCTTCCGCCCTCGCCTTCACCGCATCGCTCCTCACCTATCCCCTGGCGCTTGGCGTCCCCGTCCTGCTGGTCGGCATGGACTACCTGCGGAGTCGCGCCGAGCCCGGAAACTCCTTTCGCCGCCTCCTTGTGGAGAAGATTGCCTTCGGTGCGCCGCTCGCCGCCGTCCTCGCGTTGACCCTTGCGGCGCGGTTTGGAAACACCGAGGCATTCGGCGCGGTTCCCGGGATCCGGGACCTTCCCCTCCTGGACCGCGTCGCCCAGTCGGCCTACGTTGCGGCCTACTACCTCTGGAAGCCGTGGTGGCCGACCGACCTCTCGCCGCTCTACGACCAGCTCGTTGATTTCAACCCGCTCGGCGCACCCTTACTCCTCTCAATGGCCGTCGTCGGAGCGATCACCGTGGCCGCGATCGCGGCCTTGCGGAAGAGGCCCGCGGTCGCGGTTCTGTGGTTCGGCTACCTGGCGTGCGCCGCGCCCTTCTTCGGGCTCACGGAGAAGAATCACATGACAAGCGACCGGTACGCCTTCTTCCTGACGGTGATTGTCGCTGCGGCGGTTGCGGTCCTGATCGCTCGCGTGGAGGGCAGGCGCGCCAGGGTCATTGTCGCGCTCGGAAGCCTCGCCGTGGTTGCGGTGTTTGGCCTCATGAGCCACAGGCAGCTCCAGATCTGGACCGACGACCGGGTCCAGCACGCCTACGTGGCCCGGCACCTGAAAGACCCGGGGCTATTGGACGACTTCACGAGCCGCCTCCTGATCCTCGAGTTCATGCGCGGGAACGAGGAGGCGGCCTCGGAGGAGGTCGCCTTGCGCCTTGCGCAAAACCCCCGGAGCGCGCCGATGCAGAAGGCCGCGCGGATCATCTCGGACAAGCGCCGGATCAGCAGCTACTACGGGCGGGCAAGCTACCTGGCGATCGTGCACGACCAGATGGGGCTCAATTTTGCAAGGTCCGGGCAGTTCCGGGAGGCGAACGACCACTTTGAGGAGGCGCTTCGCATGGACGACCGCTTCTACCAGGCCGCCTATGACAGGGCCCTGGTGCTCCTTCGGCTGGGCCGCGCCGACGACGCCCTGCACAGCTACCTGCTGTCGCTTCGCTGGGCATCCCCCCCGCTGGCCGGGTTTCAGCGGAGGGTGTTCCTGGACAGGCTCACGACCCTCGCCGACGGGCTAGGACGCAAGGACCTTGCACAAGCGGCCAGAGGCCCGATCGCGCGCTGACCTTTTTCGGATTTGCCCCGGGGCCCCGGCTGGCCACGATCGCGCGCGATGGAACACGACGCAGTCCCCACCGCGGAGCCGGTCTACGACTCAGGCGGGCTGGGCGGGCACCCCAGGGGCCTGATGACGCTCTACTTCACCGAAATGTGGGAGCGCTTCAGCTACTACGGGATGCGCGCCATCCTGATCTACTTCATGGTGGCCCGAACCGTCGACGGGGGCCTCGGGTTCGACGTGAGGAAGAGCGGCCTCATTTACGGCACCTACACGATGTCGGTCTACCTGCTCTCGATCCCCGGCGGATTCATCGCCGACAACTTCCTGGGGGCCCGCCGCTCGGTGCTCTTTGGCGGGATCGTGATCGCGCTTGGCCACTTCGTCCTGGCCCTACCCGTGCAGGCGACCTTCTTCGCCGGGCTTTTCCTGATCGTGCTCGGGACCGGGATGCTCAAGCCCAGCATCAGCGCGATCGTGGGGGGCCTCTACGTGCCCGGGGATGAGCGCAGGGACGCAGGGTTCTCCATCTTCTACATGGGCATAAACGTAGGCGGGTTCATAGCCCCGTTTGTGTGCGGTTACCTTGCGCAGAGCGTCGCCTTCAAGGGCTGGCTAGGCGAGAACGGCTTCAACCCCGTGCACAGCTGGCACTGGGGCTTTGCGGCGGCCGGTGTCGGGATGACCCTGGGCCTGGTTCAGTATGTGCTCGGCAGGCGCAGGCTCGCGCGCGTCGGCGGGCCGCCGAAGGACGGACCGAGGCCGTGGAGGACCGTGGGGCTCATCCTCTTGGGCACGGCGGGCCTCCTCACTCTGGTCGTCCTATCGGACCAGGTACCAAGCCTTGCCTGGATCCGCTACGCCTACCTGGGTGCGCCGCTCGCCGCGATCGTTTGGTGCGGCCTGCGCAGGGACGTGACCAGCAAGCGGGTGACGGCGATCCTCCTCTTCTTCATCGCGGCCACCGTCTTCTGGGCCATATTTGAGCAGGCCGGGTCCACCATCGCTCTCTTTGGCGACAGGCTCACGGACCGGACGCTTCCGAACGGCGGAGGTTTCACGGCATTGGGGCATCGCTTCTCCGTCGGCAGCCCCTTTCCCTCGTCCTGGTTCCAGGGCGTCAACTCGGCTTTCGTGATGGTCATGGCCCCACTGTTCGGATGGCTCTGGGTGCGCCTGGGCAGCCGCCAGCCCTCGAGCCCGCTCAAGTTCGTGATCGGGCTCTTCCTCGTTTCGATCTCCTTCGTCATCATGGTGCCCGCCGCCCGCCTCTCGGCGGCCGGGCTTGTGAGCCCCTGGTGGATTGTCTCCCTCTTCTTCATCCAGACCCTGGGAGAGCTCTGCCTTAGCCCGGTGGGCCTTAGCCTCATGACCAAGCTTGCACCCGACAACCTGGTGGGACTCTCACTCGGTATCTGGTTCCTCGCCTCCGCCTTCGGCAACAAGCTGGCAGGGATACTGGCCGGCAGCTTCACGGCGACCGACTCTGCGGCCCTCGCCCACTCCTTCATGACGCAGGCCCTCTGGGCCGCGGCGACCGCCGCGGTCATCCTGGGCCTGACCCCGTGGATGAAACGCCTGATGGGGGGTGTCCGGTGACCCGGGCCTGGTTCCCGACCCTTATCTACTGCGAACCCCTGGCCAAGTCGGGGCTCGAGAGGTTCAACGCCGGGCTGGCGGAGGAATGCCGGGCGCTGCGCGACTTTGACAAGGCCGGCCGCGCGTGGTCGCTCAAGAACTACCCGGGCGGGTACACAAGCTACGCGTCCCTGAACGAGCTCCACCGTTTCTCAAGCACCTTCGCGCTGCTCGAGCGCAGGATCACGCGCCACGTGCGCGCCTTCGCGCGCGCGCTCGAGCTCGACCTGCGGGGCCGCGAGATCCGGATGACCGACTTCTGGGTCAACATCATGCCGCCCTCAGCCGCGCACTCCCTGCACCTGCACCCCCTCTCCTTTGTGAGCGGAACCTACTACGTGGCGACGCCGAAGGGTTGCCCCGGCATCAAGTTCGAGGACCCGAGGCTCGACCGCTTCATGGCCGCTCCGCCGCGGCTGCCAAACGCGGGCAGGCAAAACAAGGCACACGTCACCTATCCGGCCGAGGCAGGCAACCTGATCCTCTTTGAGAGCTGGCTCAGGCACGAGGTGGCGCAGAACCGCGTCGAGGCCGAAAGGATCAGCGTGAGTTTCAACTACAACTGGAGCTGACCGTGAACACGCGAGGCGGCTACACGATAAGCGCGGAGACCCGGGCCCAGCAGGTGGACCGGATACACGCCTACCTCACGCGTTCGTACTGGGCGAAGGACATCCCTCTCGGCACGGTGGCCCGGTCCGTGGCGAACTCGCTGTGCGTGGGGGTCTTCCACGCGGGCGAGCAGGTGGCCTTCGCACGCGTCGTGACGGACAGGGCCACGTTTGCCTACCTCTGCGACGTCTACGTCCTGGAGGACCACCGGGGAAAGGGATTGGCCTCGTGGATGCTCGAGTTGATCGCGGCCCATCCCGACCTCAAGGGGCTTCGAAGGTTCATGCTGGCTACCCGCGACGCCCACGAGCTCTACAAGCGGCACGGGTTCACACCGGTGAAGCGGCCCGAGTCCCTGATGGAGATCCTAAACCCCGCCTATTTCCAAAAGCCCCCAGGTTGACACTCCGCGGACGCCATGAAGCCATTTGTCGTAGCCCTCGTGCGGGTCCAGGGACTGGTCGTGCTGCTCTACGGCGCCGTGAGCGCCACCTACCTGCCCGCGTACCTGCGCGACTTCCGCGTCTCGCTCGCGAACGCCGAAGCGCACGAGGGAGCCTACGTCGCCCTGGTCGCGAGCCTGCTGCGCCTGGCCCTCTACCTCGCCGGGGGACTCGTCCTCTTCACACGGGCCGAGGCGATCGTGGCCCGGCTCTCGGCTGGGCCAGCCAAGAAGCCCGCACCCGACACGACCGCCAGCAAGGCCGTAGGGCCGGGTTCCCATCCGCCCGGGTAAGGCTTCCCCTGGCGATCGACCCGTTAGGTCTGCATCCGCCGCGCGACCTTCTGGGCCCGGAGCGCCAATTCCGCGGCCTTGAACGCGTGTTCCTGGGTCATGGCCGTCTCGGTCCTCGCGAGGCAGTCTAGGATCAGCTCGCCAAAGAACCGGAAGCCCACCTTGCCGGCTACATCGATCCTGCGCTCGCCCGCGCGGTCGGCTATGTAAACGTGGTCGCCGGTCTTCTCGCGCGCCAGGTCCACATATTTTCTAAGCTCGATGAACCCCTCGGTTCCGAGGATGAAGGTCCTGCCGTCCCCCCAGGTGCTGAGGCCGTCCGGGGTGAACCAATCCACCCGCACGTAGTTGGAGGTCCCATTGTCCCCGAGGAGGGACGCCTCGCCGTAGTCCTCGAACTCGGGATGGTCCGGGTTGGCCACATTGGCCACGAGCGCCTGGGTGATCTCGGCATCCTTTGCCCCCGTGTAGGCAAGGAACTGCTCGAACTGGTGGCTTCCGATGTCGCAGAGGATGCCGCCGTACTTGGCGCGTTCAAAGAACCATGCGGGGCGCGAGGCCTTGCTCAAGCGATGCGGGGCCAGGCAGGTGATCTGCACGATACGGCCGACCGCCCCCTGCTGCACGAGGTCCAGGGCGTACATTGCCGACTCGTTGTGGAGGCGCTCGCCGTAGTAGACCATGTACTTGCGACCCGTGCGGGCCACCACCTGCTTTGCCTGCGCAAGCTGCTCCAAGGTCGTGAACGGGGCCTTGTCGGTGAAGTAGTCCTTTCCGCCCTCCATGACGGCGCAGCCAAGCGGTCCGCGTTCGGAGGTGACCGCCGCGGCGGCGACAAGTCTGACGGCCGGGTCCCCCATGATCTCCTCGAAAGAACGTGCGATCTTGGCCTGGGGATACTTCGCGACGAAGGCCCGGGTCTTTTCCGGATCGGGATCGAACACCCACTTGAGCGTCGCCCCCGCCTCGGTAAGGCCGTTGCACATGCCGTAGATATGGCCGTGGTCGAGGCGCGCGGCTGCAATCGTGAATTCCCCGGGCTTCACGACAGGCCGGGCACTGCCCTTGGGCGCATACATCATGCCGCTCACCGGGGTCGGCGCCGCTCCCGCATCGGCGCCACGTAGGGCCTTCGGTAGAACGGAACCTGCGGCGACAATCGTGGCCGCATGGGAGATGAAATTGCGTCGGTTCATGGAGGGGGACCGGGTGCTTCAGGCTCTCATGACGTTGTGGATGCCATAGGGGGCGCGCTCCGGTCGCGCCAGCAGGGCATCGGCCTCGGCGTCGTTCACGAAGTGCTCGGCTACGGGGTCCCACACGACCGGCCGGCCAAGCTTCATCGCGATCCAGCTCACGATGCAGGCCGAGTTGCTGCGGTGCGCAATCGGGGCCGGGCTTATCGTCACCGCGCGCGAGCGCACGCACTCCAGGAAATTGAGGTGCTGCTCGCTGCTGCGGGTTAGGTGGACGCTGAGATCCTTCCTATCGAGGAGCTTCGGGTTGCTCGCATCAAGCGCCTTGGAACGGCGCACGCCCTGCGGGTCGCTCGCCGTGGCCATGGCCTCTCCCCGCGAAACAAAGATCCATCCCTCATCGCCGAAGAACCTGATTCCGTTTTCAAGCTCGTTGGAGACGGTGACCTTCACGCTGCCGGGGTACAGAAGCTCCACATGGTAGGCCCCGTGAACATTCCAGATCTTGTTCGTCGGGAAGACCGCCTTCGCCTCAACCCGCGTCGGGCCCCCGAGCTCCACGTCCATGCCCCAGTGGGCGATATCGAAATGGTGGGCGCCCCAGTTTGTGATCATGCCGAGGCTGCAGGATTCATTCCTCATCCAGCCGGGCCTGTCGAAATCCGCCTGCGGATGCACGCGCTGCTCGGTATAGTAGACCCTCGGGTTCGGGCCGAGCCAGCGCTCATAGTCCAGGTTCGCTGGCACAGGCTGCTCGGGCTGGTCCGGAGCCGTTGCGTCCAGAGGCAGGCCGATCTCCACATGGGAGAGCCGGCCTACGCGGCCACTTCTCACGAGCTCGCAGGCCAGCCGGAACTGCGAGGTCGAGCGCTGTTGGCTCCCGAGCTGGAACACGCGGCCATAGCGCGCGACCGCGTCCCGCAGGAGGATGCCCTCCTCCAGTGTCAGGGTCATGGGCTTCTGAAGGTAAACGTCCTTCCCGGAACGGATCGCCGCATAGGCCAGCTCTGCATGGGAAAAGTCAGGCGTGCTGATCACCACGGCGTCGATGTCGCCACGCGCGAGGAGCTCCCGGTAGTCGCCGTAGGTGCTTAGCTGGGGGGCCGGGCCCCCAAGGTCCCTGGTCGCCTGCTCGATCAGCAGCTTGCCCTTGGCCAACCTCTGGGCGTCCAGGTCGCAAAGCGCAACATAGTCGCCCAGGTTCGCGGCGACCACCGCTGGAATGTCGTGGCCCCGCGCAATCCGGCCGGCGCCGATCTGCCCGAGGCGAAGGCGGTTGCTCGGCGCACCCGCCCCGAGCAGCCGCGAGGGGAGGATAAGGGGAGCGGAGACCAGTGCCGCGGCACCGGCCGCCGTGCGCAAGAAAGCACGACGGGATATCGACTTAGCATGCTGATGGGGTTTCATAAGGCTCTTGGGAGGAACAATCCCCTCGGGGACCGTTAGTACTAACGCCGTAGGCGCGGGGTCCTCAAGGTGTTTTGTGGCCCTAGGACCGGGTCGTGGCGGTCCAGAGCTCAAAAGGGACCGAAAGGCACGTGGCCAAATGGGTCTGCAAATTCACTAAATCGGGCTCAGGGCGCGCGATCGCCGGCATGTATAAAACCAATATATCGAGCGTTAAGGACTAAGGACCTCCTCCTCCCCCATGACGAAATCATTTGGCAAGGAGGTCCGTTCGGGAACCCGCACGAAGGCAAAACCGCATGCCAAGATTCATGAAACAGACCTAACCACCGACACGGCTGAGGCATCGGGGAAATATTGCGAGATGCACGGTGCGGCACTATATGACCCCTATAGTCAACATATTTTCATTTCCCTTTTC